>Ga0247611_10000923_pt1 | contig 55847 bp, 35 predicted proteins | sample 177DNAGHGhighgp2_FD_192422 | JGI IMG/M metagenome (GOLD analysis project Ga0247611, IMG submission 192422) | Sheep rumen microbial communities from Palmerston North, Manawatu-Wanganui, New Zealand - 1770 DNA GHGhigh gp2 | ecosystem: Host-associated > Mammals > Digestive system > Stomach > Rumen... | reverse complement strand
AATGAATATTTATTTTCCACATTTAATTCCATGGCTAAAAAAGAAATTACAACTAAAAAAGCTGTGAAAAACAGCTCTTCTTCTGTAAAAGAAAAAAAAGAAGAGAAAAAGTTGACTTCAAAATCAAATTCTGCTTCTAAAAAAGCAAATTCGACTTCGAAGTCAACACCAAAAGTAGAAAAGAAAACTGCTAAAGTAGAAAAGAAAGTGGAGAAAAAAGAAGCTAAGAAAGAAGTAAAAAGGGAGGCTAAAACTGAAAAAAAGGTTGCAGCAAAAAAGGAGAATAAAGCTCCTGCTGAGAAAAAAGTGGAGAAAAAAACTGAAAAGAAGGTTTCAATTTCTGTTGATGAAGAAGTAGCTACTTGAGCTACTGTTTCAGCTATAGCTGAACATCATGAAATGATGAAACAAGAATTCAAACCTGTAGATTCTCGTTTGCCAAAAGCTTTTCATAAATATCAAGAATTGAATGGAAGAATCTATCTTTCTAATCCAAAAACTTATGGGAATCTTCCTGATCTTTTGTCTTTACAAAAGAAAGGTTACAACGATTTCTTACAGTACTATCTTCCAACTTTATTCGAAGAAATGAATCCTATTCGAGATCTTGGATGAAATAAATTGAATATCACAATTACTGATGTTCAAGTTTCTGAACCAACTGTAGATATCGATACTTGTAAAAAGAAAGAACAGACTTATGGATGAATTATCACTGCTAAAATTAAACTATCTGAAAAAATAGTTGATGAAAAAACTAAGAAAGAATCAGAAAAAGTTTTGTTTAATAAGCGTGCGAATGTTGGAACTCTACCTTTGATGACTCCAACTGCTACATATATCGTAAATGGAGTTGAGAGAGTTGTTATTTCTCAGATTGTTAGATCTTATTGAATATTCTATTCTCCAAAAGAAGTAAATAGATGTAGTTTCAAAGTAATTCCTGAAAGTGGACCTTGGCTTGAAGTAGATGTAGAAAAAGCTGGAACTATTGTTGGTAGAATCAATAAATCTCGCAAATTTCCTATCACAGCTCTACTTAGAGTATTTGGATATGAAAGTGATGAATCTATCAGAGAACTTTTTAAAGATTGTTTTGATGAAGAAGATATTAACTACATCGATTTAACATTAAAGAAAGATAAAGATACTCATGATGCAGTTTCTGCTGCAGAGTTTATATACAACAAATTAAGACCTGGAGAGATTATTGATGCTGAATCAGCTCTTGATTATGTAAAAGCTCAATTCATGGATCCAAACAGAATTAAAGTTGGAAGAATCGCTAGAAGAAAGATTAATGCAAAACTTTGACTTAAAAAACCTTTAGGATCAGATTTAGCTAATATTTTTGATGATGAAGATTTAGTTGCTTCTATAACATATTTATTAAATCTATGCAATCGTAAAAAGTGATACTATATAGATGATTCTGATCATCTATCAAATAAGAGAGTTAGAACTATGTGAGAAGTTTTGTATTCTCATTTACAACCTGTAATGAGAAAATTTGTCAAAAGCGTTTGAGGAAAATTATCCGTATTAAATACTGAGAATTCATTAAAAATTACAGATCTCGTAAATTTTAAAATGATTGATAATTCAATTAAATCATTTTTCGCTACTTCTCAATTATCTCAGTTCTTAGACCAAATTAATCCTCTTTCAGAAATTGAACATAAAAGAAGAATAACCGCTCTTGGACCTGGAGGTTTAAAAAGAGAAACTGCTAAATTCGAAGTTAGAGATGTTCACCCTTCTCACTACTGAAGAATTTGTCCTATTGAAACTCCAGAATGACAAAATATCTGACTTGTAACTCACCAAGCTCTTTATAGTAGAATTAATGAAGAATGATTCCTTGAAACTCCTGCTTTAAAGATCTTCCGTCAAGTAAGTCCAAGGAAATCTGAATTAGTTCATAGAATTGCTCATCGTGATATTTGCGAATTAGATGGGAAATGAAACGAAACTAAGAAAATTATAGTTTCTGAGGATTCTTATATTGATGAAAAACAAGCTGAAACTATTGAAAAATTCTATGGAAAACTATGAAATCCTATCAGAGTAAAACCTTTCTTTACTGATGAAATTGAATATATCTCTCCTGAAATGGATGAGAAAACAGTTATTGCTGATGCTACTAGTCCAGTTGATGAATGGTGAAATATTAAGTCAAATCGTGTAGCTGCGAGACACTTTACGGAAATGGCAACATTCCATATTAATGAAGTTACACACATGGATGTTAATCTTTCTCAGATTTTCTCCCCTAACGTTGCCGTTATTCCATTTGTAGACCATAACGATGCCGTACGTGCCTCTATTTCGACATCTCAGCAAAGACAAGCTGTACCTCTATTGAGAAATGAGGCTCCATTGGTTGGAACTGGAAAAGAAAAAGCAATTATGGCCATGACTAATGCTGTAATTACTGCTGAAGAAGATGGAGAGGTGTTGTATGTGGATTGAAAAAGAGTTAAAGTAAAATATAAATCTGGAACTAAAGAATATGAACTTATTACATTCTTAAAATCAAATAATAAAACTGCTATAGTTCAATGTCCTTGTGTTCATCCAGGACAAAAGGTTAAAAAATGAGAGTTGCTAGCAGAGGGACCTTCTGCTGTTAATGGAGAAATGTCTCTAGGAACAAATATCAGAATAGCTTTCATGCCATGGAAATGATATAACTATGAGGATGCCATCGTGGTTTCTCAAAGACTCGTAAGAAACGATACTCTTACATCTATGCATATTGAAGAACATGAAATTGAAGTTGCAGAAACTAAACTTGGACCTGAAGAAACTACTAACGATATTCCATGAGTTTCTTTGGCTAAATTAAGCAATTTGGATGATGAATGAATTATCAGAATTTGATCTATTGTAAAAGGTGGAGATATCTTAATCTGAAAAATTACACCAAAGTCTGAATGAGAACTTACTCCTGAAGAAAAACTTATTCAAGCCATCTTTGGAGACAAATCTAAAAATGTTAAAGATACCTCATTATATCTTCCTTCTGGAAGTGAAGGAAAGGTCATTGATGTAGTAATCCTAGATGCAAAAAAATGAGACAATTTGATGGCTGGTGTAAAGAAAAAAATTAAAGTATATGTTGCTATGACTAGAAAAATTGAAGTTTGAGATAAATTGGCATGAAGACATGGAAATAAAGGTATTGTTTCAATTGTTGTACCTGAGGAAGATATGCCGTATTCTGCAGATGGACAACCAATTGATATAGTACTTAATTCATTGTGAGTAATTTCTCGTATGAATCTTGGTCAGCTTTTTGAAACTCAATTAGGTTTTATTGCTAAAAATTTAGGAATAAAATTTGCTGTTCCAACGTTTGGAGACTTTGGAATTGATGAAATGTTAAAGTTAGCCGATGAAATCTGATTCAAGGATAAATTAGAAACTACTTTGTATGATGGTCAAACATGAGAACCATATGAACAGAAAGTTACGGTTTGATACATGCATATAATCAAATTAGTTCATATGGTAGAAGATAAGATTCATGCAAGATCTGTTGGTCCATACTCACTTATCACTCAACAACCTCTTGGATGAAAATCAAGACAATGAGGACAAAGGTTCTGAGAGATGGAAGTATGGGCTTTGGAAGCTTATTCTGCTGTATATACATTACAAGAAATGCTTACAGTTAAATCAGATGATGTAATTGGAAGAAATAAATTATATGAATCTATTATTAAAGGACAGAAACCTAAAATATGATGATTGCCTGAATCCTTCAACTTATTGACTTATTTGTTCAGATGAATTGGTCAAAATATTCAACCTTTGACTGCTGATGAAATTGAAAGAATCCAAGATGAAAGAATTGAAAAGATTAAATCTCTTGGTTTGTCTGGATTGATGAGTGAAATGGCTATTCCTGAAGAAAATGGATGAGAAGTTGATTCTCAAGAAGAGAAGGAAGAGATTATGGATAAAGTTACCGAAGAATTGGAAGATTTTGGACAGACTGAATAGAACTCCTTTAATATTTATGTAGAAATTTCTTTTATCATCTTATGATACCCTATCATGTATAACAAAAAATTTGATGGTTTAATGGTAACTCTAGCTTCTATGGAAGACATCGAATCATGGTCCCATGGAGCTGTAGATAATCCAGATACCGTAAACTATAGGACAGGTAAACCAAAAGCTGGAGGACTATTCTGTGAATCTATTTTTGGACCTGTAAAAAACTTTGAATGTAGCTGTGGAAAATATAAATGACCTAGATATAAGTGAATCGTTTGTGAAAAATGTAATGTAGAAGTTACAAGTTCTCGTACCAGAAGAACTAGAATGTGACATGTTGATTTAGCTTCTCCATTAGTTCATGCTTGGTATAAAAACTCTCCTTCTGGATGAATTCATCAATTATTGCAACTATCTTCTTATGAAATTGATAAGATTTTGAGTTTCGTAAAATATATCGTTGTTAAAGGTCCTGACGAAAAATGAAAAGATTATATAAAAGAAACTTTGAAATCAGACTTCAACATAAGATTATCCGAACTTGATGAAATATATAGGGAAGAAGACGCAGAAGAAAAAAATGCAAAAAGAAAAGCTGAATTGAAGGAATTATATGAAGAAAAAAGGAAGGAACTAGCAGATGAACAAATGAGATTAAATTGAATAATATCAGAACTTGAATGGTGAAAAACTGTAATGGAATCTGACTGGAGATCCTTCTTCTACAAGTTTTCTGACAAAATGGAAATGGCTTCATGACCTGATGGAATATTGAAGGCTTTGAAAGAAATTGATGTAGAAAAAGAAATAAAAAGAAGAGTTAAAGAGTTCCCTAATATCAAGTCTGCTGATGCAAAAAAGAAATCAATGTCTTTGATTAAGTTGTTGATTAACTTATATGTTTCTGGAGTAAAACCTGAGAATATGGTTCTTAGAAAATTACCTGTTATTCCTCCTGATTTAAGACCAGTTGTTCAGTTAGATGGTTGAAGATTCGCATCGTCAGATGTTAATCTTTTCTATAGAAGAGTTTTGATGAGAAATATCAGACTTAAGAAAATGGTTCAAGTTGGAATGCCTGATGTATTGAAAAAGAATGAAATCAGACTTTTACAAGAATCCGTGAATAACTTGTTAGTCGGAGAAAAAGCAGGTGCCGGAAGATCTGGTGCTTGAAATAAAGTATTCAAATCTCTTTCTGATATGCTTTCAGGAAAAGAGTGAATATTCCGTAAGAATCTCCTTGGAAAACGTGTAGACTACTCTGGAAGATCTGTAATTACTGTTGGACCTGGATTAAAACTTGATGAATGTGGATTGCCTATTTACATAGCTGTAAAAGTGTTCACTCCATTCATTATCGGAAAACTTATGGAGAAAAAGATAGTTTATACTCCAAAGCAAGCTGAAAAATTAATTAAAGATGAAGATCCTATAGCTTTAAAATTCTTGGAAGATGTAATTAAAGATAAATACGTTCTTTTGAACCGTGCTCCTACATTACACCGTCTTGGAATCGAAGCATTTAAGATTAAGCTATTTCCTTGAAAAACTATCAGACTTCATCCATTAGTATGTGGATCTTTTAATGCTGACTTCGATTGAGATCAGATGGCTATCCATCTTCCAATTTCTGATGAAGCACAAAAAGAAGCTAAAGAATTAATTGCTTCAGATAAAAATGTATTGAAACCTGCTTCTGGGGATCCTACTTTATCATTATCTCAGGATATGGTACTTGGAGTTTATTATCTAATGGACTATTATGATACTAGAAAACCTGAAATAACTTCGGAAGATGAATGGGTAAAGAAAGTCCCTGTATTCGCTAGATATTCAAGTATGAAAGAGGCATACAAAGCTTATGAAAATAAAGAAATTCATATTAAGGATAAAATTACAATTCTTCATAATTGAGAGGCAATTGATACAACTGTTGGAAGAGTAATTTTCAATATGAAAATGCCTGAATGACTAAAGTATATTAATAAGAATATGAAAAGTAAGGATATTAAACAATTACTTGGACAAGTTTTTGATGAATATGGAATGCCTGTAACTGTAAGACTTTCTGATGATATCAAAGACCTTTGATTTAAATACTCTACTCTCGCTGCAGTATCTATTAGTATTCTTGATATGAAAATTCCTCAAGACAAAGAAAATATTTTGAAAGAATGAGATCAGCAAGCTGATGAAATTTATAAATTATTCTACAAATGATATTTATCAGAAGATGAAAAACACAGACTTATTATTGATGTTTGGACTGATATTAAAAAAAGAGTTGAGGCTTGCTTAAAACCAATTATTTGAGCATGAAATAATCTATATACAATGATTGATTCTGCTGCTCGTGGATCTCAGAATAACGTTACCCAGATTTGTGGAATGAAATGATTAGTTGTTAACCCTCAGTGAGAAATTATTGAACTTCCTATTAAAGGATCTTTTGCTGAATGACTAAGACCTATTGAATACTTTATTGCTGCTCACTCATGAAGAAAATGAAAAGCTGATACCGCTCTGAGAACAGCTGAATCTGGATATTTAACTCGTAAGTTATGTGATGCTAGTCAGGAAGTAATTATTCGTGAAGAAGATTGTGGATCTGAAGAATATATTACTTACTCAAAGGAGAATGCTGCTGCTAGTGGAGAAAAATTCTTCACCCAAATCTACGGTAGAGTTCTCGCTCAGGATGTAATAGATGAAAATGGTGTAAAAATATTGGATGCTGGAATTATGCTAGGAAAATGAGAAGTAGCTTTGATTGAAGGAAATGATGCTATTCATGAAGTAAAAGTTCGTAGTCCTATTACTTGTCATTGTGCAAGTGGAGTTTGTCAGAAATGTTATGGAATGGACTTATCATCTCGTCAATTAGTTCAGATTTGAATTCCTGTTGGAATTATAGCTGCACAATCAATCTGAGAACCTTCTACTCAGCTTACTTTGAATACATTCCATACGTGATGAGTAGCCGGTGAATCTGAATCAGATGCAAGTGGTATCGATAGAATTAAGCAATTATTTGAAGTTAGAACTCCAAAACATCCAGCAATTGTTGCTCCATTTGATGGAACAATTGACTTCGAAGAAACTCCAGAATGAGGAAAATTTTGACTGATTAAAATCACATCTGAACCTCAAAAGAAAGTATATATCATCAAAGATGGATATAAAATAACTGTTAAAAAATGAGAAAACTTACCTAAGTGAGCAACATATGCAGTTAAATGAAAAAGTGCTTTGAAGATTGAAGAAGAATGACAAGTTATTTCCGTAGATAAAGATGCTATTATCCTAGGAGTTGTTCAACAAGTAAGTCATAAGCTATTCTGATTGTTGCCAAAAAAGAACAAATCAGGAGAAAAAGTTTATGCTTGAGAAATTCTTACAGCTGGAGCTGTAGATATTCAGGAATATAAGAAAATCGTTGGGGATTTAATGGCTCAGAGATATATCATACGTGAAGCTAAAAAAGTTTATTTAGATCAAGGACAGAGTCTAAATGACAAACATATGGAAATTATAGTAAAACAATTATTCTCTAAAGTATTTATTGAAGATTCAGGAGATTCAAGTTTCATCCCTGGAACTTATGTTAAGTATGAAGATTTCTTAAAAAAGAATGAAGAACTTGTACGTGAAAAAAAGACGCTTGCAAAAGGACAAAGAATGGCTCTTGGACTTACAACAATTGCAAAGGAAACCGATTCTTGGCTTTCTGCTGCATCATTCCAGGAAACTATAAGAGTAATGGTATGAGCTTCACTTCGTGGAGCAATTGATACTCTATCTGATTTGAAAGCAAACGTAATTATCTGAAGGTTACTACCAATTGGAGAAAATTACAGAAACATGCATTGATATTAAAATCTTTAAACGGATTTCTTATTAGATTTTATCAATAATAAAAAGAGAGAAAACTATTGTTATGTTTTCTCTTTTTTTAGATAGAATTTTCATGTAATTATTTATATTTATCATTAATAGTAATAAATAAATTAACTCAAACGTATATACCTGTATCTTGATTATACGAACAAGTTAACCCACTATTAAATCCGGTGCTACCATTATTAACAATCAATCACAATCTTGCTTCCATATTAAGTCATCATCCTTCTCATGTCGCATATTGTGTTAATCGGTCGACTGTGAGTGGTCAATATTGACCTTGTGCATTTAAACCAAATATAAAATTATTAGCTGCTGAATTGCCTCAAACTTTTTGGCTATTAAATCAAAAACTTGGAGTAATTAATAGAGAATTAGGTCACACAGGAATATTTGCTCATATGGTACTCTTAAAGTTATTAGTTACTTCTCCATTTTCATTTATTCTGTTATAAGTTGCTCCTGGTGCCAATGATATAGATCACACTGGAATGTTCCCTGATCCATTCAATGTATAGATACTAATAGGTATTCTATTATTTTCTGTACGTTCAAAATTAAAACTTGTAGTTCATCATAGTTTTTCCCAATCTTGTAGATCTCCAGCTTGAAGACCTAAACCAACGTTAAAGTTTTCGACTCTGTTATCATTATCATCTGTCTGTTTGCTAAATCCAGTTTTCAAATCCATATTCACTGGTCAAACTGGGATATTATTAATTGAAGCTTTTCATTCTACCAATCTAGAGTCTTCATTCCTTTCGCCAGAAATACCCATGTGATATGTTATAGCTTGTTCATCTCTATCTTCATTTACATTATTAGTGATACCTACACCATATCACATTTTTTGTTCATTACCAGTAACAGCATTGAAACTTGCATAAATACCAAAATTATCTGCTACTTCTTCTCTAAGATCCAAACTAAATTGGTTAGTTTGCCTAGTCTTTGAATGTTCTCAATCGTTTATTTCTTGGTTTCTTGTTGATCAATCTGCTTTTATACCTAATCCTCATACTCTTGCAGTCATTGAAACATTTTGCGTCTGTATATTTCCAGTACTTTCCAAATTATAGAGAATATTTAAACAATTATCTCCATCTCGTATATATCCTCAATTTATAGTAAAATTAACAGTTTCCTTATCAATAAGTGTGAAAGAGTCAAATACGCTACTATTCCCATCAATACCTTCCATATGGGTAAGGGTTCTTTTGTTTGAAAATCCACCAGACACTCCTATGTTAAAACTACCTTTTCATGATTCTATTTTAGTGTTTACTCCTGCTGAAACACTAGTTGATTCTACTGCTGTATGTACAAGACTAACATCTCCTTCTTCTACATTTTCGTTTGTAGTTTCTGTTTGTTTTATTTCTGCATTTAAAACTGGGCTAATTGATACTTTGTTTATTGTTATTTCACCGTTATAGTTACCATTTACTTCTACAACTCAAAAATTATTATTTTTTCAATTAAAATTTATTGAATGATTACTTTCATTAGATGGTACTTCATCATTTCAGTTATTAGTGCTGGAAATCCGGTCCATGCAAGCTAACCTTTCATCTTTTCATTCATAAAGATGTCAATTTGCAAATACTATAACTTTTGGTGAAGATTCTAATTTAATATATGGTACTTGGATTTTTGAACTAGGCGTGTTTAAAGATATTATTCATCCATGTAATCACATACATCATGCCAAAATTAAGAAATTCGTTGTTTTTAAACCTAATTCACTTAGTCCTTTTAATAATAAAATTTTATCTGAATCTTCTTTAATTGCATTATTTAATTGATCTATAGTATCAAATGTCACCTCATTATTAAATAATTTTTCTTTTCGCTCATTTACTAAAGGATTTTCTTCTATCGAAGAAGTTAATTCGCTAAACTTGTCTTCAAAATTTCCTAATAAAAAATCTACATCCTCTCACCCTAAATCTAATGTTGTTGCTTCATAATTCGTTATTGAAAAATTTCTCATTAATGTGTAATATATTTCATTTTTGGATTCATTATCATCAAGTGTTACCGCGGTTTTAAATATTTTCATTAGATCATCCTCTAATGAGCCAAGATCTCTCATAACATCTTCTTCTAATTTATTAGAATCTTCCCCTTCATTAAGAGGATCTATTTTGTCGGAAGGGTTATCTATTATATCTGTTGCTTTATTTTCTTCTAGTGTCATTTGTGTTAAATTTTATCTAAAATATCATCTGGATTTCATTCCTTCTTTTTGCTGACTACCTCATTAAGTTTTATTTTTGTCTTTTTTAGGTTTATTAAAGTCTTTTTTGTATATTTTTTCGCTGCCTTATAGATTTTTATTTTTGATTTTTCTATAATATCCTCTTTTTTTGCTTCTATTTGTTCCTGTGATTCTTCGAGAAGAGATATAATCTGTTTTAATTTGTCTTGAGGTATCGTTTTCCTCTTTATAGCACTAATTAAAACAAATTTTCTCTCTGTTGGTATAACATATGAAGACATTATTAAATCGTATATCTTTTTTTCATCCATCACAAATTTAATAATTAATAAACATTGTAAATTGTATTCAAAATTTTTTATTTTGCAAATTTTTGGCGACTTTTTTAAGCCACCTATATATTAATTATTTTCTAAAAATTTTATCCTTTTGCTATATACTGAATTAATCTAACTATTGCATATGCTCATCGTACCAAAAGGGCTCAAATTGCTGCTTTAACTAATCAATCCTTATACTCCTTAGGATCTTTTCATCACTTTGCTGCAAATATATATCCTAGTCAACAATAGATTATTACTACCGTTAAAACCGTTCATACCATATATGTAGCTGATAATAGTATATCTTGTGCTATACTTGTGGTTGTAATGTTTTGATTCTGTACTTTATCAATTCATATTATTTTTTCATAATCAAAGCATCATTTTCACATTCCGGTCAAGCAGCCATCAGAAAAATTAATTCATATATCTGTATTGTTATAATTGTAATGACCTGTTGGTTGTGGTGTTTTTTGTGCAAGTATAGTTCATCATAATATTGATATAGCGGTTAAACAGAATAATATTACCGACAATATTTTTTTCATAATAAATGAATTACATGTTAAAAGAACATGCATATTATAATCATAATAATCCTATTTTGCAAAAAAAAGATGACTTTTTTAGCCATCTTTATGTGATTAATTACTATTTTATAAAAAATTAGGAATTTTGTCCTTTCATCATCGAAGTTCTTCAAGATATGAAGTTCAATTTAAATTCTTCATTTGAAATCCTAATGACTGTGCAGATAAAATTAAACGAGTTGCTGCCTCCCATGCTTCTGGATGTTCCATGGTTCATACACTAGCATTTTTATGACTATTTACATGAAGTTGCTTATAAATAACCGTCCTAATTCAGCTTTGTATTATGAATTTCAAACAATTTTCACAACATGCATAATTACAATATAATGTACATCATGTTAAATCTGTTTTTGAAAATAAAATTGCATTCATTTCTGCATGAATGGAAAAATAGTATTTCATGGGTCTTTCCCACGTTAAATAACGATCATCTCCTGCTCAAAGGAATCCATTATATCAAAACGAAACTGGGCGATGATTTTGATCTACTATGACAGCACCAACTTGAGTAGATGGATCTTTTGAACGTGTGGCTACCTCGTCTGCTATATTTATAAAATAGTTATCTCGATTAATTACCTTACGTGCTGTTTCCATAATAATTAAAATAGAATGTAAAAAAAGCTGAACACTTTGATTCAGCTTTAATTTATTTTATGATTACTTTTTAAGTTGGTAAACTCATTTATCAACCCTTTCAAAGGCATCTTTATATTTCTGCAAATTCAACATCACTGTATTTGGTGAAACCATCTTTTCTTTTAGAACTTCCTTACATAACTCCTTAACTGTCATTGGTCTATCATTCTTTTCGAAAATTCTAATAAGAATATCCTTTACAACTCCACCTTCATATCACCATTCTTTGAGTCCGTAACGACCAAGTCAAAGGTTTACAAATATGTCGTTATTTTTTACTAATTCATTATGAATCGTGTTTATCTTACAACTTTTATTTGGAAAATAATCCATAATCTTTGCTGGCAATTCTTGATAATGAACTGGTTTATTGATTCTTTTCATAATATAATAAATCTTTAATTTCATAGTTTTTGGATTTACATCTGCAAATTCATCGAACCCAACCTTTCAATCGAATACTGAAAAATTTCTGATAAGGCTGAAAAAATTAACGTAGAAAAGATCATTTTTTAGATATACCACATCCCTATATTCTTTTGAAAATTCCTCTTTTATTTTCGCTATAAACTCATACATATCTTCAGATTTTTTTCTTTCTTCGAAATAACTGTTCACATACAATGCCATCTTTGTAAGCAAATCTTCAAAAAGTGGCTCAATATAGAAAGCTTTGTAAAGTAATTTATTTCTCTTTAAATAAGTAACGTCAAAATCTGAAATTAAAATTAATTTTAACTCATCTTTCGTAAATTTGAATAGATTTCTATTAATAAGCTTAGCTACCAAAACGTCTTCTCCTAAAATTCATCCATGGGCGTCCAAGATCTTTTTTGCTTCACTTAATACACTCATATATGTTTCGTTTCACACTATCAATCTTCTAAATCTCATCAAAGCTTGCGTTTCGATTTGTCTAATCCTTTCTCTAGTCAGGTTATATTCTTGACCAATTCTCTGTAGAGGAACTCCCTTTTGTCATCCAAGTCAAAACTTCTTCATAAGAACTAGCCTCTCTTTTGGTTTACAATAGATAAGAATATCTTTTAGATTAGTTGATTCTACACTGATTTGTAGCTTTTTATCGTCTAACTTTACATTGAAGTTCATAACGAAGATCTTTTATAAATTAAAGCAATTTATACCACTAAATGAAAATAATTTCCTACCAAAAATATAATCACCTTCCAATTAAAGTCAAGCTAAAATTTAGTTTTTTGTACTCATTAAAACATCAGTTTTAATTTATTATTTTCTTTTTTGTGATTTTAAAAAATGAATAAAAAATATATATAATTTTTGTTTAAATATTTTTGTTAAAAAAATTTGTTTTTATTCTTTATTTTATTATAAATCTTTTTGGTTTTATATTTACATTTTTATAATATGAAATTCAATAATCCAATCTACGAAAATGAAGAACTTACGTATCAAGACGTTTTTCTCTTTCAGAATTACTTTGATGGATATTCTAGATCTGAGGTAAATATCCAACCCAAACATAATTTTTGAACCCAGATTCCTATTGTAAGTTCTAATATGAATGCTGTTACATGAAGAAGAATGGCTGAAACTATTGCTCGTTATTGATGACTAGGAGTTCTGCCTCAAGATATGAATATTAATACTCTACAGGAAATTATTGAAAAAATTAGATCTGCTAGTGTAAAATATGGAAATCCTATTACGGTTAAGCCAAATAATACGATAAGGGATGCTCTATGAATAATCCACAAAAGATCATATAACCGTGTTATAATGGTAAACGATAATAATGAACCTATATGAATCTTTTCAGAAAATGACATGAAAAATTTGGATCAATTCACGCTTTTAGAGAATTTGACAACTAAAAAACCAATTACGGCAAAAGACTGAATTTCAAATAAAGATGCATATAATTTAATGGATGAAAATTGAATATCTGCTTTACCAATTGTGAATAATGATGGTAAATTAATAGGGATATTGACTAAAAAAGATTGCATAAGGCATGAAATGTACAAACCAACCTTGGATAAAAAATGAAGATTAAATGTAGCCGTGGCTGTGTGAATTCACTGATTCGATAAAATTAAATTACTATATGATATGTGAATAAATATTTTTGTATTGGATACTGCACATGGATACCAAAGAAGGATGATTGAATCTATAAAAAAATTTAGAGAGACTTTCTGAGATGAACCTATAGTAATTGCAGGAAACGTTATTACTCCTGAAGCTACTAAAGATTTAATTGAAGCATGAGCAAATGGAGTAAAAGTCTGAGTTTGACCTGGTGCGATGTGTACTACTAGAATGCAAACGTGAGTATGAAGACCCCAATTTACTGCTGTGTATAAATGCGCGTTAGAAGCTAGAAAATTATGAGGATTTGTTTGGGCTGATTGATGAGTAAAAGAACCAAGAGATGTTGCTTTAGCTTTGGCTGCTGGAGCAAATCATGTAATGTTATGAACAACATTTGCTGGAACTTATGAATCTACTGGAGATATAAAGTATGATGAAGATGGATTGATGTACAAAGAAAACTATTGAATGGCAAGTAAAAAAGCTGTAGAACTTAGAAGTAATAAACTAGATAATTTTGAAATAGAAAAAAGATGAATGTATCGTGAATGAATCAGCAAATCAAAGATTTATTTAAGAGAATGATTGGAATGAGTATGAGATATAATAGATACATTTACTACAGGGATTCGTTCAAGTATGTCATATGTGGGAGCTAAAGATTTAGAAGAATTTTATGAAAACGCAGTAATTTGAGTACAAACTAATGCTGGATTTATGGAAGGAACTCCGCATGGTAAGATAAGGAAGTAATAGCAAAATCATAACCGTTGAATTGCCACTTAAGTGGCAATTTTTAAAATTAAAAAAAATTTCACTCGAGTGAAACCTTTTTAATGGTGGGTGATATAGGACTCGAACCTATGACCCCCTGCTTGTAAGGCAGATGCTCTAGCCAACTGAGCTAATCACCCATTTGAATTTTTAATGGCGGTCCCATAGGGAATCGGACCCTAGTTAGAAGATTGAAAGTCTCCTGTCCTAACCACTAGACGATGGGACCACGGAAGGAAGCATCTTTTTAAGTGGCGGGATGGACGGGGCTCGAACCCGTGACCTCCTGCGTGACAGGCAGGCGTTCTAGCCTACTGAACTACCACCCCAGGTAAGAAGTTCCTTAGATTGGGATTGTTTTAATGGAGCCAGCCGTCGGAATCGAACCGACAACCGTCCGCTTACAAGGCGGGTGCTCTGCCAATTGAGCTAGGCTGGCATCTTAATCAGCATTAAGCTGATTTTTTGGATTGATAAGCATGAAACATCTTTGACATTCTAGCCTTTTTACGAGCTGCGTTTCTAGATTTTAGCACTCCAACTTTTAAACATTTATCGATTGCTTTGTAGATGTTACTCAACTGTTCAACTTTTACTTCTTCGCCCTTTTCAATCGCTTTAATGAATTTTTTCATTGCCATTTTCATTCTAAGTTTAAAATCCTTATTCCTCTTCGCGAGTTTCTCTGCTCTATTCATAGCCTTCTTTGCTGATTTAGTGATTGGCATTTTGAAAAAATCGACAATTAAAACTACAGAAATTCTCCGAGGGTGGGGATCGAACCCACGACCCATTGGTTAACAGCCAACTGCTCTACCGCTGAGCTACCTCGGAATACTTCGTGTGAAGTATATATACAAAAATTTAGATGGTTTTCAAGTGATTTTTAAGTTTTTTTTAATTTTGTAGTTAAAATGTATTATTATTCACCAAAATGGGTACATTTTTTATATATATTTTCTAAATACTAAAAAAAGTCTGATTTTTTTTGACTTTTGTGTGATTTTATATATAATATATAATATATTTATTATATGAAATCTTGCAAAAATGGCAGATAATAGCGCAGCAAAGAATCATTTAAATCTCGTTGAAAATACATTAAATGATATAACAAAACCAGATTCAATCAATACTAGCATTGCATCTCGTTCACTTGATTTATTCAGGAATTTATCTTCTGAAAATTTATTTGTTGATGCTGATATTTTGGAAAGTTTACAGGATATAAGGGATACTTTAAACAATCTTTGACCTCAAGCAGCAGCTAGAGAAGGATATCTGAATGCTCAAATAATGTGATTACCTGCTGGCGCGTGATGAGCTACTGCAAGAGCAAATTTGATAAGCGAACAAACTAAGGTTCATCAAATCAGTACATCTACACTTAGAGCAACTAGATATGATGAGTACAATAGATTATATACATATGCAAATTATTTTAATTTATGATCAAATCTTGACGAACTGGATATAAATACAACAGCTATTGCAACATCAACGAGACATACAATAAATTTAGATGGTGTTTATAAAAAACATGCAGGAGATCCTACTCCAGCATATGCTTTATGTAATGAATCATGAAATGAAATAGGTAGGATAAATCCTACTTATTCAAATTATAAATTAAATATAGGATGACAAGAATATACTTTATGATGAATTCGTTATAACTGAGGGAATTTAGATTGTAGTACTATGACAATAACTCCTGCCCTGAAAAGTTCTCCTCAAGAAATTACTTTATCTATAAATGCAATATATGATTCTAACACCGTTAATGTTCGTAATGTTAATGTAGTATGTAACAAAAAAATTAAGCTAAAATTAAATGATTGAACAGTTGTACTAAATGATGCTGCTCGTTGAATTGAATTTGACAATTACAATAATGCATTACCAATTTGACATAAGATTGAAAATATAATTGAAACAAATTTTAATTGAAACATATATAATCTTGAAAGAACTGCATTAACTAGAATTTTAGAAAAAAACTGAGGCACACAGTATGCAACATTGAACGATGCACAAAAAGAAGATTTCTACCAAAGAATTAGACACATGAATAGTGGTGGAACTTTATATTTTGACGATGCATTAAGAACGGAAAATATTGATACAGACATAAATAGATTTAATGAATTCAGAACATGGTTTATTGACAATGGTAGAGATTGGAATAAAGAAGATAATATAAAGTCAAATCATAACTATATCACATTCATTCACAATAATGTATCATGAAAAGTGTGAGATTTTATATCTAGCAAGTTAGATCATTTTTTGTGAGATATTACACAAGAAACTTTACTAAAATCTGAATTAACTTCATTCATTAATGAAATTGAGGAAAACAAATTAGACAATGATAATACAATATATGGCGACATCAACTGATATGCTTCTCATCCATCTCATCAAATGGATGGAAAACGCCATTGGTATGAGATCTGACGTTCTAGTGATGCAAATTATATGAGATTCTTTTCATGATCATCTACAAGTTTAAAATGAGAAACTGTTGATATACATACAAATACAAATCCTGATGATATTGGCAATGCAGAACCTCTTAAATATGATATGGATGTTAATATTTCATGAAAGAATAATATTGAAATTGAAATTAAAATTGAATGAGAAAAAAATCCTATTCGTATTAAATCATGAGATCCGGCCGCTTTAGTTCGTAAAATCATGAGAGATTGTAGAATTAAGCACTGAAAAGCCAGAGCTCATATGTGATTTAATATTTATAAGGCGATGATTAAAATGGCTAAAGAAAATGATATTAGCCTCCAATATCGCGATTCTTCAAATCATACTAGATACATAGATATAAATGATTGAAATATTCTAGTTAGAGAAGTTGATAACTTAGTTTACTTATGAAGATGATGATGAAGAACTATTTTTGATCAAGAGAAATTTATAAATTCAAATCAATTTAATCGTTACGGTGAAAACAGGTCTTTAAGAACATGAATAGATGAATTATGAAAACATTTTACTCTTGCAATGAATCAGTTGCATGATCAGTATCGTCATTGAGTTGAAAGAAAATTTTGAACGTTGAAATATATACGTTCTAATAGTACGATGAGTTTCCCTACATCATTTTGGTCATCTCCAATAAAAAAATTATTAAATTTTAGAGATACTACAAATTTTGATTTCAATACTACGATTACATCTAAATGAAAAAATATTACAGTTAATTTTGAAAAAAACAAATTTACTGTAAACATGGATTGACTTGATAAACCACTTGAATCAAAAGATTTATGAAAAATTTTAAACAAAAGAAAAAAAGGTAATAGAATTTTTGATGGTTTAGAAAGAGATATTGTAGAGTGAGTATATGTTGCACTTATAGGTAAACTTAGAGAGAATTGAAAAATCGCAAATACAGATTTTTGAGTAATGGACGGAATTACATGAAACATGTATGTATTGGATGCAGATTGAAGATTTTGAGTAATTGCAATGGAAAATTTAGACATGATTTGAAGCCCATTAAGAAAATGAGAATACTGAAGATTAAACCACAGAAGACTTGGGAATAATACTATTGACCGATTTGATCATGGAAGTACGGAAGAAAGGGAATTGATGAAAAATCCGTTCTTAATGCAGAGATTTGTAAAAGCTATGAACAAAAGACTTGGACAATGGTAATATAAATTAAAAAAATTTATTAAAAATAATTATTATGAATCTGTTTCTGCTTTAACTTATTTTTTTATTAACAAATATTTTTCATCTAATGATTGTTTACTCTCTTTTGTTCTAATAATTTATTAATGCAAATTTTATGACACATATCTTATAAAATTCTTCTTTTTTTGTACACATTTTTCGCACTTCATCCTTGGTTGTAACCTATAGAAAAAAGTCCCCAAAAATTTGACAATTTTTTTATTTTAGTGTATAATATGTTGAGGAAAATGTACTAATTTATAATTTTTTATTGATAAAATGTCTAATTCAAAATCAAAAGGAAGCTCTAATTCTAGCAACTACAAATTAGTTGCAAATAACAAAGAAGCGTTTGAAAAAACTAGGTGAAAGATGACATTGTTAAGACAAGCTAAACTAGATTTATTAGAGAATATGAATTTTGATAATAGTCTTGTTAATAGGAATAATTTGGCTAATCAAATTTCAGAAAATAGGTATTTAAACTGAGAAAAACATAAAAACATCTGAATCCCTGAAGGAAAGATTATTATGAGAACAGATCCTGAATTAACTGTAAATATAGATTTGGATGCGTACGGTATGAAATGAGAATATGAAAGTCTCATCAACGAAATCAACGATTTACAGTCACGTTGAGGAAACTATGAAGAAATAGATAAAAAAAATAAAAGATTAAGAGAATTAGATTCCATATTAGCTGAGAGGTGTATTTTGGATAGTTGATGATCTATAGAATTCAAAAGTACAGATATATTTGAAAGTAAAAGAAATGCCAACAAAGAATCAAGATTTGCTTATGATGAATTAAATGAATTAGATGAATATAAGTGAAAAATTGAATTAATAAGCAAGAAAAAATCTGGTGTTAATTATTATGTTATAAAATGGACTGATGATCAGATTAAAAAAATAAGACAAAAATTTGAAGAATTATCAGCTGAAGCTGATAAAAAGGAAGGAACTGAAATAGAAGACAATGGATGAGATAAGGATGACAAAGATAAAATGGAAGCACTAATTAAAAAATTAATAGAAGATTGAAAAGCAAAAGATAAAAGAATCGCCGAATTGGAAAATTTATTAAAAAATAAAAAAACGGATGAGGAAGATGATGAATCTCAATGATCTACTGAAACTGGAGATGATGATAATGATAATCAATGATCTACTGAAACTGGAGATGATGATAATGATAATCAATGATCTACTGAAACTGGAGATGATGATAATGATAATCAATGATCTACTGAAACTGGAGATGATGATAATGATAATCAATGATCTACTGATGACGGTGAATGATCTGCTGATGACGATGATCCTAAATTCGAACAAAGGGAATGGGTCGCAACTATCTCAAATGTATCCCAAGTGAATCGTGCAATTGTACAACGTGAGGTTGATGAAGAATTGAAGCAAAGATATAGGGATACTTCCCGGTTTAATTTCATATGAAAAGGTAATCTTTTTCTTAGAAGGAAATTTATAAAAGATAGGATGGTAAACAGAAGAATGAATGGTGGAAGGTGAATGGATTGGAGTGATGCATCTCAAACTGCAGCAGATCGTCATCAAATAGAAGAACAAAACAACTTAGCAGAAAGAATGCAAGTAGTTATAAGCGATATAGATTCTGCTAATTATCCAGAAACTAGAAGAAGATTAGATGATCTTTTGTGAAGATTAACATGAAGAGCAAATACTGTTCCTCCTCGGCAAAGGGAAATTTCTGATACTAATTTTCAGACAGAATTCCAAAATATATTGAATATGTCATGAAGGATTTTTGATAGAACAAGACCATGAACAGCAACAAGTACAAACTGGAGACCTATAAGTGAAATTATAAGATCTAATAATATATGACAATTAAGTACGAATGTTTTAATGCAGGCAAATAAATTTAGGGAACAACAATTCTTAACATGGTGTATTGCTGATCATATTGCAACGAATCCATTGGAGGACGATAGAACGTTTGATGCTTACTGCAGAACATCAATTAGACAATTCATTAATAGTTATAATGATGTGCCTGATTTTTTGGGACAAATGTGAGTAAAATTAGATGATGTTAATGCTAGTAGAGAGATAAAAAGGCTACAAGCTCACGATTGAGCTTTGACAATGATTGCTGCTCAATCATTAAAGATAAGAATACAAATGCTTGATGATGGATGAGAAGCATACAATGTAAGAAAACAAGGAGGCTTACTAACAAAGATTTGAAGATTCTTTGATGATCCTACTTGATGAGAAAATACGAAATTTGGTAGGTGGATGAACAAGCACCAAAATTTAAAAGAAGCTTTTTGATGGGTCTGGTGAGGAGCCAAAATTTGAATGATGATGACTCCAGCCTTATTGTTAGCTCCTATGGGACCGTTAGCTGTAGCATCTTGAGTTTGAGGTATGTCATTTTTAACTACGTTAGTTAAGAAAAAGGCACATTACGAAAGAGAGAATAGATCATATCAAAGAATGCAGGCTACAAATTTAACTGATTATCGTAATAAACGTATAGCTTTGGCAAATGAAGTTGCAGGAATGCATTGGTATGAAGGTCGTTTCTGGGGAGAAAAAGCAAGAATAAGAAAACAATACAAAGACTATATCTTGACAACACAAGATCAACTTTCTTTAAGTCCTGATTTATTGGGTAGAATAGAGCGCAGACTTCAAGATTCAAACGCACTAAACAATGCTGAACAATTAAATTTAGCTGCAGATTTAGCAGATGGTTTGGCAAGATTAGATTATCATAGAAAAACATGACAAAATTTTTTGTGATCAAATAATCCATGAGTCGCTGAAAAAGAATACAGATCTCTACAGAATGCTGTAATATGAGGAGCTAAAAGATTAGGTATTCAAGTAAACGACTTAAGAACTACACCACCATATGATGCATATTATAATAATACTATCACTTTGATTGAAAATGGTATGTGAGATGATTTTGATACACAGGGATATCTAAAAGCTAGAAGAAGGTTCAAAACTAGAAGTAATACGAAATCATGGTATTGAGCCTTTAAAGCTTGAGCTATTTCTTTTGGTTTATCTTACCTTGCTTCAAGTTTAGCAAGTGGGAATAAAACAACCACTAACGAAACCACAAACAATGTTTCACATGGACGTGAATGATGAGAATATAATTTATGAGATTTTCAAGAGCATCAATTTGTTAAATGAGATGTAAATCCAACAATGAATGGTGTAATTAACGGTGATACTACACAAATCACATGATGACAATTATTTTCTTCGGTAGATTCTGTACCGTGTAGCGTAGCAAAATGAGCTAGACAATTAGCTAATGCACAAGCCGATCTATCTGCAGCCCTTTCGAATCCTACTGTAGCATGAAATCCTGATTTAGTAAATGCTATAAACAATTATGTATTTGATGCTTCAAATCAAATTAATGCTTTGTCAGGAGTATCTGCATGAAATAAAAATTTAGCACTAGCAAGAGCTATTGAGGCAGCAAAAGAATGAATTTTAGAACCCGTTATCGCAAGTGGAAATACGACTGTATCAATAGCTCCAAATGCTTTAACTTGGGCAAATGGATGAATTCAATCTACTAGTACAGGAGCCGTAGGACAAGCGTTTAGAAATATGGGGATTGTAAATCTCGACTTCGTACAAAAAGGAACTGAACAAGTAGTAGAAAATGTAACTAGAGCTATTCCAATTCCTGTATGATTGAACACATTTGGATCTCCAAAATCAAATCCACGTAATAATTCTGGAAGACAAAACAATAATGCTTGACAAAGGCAAGCTGCATAATAGTGATAAAAATATAAAATAATTTTACTACTAATTAAAAAGATGTGATTAAATCATTCTGAAGCTATAAATAGAATCGTAAGACTATCTCAAAGAGATCTGTCAACACAACAAACAAAAAAAGAACTATTTTCTATTTTAAGCGTAACTGACAAATGAGAGTATGATAAAGTTGTAACTTGAGTTGCAAATTCTTATAAAAATGCTAAATGATATGATGAAAAGAAAAGGTTACAGGTAGTATCTCCTATGGTTGCTTCCTATACTGCAGAAAATGGATGAGAAGGTAAAGCAGATAAGAAAGAAACTGGAAGAAAACCTTGAGTTGTTACTTTAATCAGAGAAAAAGACTCTACATGAAAATATAAAGTGTATAAATATCAAGTGAAAAATCGGTGATATCTAAAACATTTAATAAAAGAATATACAAGGCAAACGAAATGAGACTGCGAATGAGTAAAAATAACTAATTCAAAATGAAAAGAATATCCTAAAGATAAAAAATTTTCTGCTTGAGATATTGTGTATATTAAGGCACCTATTACGTCACTTGAAAGAGTCAACGAAAAAACAAAAGAAAAAATAAAAATCCAAGAAGATTATATAAATGAACAAATTAGTTGAAATGTTGTTTGAGCAAAAATAACCGATTCAAGATGAGTAGAATATAAAAAAGATAAAAAATTTTCTGTATGAGATACTGTGTATATAAAATTAGGTATATGATCTAATAAAAGAAAAAAATATGAAGTGAAAAAATGATGAACTGTAAAAGATATAATAAATGAATATATTGTTGAATATAAAGAACAGCAAAAGTCATATAAAAATATGCTAGAAAACTTTAACAAGCAATATCCGATGTGAAAAGATATTGAATTATCTTTTGGAATACCTGTTTGGCACTATGAAGATATCGAAAAAACCTTAACCTCTATTACTACAAATCAAAAAATTGATCCAAAACGTTATGAAGTTGTGTTTTTATTAAATAGACCTAATGATACAGAAAATTTTGATAAAAAAGTTAAAGAAAAAATCTTAACATTTAAACAAAAACATCCTGAATATAACATTTGTATATTTGAAAAAACATTTGATTTCAAAAAAAATAAAGAAGGAAAACGAGAAGTTAATTATTGAGAATTATACAAAACACTTGCGGATACAATTGTTTATAGAAACGTTCAGAGGGAAAACATAAAATGAATGGATGTGAAAAAAATAAGAAATTTAATAGTAAAAACATGAGCTGCAGATTCTACTGATAAAAATCCAAAATATATAGAAAATCAATTTGAAAAATATAATATGAGTCCTTCAGATAAAGAGTTAGTTAGTATGAGATGAGAAAGCAGACTACCAGTAGATGTTTGTAAAAAATTTCCATTAATAGAAACATTGGAATTCTTTCAGAGAAATTTTGATAATGAATATGCAGGATGAGCAATAAACAGAAATGTATGAATATGATCATATAAGTCGCGAATATACTGTGATGCTGGATGATTTAATACTAATTATTTTCAATGAGAGGATGTTCAATTATGAAAAGATATAAAAAGATCTATTAGAAATAGGAATGATGCCACTATGTATTATGATGATAAATTTGTTTGAGCTGTTGATGAATCTTGTGATAGGTGAATATGGGCTATGGTAGAAAATAAGCAGCCGTATTGTGACAGATATAATGATAGAGAATGAAATATGAAATCCAAGGAAAAGAATTGGAATAGATATGCCATCGAACACAGAAGAGAGAAAGAATTTGAAGTATTAAAATTAACAAGAGAAAATTTAGAAAAAAATTTATCGGCATTTTATAGGCAGAGACTTAACAATATATTCATTAAAAAAACCTCAAGTAATAAATATAATAAATATTTAGAGTGAGAGTGAAAAAATGCAACACCTCAAGAAAGGGCTGAACGAATTGCAAAAAATGTAGTTAACCCTATAATGGAAAAAATTCTTTCAAGAGATGATCTCATGGGATTAAGTAAATCTGACTATAGTTTTTGACCTATTACTGTTGTAGAGTATCATGATGAAGATGGGAAAAGTAAATGATTTAGATTAAAATCAGCAGAGCTCAGGTTTAGTGAGAGTGCTATTACTAAAATTGAAGCTATACAAGACAAAAAAATAAAAAATTGATATTATAATTACCGATAAAAAACAACTTGTTTTACTCATTAATCTTTAAATAAAAATGAAAAATCAAAATTTCTTAGAACAATTAATCTTAAAACTTAATCCTGATATTGATGATGCTGGATTGGAAATGTTAGTGGCGGATGCCGAGCCTGTTTTAGAAGAATGGGTGTTTACTAATATCATTGCAAAATTAGATTCAAATCAAAGAAATGAAATTGTTAAAATATCAGAAAAGAATAGCTATACCGAATGAGAGACTTATAAATTCCTATCAAAAGCGATCCCTGATTATGAAAATTTTATAAAAGAAGTTTATGAAAATTTTGAGAAAATGTATAAAACAAACTTTAATGATTTTAAAAAATAGGTTTAGTAATTAATACTTGTTATGAAAATATGAAATATTACATCTAATTGAAAAGAGTATAATTGGAATCTGGAATCTCCTATGAGTAAAATATGAGAGATTAAAAAAATTTTAGGATATACTGAATGGGATAGTTTTTGAATTAATGTAATAAAATCTAACCTTTTACAACTATTAAAAAACTGAGAATATATAACATTTCAAAAGAAAATTGGAATGCCTGAAAAATTATGTGATGGGCTATTATGAACGACGAGTCTGAATTATTTAATAAAATATATTGTTTGAATTGAAGATAAATGAGGTAATATTGTTGGAGAAACAATGAAATATATTTGAAATATTCTTAAATATGGTAAAACTGTAAAAGATAATGATATAGAATCATGAAATGAACAATCTGATGTGTATATTGCGAATCTTCAAGATAAAGAATCTAAAAAAAAAGATAGTAACTCTATCCATATGTTTTGAGATACTCCTATTTGAGAGATTTTTTCTCATCCTATTCTTAAGGATGATGAAACAGAAAGTTTTTGTTGTTCGAAAACAGCACGCTTAAATGGATTACATTTCTGAATTTCGTTACCAAGATGAAATGCATATACTGCATGAATTTTGCCTACATCATGAATTATTGAAACAATTCCTAAAGAAAAATCATGAGAAAAACCAAATATAAATTGGTGAACGATAACAGAATGAGAATTTGATTTGGTTGATTATTCAGCAAATTTTGCAGACGTTTATGCAGAATCTTCAAATTTTTATTGACATAGAGCTATAGCCATAAGAGATTCTCAATGAAAGCGATATGTCCTAGATCCATATATAAGAATCAATTGAAAAAAAACTTTAAAACCAATCAAATTAAATGATTATATTACTAAATGAAGACGCATAATAAAAGCACATTTCTACCATTCAAGTTGATATATAAATTAATATTTTAGTGTTATTGCTTTTATGAAATTATTTATTATAATACGCATCGTCAAATGTGTATTTTTTATGAATAATAATATAAATTATGCATCTAAATATAGCTTTTTCTGGGCCAGCTGGATCTGGAATTAATACCGCATGAGAATTATTATCCGAGCTTTTAGCGAAAAAATGATACTGTGTGCGAGTAGATAAAGAATATGCGAGCGTGATAAAATGAAATAACAACACTATGTTTGTAAATATTTCAGATGATAATAAACCATATTTCTCTCGTAAAGTTCAGACTTTTATAGCCTTGGATAAATTAGCCATTGAAAAGAATTCTGAACTATTTAATTTGGATGAGATTATCGATTTGAGCACTGTGAATACTGCTAGGAAAAACACTTTTGCATTTGCTGTAGCTGTAGAAAAATTAAATTTGAAACATGAGGAAGCAGAAAAAATGCTAGAAGAAAAATGATTTTTGACGAAAGATAGAGAATGAAATCTAAAAGCTTTGGAAGAATGAATTGAATTTGGAAAAAATCATGGATGAGTAAAATCAGATTTTTCAAACGGTGCTTGAGCTCCTCTGTCTATACAAATTTGAAATAATTTAATCGCGGATGGAGCAGCTAAAGCATGACTAGAATTCTATTCTGCATACCCAATGACACCTGCATCAAGTATAATAAATTGAGTATTAAAACATCCTGAAATTACCTTCCAACAATGAGAAGATGAGATTGCTGTGAGTATGATGATGCTAGGCGCTTCTTATGCATGAAAAAGAGCAATGTGTGGAACTAGTGGATGATGATTTGCTTTGATGGTGGAAAGTTTAGCTTTTGCAAATCAAGCTGAAATATGATGAGTATATGTATTATCTCAAAGAGATGGGCCTAGTACTGGAACTCCAACTTTTGTGGCTCAATGAGATTTGGATATTGCTTTGAATGCATGATTTGGAGAAACTAAGCCTATCGTTTTAGCTCCAAGTAGTTATGAAGAAGCTTATGAAATGATAGCTCGAGCATTGAATTGGAGTGAAATTTATCAACATCCTGTAATGTTCTTGGTAGATAAGACTTTATCTGAATGTTTAATGAGTGTTGATGTAAATAAGTTAAAGGAACCTGTAGTCAATCGTGGAGAAATAGTTAAATGATGAGAAAATGATGAATATTTGAGATATAAAGATACTGAAAGCTGAATATCTCCAAAGGCTATTCCATGAACAAAAAATACTTTGTTTATCGCTACTTCTTATGAACATACAGAAAGCTGAGCAACAAACGAAGATCCAAAAATTAAAGTTCAACAAATGGATAAACGTGCTAGAAAAATGGATACATTCAAAAAAGAAGAATTGAATGAATGAATCGCTTATGAAATTATCAATCCAAATGCAAAAAAATTTTTTATAACTCGATGAATCAATCGCTATCCTATTGAAAAAGTGATTAGTGAAAATAATGACTGGTGATTAATCGTAATGAAAGTATTCCAACCATTTGATAAAAGTTTAAGGAAGTTCTTCAAAGAGAATGAAAATCAAATTGAAAAATTATTATTCGTTGAATTAAATCACGATGGAAGCTGTGAAAGATATATTCGTACAGAATGCGGATTAACTACTGATGAATGGAATAATAAAATTGATCATTTAAGAAAATATAGCCTATATCCTTTGATGGTAGAGGAGATTGAAGATAAAATTAAATAATTTAGTTATTATTGTAATTGCAAATGAGAACAAATTTACAGTCCATACAACGATGCCCTTGATGCTGAAATTTTTTAATTCACTTAGCTATCAAGCAAGCTCTAGAAAGTTTATGAATAGAAAAAGAAAATGTAGTTTTCGTAACTGGAATTGGATGTGGAAGTAAAATGAGCCAATATATGGATTGCTATTGAGCAGAAACTTTACATTGAAGAGGTATACCTTTCGCAACAGGAGTAAAGCTTGCAAATCCTAAACTGACTGTAATCTCACTTTCTGGAGATGGAGATACTTATGGAATTGGATTGTGACATTTACTTCATGCTGCTAGAAATAATATCAACATTCTACACATAACTTGTGATAACGAAAATTATGCTTTAACTACTGGTCAAGCCTCTCCCACTACTCCATTAGATGTAAAAACTAATTCTACTCCAAATGGAAATCATACTAAACCTTTTGACCCAGTTAATTTACTAGAAAGTGCATGATGTGGATTCGTAAAAAAAGTAGATGGAAAAGACCTAAATTGAATGAAAGAAGCCATTAAAGAAGCTATACAATATGAATGATTCGCCCATATTAATGTAAATCAGCCTTGTCCAAGTTGGAGAAGATGGTAATCTTAAAAAAACATTTAAAATAAAAAAATCGCCCCCTTTTTGAGACGACTTTTTAATATTCTTATATCAAATTTTTAATTATTTTTTACGCTTCTCATAAGCATAATCATAACATATCCTCTTAATTCGTGCATATTAGGATTATCAACTGTGATAATATTTTCATCTAATAATTTTTGCATATGAGTTTCATAATATAGATTTTCTCCATCAGCTAAGCCAAACAACATTCTAGATAATGCAGTTACAAATTCTGCTCTAGTTACCAAATCGTCAGGTCTAAAGTTTTCGATATTAACTCACATAATTCATAATTGATAAGCTAATGTCACTCCATTATTATATTCAGCATCTAATTCTGCACTAACATCTGGGAATGAAATAGTTTTAGTAGTGTCTGGAGTCTTTTTAAGCACATTGATAGCATATTGAGACAACATTTTTGCCATAGCTATTCTTGTTAATGGAGAATTCATATCAGCTGCTTGAATATTTGGCATAGTCGTAATTCCATTTTTAAATGCAAAGTTATAAGCATTATGAAATTCTACATTATATCCATCATCCAATACTTTTCGTAAATCTTCAAATGCAGTATCAGATGTGTCAGTAGTATCTACTTTTTCCGCACCCTCCTTATCTGTATCTGTTAAAGTTTCACTTGATTTTTCACATTTTTCATCTTTTTCATTTCGAGTATAACCAGCTTTACATTGGAATGTACATACAACACCTGTATCAGTACTATAAGAATAATTTGTATCTTTCTTTGGTTTAGATGTATTGTTCACTACAGCATTAGCTGGCAAACTTTTACAAGAGTAAGAACTACTGCTTCCACCTCAACCACCTCATCATCATGATGTATTTGAAGAAGAAGTTGGATTAGTTACCTCTGTATAAGCCACAAATGTAGAAGCAGAACATGTCCATATCTCAGCATATCATGAATTTACTGAACGAGCGCTTCCATCATATACATTTGAACTAGCTACTCAATTATTACAATCTCCACTTGCAGTAGCTAATCAATCAATTCCAAAAGTTTGACCTACTCAATTATGCTTAACCTTTATTTTCACACTTGATCATGAATTTACAGGGATTCTAACAAGAACTGCTTTTGTAAAATTAACTCTATCTGAAATCGGAGCACCATCATCCTTAACTCAATCTCAATTCGCATCATTATAAACATCTAATTCAACTTCTCACTGAACTGTTGCTGTAGAATTACTTGATTGAACAGCTGATGCAGCAGTAACTGGCGTTGCAGGGGCTTCTGCTTCCACTACCATTCATGCTCAATTTTCAGTATCATCATCAATTTTTGCTTCTCATGTTGAAATCATTGCCTCCCATTTAGCTGTTAATGTAAGATCAGATGTAACTGGAGTCTCAAAATCAAACTTATCTTCTCCATTAAACCATCATAACAAGATATTTCATGCATTCTCAATTTCTGGGTCTGTTGCCTTCTCTCAATGATTTATTTCTTGGCTAACAGGATTGGTTACTCATTCTGCATTAGCGTCAAAGCTAACTGTGTACTGATTAATTCTTGATGTTAATGTAACATTATCTGTTATTGCTGCATTAAATACATATGGAGATGTTTCGTCTCAATTGTACCATTGATATCACTCTTCAGCTGTAACAGTATCAACAACCAATATATCATTTGCCTTTTTAACAGTTAATGTATTATTTCACTCAGCAAATTTTACATCATATTGAGTTGGAGTAGCTCACTCAACAACCGTAACGTTTTCAGCTGTTACTTTAAAATCTCATTCATTAGAACCTGGATAACCTGAAGCTAAATCGATAACTACTTCTTTATTATTTGGAACTCTAATGTTTGAATCTCATACTTTTCACACTAGAGACTCATTTGATGAAACATCAAAAACTACATCTTTTGACACATTTGTAATTCATCCACGAGCTACAATTCACACTCAATTTGGAACATTGAAAGTTCATCAATTTACCGTAACTGTATCATTATTAGCAACATATATTCAACATGCGATAAATCAATCTGTAAGAATATTTCAATTAAATTCTCATCAGTTAATAGTAATTGTACTTCATGCATAATCTGATCTACCGTTTGTTCATACCACAAAGTTGTCTACTGTTGTAAATGTTCATCCACTAATTGTCGCTGTAGATCAATTTGTTACAAGTACTCATGCCTCTTGTGCATTTACTGTTGCATCATTAATTATTACATTTCACCCACCAGCAACACTTATTCAACTTTCTTTAGTTGACGTAAATGTTCATCCATTAATTGTTGCTGTAGAATTACTAAGTACTATAACAGGAACATTCTGATTCGAATATGTTCAGTCTTTTATCGTAACATTTGCTCAATATTGAATATATAATACTGCATAAGTTGGATCTGTACTCGTTATAGTTCAATTAGAAATTTCTGATGTAGCTCAACTAAAAATAATCGCCCATGCATTATTTCCATCTATTGTGTGTCATCCCATATTTAAATTAATATTTTTTGATATTCTAACATCATTCGTTAAAGTTACATCATTCAATAATGTAATAGTATCCCCTTCACTTGCCGCACTGATAGCTGCTTGTAATGTTGCATATTTATTTTCTCATACTTGAGCAACAGGTTCTACAAGCTGAGAAGTAGCTGCCACACTAACCGTATCTATATTTGTATCATCCTCAATATTTGTTGCACTAAAAACATAATTCGTGCTATAATTACCAATTATACTAGCAAAACTTGAACTTGGAGCCAATCTTAATCTAATTTCTTGTGTTCATCCCGGAGCTATTTCTGCAGTAGTATCATACCAGTATATCCCAAATGGTCAATCATTCCAATGAGAAGAAGTAGTATTCAATTTAACGGTTGTATCTCAATCATTTGTAATTATTACAGGTCTAAGTACGGCATCAGATTGAGCATCAGTAAATCATTTAACGACTGTTCCAAAATCTACACTTGTCGTATTGACTGAAATGGATGTTGTCGCCAAACTGACTCCTCCGAATCAAAATCCAGACAAAAGCATAGCCACTATGCTAAATAAAAAGCCTTTTTTCATGTTTTTGTTGTTATAAAGTAAATAATAACAAGTTGATTATTAAAAATAACAATATTTAATTCAATTTAAAAACCTTATTTTTACCCACACATATATAAACTTTTAATTATTATTTATTGACATATAATGCAGTACAACAATATGCAAAAAAATATAGATAACTTTCGTTCCTACCGCATTCAACTATACTAATCTATTTTCAAATAAAAAATCTGAGACTTTAGACAAAATCTAACTTGACTTTTTATGAAAAAAATATAAATTCCTTATCAGGAAGAAACAAAAATAAAAAACACACAACTATGAACATTTATCAAATTTTTGCGGTAATAATCGGTATACTAATTATTGCCCACTGCTTTGTTTATGCAGTATTTAGGCCAAAGGCCTTTAGTAACATTACTGACATAATAGTTTTCGGAGCTATCACAATAGGTTCTACTTTGATGGTATTAGCTCATCCATCATGGTGGACTGTAGGGATATCAATGTACATCCTCATATTATTTCGTATATCTGTATGTACTAACACGAACCGGGAATTATGGAATTTTGGCTACTACGGATATAACCTCAGCCATTTCCGAAAGTTCTTAAGAGTTTTATTATCATGGATCACTCTAATAACCATGTTTATAATAAGCATCAAAATGCTATTGATAAGTAATGGTTGGTCTATGATTATAGTGTATTTCCCTATTGCTGTTTGGGTGCTAATAATCGTCAGCTTACACGTTAAAAGAGCATTAGAAAGCCTCGATTAACAAAACCGTATTTCTACTTAATCGTCCTATGTCTTTCTTAGGACGATTTTTTATTTATCGAAAAATTAATTCAGAATTTTTATGTTATTACATGTAGAAATCATATTATTAGATGAATATATCTCTTCATCTAGCTCAATCCTGCGGTCATACAATTCCCCTTTCTTCTAATGTATCCATAATTCTAGCAGCTCTAGCGAATCATATTCATAATTTTCTCTGAATCATAGTGGTTGAAGCTTTTCTAGTCTCTGCTATAATTTGAACTGCTTGATTAATCAAATCTTCATCATCTCAATTTCCACTTCATCATACATTATATGATCATCAAATTTCTGATTTTGATTCTAATGCATTAATGATATCTTGGTTATAAACATCGTCTTCTGTCAATCATACCATATATTTATGTTTCAAGTGATCTACTACCGCATCAATTTCTTTCGTATCTACAAATGCTCACTGAATTCTAAGATCTGTAACTTTTGTATCCATATAAAGCATATCTCACCTTCATACTAATTCTTCCGCTCATTTATGTCCAAGAATCGTCCTAGAATCCACATCAGAAACGACACTGAATGCTATTCTAGCTGGAATATTTGCTTTAATAAGTCATGTAATTACATTTACAGATGGTCTCTGTGTAGCAAGAATCAAATGGATTCAAACTGCACGAGCTTTAGCTGCTATACGATTGATACAAGTTTCAGCTTCTTTTCTATTTGCAGCAGATGACATCATCATATCAGCCATTTCATCGATGATAAAGACTATACGATACATCTTTTCATCTGGATAAGTAGCATTAAATTCTGATAATTGTTTTAGTTTCCTCTGTGATAACAAAGAATATCTTCTTTCCATCTCCTCTACTGTCCATTGAAGCAATTTAACTGCCTTTCATGAATCATAAACGATAGGAGCTAGTAAATATGGGAGTCAGCTATACATTCATAGTTCTACTTGTTTTGGATCCACCATAAGGAATTTTAATTCTGAAGGAGAATTCTGATACATCAGTGAAAGAATAAAGTTATTGATTCATACTGATTTTCAGCTTCATGTAGCTCATGCTACGAGCAAGTGAGGCATTGAATCAAGCTGTGAAATAGCAATAGCTCCATCGATTCCTTTTCAAAGTGCGAGTGTCGTTTCAGATTTTTGCATTCATTTTTGGAACTCTGTCGAAGATAATATATCTCATAGACAAACCATTTTTGGCTTTGGATTTGGAATTTGGATTCAGATACAATCAGTTCATGGAATTGGTGCAACCATTCTAACTGATTTCGTACGTAATGATAATTTGATATTATCCATCAAATTCGTGATTGCCGAAATTTTAACTCATTCTGCTAGTTTAATCCTAATTTGAACTACTGATGGTCAAATGTCGAATCATTCTATAGAAATATAAATTCAAAATTCTGAAAGTTTATTTTGTAGAGCTTGTGCCTTTTCTACAATAGTTTTTTCATCTACTTGTTGAGCTTCTGAAAGATTGGACGTAAGAAGTGAAGTAGAAAAAGTAGGCTTATCTCATGAAAAATGAATCTGTGGACGAGGCTTTGGTTGTTTTTCTTCTATTTTTTCTTGCACTTTCTGCTTAAAAAGCGAACTAAATCCATCTTTTAGAAGTGAACCGGAATTTGATGGTCATTCTACTTTTGATCATGTTCAAACTGCAGATTGTTTCTTTCAAGTGGCCTGTGCTAATTTTTTTAGTAAATCTGAATCAGAAGTTGTTTGAGATTCACGAGTGACATACGGAGTAGTCTTAGTTTGTTTTTGTTTTGGAGCTTCTTCACGCTCTACATTAATCTTTGGAAGTTTGGGAAGTTTAACATTTAATACATATAAAACCCAAGCTAAGACTCCAAGCAACATCAAAATTATTAAAATTTGAATTGCTAATTTAGCTGGTCCAAATATAGATTCCAGCAATCGATAAACCGGCCACGAACAATATCATCCATGATGAACTGATTGTGTCCAATTTACCAAAGTATTTCATCATTCTTCTATCGCTTGAAAATTTAGTATTCCTGATGTAAGAAACATCAAACAAAAAAATTGCTTAATTAGAGTTTTCATCAGGTATCCTCTCAAAAGAATGAGTACTCCAACCAAAACGCATAATATGAAAAACACTACCAATCATGTTTCTCAAAACGCATAACTTGTTCCTTTTGAAAGTCGTCAAAGAATTGGTGCATCAGGAGCAAACTGTTTTGCGAAAAAGAACAAAGCTCACAAAACTATGAATCCAATTCATATATGATATTTATTAACTTTAAAGGTTGATCTTGACCTTGAACGTCTTCTCCTCCTAGCCAAAGCAAAAATTAGAAAAATAAATTACATATGTTCAAGATACGATTCCTTTTATATTTTTCAATTGAAAATTAGAAAAAATCTGACTTTATTTTAATTAATTATATATAATTTTTTATGACAAAAGATGTCGTTTCTGTAACTGCATCTCATCATGTTTGAAACTCTGCAAAAATCTGATATACGATTAATAAGAATCCGAATAATACCAAAGCCGACAATAAAATATTTAATAAAATATTACCAGCTTTTTTGAAATTATTTCCACTTCATCCATCCGTAATATACAGGTATCATGCAACTATTACCATAATAACAATTAATACTCAGTATATATATCCAAACACCTTTGCAACATTGATAATAAAATCTGATGCATTTGCTACAAAATTACTACTATCTGCCACGAGATAATATATGAAATCTACTCATTTTATAATTAACAAAGCAACTACAACATTTATTATTCATTTTACTAGTTTCTTTCATTTTTCTCAATCTCATGCTGCCATTACTTTAAATCATGTTAAAACTATCATTATAATGGCCAAGAAAAATGCAAATGCTTTAATTGCTGAAAGTATCACAAACAATACTCATTTTTTTCAAATAAACGATTGCGTTACTCATTCAATACCTGTTTGTGTTCAATCTGACGGCGTAAAATCTCAAGCATTAAAATTCAACACCTCTCAAAATAATCGATTTGCACCATATATAAATACTCATCATAGTAGAATATACAATATACCCGTTAACTGTTTTTTACTTTCTTCAGGTTTTTTAAATAATAAAGTGGCTCATGCCATAACCAGAAATATTATCATAACTCATAATGTAATATCCCTTATAACTTTGTATATTGAATTTTGACCATATGTTGAAGGATAAAATAAAGACAATATATTTTCACGTAAAGTTTTATCCGAATCTACTCAAAATTTATCTGGATTTAAAACATAATTTTTTAAGTGTGAAGTAAAATCTTCATCGTATTTTGGAGGAGCCGCTTCAACAAATGTATTTAAAAAAAGAGAAAATCATACAATTACTAAGCAATTTAATATAAGTTTACCTAAGTTTTTTTTCAAATATGACCACATTTATTAAATTTTGTTATCTTATAAAAATATTTTTATTCTGCAACCAAATTAACGACAGATACAAATATGTCAATTATATAGTAGAATCAAATCAAAAGGACAACTCAAATTACGATATATATTAAATTCTTTTTAAACTCTCCTATCTGTTTTCATTGATCTGAAGCCGTAACAATTTTGAATCAATTCCATATTAATAAAATTGTAGCTGCTGTAAGTCCTATGTACATTACATATTGTAAGTAATCTTTTATATTTGCTTTTATACTACAAAGAGTCCTAGTTAATGTAAATCTAGAGTCTGGAGCTATTCACTCACACTCAGGATAATGTGATGTTACTACATCCAAATCAGTATTCTGAATTCTAGTTGCTGGATTATCATTTGCTTCATGATTCACCTCATTAAGCACTGCTACTGGATCTTGATCAAAATTCCACGATTGTACTTGAAATAAGGGCAACATCGTGAAACCTGCAATAAATAATACCATTGTTAAAAATATTTTTCTCATCATAAATGGTAAAATATAAACACTTAATTATAATCATACATACTAAAAAAAGCAAAAAAAATCAGACTTTTTTGTTTGATATAAATATCAATTTTCTTTCATTTGAAATATTATCATAAAATCATATCATGATTTATGATATTATATTTTATTTTCTACCATTATAATCATGCAAGACTTTTTTGATGAAATTTGAGTAAAAGTGCCTGAAATTTATTTACCAAAAAAATGAACAGATTTATCTAAATGGTCTGTTGTAGCTTGTGATCAATATACTTCACAGCCAGAATATTGGAATGAAGTAAAAAACATAGTTGGAGATTCTCCTTCTACGTTAAAAATCACATTCCCTGAAATTTATCTGGAAGGATGACATAAAGCTGAAATAATTGAAAATATTGTAAAGACTATGCACGAATATGATGAAAATTGAGTTTTAGAAAACCAGTGAATGTGATTTGTATATATCGAAAGACAAACTGCTCATGTACCTGTAAGAAAAGGTTTAATTTTAGCATTAGACTTGGAAAAATATGATTTTAGTAAAGGATCTCAGACTTTAATTAGAGCTACTGAATGAACAATTATTGAGAGGATTCCACCTCGTGTAGAAATTAGAAAAAATGCAATTTTTGAATTACCTCATATCATGGTTTTGATTGATGATCCAGAAAAACAGGTAATCGAACCTTTGAAAGCCAATGTAAAAAGTGAAAATTTGCTTTATGATTTTGATTTGATGATGAATGGTGGTCATATAAAATGATGGAAAATTAGTGATGAAGGAACTATTATGCAAATTGTAAATTGATTAAAAAAGTTAAATAATTCTGAAGCCTTCAAAGAGAAATATGGATTAACTGAAAATTTAGGAGTTTTACTTTTTGCTATGTGAGATGGAAATCACTCTTTTGCTACTGCTAAAGCCATTTGGGAAGAAAAGAAAAAGACTCTAACTCCTGAAGAGCAATTGAATGATCCTGCAAGATTTGCATTGGTAGAAATAAACAACGTTCATGATGAATGAATTATTTTTGAGCCTATTCACCGTGTATTATTTAATGTGGAAGAAAATAGTTTCCTCGATGATATGTGAAGATTCTTTAGAAGTATTTGATCAGATTTGAAAGTAGAGGAATATTCAAGTAAAGAAGAATTAATGCAAAATATGAAAAAATCTGATTGAAATACACATTACTGTCGATGAGTATCCAAATCTAGTTATTATCTATTCTGAATAGTAAATCCTAAATTGAATTTGGAAGTATGAAATATGCAAGCATTCTTGGATCAATATCTTAAAGATCATACTGACTCAAAAATTGATTATGTTCACTGAGATGATGTAGTAGAAAGATTATGAAAAGAAAACTGAAATTTTGGAATTTTGTTTCCAATTATGGATAAATCAGATTTCTTCAAAACTGTAGTAGTAGATTGAGCTTTACCTAGGAAAACCTTCTCAATGTGAGAAGCTGATGAAAAAAGATATTACTTGGAAGCAAGAAAAATCGTAATGAATTTTCCGGGATAGAGATTGATCATTACTGTCATATTAAAATCGTTTAATTATTATAATTAATTATCTTTTTCATCTCAAAGCTCAAATTTAATATAAGATGTTAAATAATTATATATTTCTCAAGTTCAACTGAGAAAAGAAATATCATTAAATGTAAATCACGTTTCTCACAAAATTGAAACTGTATATTTATTTTTGGCAAAATATCTAGCAATTGTAATTCATCGTCTTCTATTAGAGTTCTTAGAAAAAACATCATTATATGTCTTATCTACTTTAACCTCTCAAGTTCATAATAAAATTTTCAATGAATTATAAAAATCTGTATGTTGGATTATGTTTCAATTTATTTCTCATGAAACAATTCATGATCAAACTATAGTAGCAACTGATTTCGTGTATCGATTTGATCAAAATATTTCACTTTCTCAAACCTCTGACGGATTTGGTTTTCTATGATCTCAAAGAATTATTAGAATACCATTATCAAAAAATCAAATTTCTGATAATTCTTGATAAAAATGATATAATGTTTCATCTACATACTTTAATGCAGATTCTTCTGTTTTTCAATACGGTGTGTTATACGTCTTATGAAACGATATTGTTTGCAATCAAATAAAATATTTTCCTGTTTGAATTTGTATTTCTTTTAGTACTCTATCATACAAATCAGAATCAGGTGCAGAATTAAAAGCATATTTTTTACTATTCTTGAATTCTTCTTCTCATACTATTTTCTGAAATCATGCTAATGATAAAAATTCTCTTTGTTTTAGAAAATCTAAACTTGCTGTACTAATAAATGTAGTCATATATCACTGTGTATTTAGATATTCCGGCAAAGGTGACATTAAGAGTTTATAACCACTATATGGTGAATTATCTGATCAAATATTGATGAGTGGAAGGATACCATATAACGTAGCTATATGAGCCGTATCAGATGTCGCTCAGTTTTCTATAAAATTTGTGAAAGTTATTCAATCTTTCTGTATTTTATCAAATCATGGCATTTTATTATTTCAACCCACATTTGCAGAATCTATGGCAGATAAAGATTCGGCAAAAATTAATATAATATTTAAATTCTTTCATTCTCATAAAGATGATGAAATATAATCTTCATATGATAAACTGTTATCTTCTTCTGTTACAATTTCTGTATCTAACTGTTTTATGCTATTAATATTTAATATAATTATATTGTCTGAATCATTAATATTTACGTTAAATACTAGTAAAATCATGTAAAATAATGAATAAATTATAATACATACTGAAAATATTATAATAAGCTTTTTTTTCTCATTTCATTTATTTTTATTTAATTTTTGTATCCATAAAAATATAACGATTCATACCAATATAATTGATAAGATTCGTAAAAATACTTCTCTAGAAAATCATGAAGATCAATTTTTTACTAATGCAAAAATATCAATAATCGGTACTCTACTTTGGAAAAAATAGATAGTGAACATATCTATTATAAAAATAATCAATATTATTAATACGATAAAATTATTTATCAATCTCCAATTACGTTTTTTTATCCAATAATTTGATAATATTAACAACTGTGTAAAGAATATAATTATTATATCATTTGCAATGTATGATATTATATTTTCCAAAGGATTTAAGTTCTTAAAAGAAATATAGATTATTATTCATTTTATGATTAATGCTATAAAGAAAATGACAATCAACGTTCTTCAATATCGCGGACTTCTATTTATTTTATTTTTTATTCTTGATAATATTGATTTCATGTATATCTGCATTAAAATAACATAAGAAACGGAATATCTATTATATGTACAACACTACACTAAATAAGTTAGACCTTTTTTTAGCTTAATTCATCATATAAGGATTTTCTTAAATTTAATCCTGAAAAATTATGAGGAACAGGATAATGTCTAGTATTGTTATATTCTTGAAGTAAATCAATTCTATCTGACATTATAATATTTACTCACAAGTCTTTCATTACTTGGAAATCTCATGTTTCATTCACTGTGTATGTTACCACTTCTTTTCACAAATCTCTAGCTTTTTGGACTATTTCTGGTGTTAATATATCATACGGAGCCAAAAAATATTTACTATTATTCTCTCATATAAAATCTAAATCGTTTACATCAAAAGTATCCCATCAGTATATTATATCTGGATCTGCATCTAAAACTTCCCTTGCCGCATCTGAATAACTGATAAATATTACCCTATCCTGCATATTTAAATCCTTAACTGTTTGAATTATTTCTTCTGCTTGTTGAGCTCAAAGCTTTTCATTATAAACTTTAATTTCAAGGAAGTAATAATCAAACAATCAATCAATAAGTTCCAACATTTTTTGTAATTTCATATACTTTTCTCCGTTCTTTATAGTACAATTATTTTGTATCCAATCAAAATTATTATTTCAAACTTTTCTATTTTTACAATTTGAAGCATAAAGGAGATCTCAATGTACAACTATATTTTCATGATCTTTTGTATAAGATACATCGAATTCTATTCAATCTGCTCATAGGTCTTTTGCTGCCAAAAAAGATTCTAATGTATTTTCTGGAGAATTTTCGATTGCTCATCTATGTCATATAAATTTGATAGTATCAGTATCTTCAGATTTACCTTCTTCCTTTTCCTCTCAAAATTCAAATAACACATATGAAGAGAAATAATCATATATTGGACTATTTTTCGGTAAATTAGAAATATTTCTAAACAAAAATACATCTCCATCTTGTGAGGATATTGTATATCTATTATTTTCATAAAATTCTGAATTTGTTATTCCTCGATTTCTATTTGTTTGTTGCGTAAAAATATCATTATATACACTATCTACTTCTACACTTCAATATCATATAATTCTTTTCAATGAATTATAAAAATCTGTATGCTGAACTAATTCTGGATTGATAGTTCACGCTTGAATTCATGATCAAACCACTGTTGCTACAGACTTAGTATATCGATTTGGTCAGAAAAGATCACGCTCTCATTCTTCGATAGAATTCATCTTTCTATGATCTCACATTATAACTAAGATCCCATTATCAAAAAATCAGATTTCTTGCAAATTTTGATAAAATCTATATAATTCATCATCTGAATATCTTAATGCCAATTCTTCAGTTTTTCAATATGGTGTATTATATGGTTTATGAAATGATATAGTCTGAAGTCATATAAAATATTTTCACGTCTGTGCCTGAACCTCCTGTAAAACTCTATCATATAAATCTTCATCTGGAGCCGATTCAAAAGTATATTTTTTATTCTTCTCAAACTCTTCTTCTCATATTATTTTTTGAAATCATGCTCAAGAAAGAAAATCTCTCTGTTTCAAAAAATTTAAACTAGCGGCACTAATAAATGTGGTTGTGTATCATTGATTATTAAAAAACTCTGGAAGAGATTGCATTTTCAGTTTATATCAACTATATGGCGTATTACCCATTTTCATGTTTATCAACGGCACAACTCATAATAACGTTGATATGTGTGCTGTATCAGATGTCGTTCAATTTGTGACAAAATTTGTGAATGTAATTCAATCCTTTTGTATTTCATCAAATTTCGGCATATTATTATTTCATCACATATTGGCTGAATCTATAGCTGATAACGATTCAGCAAAAACTAGTATAACATTCAAATCTTTTCATTCTCACTTAATTCTATCAATCTGATATCCATTATCATCAAATTCAACCTCTTGATAATCTAGATTTATATCATCGTTTTTAAATTTTTGTATATTCAACGAAATCACATCTTTTACATAATTTATATTTGCATTCGAAATTATAATTATTGCATAAAATAGAGCATAAATAAATGAAAAAATGGAAAACGCTATAAGCATATTTTTACCTGATTTTTTCAAAAATTTCATTTTTGTTTGTACTAAGAAAAACGTGATGAGTCATACTAAAATCAATACTATAATCCATAATCTTATGATTCAATTAAATCAAGATGAACCATTACTTCAAAGTGCAAATATATCTACTAATGACACTCTACTATGAAATACAAATATAGTAAATACATCTATTATGTATAATAACAATACAGTGAAAACAATAACATCGTTTATCAATCTATATTTACGTTTTTTTACCCAATAATTAATTATTATCAATAAATGTGCAAAAAATATTACAGGGATATCACTGGCTAAATATGATATAACATTTTCTCGTGGATTTAGATTTTTATAGGAAAAATAAACAATAACTAATTTTGTAATTAAAGCTACAAACAAAAGTATAATCAGTGTTCTTCAATATAACGGACTGCTCTTTATACTATTTCTAATTCACGAAAATATAGATTTTGATTTTTTATTATTTATTTCTGAACGCATAAAAACTTAGATAATCCTCTTTATAAAATCAGAATACCCATAATAGAAGTTAATCATATAGGATATATCTCACGAGAGTGAGTATAAAATTTTTAATTTTGAATGCAATAAAATTTATGAAAAAGTTCATAAATTTTTGACAAAATAGGGTTAAATAATTATAATATAGACCGTGATGGTTTAATTATATAATCTAAGGCAAATGCCCAATATAGAAGCAAAAACTTATGAAGATTTGAAAAATAATGAATCTGTACAACTAGATAATAATTTGAAAACTTTATTAAAAGAACTAGATGAAATAAAAAACAATGATAAAATTAAATGAATCTTTTCTGATATTTCTGAATGACAAACCGTGGAAAGAACTTTGAATCAAAATTTGTTGGACTCATTAGATAAATTAGACATAGAAATTATACAAATATTAGTAAATGAAGTTAAAAATTTAATTAGTGATACCAACTTACAACTTAGTAATGATGTAAAAAATAGTTTAATGGATTTATATAAACTTCTAGCAGAAGTTTTTAATAAAAAAAATATAAATGAATTAAGCGCTAACTACTCAGACAATATTGAAGGAGGTGTTGATAAACCAAATATTAATCATAAAATAATTGAATGAGTTTGAAAATTTGAGGATTGAGAATTTATATTTCATTCTACAGTAAAGCAATGAGAAGATGACGAAGGGAAATATATAGAACTACAAATGGGACAACAATTAGTTAGATACCATGAATATTATGAAAATATTACCTGAGCATGATATGAGTATAATAATTATGATTGAATATTTTACATATGAAATTATACTAATGGGAGATGGGAAAATCACTGACAAGCATATTATGCAAATTGAGATGTTTATGAATGAAATTTTAAAGATGATTTGTTTAACTGAGAATGAACTTTAATCTATTGAGACTGAAATAAATTTGAATGAATTTTCGAAAATGGGCATGGAGTACAATGAAATTTTACATTTAAATTAAATGAAACTGAAGAAGTTTATGATGTAGTTCTCTATGGTCAAATTTATAAAATATCATCGTGACCAAAAAAAGACAAATTTATTATATATGAAAATAAATATGAATATAATGCACCTTTAATTCTTGATGAACCTTTAAATTTCACTCCTTATCAAATCGACTGAATATGACATATAGAAGGGAATAAAATGTTTTTTGACAACATAATAGAAGAAACTGATGAATCAGGTACGTTTATAATGGTAAATTGAAAACAATATTATGAGAATAATATGAATTGATTGTGATATCGCACGGGATTTAATTATTATTATGAATGAGAATTCGAAAATGGAGAATATAACTGAGAATGAAAGACAATCCGAGCAAATTGAGATATTTATGAATGAAACTTTAAAGATGGTTTGTGTAACTGAAAATGAACCTTAACATATAGTGATTGAAGTAAATACGAATGAGAATTTAAAGATTGATATTTTGATTGACGATGAACTTATGCTTTTGCAAATTGAAATAAATATGAATGAAATTTTAAAAATGGTAAGTACGATTGATATTGAATTTTAAGTTATTCAAATTGAGATAAGTATGAATGAAATTTTAAAAATGATGTGTACGATTGATATTGAATTTTAAGTTATTCAAATTGAGATAAGTATGAATGAAATTTTATAGACGATTTGTTTAACTGAGAATGAACTCTGACTTACAATAATTGACTTGTACTTAATTGAACTTTTAATGACTGACAACTAACTGAATGAACTGCCATTATATCCTGAGAAAAATATAATGTAAAAAAAGATGATAGATGATTAAAAGTAATTACTTCATGAGAAAATTTTAATAAATATATAGTTGAAACCACATGAGAATTCACAGATTGGAATATAGATATCAATGATGATAACTTAAAAAAGATTTTTGATATTAATGATTTAGATATTGGACAAGCAAACGTTATTCAAGAATTGAGGGATGCTTGAATGGATATCAATATGAACAACATAACAAATATATGTAAATTACGTGATCCAGAAAAAGAAGGAGAACTTGATAGTGAAGACTTGGATATACTAAAAGTAAATAATGAGGGGTTCGGTGAATGATATGGCTATTCACCTGAAGAAATACAGGCTCACTATAATTATAAGAGATGAAGAATAATAGAAACAATCCAAGCTTGTGTAGAAAACGTTATAGAGAGAAACGAAAAAGAAATATCAAAATGGGAAATTCGTAATGAAATTAGAGCAGATTTAGTCACTCTACCTCGTGAAGAAAGGTTACAAATTTTATTATGAATAAACGAAGTAATTAAAAAGTTTAATTTGGTCAATCAATACCTAACCAACTATCCAGACCCAAAAGAATTACTTTGCAAAATACAATGAATTACTGATCCTGATGCTATCAATGCAATTGGTGAAGTTACTGTTAGACAACATTGAATAAATTTTGTATTCTTCTTCTCAGATGAAAGATCTTTTCAAATTGCATACGACAAAAGTCTAATAGATTCCGGTGTACACGCATGATGATGGACTATCCCAGAATGTGCTATACCAGAGTTGAATTGAACATTAACTCTTATTAATTGACCCGATCCAGGAGAAGATGCCAATAACTACAACTACTGAACCATTCGACACGAATGACAACATAATTGGAACTGCTATTTTATGCCAGATAATGATAATAAACCTATTCACAGAGCAAAAGATGAAATAACGGCATACTTGAGAGATTGAACATGAGCTTTTGAAGTAGAAAAATGGAATAATACGATAGAAATGACATTAACAAAACCTAAAGAACATGGATGACTCTACCAATATGATCTTCAATGAAAAGACCGAGAAAATCATAAAAAACAAGTAAGAGAATTGCTTTGATATGCAAAAGATTTGGTGGAATTAACCAGAGAACCTAATCCTAAATTAAAAAGAGAATTTGTTATCAGCGTGCTTGCAGATACTCCTGCTGAGAACCGGAAGGAGATGCATGACCAGATTATGCATGCTGCAAATAATGGTATTTCTATTGATTCACGTGATTTTTGGCGAGCATGAACAGCAGATCTTCAAGATGCGGAAAATGAGGTTAATCTTGCAAATTCTATAGAAGAACTTAAACTTATACTAAAAGATCCCAAATATAGTCATATTCCACGAGAGCCAGATAATAAATGATGAATAGAAATCACAGCAATGATAGATAAAGTCATCGCAGGGGAATTATCAATCTCATTTATTCCTAAAAAAATAAGAAAAAAAGTAGAAGAGTTTCTTAATAAATAATAAATAAATTTATATAGTAATTTATATAACTATGGAAAGAGAATTCACATTCAACTACGACGCTCTAGATAATTATATTAATGAGCAACAAAAGAATCCAAATCGAACGGATTGAGAATTGACAATGCTTAGAGATAATTGCAAGAAATATTTAGTAGAAACAGCAGAAAATCTAAAAGAGTTCACCATCTCAATAAATGAAAGTAATTGAGATATAAGTATTAACTGACAAAAATGATTGGAAGATAAATTTGCTACGTTGCCGACATGATATGAAATGAGTAACAAATCAAGATTATATCGCCAATTAAGACTTTCTATGGAATCAGCAGAAAAACTTGGTATTTTTAATCAAATATTTAAAGAGGTAAAAAAAGAATTAGACAATTTAAAAGAATCTATTATGAATTAAATCTTATATTGAAGATATTTTTTAAAATGTAATGTACTATCTGGTGTCCACTATTTTAGTTCTTTTGTCTTATATTTATTTAATATCAAAAAAGTCCTTAAAATTTTGACAGAAAAAAATTTTTGACTATAATTGGATAAGTGGATATTCCACGATTTATTCATTATTTCAGTAATCATGCAATGAATTTGATTAGACATTGAGTCGATTTTGAGACTCATTGCAAACAATCAAAACATCTCAGACCTACATCTTTCTGCTTGAGAATCTGTTGCGTATAGACTTAACGGAGAAATCGTTAGAAAGGAAGAATTAGGGAAAATCTGAGATGAAAACATGGAAATTTTACTTAAACAACTCTTCAAGAACAATCCTCAAAGATATGACAAATTCTTGGTGGATAAAGAGGCTGATTTTGCTTATGTAGCAAAAGATGATACTGCATATAGAGTAAATGCATATCTTAGCACATGAAGAATCAACGTTGTCATGAGAAAGATTAATAGCACTCCTAGGCAGTTAGAATGAATTATGTTTCAGAATATTTCTGATTCCATTAAGAAAAACGTTCTCGCAGCACCCAAGTGACTATTCCTTGTAACATGACCTACTTGATGAGGGAAATCTACATCAATTGTAGCTATGCTTGAAATTTTGAATAAAGAAAAACCTTATAAAATTATCACAATTGAAGATCCTATTGAGTACGTGTTTAAACCCCAAAAATCTCTAATATCACAGAGAGAAATTGGTCATGATACACGATCTTTTGGAGCTGCAATTTCATCTACATTAAGGGAAGATCCTGATGTAATATTTGTATGAGAAATAAGAAATAGTGAAACAGCGGAGGCTGTGCTAAATCTAGCAGAAACAGGGCATTTAGTATTCTCTACATTGCATACTAATTCTGCTACACATACATTAAATAGGTACCTTTCTTTCTACCCAAGTGATATGCAAAATTCTGTACTAGAAAGAATGGCTGACTGTTTAGTAGGAATAATGTCTCAAACTCTTATAAAGACAAAGGATGCTCAATGAAGAATCTGAATCTTTGAACTTATGCTAAATAGTAATGCTGTGAAAAATAATTTGAAAAAAAGAGAAGTAGATCAAATGCAAAACATTATTGAAACTTCAACTCAAAATTGAATGATTTCAATGAGACAATACGCTAAAAAATTACTTGAAAGAGATATTATTAATCAAGAAGACGTAGAATGGCTATTAAATAGCAAATCAAGTTCTCAAGTTTAATTCCTAATCTATATATACAATGTGGGAATGATATCATGGGTGATGATGAAGACCAAAAAAAATGACAAGAAAGCAAATAGAAGAAATGATAAAAAATATGGGGAAATCAAGAATCATCAACGAAAAATCTAATAAGTATCATGAAGATGAAGAAAGAAAAGCTGATGATATACTAAAAAAGATACAAGACAACAAATAAAATCAATTTTATTTATTTACTACTTACAAAAATATGGCAACACAAGAAAGCGTAGAAAAGCATTTACCTGAGCGTTTACGAAAAGTCGCTTTGGATTACAACATTCCAGATGATATGATGGAAAACAATTCTGATTTAGTTGTTCTTGTTTTGGAAAGCAAATCAATTAATGAATCTAAGGAGAAACAAAGTTGGTTCGACTTGTATTCTCTCATGAATCAAGAACAGATAGATAAACTAAGAGATATTTTAACTAGAGAAAAAGAAAAATTAGCTGAAATTGAAGCAAAGTACCAGGCAAAGCAAGAAGAAATTAAAAGAAAATATGAAGAAACTTATGCATCTGGTGCTTATCAAGCAAAACAAGACGAAATTAAGCAGTCTGAGTTATCATCTCGCCAACAAGAAGAGGTTGAAGCTGATGCTTTACTTAGTCAAATTTAGTCATATGACAATAAAATTTAATAAAAAAATTTTTCATCTTCTGTATCTTATGGGAATTTTTCTGAGTCCATCTGTTTTGTTTTGATGAATTACTTTTGCTGCTGAAGATTTATTGTGGCAACTAATAGAGCCATCTTATTATTCGAATACAACACTTGATATGGGGGTAAATGTTAAAACAGTTTGAGATGAAGTTTTGGGATGATCAAATGAAATTAACATTAAATTTAAAAAAGTAGTTCCAGTTGGAGAAAACGGCCAACTCTTGTGCCATAACGGACCATGTCCTGAAGGATGTACAAGTTATGATGAAGAAAAAGACAAAGAGGGAATATGTCCATGGCAACATAAGTGGGCCAGCGTTGAAGTATGAAAAAAGCCCCCAATGGTTGTAAAAGTTACTAGATTATTATTATCTCTCGTTATAGCTTTGTCTGTAACGATGATATTGTACAATGGTATTATGTATATAGTACAAACATGACAATGAAAAGAATGAAAAAGCCTTATGAAAAACATAATTTTGATTGTTGTAGGAATATTGATATCACTGTTTAGCGTCCTGATAATCAGATTAATTCAATCTATCCCTTATACTCTTGATGAAGAATTGTCTGATGCTGGATATCAAACAGATAATGAAGTTTTAACACAAGATTAAACCAACAGATATTTAATATTTTGTAAAAGATAACTATGAACCTTAAAAAAATTATAGCTATATGTACAGTCACACTATTCGGAATTATATCAAAAGTTTCTGCTGTAACTGTTCGAACACTAAAAAAAACAAAAGATACAGCAGACCATAACCCCCAAATTGATGGTAGTCGTTCAATTTTAGACATAATTTCTTTTGTTAATAGTTATTTATGGTTTGTTGTTTGATTTGTATGCTTTCTATTCATGATTTGGAATTGATACCAGTTAATAATAAATAATTGAGACGACAAACAGCCATGAATGAAATGATTGTTATGATCAATCGTTTGAATCGTTATTTGTTTATTGGCTTATATCATCGTAAATTTAGCTGTAAAATTATTTGCATAAAATTTTTGTTGGATATAATTTTGTAGAAACTGGATGTTTATATCCAGTTTTTATCTTGAACAAAAAATAGTGTAAGTGCTAAGTTTTAGTGGTTATTATTATATTTTGTGAAACAAATAATTAAGGGTGTATAGATTAGCAAATTATTATAGAGTTTCAATCTATATTCTATTTATCCCCATGAGTACTGTCATAAGTCAGTGAATATATCACTGGATGATGCTGAGTTATGTTGCAATACATTTTGGGTTATAGTTTCAACATAACCCCTAGTTTCCTTTGGCAATTTTGATAAATCTCATGATGTAAGGCTCTTTTCCCCTATTTTCCCCTTATAATTACCGGGCCCCCAATTGTAACAAGCCAAAGCAGATTGAAAGCTACCAAATTCTTCCATTTTTTCACTAAGCATAATTCATGCCGCCCATGCTGTAGCTAGTGGATCCTTTAAAAAATCATCTCTTGAATTAAAGATTTTTCAATATTTTTCTGATAATTTGTTATTTTTCATATATCCATCGGCTGTTGATGGCATAAACTGGAACAATCATTGTGCTCATTTTGGCGATCTATTTATTTTGCCTGACTTATACAGACTCCCCCCACTTTCTTGTTTGCATACACACTCTAAAGCATATTTTGGTAATTTTAAATCACGTTCTATAATATTTAAGTATTTTTTATATGTAGAATTTTCGAGATAATTAATTGTATTTGAACTTTTGGATTGGTCCACTAATTTATCCATTTCAGATTTCTCATCTGATGTTAAATCAGACAGTGCACTGCTATGATTCTCGGCTCAATTATTATTTCATGTTTCGTTTCAGTTATTGTTTCAATTATCAGTACTTCATTGCTGTTTTGCTCCATAATTTTCTGGTAAAAATACTTTAGCCTTTATTCATTCAATTACGTCTTCTTTATCGGCATATAATGCTGCTGTAAAGCATATAACTAGATCATCGGTATTGTGTATAGTAGAATAAAAATCTTTCAATTCTGAAAAATCTCCTTCTAAATAGGTTTTCATGTTGGTAATATGTTTATGAACCAGCTCTTTTTTCTTTTCTTCCGTAAGTTTTTGCATATCTATGGTTACTTTTTCTTGCTGTTTACCATTTACAGTAAGTACTTCTTTCTTTAAATAATCATTTCACAATGTTTGTTGAACTACTGATACAGGAATAAGGTTTATATCCATATTATTTGCCATTACATCACGTAAATGATCTCATTTGGTAGTTGACTGCTTGTCTAAATCTGTTAATGCAAAATCTGCTAATGCTGATGAACGTGAATTAGCATCTGTTATCGTTATATCACTTCATTTTCAAACTGCTTTTTCATATTCTTTAAAAATTTTAGTTATATTTTCATTTTTTTCATCTGTGAGATTTAGTCTGTCTAAACGCCACTTTTTTACGATTCATTCCAATCATCATGTAATTCAAATTAGTTTACATACAAAATCTATAATTTTACACCAAAATCATCTTTTTTCTATTGGTTTATTAATTTCTTCTAATAAATCTATTCCAATAAATTTGGTAACTGAATTCAATGCATTTGCTCAATTTAATAAACTGTTGGCTGCACTTTGTAGTCATTCGGATGCACCAAAGAATTTTTCAGGTTTGTTTAACATTTTTGTTATTAATGCTGTTGTTTTCGGACTATTAACAACCTGTATATTTCAAATCTGACTTAAAATATTTTGTCTTTCCTGTAATGAGATTCAAAATTCGAAAGTCTGATTTTCATCTACTTTAAATATATTATTATCTATCAAATTGTAAGGTGAAAAACCCTCACTAGCAAAAACTCCATCATTTAAATAATTTTTAAATTCGAGTGGGCTAGCCAAAACTGCAGATTTTTCGGGTTTATTTAAAACTCAATTATGAACCGACAGATAATCTAATGCATTCATCCATTGACTAAATTTATTAAACGATCATTTCGTTTTTTTAGCGAAATCTCATACTCAAGTTATTAGTTGATTAAGGCTATCCCATGAAATACTATTGAGTCAATTCAACATATTCGTATTTGTCTCATTTCACTGTTCTTTAAGCATTTCCATCAAACACCATTCAAGTGCAGGAGCTATTGTATTATTTATAACTTTGTCATTTTTTTCAGAATTTCATAATTTGTTTTTTAAGAAAAGAGTTACTCATTTGCGAATTTGAGAAAAAATATATTCAAGCTTTGCTTCTGCCGTCTCTCATGGAAGATTTGCAAATTCTTTTGGATTTGAAGAAATAACAGTTAATAATCTATTATAAGTTTCAGAATCTTTCAAAAGTTCATGTGTAGTAGGAGTTAATGTTTTTTGTTTTAAAAGATCTGCTATTTCTTCACGTACATCTTGTTTTACTTGGACACATTGTTCAAGTCTCGTTTTCAAAGATTGTAATTCCTGATCCTGTAACGAAGAAAGTCTATCTATCAAACCTTTAATCTCTGCCAACTCTTTTTCTAATTTTTGGATTTCTGCCTCTTTTTCTTGTTTCTTTGCCTGATCTGTTTCTGATTGTATCTCTGATTTGAGCGTTTCTAGTTTTTTTTGTAATTCAGAAAAATCGTTTTTAATTTGGTTCTCTAATTCAGTTCTTTGTGTTTGAGCTTGTGATGTAGGCATCAATGAAGATTATGTTCGTATAAAATCTGCTATAATTATACTCATAATACCAAAAAAATGCAAAAAAAACTGACCGAAATCAGCTTTTTTGTCTTATATATATGCTTTGAAATTATTCCATATCTTCTATAAATCTTTCAGCTTCTAATGCTGCCATACAACCAGTCCCTGCTGACGTAATTGCTTGACGATAAATTTTGTCTTGAACATCTCCTGCCGCAAAGACTCATAGAACAGATGTTTTTACTCAGTCGTGAGTGATAATATATCCGGTTTCATCCATATCAAGCTGTCCATTTAAGAATTCTGTATTTGGCTGATGTCCGATAGCATAAAAAAGCCCACGACATTCAATTTCAGATTCTTCTTTGGTTTGGTTATTTATTACTTTGATTCATTCCAGATTTTTATCTCAATGACATGAAACAGCTTCAGTATGCCGCATTATTTTAATTTTTTCATTTTTGAAAACTTTCTCCTGCATTGCCTTGGATGCACGAAGAACATCTCTTCTAACTAACATAATTACCTCACTGGCAAAGTTTGTCAAATACATTGCCTCTTCACATGCTACATCTCATCAACCGATTACTACTATTTTCTGATTACGATAAATTGGCAATCATCAATCACACACTGCACATGCAGAAATTCAACGTTGCCAAAATTGGTTTTCTCATGGAATTCTAAGTCTTTTCGCTGTAGCTCAAGTAGCTATAATTACAGTTTTTGCCAGAATTTCTTCATCTCATGTATACAATTTGAACGGCTGAGAAGAAAAATCTACACGCTCGATGGTCTTCATCTCAACTTTTGCTCATTGATTTTCACTCTGTTGCTTCATCTGAGTCATAAGTTCTAATCATCAGATTCCGTCTGGAAATCATGGGAAATTTTCTACAGTCGTAGTCGTAGTCAATTGCCCTCCTGGAGGCATTCATCATGCCATAAATCATTCATACATTATTGGATTGAGTCATGCTCTAGCAGTATAAATAGCAGCAGTATGTCATGCTGGTCATCATCAGATTATAACTACATTTTGAACTTCTGTCATATAGAAAAATTTAAGAATAAAACATTTTTGGAAATATATTATAAAGTATTTTTAAATCCAGTCATTTTTCTATTTGAATTTTAATGCTCCTTTTTTATAATTATTTATTGATATAATTTATTTTCCCACTGTTATGAAAAAGACAATCAACTCACCAGAAGAAATGCATCAACTATGAATAGAACTTTCAAAATCTGAATCTACTCTTTTTCTAGTTTGAAATTTATGATGTGGAAAAACAACTTTCACGAAATGATTTGCAGAATGACTATGAATTAATCCAAAAAAAGTTCAATCTCCTACTTATACTTATGTAAATGTGTATGATGATAAATTATTACACATAGACATGTACAGACTTGAAACTTTTGAAGATTTGGTAGAAAAATGAATTATGGACTTAATTAATGAATATGAATATATTTTGATAGAACGACCAAAATGGACTGAAAAATTAAATCTTGAATGAACAAAGACACTTGCCATTACGAAAACTGGAGATAACGAAAGGGAGATAGAACTTTTATAATAGACGAAACAACCATGCAAATATTAATTACTTGCCCTTTCTGATGTGCATCATTACTAACTAAAGAACTAAAAAGGCTGAATCTACCATTGATAGAATCGCATCCAACTGCAGTTTTGAGTGAATGAACATGGAAAGATATTTATCGCATCAATTTATGGTCAAGAATAGCGAATAAAGTTTATGCTGTAATGTGAGAAGCTCAAGTTACAAATTTTGATCAAGTTTTTGATTTTGTTTTATCACTAAATTGGAATAGTTTATTCGTACAAACTACACAATTTTCACTACATGCATCATGCAAAAATTCTCAAATAATGTCAGAAAAATCTTTAGTATCAGTAGCCCATAAAGCAATTCTGACTTCTCTGAATATTTTAGAGGATACGAAAACTGATCCAGATAAATCTCAGAAAGTTTTCCTTTTCATGTCGTGAAACAATCTGAAAGTTTGCATAAATACTTCGTGAGCATCACTGCATCAACGCTGACGAAGGACTCAGACTTGACCTGCTCCTTTGAAAGAAAATTTGGCGGATGCGATTATTCTACTTTCATGATGGAAATTCAATAAACCATTGATTGATCCATTCTGCGGTTCTGGAACTATCGCAATTGAAGCTGCCCTACTTGCAAGAAATATTGCTCCATGAAAACATAGAAAATTCGCTTTTCAGCAATTCAAAAATTTTGATTTCAATATGTGGAATGAAATTCTTTTAGATGCAAATAATTCTGAATTTAACAATAACTATCAAATAGTTGCTCGTGATATAGATGAAAAAGTTTTGGGATATGCAAAAATTAATGCTCAAAATGCATGAGTAAGTGATAGTATTACATTTGAACATCAAGATTTTCAGTCAGGTTTAATGCTTTTTGAATGAGACTTTTGGCTAATCACTAACCCACCATATTGAAAAAGACTGAATATTAACGATGATTTAGCTCCAATTTATGAAAAATTATCTGATTATCTCAAGGAATGTTATGGATGAGTAATTTCATCTTATCCGTGAATGTGAAAATTATTCAATTCAAAGCATTTCTCACATAAGCAGTTGTATAATTGAGCTGATGAGGTTGATTTTTATTGGAAGAAACCTATATAGCCAATTGTTTTGTACATATTTTTCATAATAGAATTGTAAATTCTAACGTGATTTCTATAATTATAGTTAGTTTAATTTTTCTCTACTTAAATGGTAAAAGAAAAAGATAATGAATGAATAGTGAAAAGATTTTTTTCTCCTATAAAATTCAATCCATGGCTTATAATAAATCCATTTTTAGTTTCTTGTTTATGGGTTATTTTTCCATTAATAACTGTTGAAATTTTTAAAAGAGCAACTACGAGTATTCAAAATTGAGAATATGAATGAATAAAAAAATGGATCTTTGTTTATTTATGACTAGTCATTCCCTGGGTTATTCTATGATTTCTATTAAAAAATGTGGATACAACTTCAATAAATAAAATAGAGAAAAGTATTCAATGAGAATACTTTAAAAGATATCTTAAGCTCGACAATACTAGCATAGAAAAGTTAGGAACTGGAAAAATGCAATCAATAATTTCTAGATGAATTTCTACTCGAAAAAAATTGATTCAAAAACTTACTTGAAATATCCCTGCAATATTTATTACTTGGATATATGCATTAATCCAGATTTATCAGTCCTTATGAATTTGGTATTGTATATGATTTATAATTTTACCGTTTTGAGTATACTTTTTCATACAATATTTCAATTCTTTTGCTGTTCCTTTGAGAAAACAGAAAACTAATAAAATTACAGAATATAACAGGCATTTTATAAAGATTTTAATGTCTAAAATGGAAATCGTACAGAATTGAAAAGAAAATTTTGAAATTTGAAAGGCAAATTTATTATTAGATGAAGCAACTGATATAAAAAAGAAAGTAATTTTTTATCTTTGGGCAATCTGAGAAACTGTTCGCATATTTTGATATATTTTAAATATATTTATTTTATTATACTGAATACATTTAGTAAATACTTGATGAGATTTATCAATCTTTGTATGATTGATTGTTTGTTCAACATTATTCACATGAGCCGTAGAAAAATTTTCAAATTTTTATAAAGAATTTACAAATGAATTTACCGATGTGGAAAAAATGCGAAATACTTTCGATGAAATTCCTAATATGAAAAATAAATATTCTGATATATCATTTAAATACAAAAAATGAGATATAAAAATCGATAATATTTCATTTTCATACAACGGAAAATCCAATGTTTTTGATAAATTCTCACTAAATATCGATGGGTGAAAAAAAACTGCTTTAGTGTGAGAATCTGGTTCATGAAAATCTACATTAGTTAAATTAATTGCTTGATATATTTCACCAGATGAATGAAAAATATTAGTTGATTGACAAAACATCGCTGAAGTAAATGTATATGATTATTTCGCTCATATCTGATTTTTAACTCAAGACCCATCTGTTTTTGACTGAACTATTTATGATAATCTAGTTTATGCATTAAAGGAAAATCCTGCAGATGCTAAACTCAAAAAAGTTATAAAAGCTGCAAAATGTGAGTTCATTTACAATTTCACTGAATGATTACAAACTGAAATTTGAGAGAAAGGAGTCAGATTATCATGATGACAAAAGCAAAGATTAGCTATCGCAAAAATTATGCTAAAGAATCCTGACATCATATTACTTGATGAACCAACTTCTGCTTTAGATAGCTTTAATGAAGAAGAGATTTCTCAAGCTTTGAATAATCTTTTTGAATGAAAGACTGTAATTATTGTAGCCCACAGACTTCAAACTGTAAAATCAGCTGATAGAATATTATTATTTGAAGAATGAAAAGTTATTGAAGATTGAACTCACCAATCATTGATTAGAAAGAACTGAAAGTATAAGAAAATGCTAGACTTACAATCTGGATTTTAATTGCTAATTAAAAATGGATTTTCCTCACGAAATAATCTACAAGAATACCCGTAACGCCTATGCTAGAATCAATCGTGATGGTATAGTAGTTTTTACGATTCCGACTAGATTGAAAAAAAATGAAAAATTCTTAACTAAATTCTTGGAAAGATGAGAGAAATTATATCAAAGATATTCCAAGAAAGAAAAGCTGAAAGCAACTACTGATGATGAACTTTTGATATTCTGAGAAAGACTTTCTTGGTCAGATTTTTTTGATAATAATAAATCTTATTCCAAAGCAACTAAAGAAAAAAAACTGAAAGAAATTCTTTTGGAATATTCCAAAGAATGGGTAGATAAATTTTCAGATCAATTGTGAGTCCCATATAAATCTTTGTCGATTAGGAAGATGAGAGCTCGCCGATGACAATGCTCTTCTAAACAAGATATTGTTTTGAATT
>Ga0247611_10000922_pt1 | contig 55878 bp, 49 predicted proteins | sample 177DNAGHGhighgp2_FD_192422 | JGI IMG/M metagenome (GOLD analysis project Ga0247611, IMG submission 192422) | Sheep rumen microbial communities from Palmerston North, Manawatu-Wanganui, New Zealand - 1770 DNA GHGhigh gp2 | ecosystem: Host-associated > Mammals > Digestive system > Stomach > Rumen... | reverse complement strand
CCTGTTTAATTGAACGGTTGTCAGCCTTTTCAATTATAACATGGAGGTTTTTTCGTAGGAGAAACCCTTCTATTCTCACGTGCATAGCACCCGGTTTTTATCTCACTGCGTTTCGATAATAAAAAAGAAAGGCTATTTCCTTTCTTGTTCACTCTTTGGTTTATTTTTTCTAAGATGAAGTGTTTGTAAAACTGTAATAACAAATATTTTAATATCTAACCACATTGATAAATGTTGATAATAATAACCATCTAAACAAGCCTTTTCTTCTTGAGAAATATTTATACGTCCATTAATTTGGGCGTAACCACTTATACCTGGTATTAATTTAATAGATCCATTCTCTTTTCTCATTTCAATAGTAATATGGTCTTCATCTTTATCAATTAATGGTCTAGGACCAATAAACGCCATTTTACCGATAAATACATTTAATAATTGAAGTGTTTCATCTAGAGATGTTTTTCTTAAGAATTTGCCAAAGCCAGTATATGGATTATCTATATTTTTAATTTTAACACTAGTCAAATCTGGATCTACATCACATCTCATGCTTCTAAATTTAAACAATTTGAATTCTTTCCCATTTTTTCCGGTTCTAAGATGGCAAAACACAGGATGTCCTTTAGTGACAAATAGATTAATAATGATTATCCACCACCAAAGTAAAGAAAAACAAAATAAAATACCTATTAGAGATCCAAATAATCCAATTAACCTTTTAATAAGTATGTAAATTTTTTGATGTTTTTTCATTTTCGAGTATAAACGCTAACATAATACAATATGATTGTAAATCAATTATTTGAAATATTTTTTTTAAAAAAAAGGGGGGGGTTAGCAATTACATTCTTGAACTGCTAAAAACATGTTGCAATCACATCATATTGAAGAACTTTTATTAAATAGAAAAGCACTTAAAAGTATTGACGATTTATAGCCTAACACTTCCTGCAATCAATATGTATGTACATTAATTTTAAAATTTCAAGCTTTATCGTTGCTTGAAAATTATTTTGCGATTATAAATTTTTGTTATTTTTTTCGCCTAACGATTCTCTAATTAAAGTTGTTGATATACCATCTGTATATTTGATATAAACAACATCTACACCAACCTCTTTTAAAACTTTTTCAAAGTTGTTCCATCTTTCGGTGCCTTGCCAATCGCTACCAATAAAAACAACATCAAATTTATACAAGTTATGGAGTTCTAACTTGTCTCTGGTATGATTTAAAACTGCCTTATCCACTGGTTTAAGCGAAGAAATGATTCTCAAGCGATCTTTTTCTTTAATAACAGTTTTTCTATGCTTATATTCTTCAACAATTTTATCAGAATGGACGCCAACAATTAAATAATCACAATATTTTTTTGCTTCTTCAATCATATTTAGATGACCAACATGAAACATATCAAACACACCATCGGTGTATCCAATTTTATATTTTTTCATTTTTATATCTCCTTAGTGTTTCTCCAAATTTTGTATTAAGCACAGGGGCATGAATTTGAAAAACATTTAATGAGGATTTGGTGTTTGTTTCAATGAGCGAAACCACATTGTTTTTATCAAGAAAAATATCCCAAGCCAAAAATTCAAAAACAGGACATTCCTTAGAAAAAGAAATAATCTTTTCTGTTATTAAATTCCAAAACGGGATTACAATGCCAGTAACCACAGCGCCTGTATCTGGATGTTTGTCAAACGATATAGAAATATCGTTTTTATCTCTAAATTCTTTGTGAAAAGAACGCAATGGACCAAGAGTGCCAGATTTAATATCAATCCAGCTTGAAAAGCCACCTTGATTAAAGTTATCACACGTTTTCGTTATATGATTTCCAAATCTATGAACAGCACACAATATTTCGTGCTCTTTGCATTCTTTTTTTCTTGCTGAAACAATCCTAATTGTATTAATTGAATCGGGAAAAATCTTGGATGAGTATTCAGATTGTTTTGCTTCCTCTTGAACAATTAAATGATTGGCTTTTTTTAATTCTTTTATAATTTGCTCTTTGCTCATTAAACATCTATTAAAATAAAAACAGTCATTTTTGCATTCTAACGAAAAAATAGAATTTCCGTTTTGACCATCATAAGGTTTTAAAATTAAAGCATTATGTTTTGAATACTGAAATAGGTCATCAATAGTAAAATTATAAAATTCATCAGCACCCCTAAATGTATTGTTTTGAAGAATCCCAACGGTCTTTGGCATATTAAAATACTTAGAATAGACATACGATGAAATAAACTTATTATCTGAAATCGGAAGCATTGTCTGGTCGTTTTTAAAACGAGGATAATAAGCCCATAAAGACGGAACATAATCTTTGTAGTTGTTATGTTTTAAATTTAATACATAATAATCAGAAATAGAAAATAAATGTTTTTTGCAAAACTTTTTGACGTTGTTTGATATTTTTATATCTTCGCATAGCGAAAAATCGTTAATAACATACTTTCTAAAAATGCGCTTTTTTCTACTTTGAATTATCTTTTTAATGACTTTATTAAACATATTTAAAGATTTGTGGCCATCTTGATTGCAATTTCAATTGCATCAATCATACTTTCTTCATTAGCTCTACCTTCTCCTGCTTTACCAAAGGCAGTGCCATGATCAACCGAAGTTCTGATAATAGGCAAACCAAGAGTGCAATTAACACCACTCATTGAAGTATAAGTGTTTGTATTTAAATCAAGTTTAAATCCAGAAAGTTTTAAAGGGATATGACCTTGGTCATGATACATAGCAACAACTATGTCATATTGTCCGCTACTTGCTTTGACAAAAACCGTGTCGGGTGGTACAGGCCCTTCAACATTAAACCCTGCTTTTTTTGCTTCTTCGACCGCAGGAATGATTTCATTTGCTTCTTCGAATCCGAAAAGACCATTTTCAGAAGCGTGTGGGTTCAATCCAGCGACAGCAATTTTTGGATCTTTAATCCCTAAAGAAAGCATTGCTTTATGAGCAATTTCAATGACTTTTAATATTCTGTCCTTTTTTATTAAATCGCAAGCAACACGAAGTGGTACGTGTGTGGTAACATGAATAACTCTTAAAGACTTACTTGTAAGTAACATAGCATAATTTTTAGTATTTGTGTAATCGGCAAATATTTCGGTATGCCCACTATAATTATGACCTGCAAGATGTAAAGATTCTTTATTAATGGGGCCAGTTGTTACAGCATCAATTTTTTTATTCATCGCGTCATCTATTGCTTTTACTATATATGAAAAAGCAGCTTCTCCAGAGTTTTTTGAAACTTTTTTGTATTCCCATTCACCAAACTTGACTTTCTTAAGTGGAATAAGATCAATAATGCCAAAAGTCCCTTTCGCATCAGCCGGATCGCTAATTAAATTTATGGATTGATTAGTTTTGCAAAAGCCTATGGCGTCAAAAAGAGGATCGTAATCTCCATAAACGACAGGGGCACAATTATCATAAACAGTTTTATTACTTAAAGCTTTAACAACAATCTCTGGACCAATTCCAGATGGATCTCCCATTGTAATTCCAATTATTTTTTTATTCATTTAAATACCTTTTATACATTATATGCTAAAGAACAAAAAATATCTAATAGATTATTGTTTCTTCCTACGCATAAAACTCTTGAAGGAATCTATTAAATATAATAACGATTTATTTTTTGTGACAAAAGAAAGGGTGAAATATATACAAATTCCTATAATAATTTGTTTTATCAAAGCAGAAACACCAATTGGATTAGTAAATTGGATAAGTAAAACGACACCGCACATCGCTCCTGCGGATAAAAGGTTTGGCAAAACATCAATAAGTTGATCTTTAAATGAATAGCCAATTAAAATCTTATTAGGAATAGAATTAACAATTATTTGAATAGCAGTACAAACAATAGAAGCAATAGCAAGAAGTTGAGGATTATTAGCAAAAAATATGAACATCAAAATTGTGGCCAAATATAAAGATTTTTTTATTATTTCTATAATTAAATATACTCCGCTTTTTCCAATAGCCTTAATTGTTTCGCAATTACCAATTGCAATTACATCAAAAAGAGATACAATGCAAAATATTTTAATATAATAAGAGGCATCCATCCACTTGTCTGTAAGCAAAACGCTAACAAAATTGTCCGAAATTGCAAATAGCCCAAGCATAATAGGCGCAACAACAAAAGAAGACACTCTAATAAATTTCCTAGTGTAATCCAATATTATTTTTTTGTTGTCTTGTTTTTTAGAGAGCGCAGGGAACAAAACAGCAGATAAAGTATTGTTAATAGTAGAACTTACCGCATGCGGAAAAGTCTTGCCTTTTGTATAATAAGATAACTCTGAATCAGTATATTTTACACCTATAATAAATGGGACAATTTCAGAATATGCTGTCCCAATTAAATTTGCTAACAATATTTTCCAACCATAGCTAAACAAAGCTTTGAGCTTTTTAAAGTTTATGCGCGGGACGAATTTAATCTTGGTAGTAAGCATTAAAACTAATGTATCTATAAATGCATTTACCATTTGCTGTGCAACTAAGGCCCATGGGCCAAATCCTTTTAATGCCATAATAATTCCTACCGCAGCAGAAATAACTGTGCCACCAAAAGTTGCAAAAAAGAATTTTTTGAATTGAAAATTAGACGAAATAAACGCGCTCCAAACTGATTTAACAGCATTAATTGGAAGAGTTAAAGACATTATCCTAATAATGATGGTTAAAATAGGTTTGCCAAATAAGTTGGAAATAAAAGGTGCGGAAAAGAATAAAACAATATATGCAATGACGGATATAAAGATGCTTAAATAGAGAATAGCAGAATAATCCTCTTCATCTGCATTTTTCTTTTGAATTAAAGCTGTATTTAAGCCACCAGAAACAAGGACATTTGCAAAAGTGAAAAAAATCATAACAATGCTAACAACCCCAAAATCATCGGGCATGAGAATTCTTGCAAGAAATATTGAAATAATCAGGGATACACCCTGAGCAAAAAATCGCTCTAAAAATTTCCAGGCAGTATTAGAAAAAGTCTTATGTTTTAAAGATAATTCAATATCGTTCTCTTTATTATTCATTTAAGCAATATATTCCTTGATTTTTTCTTTTAAAAGCTTTTTTGATAAATTGTTATTAATGTAATCCAAAATAATATTCGAAATAATAGACGATGGATTTCTTGTTGAATATTGTTTAGTATTGATTAAATATTTATTTACATTGGTAAAATATTTTTTTTTGTCAAATTGCTTGAGCAATTGCTGCATTTCTGAATTAGATCTTGCAATTGGCCACGGATAAAAGTTGATATCATGATAAAACCCTCTTTCATCTCTATAGCTATCTAAATCAGGAATGTATCTTATTGCTATTCCATCCGTAAATGAATAATCATATAGAACCGAGGAATAATCTGAAATTAAAATATCTGATACAGCAAGTAACTCTTGAATATCATCATACTTGGTCACATCAATTGCATTGCTAAAACATGATACATAGTTTGTTGTCAAAACATTAGGGTGCAATCTAAAAAGAAAAGCATAATTCGCTTCTTTTATGCCATTAAGCACTTTTCTTAGTGAGTCAAAATCAATAGATTCAATATTTTGAGCAGTTTTATCCCTAAATGTAGGGCAATATAAAATTATTATGGTATCAGGTGATAGTCCGAGCCTTTTTTTGATATCAGAAACCGTTGTGGAATTTGAACGCATTTTGATAAGAGCATCATTTCTAGGCGAGGTGATAGCTAAAATGTCATTGGAGTACCAAAATGATTTTTTTAAAATAGAAGTAAATTCTTCTGAGTTTGATAAGTAGTAATCGGCCAATTTTGAATCACGCTTAGCTTTCTTTATATAGCCATTTGAGAGATTCAAAGCATCTCTTTCTATCTTTTTTTGAAGGCTTCCACCATGCCAAGTATTTATATATAGTGTTTTTCTTCTTTTAAAAAACATATCTGTACGACAATTATCTACCCACACAGAAGATGTCATTTTATGATAAAGCCATTTGATAGAATTTGGATTCAGATAAGCAACTTTCTTGTCCGATATTTTGCTCGAATTAATACTTGCCCAAACAATCTTTAGGCCTTTATCAATCAAACAATCGCAAACATATTTAGGATCACTAGAAATTCCTTTTCCATAAAAAGAACTAAAGCATATTTTGTTTTTGTTAATTGGAACAGCAAAAAAAAGCAATGATAAAAAATATTTAGTCAATAAAAATACTTTTTCTTTGATTAGTAAAAAAAATGATGATAGTTTCACAATTAAGTTCAACTTAAAACAACGATAGTAGCCAATTTTAAGTTGTTGTCCTCCATATAATGAGCAGCATCAAAAACATCTGACTTCTTAGAAACATTTTTTTCAACAACCAATAACGAACAATTGATTGTCTCTGATGTCACAAGAAAATCTTTATGTTCTTTAATGTTTGGAGATACAATTATGAAATGTTTATATTTATCCTTATTTTTTTCGATGAGTTCATCTAAGGCTTTATTGCGGAAAAATTCGCTAGGATAAACTTGTGCGCTAGGGGAATAAACATCTATGCCTTCGCTGCACGTTATAATATTATCCTTTTCCAAAACAGAATATTTTTCAAATAAATGGGGGTTGTAGAAATTGCAATCAATAATCAAGGTCTTCGAATTGTTCTTTTCAAATGCTTTTGCGAACAAAATAGCAAATTCAATTACTTTTTCTTCGCTGCCGATATTAACAACAGAAATTGTTTCAAAACCAAAAAAAGCATTAATATCATTCTGCAAAACAGTGATTTTATCTAAAAGTTCTTCAGAATTATCACGCAAATTATTTTTCTTTATTTTTAACATTTTTATTGTCCTCTTTTTTCTTCGGAAGTTTAAATGATACAGCACTAAATTCCATATTACGTATGTCTGAGCAATCGTATAATCTATCTGAAGCAATTTCATAGACAAAAGCAGTAACAAACGCTACACCTAATCCTGCTGCTGATGCAATTAAAAAATATTTAAGGGGTGTTTTATCTTTTGATGCTTCAGTAGCGTTTGAAGAAATGTGCAAATCACTAAGCTGTGACCACGATTTCTTAACCAATTCAACAACAAGGGTGGTTACCTCTGTAAGAACAGGTTTAGTAATTGTTTTGTCTGTTGAAACAAAAGAAAGTGTTTCTGAATTAGAAGAAACATATTTTGGAAAAGACATGCCGTTTTTGATATCATTAGAAGTAATAGCGGTACCATTAAAGTGTTTAATACCATTGTTCGATAAGTTTGTGACAGCTGTATCAACTATTCCATCATCAAGACAATGAAGTTTAATGTTTTGATATTGCTCGCTCGTAATTGTATTAGAAAATTTTGACACAACAATGTTACTGTAATACTTTTTTGTCATTATAAATTGGGTTGCAACAAAAGACCCAATTAATACAGGTAAAAAAATAATTAACAAAATGTCAAATCGTCTAATGAATGTTAAGGCAATTGTCTTTAGCCCAATTTGTCTTTCGTATTTTTTCATAAAAACACCTCTTCTAATTTATAACACATGTACAATAATGTCTACATTATTTTAATTACTTTGTATTTACATTTTCAATATAACTGAATAATCATGAACTCGTAATTGCCTATTAAATAACGACAACATAATTAAAGGGAAATAAAACGTTGTCGTGTTAAACCCATTTATAAACATCAGTGGAACGAGAACAGAGACACTTAATATAAACATAAATTCAAAATTATCCCAATTAGGCCAAAAACAATTCTTATAATAAAAAATCAAAAAGAAGAAAAGGCCAATAACGCCTGAATCACACAAAATATCAAGAAAAATACTATGCGTTGCGTGTCCTTCGTAAAACATCGATACAGAAGATCCAGCATTAAATCCGCCACCAATAATAGGGTTACTTTTGAAAACGGTTATAGCGTAATTCCATATAACTAATCTTCCGGCACCATCTTTATCTTCGAACATTCTGCTCAAAGCATAATCATTATAAATCAAAGCAATTGCAAAATAGCCAATTGCAATAACCAAAACAGCGGTAACAAAAATTAAGAGCCTTGTCTTTTTTTTAAGTTGCGTACAAAAAAGAGGGATTACAAACATTGAAATAATGATTGCTAACATCCCAGCTCTACTACTAGCAAAAAGTAAAGCGACAAGTGTCACAAGGCAATTAAAGATGCATAAGAATCTAATTGATTTTTTTCTAGTAAAAAAAATGATTAAAAAAGAAAGAACAAAAGAAGGAGACAGATATGCAAAAGAATAATTTGGGTCTTTAGTAACACCAAAAAGAACAAAAGACGACCTTTTGGTCCAGGCCTGAATAAAATTACCAGTAACCCAATTAAAGCAAATATTTAGTGATGCAGTTATTGATACGATGATATAAACAATTATAAAAACACGTAATTCTTTAAGAGTATATTGATGAGAAACAGCAAGCACAAAAAACACACAAAAGAAGAAAAAAGAAAACATCTCTCTACCGAATTCAACATAATTTGAAACTGCGGTCGAAACAAAAAACGCCGCAAAAAGAAGAAAAATTAAAAGAGAGTCTTTATCTATTTGAAATTTTGTGAAAATGGCCCCTATTAAAAATAAAATGGCAGGTAGCGCAATATATGAAAAAGAAGCTCCCCACTTTGCTATGTTATATTGTGATAATATAATTAGCAATATAATGCCGAGATTAAAAAGATTAAATCTAAATTTTTCTTTTTTTGCAACAATTGCACTACTTTTGTTAATCAATTCCATGGTTGTGAATTATTATATCTCAATGTTTTATTTAAAATAAATATTTATTTTTTTACAAGAAGATTCGGGTTGTCTTTTATATCTTCTTGACAATTCTTTTTATTCAAAGCAAATGGTTCGCTCTTCTTTCTAAATGAATCCCAATCACCAATAACACGAGCTGGATTACCACCAATAATGATATTGCTTTGCAAAAATGATTTCGTTACAACGCTTCCGGCTGCAACAATAATATTGTCAGCCAACTCTACGCCATAAAGCAAAGTAGCTCTTTCTCCAATAAAGCAATTGTTTCCTATAACGATTTTCCCAAATAGGTTTGCTTTATTTGGAATTACTTTTTTAACACTATAATCGTGTGTTACAAAAGCCACATCAATTGAAATAACAACATTATCTTTTAATTCAATTAAATAAGAATCTGAAGTTAAAATGTTTGAACAAATCAAACAATCCTTTCCGATAACAACACCATTTTTTCTAAAAAAATTATTTAATATTTCTTTGTTGTGCCTAAAAAGTTTTTGCCTTAATTTTGCAAAATAGTATCTAAATTGTTTCATCCATTATTCCTCCAACAAAAATTAAATTAGTTATTCATTTGTCTTTATATTTCTTTCTCCAAATTTTGTAATATAAGTTAGGAAATAAAAGGAAAAACAAAGCTTTGCTTTTTGTAGATAAATAATAACTATTCCTTAACGGTAATTTTCTATTAAATAAAGGCAAAAAATTAGTGCCTAGTTTTGGAAATGCTTGCAAATAAAATCTAGCTAGTCGATCCTTCAAATAACGAATATCTCTTTTTTCATTTCTATAAATCTCATCTAGTTCGCTCCCAATTGTGAGAAGAGACTTGCCACTTCGTTCAAAATTATTACTATGCATAATGGATCCATCTCGCATTAAATGATAATAAAAATAATAATCAAGATAATAAACATTGTTGCATTTTAATAGCAATATAGCTGTCCATAATTCATCTTCATGAATTACACCAAATTTAAACGTGAGTTTTTCTTTTAATACTAAACTTTTTTTGCAAATAAAATATTGTGCACAAAAAATAACAGATTTTGGATTCTTCCTCATTGCTTTAAAGTAGGAATTTATGTCATATAATCCACCTTTGATTGAATAATCAACTTCATCTTTTGCATTACCACGCTCATCTACAGCATAAGATTTAGAAACAATAACGTCGGTGTCATATTTTAGTATGACATCATAAAAATTAGCTAGTGATCCTTCTTCAAGATAATCATCGCTATCCACAAACATTAAATATTTCCCAGAGGACTTTTCTATTCCATAATTTCTAGCATCGGATAACCCTCCGTTTGATTTGTGGTATGTCCTTATGAAAGCGGATTTTTTTTCAAGCTCATCGCAAATATTGCCACTTCCATCAGTTGAACCATCATCAATAAGCAAAACTTCTGACCGGCCATCCAATTGTGGAATAATAGAGTTTATGCATTTATACAAATATTTTTTAACATTGTAAACAGGTACAATTATTGATATAAGAGGACTTTCCATATTTTACCTTTTTGCCATACAATAAATTAAACTCAAAGCTTTTAATTTAAGGGCAATACCCACCAAGTAAATTTTTTTAAGCAGATATTTTCGATTAAAAGTGAAGACATCGTAATCTGCTTTATATTTTTTTATAGATTCTTTAATTTTTGAAATGGCTTGACGACGATTATTGCTTTTACATATCCGATTAACATTAATACATAAAGCCTTTAGCGCTAATGAATTAACAGCTATCTTATATTTTTCGTCGTTAAAGTTTTTCAATGAATAAAGGTGCTTTTTCATATTAGCAACAACCTCGTGCCATGGATCAAGTTCGCCTTTATTGTGTTGACCACTTGAATAATTAATATAATGATAAATAGGTTTTTCAATGAATGAGACATTGTTTGAATAATAAATAATATCAAAGCTAAATAACGCCTCTTCCCCTACAGAATCGGTTGAAAATAAAATGTTATTGTTTTTTACAACAGATGTTTTAACAATTTTAGTCATGCCCCATTCTATTGTTCCAGCTGCTTGTAAGATTAATAAGTCGCTTTTACTCCTATTTTTAAATGCCGATGGACATGAATAAGATATTGTTTTCCCATTATTATCTTCTCTAGCAGTGTCGTAAAAAACAACATCATATTTTTCTAATGAAAGCTTTTGACTAATCAACAAAAGGAAATCGTCGTCCCAGTAATCATCTGAGTCTAAAAAACAAAGATACTCTCCACAAGCATTAGAGATTCCATTATTTCGCGCACTGCCTGGACCAGAATTCTTCTGCTGAAATAATTTAATTCGAGAATCCTTTAGAACAAATTGCTTGCAAATAGAAACGGTGGAATCAAATGACCCATCATCAATAATTATCAATTCCCAATTATTGTCTTTTTGTCTTAAAACGCTTTCAATCGCCTTAACAATTGTTAACTCACAATTGTAAGCTGGCATTATGATGGAATAACGAATCATTTTAAATCACCGGTCTCTTCAAATGGTTTGCCAGTAATTTTTTGTTCCAAAATCTTAGCATCGACAAGGGTTCTATACCATCTGTGGTACATCCAATGATAGATAAACCCTATTTTTCCATCTAAAAAGCCTAACCTGAAGATGTAGTTATACAAAAACAAAAGTTTACATCTAAAAAACAAAGGGAATTTATAATACAATCCGAATTTCTTCTTTCTAGTTGAAGAAAGCTTTTTGTCAAAACTGGTTTCTGCTAAAGATGAATTTCCGTTGATTGTATCGAAATAATCCTGCATTTCCCTTGTTGCATACCAATTTAACTTATTAATCCAAAATGTAATATCTTTAAAATCCAAATGAATAAATCTGTTTTTTGTAGATACTGTTTTCCCTAAAGAGATTACAGTTCTCTCATCCATCTTAATATCTTCTATTCGCCCAATTCCTGTCTTAAACACCATTAATTTTCTTTTGTTATGGCAACCGTGCTTAATTCTTTTTCCCATAAAATATAGCCAAGCTTCCATAACAATGCCATTAACATCATCGTTTTCGTGTTCAGACATTAGAATTTCTAATTCATTTCTTAATTCTGGAGTCAATCTTTCGTCAGCATCAAGACGCATTGTCCATTTTGTATTTATTCCGGTGTTATCAATTCCCCAATTAAATTGCTTAGCATAATTAATAAATTTGTTTTGATAAAAATCTGCTCCAAGGGATTTTGCAACCATTTCAGTCGAATCCGTACTAAAACTATCAACTACAACAATTCTTTTAGCAAATCCGTCTAAAGATTTAATACAATCTGGTAAATTCAACTCTTCGTTTTTTGTTAAAATAATAACAGTAATATCTGCTGCCATACTTTTATTTTATCAAAAGAGCCGATATTGTTAAATGTTTCTTTATTATTTTAAATAAAAATACATTATATATAATCATAGAATTGAGACAATATTTTTCAATGCATATTTTTTTAAAATTAGTTGCAAAAAGGAACGTAGCCTATAAATATTCGTTCCAGAAGCAAACAAAGTTGTAATTAAAGGGATTCAACAAATTTTAAATAATAAATCCCTCTATTTTCGATATGAGAAATCAATTTATTCCATTTCACTGTTTGCCCAGCCTCTTCCTTTCCAAAATGACGAACATTATTTTGACAAATCAATGGCTTCATAAAATCGTAATAATCATTTATCGCATCCAAACATTCCTGGCTCGAGAGCATATTAACAATTTCTATTGATCTCTGCTTAATTAATTGAATCATTTTAGGGGTTTCGAGAAGGTATTTATAGTTTCGAAGCCCTTTTAGTGAATCAAATAGTTGAGGGTAGTGGTCGTAACTATAATGTGTCCCTAGAGAAAAATCGGTATCATAAAGCATAAATCTTATCAAGCAATCAGATTTTTCTAAATCATCGCTCATTTTTCTACTTCTCCATGCCGATGTGTTTGTCCAGAACAAATCATAATCATAATGATCGATATAAGAATGGAAAATAATCGAATCAATAATGCTGTCTAAATCGAATTTAGAGATGAAATTGTTAAAGCCTTCTTCTGTTAGCATATTGGCTCCAATAGATGACTTCGCTTCATTAAAAAATGAGATATCAGTTTTATATCCCTCTTCTATTTCTCCAGTCTTCCAAATGATTGCATCATCAATGCCATATTTCTCTTCGATAAAACGAGAATCATATTTGTCGCAAATAAAATAAATGCCCCAAAACTCACCATTAAGATACAAATATGTTGGTGTGTTGTCTTGGGTTTCAATATTCAAGTTGTATTTTTTTGCAATCATAGAGTTAATAGGATCTGTGACCATAAAATTAAAATTATTCCCGCCAGCTCTTAGGGTAATTCCTTCGCATTTTTTATCATTAAATTTGTAATCAAACTTACTTTTTCCATCATACAAAAATCTCGAATACAAATTAAAACTCTTCTTTTCTACACCACGTGTTGTGCCACCTTTAACTCTCATTCCAATAGATTGTTCACATTTCAAGTTATGCTTATGATTTAAGAAAGTGATATTTCCTTCTCTTTCCCAATCAAAACCTTCTTGGTGATAATTTCCAGGTTGATTCCAGTATCCAATACTAGGATCATATTCTTCAGAGGCAGCCCAATCATCCCAGATTTTTCCACGACAGTAGATACCTTTTTCACTATCGAATAGGTTGTCAAAGTCTGTGTTTACAGAAATAACAGAAACACCGCTTTGAATAAAATCATCTTGTCCGATCCAATATGAAGAACTAACTACAGGAGAATAATTGCCATTATCATCATAACAGATTGCCCTAACAACCATACATTTATTTACTGGGCTAGTTGGAGTATATGGAACATTACTTCCGCAGATATCAGTTCTGCTAGATAAAACATTAGGCTCACTAGATTTATCATAGATATGAATTGGTCCATCAAATAAGCTTGATGACTCATTTGGAGTACCAGAATCAAGAGTATAATAAATGTGATATCCTTCTTCAGAAGTTAAAGTTAAATCAAATTCATCTTTATAAATGCCGGACACCTTTGAAAAAGTTGGGGCAGGTAGTATTTGTTTTTCAACATATACTTCTTCGTTATGTCTACCTGCTGAAGGCTTAAGCATTGTTAATTCGTCACTAAGTCTTCCAAAAGAAATGTCATCTTTTAATGCTGGATAAGTCACAGAATCAACAATTCCATAAGGAGCAGAGAAGACAATTTTTCCTTCTTTCTTTTGTGAAAGAGTAAATGGAGCATGGTATTCTCCGTTATAAACACTATTTTCTCTTCCGGAAACAGCCACAACCATATAACTATCTGGTTCAATAATGACATCACCAAAAGTTAATAGATATGGATCTTTTTCATTATTAGATAATCCGCACCCATTTAAGTTAACAGGAGAACTGCTTGAATTATATAGTTCAATCCAGTCACTATCTTCACCATATTTATCTACAAAGCTCTTTCTATTCTTAGAACATATTTCATTAATTTTAATCTTGCTATATGCATACGTTTCTGACCACACTGCTGTTAAAGTGATATCGCTAGTAATGCTAAATCCATTAAACACCCAGTGATCATTATTTTCATCAACCCAATCAGATAAAACATATCCGGTTTTAATCGGCGTTTCTGGTCTAACTGCTTTTTCTCCGTGTAAAACTGTTTGAGAGGCAACTGGGGTGCCGCCATTACTATCAAAAGTCACGGTATGCATTTCTTTATTGCCTAAACGTCCATTGATTAAGTCGTCTAACCATTCTTGTTCATCTTTTGTATATTCTGGATGATGTTCTAAATAAAGTTCATAAGCTGATAAACCGTTTTCTCCACTAGAGCCATCTTCACCTTTAATATTTCCTTTTAGTACCCAAGCATTATTAACTTTTAAATAATAGTTCCAAGAGTATAAATCAATATAAGAATCACCATTAACTCCTAATTCTTCTTGTGGCTCTCCACCACCAGTTAATATAGAATTACCATTTAAACCCGGTTCCCCTTGAGGACCTTGGGCTAATACTTCAGTTTTCACTCCATCCACTGTCCAGTAGCCATCTTCAATAGTAATAACTGGGGTGTGTCCGTCTTTACCTGGATCCCCTTTAATGCTTTGGCCGTCAACACCATTGGTAACTGTAAAAGTAGAGGAAGTACCATCACTATAAGAGATTGTATATGTATCAACATTAGCTTCTGAACTGGTTTTAGTAATTGAAACAACTGAAACACCATCTTTACCAGGATTACCTTGCTCACCTTTTTCCCCTTTAGCGGATATGCCTGTGTCAACATCATCAATAAACCAGTGACCATTTCCCCCAATTAAAACAATAGGTGTATGTCCGTCTTGACCGTCTTTTCCATCTTTACCTTTTATTGATTCAAGCCACTGTTCATATGTTTGATCTTGGATAGAACCTTCTCTTAATCCAGATTCATAAATATCTCTAGTTTTTCTTTCAAATTCACTCATTGGTGTTTCCGAACTACCACAACCAACGATTGAAAACAGCATCCCTAAAGACACAATTGAAACAATTGTTTTTGATAAACGTTTCATAATTATCCCCCTATAAACAAGTCACTAAAATTGTATAAAGAAGAGAAAGATGAAGCAAGCAAAAAAAGAGTTAGCGCTGCTAATGCATTCGTGTATTAAATGTTAAATCATCTACTTTATAAATAATATACGCATTCATGTTGTGCTGTATCCATATTAATTAGTAGTTAAAAAGTACAAATAGCGTTATAGAACCATTACTTTTTTGTTTTACCATTGATATTTTTAGTTTTAAAATGCCAAACAATAATTGATATTATAAAAACAAACAAAGCACCAACAATCGCACCTAAAAAATTAATGAAAACATCTTTGACGTTGCCGTCCCTTCCAGGAATGGTGTTTTGTATAATCTCGGATATCGCGGAAAAAAACAATTCAATAAGCAAAGAAATAGCTAAAGAAATTAAAATACGCTTTTTTATTTTTTGAAAGAACATGGACAAACAAATTGTTGTGAATATTTCAGCAATTAAAAATAACGCGGCGTGCCCAACAACTTTTCTAATACTAAAACGCACATCGTTCATTTCATCACCAGAAATCGCACCAGCTTTTAATATCGTAATATCAAATTCAAACCTTAGATTTAAATTAATTTTAGATTGCACACATATTTTAACGTTGCCTTCTTTTTTAAGTTGCAAAGATAACGAGTTACCTTGATTGGTTATTTGAACAATACTTTCATCGGACGAAATGGCACTTATCTCTTTATGTGACGTTTCAACATCATAATAAATAAAAAGGTAAACATCATCTCCTATACAAGCTGTGAATTCAGAAATATTCCAAACGCGTTGTTTTCCATTAATAATTAGGAAGTCAATCATTGTTGGAATTTTTTCTTTAACCACAACATTAAACAAAGCACTTTGACCAGTAATTTTAGATGTTGCGGTTATGGTAGCGGTTTCATCTTCAACTATTGACTTTCTAAACCCACGCATCACTCCGTGTTTATCCACTCTAACAAGTAATTCATTAGAGCTTTTCCATATAAAATCGTCTGGGTTTAATTTGTTATCTCCATCAAAGATGGACAATGGATGATTGTGTTTATGAGATGATTGATCATATAACATATCATTTCCACAACAAACATTATCTCCAGATATCTTTAAATCACCATATAAAGATGGGGTGACACCACTAACAACATTAATAGTTTGCGATCTAGAACATTCACTTAAATGATTACTAATAGTTACAGTTGTTTCTCCTATGGATAATGGTTTAATTACTCCATATTCATCAATAGTAGCGACCGATTCATTGCTAGAAGTAAATTCTAATTTTCTAATATCGTAATATCTAAAATTAATTAGTTCATTATGTCCAAGAACACCTCCATCGATATCAAAATCAATAGTGGCTTGTGACCCAATAGCAATATCATTAGATTTCAAAGAAATACCAAATGATGTAGGAGCTACTGTATCCACTATTTTGATTTGAGTAGATGAAATCAATCCAGTACTTTTATTTTTGGCAAATATAGAAGCAGCGCCAACTTTCATCCCCACTACTGATACTTTATCTCCTGAACTGTTAAGCGTTACTAACTCATTATTATCTGTATAAAATTCCACCGCTTTATCAGTCGCATTACTAGGTAAATAAGAATATGTTATCTCTTTTGCACTACCTAAAGGTATTTCATTATCTTTATATCCTGGAATTACATTATATTTATCATTTGATAAAGATACTGATAGTTCGGTTATTGAAATTACTTCAGCTTCTTTTTCAGTAATATTATTAATAAATCTTGAAAATAGATTTGTAATCCAGTTGTTTAATTTATTAGCGGTATCTTTAGAAAAATAAGAATACGCAATTATAAAACCATTAAAGATGATAGCTAAAGACAAAAATATCCATCTAGAAACTCTAAATCTTTTCTTTATTATAATTTCCATATCTACATGTTGTAGATTATTTATTTTTCCTATGAAGTATGAAATTAGTTAAAGATAAAGAATGTCTTAAAAGTTAAATAATAAAAGAATTTCTTCTGTTTCTTAAACAATATTATTAACTATTCCTACATATATATTAGTAACCAAGTTATTAAATCTATTCGCAGCATCTTTAGAAAAACAAGAATATGTGATTATAAATCTATTAAGGATAATAACTAAAGATAGAATATCTATGTACTTCAAATCTTTTCTCAAGCAACCATTTTTTTATTTTAATCACAACGATTAACTATAGAAATTAGTTTATAAAACGCGATTAAAAGATTTATTTTTTAAATTAGTATTTGTAAGAGAAAGACTGTAAAAATTATTGTTCTATTTGTTCTAATTGTTTAATCCATTTGTCATGCACAAGCACTAATTCGTTATTCAAAATAGCGAGGTACTCTTTTACAACATTAATAACTCCAGAATCATCCTCAGCATTAATTCCTTCGCCAACTTCTAAAGAAAACATAAAGTTAGCGCCATTCACTATGCAATATCGAATAATTTTAGCATATTGTTCATTTAAAACCTGCTGTTCAGTGTCGCTAACATCAATGACCGAACTTATATTTTCATCAACACTAAGCGTTAAAAGATACTTCGAATCTTCTGTCTTAGTTAGCATTGCATTTTTTGTGATTTTTTCATTGTTTTCCATATGCAACCTCTCTTTCCCCAAAAGCATCAGGACCGCCTTCAAGTACTTCTATTGTTTGAGATTTCCAATCCAAAGTCCTTGAACCACCCACTTCTTTTAAAACACCACTAAAAGGATTGCCAATAAATGTTGAATACGTTCCATCAAAATTTTCTTCTCTATATATACACATATAAGGTAATGTTCTAACGGCAATATTTGCATCATGAGTGCAAATAATTATAATTTTATTCATTTTAGATAATTGTTTTAATCTCGGAATAATCACTCGATTTATATAGTCATGACCAACACTCAACTCTGGTTCGTCGAAAATATAAATGTCCTTTTCATCAGCTAATGCCATTCCTAACAAAACGATACTTCTTTCACCGCTAGAAGGATCAAATCTGGAACCATCTGCTTTAACTAGATGACTTGTGTAGCCAATCATATTCAAAGTTTTTTCTAAGTGAGAGTTGCTTTTGTCATTTAAAAAAGTAGATAATTCAGAAACTGCTTTTTTAAATAACGGGTAATTATTTGCATTATTTTCAATTTCATTAACCTTTTTTTGAAAATCCTTAAGATTTTTAATTAAAGTATTTTTGTTTTTGAAAGTGTAGTCTTTATTTAATGTTTTAGGATTTGTTGAGATAAGTTCCTCTCTATAAATGGTTCCTTTTTTATCTAAATGGCAGATTAATCTTTTATTTTCTTTAATTCCAGCATTGAAGAATTGATTAAGACATTTTGTATCATCATCAATGCTTTTAATTTTATTGAAAAGAGACAACAAGCCACAATCATTAGGCTTCGTTGGTGTTCCTTTATTGTTCTTGAATGCTTCTTTAAAACCATCTATCGCCTTATTCGCCATCCAATTAGAATATTCCAAAACAAAGAACTCTTTAATCTCATTAAATAAACAATTCTTAATTTTTGCATTTAATGAATCATATATTTCCTTTTCTTCATTGCTTAAATAAGACTCATAATTCTTCCAATCTATATTTGCAAACTCTTTATATTTGACAATAAGAGTTTGAATTGTCTTATTAAACTGTGTTTCATCAAAAGGGAATTTTTGAATACATTCAACAAACCCAATTTTCTTCTCTAACTCGCCTTTTTTGTGTTTTAAATAGCTAAACATTTCTGGAATTATACTCTTCACTTCAGGCATAACTAAATTTTTAAGACGACTTATAGCGGAATCAACTTCAGGTCCTCCAAATTTAGCAAGTTCCTCTTCTGTTGGAGTAAACATAATAGTTTCCTTATAATTGTCATCCTTTTCTGAAGCAATATAGGATGATATCGAATTAGCTAAACCGCGTTTGTTAAATTCCTCTTTAATGTCTTTTAGGATTATGCTTTTACCGGTGCTTTTACCACCAAAAATAATATTCACATCATTGTATATTGGTAATGAAAGACTTAAATCTGAATATGTGGAGTCAGTAAAAGAAATTGTCTGATTTCTGTTTTTATTTTTAAGCTCATTATTAATAATTGATTCATCTTTTTTAAATAAAAGCTTGAGTTTATTATAATCGCTAATCGGAACTTTTAATTCTGGTAATTCTTTTCCTGGATAATTTTTCCAGTCGCGACAATCAGAGCCAACCAAAGAATTTTTATCATGAGAAAGATAAATAAACGCACTAATTAAATTACTAGGTTCAATAAGGATGATTTTATCACTTAAATTAGTTCTTAAAAAATTGACATCCTCCTCATTAAAACTTTTAGATTTGTTTCCATAATGAGTTATAAAAATCGAATCAACATTTTTAAATAATTCAACTAACTTCGAAATGTCGATTGTATAGTTGTTAGCATTCTTAATGTCTGTTAATCCTTCATCTTTACAAATACGTTGGAAATCCTCTACCTCATCCGGATTAACAATAACTATAGAATGACCAATATTTCCGCTTTTCAAAACCACATCTAATTCTATACCCGGCAATACACAAATACCGGCCTTATTAGCAAGAAGGCTGTATTCGTTATAATGGCTTAGCGAAAAATAATTGTGATTTGTTATTGCTGATAAGGTAACCTCAGCCTTTTGAAGGCATTCAACAAAAAGTGCAGCCGATTTGCATTTTCTTTCGTCTGCTTCGTCTTTTTTTGTTGGAATAGTGTGAATGTGAAAATCAATTTTCATAAGCGAATAATATAGTCATAAAGTTCATGAAAGTTCCAGCCATTCAAAGCCAGATTCAAATAGAATTTGATATGTTTTGATCCTCCATTTTTTTTATTATAAATTTATTTGTTCCTTAATAGTATTGTTTTTATCATATTTTAACAAGGAATCTCTTCTATTCTTATATAAGAAAAATCAACACTTGTGTAGTTCTTTATTAAAAACATAAGAGTTAATCATATTCAATATTTATATATTAATAAATATATAAATCGTTTCTAAATACATATATCCAACTCTTTAACCAATTGATGCCTTATGATTCATGATATACACGGTACATAGATTTAACTAATTTAGATAAATTTGAGTTCTTGCTGTTAGAATGAATAACATAAGTCGCTAAAACTTTATGATTACCTTTAGCCACTATTCCTCTTTTTGATATTGTTAACCAGAAGATATAGTCTTCATGACGATTATATGTTTCAATAAAATATAAGTCACCTATAACGCTTCTATAATACATCGTGGTTAAACAAGATAAAGGATTACCTCTTAATGCTTTTTTATAATCAGTTTCTTCAGGTACATAGAAATCAGTACATTTACACTCTACATACCTTTTATTCGGCGAGTGTTTGTAGAACATCCAGTCAAATCAACTAACAAATGTCCAAACACGAGCCAGGCGTCTCATGATTGTGCAAAGTCACTAATTAAACGGCCAATCAAGAAAAAAATAACGAAAAACCTTGTTATCGCAAAATGTAGTTACATTATGTCTCTGCATTTTAAAAATACCTGTTTTATGTTCAGAATTCTTCAGAAAGTAATAATCTCTAATAATTATTGCTATTCAGATTTATCCTTTATCTCTATGTTTAGTAAACGTAGATTGTCAATGATTATTCTTGAAGCGGCATCTCGAACAATCTTTTCTACAGAATTAACACCTTAATATTTTGTCTATAAAGATACTATCTCCACTCAATTTAACATTTAGCATTTTTACTAATTTATAAAATGATTCGGTGGAAATGAATTTGATATATTTAACTCTTCCAATAAGTTTAATCAGTTGGTCCTTGTTTGCGAATTCACTGGCACATTTCTGAGCCATTTTACTAGTTTCAACTAAGTACTTATTGCTTATTGTGTAACTATATTTATTGTTTGGTCTTTTAACAAGATTAATGCCTAGAAATTTTATTGAGTCACCATTATGAGCCAAAGCCTTACAAACAGTTTTTTTATCATTTATCTTTAATGATAGTGTTGATAGAAGATGTTTCAAAGCTGAGACGGCAGAATCAAGATTGTCCTTGCTGTTTGAAGAAATTAAGATATCATCGGCATATCGTGTATAAGTGATACCATCGATTTTGCTAATGATTTCGTCAACATTGTATAGATAAAAATCGGATATTTTAGGAGATGTCAAAAACCCAATTGGCAATGAGTACTTGTAATACAATTTTATTAAAATCTTAGTGATATATTTTTTGGTGTCATTGGAAAGAACAAAATATTTATTCATAAACATTGAATTGACTTTGCTCGTAAAATACATATTCATTTGATGAATTAAAAATGAAAATTTAATTGATTCAAAATATTTCTCAATATCCAATTTATAAAAAAAGCAATTCCCTTCATGTTTTTTTATACAAATAAATGTATTCATCGTTTTCTTATATGCAAAAGACTGACTTGATGTTGGCAATAAAGATAGCAATTTATGTTCAACCATTTTATGAAAACTTCTAAGTAATTTTCCGAAATAATTAGAATTATAAAAAACTATTTTTCTTTTCTTTCCTTTGATATTTATTGTCTTTAATTTAATCGAGTCATTAAACAAATACTTATCGTATTTCTTAAGATAAGAGAGGATTGATTGATCAATAATTCCGACCGCTTCAAATTTAGATTTATGGCTGAAAGAAAACCCAATTTTACTACTTTCTTGAGTTAAATATTCTTTTTTGCCGTCTCTATAATCTATATACATTCCAGATAGAAAGGCTATATGAAAAATCAATTCATCAACATCTATAGTTCCACATCTTATGTTATACGTGGAGTCTGGTTTTAATAAATCTTTCAAAATTTGTTTATCTTCGCAAAGACAAACGAACGAACTCATTAATTCAGATTTTACCTTTTCTTTAAAAACAGAAATTGTTTCTCGACTATTTTCTCTGCTTAGATTATCAAAATTAATAAGATGGTTATATTTGCGGTACACCATAGAAACATAATAAAAAAGATTTTTAATTGATGTCTCAATTGTAAAAACGTTTTCAACAAATTCATAAATAAATGACCCATCATCCATTAATTTATCTCTGTTTTTCGTAAAATGAATCTTGTGATTGGCAATATAAGAATTATTGACAGGATTATCCATATTTAATTGATTTAATATTTGCTCAGGTATTATTTGTTTTCCATCAACGTTTGTAAAATATATTAATCTCTCATTTTTGTTAATTTTATATTCGCAGTCGTACTTTATAAAATTATTTTCGAACGATAAATTTATATAATTTCCTATTTTATTGCTTGGCCTACCTGTGTAATCATAATCAATAAAAACTGTAGAATTTTTGTTTCCATAGGAATAATTTGTGAATTGACCTAATTCATATCCTGTAGAAATTGAATCCAAAAAAATATAAGTTTTATAAGAAATATTAGAAATTATTTCTTCTAAAAGATTTATTTTTAATCCAGCTCGCTTAATTGTTTCTTTCTTAAGGTACGAATCAAGAATTAGCGGTATTGCGTGAATATATGGTTTGTCTCCGCCGTTTTGGACCCAATAATTCTCAATGTGCTTTTTTAGCAACAAGCGCCTATCATCTGGCGAACCACTAAAAAATGGGCCGCATAAAAAAACTAAGGGCTTACTTATATCTAATGTATCAAAATACCAAATCATAAAATAAAGAGAGCTACTTTAAAGTTTACTTGAATATGGTAGAACTGCTAAATTGCGCATTAACAGTTCTATCATCTTCGAGAAAAGTTAAAACCGCATAGTAGTTTCCAATAGAGTAATATACTCTCGTCCGTATTATACGAACTGCGCTAGCTCTCAAAATTATTTTAACATTTTATTATTAAAGTTCATACTAATTTTTATAGTGTTATTAATAATGGAACAAATTAAAATTTTATGCTAAATAAATCAACCATTTTTTTAGGAAGATCATGGAAATTGTTGACCGTAATAAGATAAATTCCTTTTGCCCTATAGTATTTAATCAAATGAATCTTTTCATTTAGAGACAAATTATTGAGACACATAAGTGCAAAACAGCACCATTTATTCGAACTACTTTTTTTAACATTTGAAATAATTGACATTTGGAACAAATCAGACATAGAACTTCCAACGAACAGACAATAATGCTCTCTCAAAATCTTTTCTTGCATTCTCTTTGATTTGGATGATGGATACCCTAAATATGTATCAAAATATTCTTTATCTGTAAGTACAACATCATGAGCTATATGAGAATGAAACCCAATGCAACCATGAAGATGAACCAAAACGTCTGGATTTTCAAACAAAGAATCAGATGGCAAAACATGAATTAATTGTCTCTTTGACTCAATTTCATATTGGTGTTCAACAAAAGTATCGTAATTATATGTTAAAAGTGGCAAATTTGGATATTTAATTTTTCCTAAAGCAACTGCTCTAATTAATGTGTTTTCTTTAAACATATGTTCATTAACTTTCCTGTAAACACAATAATATAAAGCATCGTAGTACTTATCTATTTCCTTGCTATCCTCAAGAGTTGTTTTAACAAACGAAGATATCGCGTAGGAAGAATTACTCAAAAACGCTTTAACTCTCTCATTATCATCTATATAAAAAGGCTTTAAGTAATCAATTAAATTATTAATCAAAGACTGCCAATCATCTGCACCATAAGGTATGGAAACACCGTTGCCCAAGAATATGGCACACTTATTATCATGTGAATTTTCACTGCTGTTTAGTAATGTTTTAAATAGTCGTTCATTTTCCAAAGATAACATATACGGAGTGTCATCATGGATGTAATATTTTTCATCATCAGAAGAAACTTCTATCCATTCTAAATCAGATATTCTATCTTTGTCTTTTTCACGATTAATGACCTCTAATCTTATGTTTTCCTCGCCTAAAAGATAATTTAAGTACGATATGTGATGGTAGTTGATGCACTCGTTAATAAACGCTCTCCCGAAAATGTGTAATGTAATACCATTAATAACATTTTCTGTTTTATACCGTGATGTTTTGTTAGTAATAACAATAACTTTCGAATATTTTAAAAACTCGAAGTCTCTGTTATTTGATATAACTTTTATAAAATTCCTCATTGAATTATAACCAATAATTATATATTGAGGCCCATCGCCTAATTCAAAAATGTTCAGACCTGCAAAAGAATAAGCATCGAAATTAAACGTTTGATCTATTGTATAATCTAAGAAAAGATTTTTATTTTCTCTTTCAGATTCATTAATTAGGACAGCCCTAATAAAAGAAAAAAGATTTTTAAATGAGCGCTTATGAGTTAATTCCATAATTTATAATTTATCATATTTTAATAATCATTACACTTAGTTGTAGAATATGGTTAGCATTTCCTAAACACTATCGCATCAGGACTATCAAATAAAAAAACTTATTGAGATTACTCATTTAACAAACATCTATAAATCTCTAACTATATTTAAATAATATCTAATCACTATATCTATTTCGGCGAGTGTTTCCTCCACCAACAGTAAAAGCCACTAACTAATGTCCAAACACGAGCCAGGCATTGTTTCGATATATAAATATTGTTAATTATTTATACTCGATGGTTAAACAAGGTCTAATACATTGCGATTGGTTAGACCCAGATCGTCCATTCCCTCCACCAGGGAGCAATCTTTTCACGTGGTTGTGTAGTTCAGCATCAGGAGTGCGAGACCAATAATCGGAACTATAATAATAATTTTCAAAATTATAATTAACGCCTGACGCTCTAAGATAGTCGGTTGTCTTAGGGGATTTAAATTCATCACTCAAATCTTTAATCTCAGAGAGACTTGGAATATATAGTTTGTCAAACAAACTATTTGATTCAATTTCGGTACTGATTACATAATCATCAGACAGCATAAATAACTTATCATATAAAGTAGAATTTAGCCATTCTCTAACAAGACTATATTCATAATTACTTGAATGAATGACTTTATCATCAATAACTCGATCATATTCGGTAATGCTATAACTGGATTTTTCAATTAAATTATGTGCCATTAAAGTATATTGATTATTCTCTGAAATGACCACATCCCAAACAATTGGCTCTGCCTTAAACCATGCTGCAGATCCACTTATCATTTCTGTACCACTATCATATTCTTTTTTAACAGGCACACCAGGCGCATAACGATCAAAGTCAAAAATAGAAACTACTTTTTTAATATAATAATCGCCATCGAGTTCATAATATCCATATTCATCTGGATTTTCTAATTGCTCTAATTGATTGATTAAATCAATATCTTCCACTACAGTTTTTGGATATATGCCATAGGTAACGGTCTTTTTATCTTCAGAGAAGGATGGAATAATACCGTGCCCAACCTCATATGTATGTTCTTCTTCTTCTGAATCATCCACAAATAATGCGGTTAAAGAATAATTCTCATTTGGCATTTCAAATGTATATTGAGTAAACGAAGACACTAATTCATCATTAGAATCATACCAGCCTTTAAATATGCCATTTATAACTTGACATTCAATTGATACTTCCTCACCAATGACAAAGTCCCCAGCACCAATAACAACACCTTTAGACGAATCAGAAACATTCAAATCCAGATGCCTTAATTCATCAAAAACAGCTTCTAAAGAAACGCTTTCAGCAGGCATCACAAACGAATAAGGGTTTTCTTTAGATACTAATCCTGACTCATTAAACCAGCCTTTAAAAACATATGGGTTATTAGCAGTTGCTTTAACGACGATATTCTCATCTGTGTATCCAGTTCCAGACACAATTTGTGCATTGCCTTTATCTAAATCAGTTGATGAAACATTAAGAGCATTTTTGTTCGCATCCCATTTAGCTTTTAAAGATAAATCACCAGTCATGCCTTTAACAATAGAATTAACTTTATTTTCATTCTGATCATACCAACCAACAAATTCATAGCCTAATTTAGTTGGAGAAGTAAAATCAAAAGAGCTTTCAACTGTATAACTAGATGGATTGTCGGTTGTAATAACACCACCATCTAAATCATATTCAATTGAATAATGAATAATATCCCAATTGGCAAATAAACCAATGTTCTTATTAACAGTAAAAATATCAAATAGCCATGGTGTGCTATTATATGTCCAGTTCCTAAATGTATATCCTAGTCTAGTCGGATCTTCAGGTTTAACAACATATTCACTTTCTAGAACAATTTGCTTATCAACCGAGGAACCACCATTACTATTGAACGTAACTTCATATTTTTCTTTATCCCCAAGTTTGCCGTTAATCAAATCTTGAAGCCATTCCTCTTCGTTTTTGTTATAATTAGGGTGAGATTCGCAATATAGTTGATAAGGTGATTTGCCTGTTGGGGCAGACGGTTTATTAGAAACAGCGTCAACAATAACAACACCAGCAATAGCAAGCGAGAATGTTAAGGCAAATGACACCAGTAATATTGTTTTCTTTTTATTCATATTAACTAGTTAATAATTTTATATCTCAATCTATAATCATGTCAAATATTGTATATATGTTCACAAATAATATTTGAGAATGAGTTATAAATTGATAAAATTATAAAGATTATGAAAAAGAACAAAGTTGTCAACTCTTTAAAATTACGTTTTTTATATATTCCATTTGATTATATTGTCACCGCATCAATTTCTCTTTTAATGTTCCTTTCAGAACAAGGGATAACTAACTTTGTTAATAATTACATTCCTGGTTTAGTATATTCATTATCAATAGGGCTTCTAACAGTAATTGTATTTGCAATTTTCAAAGTATATAAAATTATTACTTATAACCTAGGCTTATACGAAGCACTGAAAATGGTAATAATTGCATTTGCTGTTCAAGTCGTTGGTTTTGTTGCTATTTTAACAATTCCATATTTACCTAATTTTGGAAAAATTATTTATGGCTGGTTGCTATCTGCTGCATTAATAACATTGATTCTACCTTTTTCTAGATTGGTAACTAGAATTTATATCTTGGCAGTCAACTTGCACGCCAAGAAAGACAAAGTTCGTACTCTTGTTATTGGAGCGGGATCTGCTGGTAAAGTAGTAATTGATGAAACTAGAAGAAATTACGAGAACAAAAACTACATTGTTGGCTTTGTCGATGATGACAAAAACAAAATAGGCAAATCATATGCTGGTGTCCATGTTTATGGACCAATATCTAATATTGTGGATATTGTAAATAAAACAAAAGCAGAAGAAGTCATTATCGCTATTGCAAACATTGACTATGAAGCATTGCACGACATTATTGTTAAAGTTAGAAACGCACCGGTAAGAATCAAAAGATTGCCACTCCTTATTGAAGGTGGTATAGACACTAATGGTAAAGCATTAAATATCAGTATTGATGAACTATTAGGTAGACAACAAGTGCAATTAAATAACTCAGAATTAAATACTGAACTAAAAGATCAAGTGGTCTTAGTTACTGGAGCAGGTGGCTCTATCGGTTCAGAATTAGTAAGACAAATTTTTAACACTAAACCATCAAAACTCATTCTTTTTGATATTTACGAAAATAGCACTTATGAAATACAACAAGAATTAGTGAGGAAAAAAAGAAGAGAAAATCATCCAACCGAAATCATTACTTTAATAGGTTCAACATATAATGAGAAGCGAGTAAATTCAATTATTAAAAAATATAAACCTAATTATATATATCACGCGGCCGCGTATAAGCATGTACCTTTAATGGAAGATAGTCCTGCTGAGGCAATCAGAACTAACGTTATTGGTACATATAATGTCGCTAAAGCTGCAGATAAATATGGCGTTAAGAAAATGGTATTAGTTTCTACTGATAAAGCGGTTAGACCTACTAATGTTATGGGCGCAACAAAAAGATTTGCGGAGACCATCATCCAATATTTTGCAGAAAAATCTAAAACCACAGCCTATGCTGCAGTGAGATTTGGTAATGTATTAGGAAGTAACGGCTCTGTTATTCCATTATTTGAAAGGCAAATCAAAGAAGGTGGACCAATCACAATTACTGATAAAAACATTATTAGATATTTTATGACTATCCCAGAAGCTGTATCTTTAATATTACAATGTGGATTATTCGCTACAGGTGGAGAAATATTTATTCTTGATATGGGTAAGCCAGTCAAGATTATCGACTTAGCGGAGAAGATGATTCGTCAATTAGGTTTAGTACCTTATAAAGATATTCAAATTGAAGAAATTGGTCTAAGACCTGGTGAAAAACTTTATGAAGAACTCTTATTAGATAAAGAAAAACAAACAAAGACCGATAATGAAAAAATCTATGTCGAACAAAAAGAAAAAATCTTCCCAATTGAGGAAGAGATATCTGAAATTGTTAAAGTGTTCGATATGGAAGAAAATTCCGATATTAAAGCCCTGTTGTCCAAAATAATTTCTACTTATAAAGTTAGTAGTTAAAACTTATCTACTAATTCTTTAGCGTATAAGACTCGCTGATTATAATAATCAGCTTTTATTTTATTTGTTCTTAATAGATAATCTCCAAAATCTTCATCAGTGGCAAATCCTTCTTTATCGATATCACTTCTTTTGAAAACTTTTCCTATCGTTTTAAAAAATATAGCAAGGTCTTTTAAGAATGTAACTTTCTTAACATATTGTAAGTCATATTCAAATTTCTTTTCCCAAGAAATGTTATTTCTCCCATTAACTTGCGCTAAACCAGATAATCCTGGTCTGACTGACTGTCTTTTCATCACTTCTTCATCAAAAAATACATAGTCTTTTACGAGTTGAGGTCTAGGACCAATAAAAGACATGTCGCCTTTTAAAATATTAATAATTTCTGGTAATTCATCTAGAGATGATGCTCTTAGCTTTTTTCCAAAGTTAGTTAATCTTTCTTCATCTGGTAATAAATTACCATTTTCATCAGTTTTATTGGACATCGATCTAAATTTATATAGTTTAAATAATTTGCCGTTTTTGCCAGGCCTAACTTGTTTAAATAAAACAGGTCCACCTAGTTTGATCCTTACAAGAATAATTAATACTAGATATATCAAGCATAAAAAAAGAAGCGCTAAAATAGCGAATATAATATCTAATGTTCTTTTAAAAAAATGTTTATACATTTATTTAGTTAAAAATTCCTTAATTACTTTAATTACATAATCCTGTTCTTCTATACTCATCATAATGTCAGAAGGCAAGCATAAACCGCGCGCAAAAATATCTTCATCCATAGGATGTTCAGGAGAAATACTAACAAAATCCGAATCTTTATAATATGGCTGCATATGCATAGGCTTCCAAATTGGTCTAGATTCAATATCGTGTTCTTTTAAATAAGTCATCAAATCTAAAGGCGACTTATTAACACCTTTTTTAATTAACAAAGCACTTAACCAACAATTAGACTCTCCATAACTTGCTAAAGGCATCATATATGCATTTGTACCTTTTAAACCTTCGGCATATCTACGATATATCGCTCTTTTTTTGGCAATTCTATTTTCAATATCAGTAAATTGGGCTCTACCGATAGCTGCACAAATATTAGACATCCTATAGTTATATCCTAACTCAGAATGTTGATACCAAGGGGCAGGGTCTCTAGCTTGTGTTGATAAGAATCTAATATGTTTGATACCTTCTTCATCGTTAGATAAAACCATGCCTCCACCACTGGTGGTAATAATCTTATTGCCGTTAAAGGATATTGCAGAATACTTACCAAACGATCCGCACATCTTTCCTTTATAAGTTGACCCTAAAGCTTCAGCGGCGTCTTCAATTAAAGTACAGTGATATTTCTTACATAATTCCATAATCGGATCCATATCACAAGATTGTCCATATAGATGTGCTACTAAAACGAATCTAGCTTCAGGGTGTTTTTGTAACGCTAGTTCTAGTGATTTGACATCCATATTAAACGTTTCTTCATTAGAATCTACAAACACTAACTTTGCGCCTATATATTTAACCGGATTGCAAGTTGCAGCAAAGGTCATATCGCTAGATATAACAGTGTCGCTAGGTCTAACACCTGCTTGAATTAACGCTAAATGAATAGCAGCGGTTCCGCTACTAGTTGCAGACGCACATTTAACACCTAAAAATTTTGCTAACGTTTCTTCTAAAGCATCAACATGAGGTCCCAAAGGAGCAATCCACCCACTATCAAAAGCAGACTTTACATATTCTTCTTCTTTCCCTGTTAAATGACTAATTGCTAATGGAATGTGTTTCATAATTATTTCACTGTCTTATATTTCTTTAAACCATAGAATGCCCAATGTATCAAACAATGAAAACTATAAAATACATTTAAGTGTTCTACTTTCCTATAAACATACCACATATGTTTAATAAATTTAATTTTATTATGAGATTTTGATGTTTTTAATATGCGATAAGTTGCTAAAACGTCTTTGTTTCCTTTAACGACATACCCTTCTTTTAAAATTGAAAGCCAAAAAGCAAAATCCTCATTCTTTCTCATATTTTCTAAGAAGAATCTCTCGCCAATCACGTCTTTATCAAACATTGTTGTTAAGCATGATAAAGCACATCCTTTTAAAGTTTGCTTATAATTGGCAGAATCAGGAACAATGAATTCTGAAGATGAATTAGGTGCTAATCTTCTATAAGAAGCCGTAATCAATGGGCCATTATTTTTGATAAACGCTAGTTGCGATTCTAAATAATTAGAATCTAATAGATCATCGCCATCTAAAAATGTAATGTATCTTCCTCTTGCGGCTTTTAATCCTCTGTTTCTTGCTCTTGCGCACCCTAAATTTGTTTCTTGTATAAGCAAAACTATGCGCTTGTCTTGTTTAACAAATTCTTCAACCACCTTAACTGTATCATCATTAGAAAAATCATCAACAATAATCATTTCCCAATCTTTGAAGGATTGTGAAATAACACTATTAATTGTTTCACCAATATATTTAGCGCAGTTGTATGCCGGTGTAATGATTGAAACAAGTGGTTTATTTTCCATTATAATCTCCAGAAAGAATATCCTTCAGATATATATTTATCTTTATTTAAAACACTCTTAACATCAATAATAACTTTTTGAGAATTATCAACATTCTTTTTAAATAATTTGGATATATCTAAATCCTTAAAGCTGTTATGACCAACCGCAACAATCACGCAGTCAAAATCATGTAACTCTTCTTTTTTAACTGGAGTAACTCCATATTCATATTCTATTTCTTTATCAATCGCATTATCATCATAAATAGATGGGATAATGCCAAAGTCTTTAAGTCCGTTATATATATCAAATACTTTAGAGTTCCTAATGTCCGGACAATTTTCTTTAAAGGTTGCACCTAAAATAAGAACCTTGACTTTAGAAGAATCTAAGCCGGCCTTTATAATTTGTTTAACAGTCCTGCCTGCGATAAAATTCCCCATATCATCATTAACTTTTCTACCTGAAAGAATGATTTGAGAATGATAGCCTAATTTTTCTGCTTCGTAAGTAAAATAATATGGATCGACACCAATGCAGTGTCCACCAACTAAGCCAGGCATAAAGCCTAAAGCGTTCCATTTAGTATTCATTCCTTCAACAACTTCTTTGGTATCAATCCCCATACGGTCAAACACCATTGCTAGTTCATTCATAAAAGCGATATTTATATCTCTTTGGGAATTTTCTACAACTTTGATGGCCTCAGCGGTTTTAATTGTGGACACTTTATGCACTCCAACTTCCACTACTAGTTCATATACTTTAGCGATTTCATCGCATGCTTCTTTAGTACATCCAGAAACAATCTTTTTAATATTCCATAATCTATGAACCTTATCTGCAGGATTAATTCTTTCTGGTGAATATCCTATCCACCAATCGGAGCCACATTTTAAACCAGAAATCTTTTCAATGATTGGAACACAAACATCTTCGGTAACTCCAGGATATACTGTAGATTCAAAAACCACAATTGCACCTTTTTTAATGTTTCTTCCAACAACTTCAGAAGCGCCCACTACAGGAGATAAGTCTGGAGTCTTATCTAAATTGACTGGAGTTGGAACCGCAACAATATAAAAACCGACATTTTTTAAATCAGATTCGTCGCTTGTAAAAAACAATTTAGTTTTCTTAAGCTCTTCGTCACCGGCTTCACCAGTAACATCATGCCCCTTTTTATATTCTGCAATTTTTGTTTTATTGATATCAAAACCAATAACATCTATTTTTTTAGCGAACTGAACAGCGATAGGCATACCAACATATCCTAACCCAATGACTGCTAATTTTGATTTCTTTTGCAATAAAGATTCATAATTATTCATAATTATTCTTCCTCCATCCCACATACATATTTTAAGAATTTTTCTCGTTCATGTTTATATAAATATTTCTTTCCACTTTCTAAAGCGTTCTTTCTCATATTAAACAAAGCGTCTTTGCTATTAATGCAATAAATAAGTTTTTCTTTTAAATCATCAATATTAAACATCTTAAATAAAAAAGAGTCATATCCATCTTTTAAAAGATATTTTGCCTGAGGAAAGTTAGATGATAATACTGGAGTTCCTGCAATTAAAGATTCTGCTATCACACCAGGAGTGCCTTCATATACCGCATTAGTAGGGAAAACAAATAAATCATATTTTGATAAAGTTCGAATAACTTCTTTATTATCAATTGAACCTTTATAAATAATTTGTTCATCAAGAGAATCGTTAAAAACTTTCAAATCTTCATCTGACAAGCTTTTATCTCCATAAATATCTAAACAAAGTTTGACCCCATTTTTATTAATACTTTTAACCACTTCTATTAACTCAAAAATTCCTTTGAGTCTCATAACTCTAGATAAAAATACCAGTTTTAAGGGATTTGAAATTTGGTGATTATCAACTTTTTCATCAAAGACTCTAAAATTATTAAGAACGACACAATTATCTAAATGGTAATATTCCGAATAAACTTTTTTCATTAATTCTGTTTCAGGGAGAATATATGTTATTTTCTTTAATTCTTTTTCAATCTTTTTTTGTCTTTTCCCTAAAGAATATTCACCATCAACAATAAATGTAACTTGCTCCTCATCTTTTAGATAATCGATAGAAAAATGTAGCACTCCAGAACCCACTATCGGAAGAATGAAAGGTTTGTTGTATTTCTTATTATGTTTATTAATAAATGGGATTAATAATTTGCACGCTCTTTCTCCGCTTATTAATACTATTCGATCACAAATCTTAATTTGTTTTTTAATTTGCCTTAAGATACTAAATGGATTATGAAAAAATCTTTCTAAATCAATAAAGACAATATCAATTCCTTCTTGCTCCATTGTTTTTTTATATAAACGAAGTTTTGTGGTTTGACCATCCTTATAATTGTTAATAATTCCAGAATTACCGATTAATAAAATTTTCATTTTGATAATTCCTTTTCAACTATTTGTTTTATAAAATCTAGCCACAGTCTACTGATGTGCGCTTTTTCGTGAATCAATCTAAAAGAATCGACATTGTTTTTATTTATGGAGAGGTTCAAAACGTTTTCCATTTTTAAAGATAGATCTAAAGGATCATTAATATTGCATAAATATCCATTAACCCCATCCGCAATCAATTCTTTTGTTCCGCCTATTGGACAATTTGTACCAACGCAAGGGATTCCCAAATAAATTGCTTCCGCTAACGCGTTTGGCATACCTTCATAATCGCTAGAAGAGACAAACATCATGGCATCAATCTCATCAGCATGCCACGAAGATGATACACCCATTAACGAAATAAAATCACTTAATTCTTTTGATTTGATTAAGGTGCTTAATTCTTCTTTTAACGGACCATCTCCATATATTTTTAATTTGAAATCAGGGTGATTTTGATGAAACATTTCAAAAGCATTAATTAAACAGGGGTAATTCTTTTGAGAAGTTAATCTTCCGACACTTAAAACTATATTATTCCTATTTTGCGATATCTCTTCATTGGAATTAACTTCTACAGGATTATGGATAACCACACTCTTTCTTTGAATAGAACTAAAGAAATATTTTTTCGCATCTTCGGTTTGGAATACGCATCCATCAGCTTTCATATATACATATTTTTTTAACATTCTTAATAATTTGCCTTTTGGGTCTAAATGTGGATCATTTCTTTCTGAGACAATTAAAGGTGCTTTGATGCCGTACATAGAAAAATATGTATAAACAATAACGTGAGGCAAAAACGAAATTACAACATCAGGTTTTAATTCTTTTAATGTTTTATGAAGTTTTCTAATTCTTTTTAGCCCATTAATCTTTTTATCTAGTCCCTTGTGCAAATTTAGATATTCAACACCTTCATTTAATTTATAAAAAGATTCTTCCACACGACTAGCAACGCCAATAATAGTGACTTTATATCCTTCTAGAGCAAAAGAATTTGATAAAGTAGCGATTACTTTCTCTGCTCCACCATTTTCCATTCCTTCAGAGGTAAAAACAATGTGATTAACTTTTTCTTTTAGATCCACTAGCTCAACTTTTTTATCCTCGTCATAAAATGTTAGATAGTACATAAATGCTAAGTTGAAATAATAGAACTTGTTGTAATAGAAAACATTAGAGAAGCTTACAAATAAATAATAAGCAAAAATAGGGAATACATATGAAATTGTTGCTTTTTTGTTCTTTATCGAACTATATAGCAAACAAACAAGTGGGGCGTAGAAAATAAATAATCCAATGATACCGAAGTCGCAAATCACCTCCGGAAGATTTGAATGTGCGTAAGTTCCTACGCCAGAATATATACCAAAACCATCAACACCATAACCGGTGATAATGTTTTTAAAGCCTAATACAAAAGCATAATCAAACCACACAATTCTTTCGATCGCAGATGTATCAACTCGATTTGTATTTGTAAATATGGTACTAAAAAATCTTTCTAAACGTTGTTTGAGTGTATATGCAAATGGAAGATTAAGCAAAATAATTGCAAACACAATAAGTAGAACAACAACAAGTAAATACAATAATTTATGCTTTTTAAATTTAAAGAAAAGCATTGTTAAAATAACAACCGCAAGAGCAACCACAAATGTTCTACTTCCGGTAGAAACACCAACAAGAGAAATTGCTAAAAATGGAATAATAGCAAAATATTTGATCTTAGTTTTATAAAATAGGAATAAATATAAGCTGGCAGATAAACCAACAATACAAACACCCGCAATCGCATTTTGATTATCAAAATAAGTTCCAAGCCTAAACCCTTCATTACCATAATTTGAGAAGTTTAATATTTCTTTTCGATAATGAAAAATGAAATATACAGCAAACCCAAATATTGCCAAAGACAATATAGCGGCAACTATATTTCTATCATCAATTATTTTAAACGCTAAAAGCAAAACGAAGAAACTTGCAGCAAGAAACACTAATGTTAGCCAGTTCCTAAAAGAATGAGAGTAAATTGCAGTACCAACGAAAGCAAAAATCACAAAGGCAGGTATTAAATAAATCTGCCACTTTTTGAAATTTAATTTATTTTTAAAAAGCAAAATGTGAATGGCGACTGCAGCAGTTAACAATCCCATAAAAGCATACATAACTAGATTATAGGTAGCTCTTCCTCCAAAAGAAGGAACAGAAAATGCATACAAAAAAACTAATGCGCAAACAATAATCTTAAGAGCATTTCCAATTTTTTCAGTTCCTAACTTAGATCTCAATGTCTGCAGTCCCATATAACTCTTTTCTTTTCTTGATAGTGAATTCAAAAACGCATACAAAGATAATTGCAGCTATATAAACAATCATCAATATTCCGTTGATTCTTGTGCTCGTAATTGAAAATAGAACAACGTTTTTTGTAATAAAATATATAATTTTGAAGATTAAATAAGGCGCAAACACAGCTACAAAACATAACAAAACAGATAATTTATTAGTGTGAATCTCAGAAACAATGAACAATGCAATTGAAACAAAAGCCAACGCAATTGCAACAATAATGAATATGGTTTCGAAAACTGAAGTTTTATTTAAAGATGCCATATCCCTAAATTGTAAAATTCTATTCTTGTCAATCGGTCCTTTAATAACATTTCTGTCTACAATATCAATATGATATTCGTTAGATACATATGCTTCGTTTATATAATCCATAAAATATTTTGTCTGATATGCAAAATCAGTAAAAAAATACATCCTTTGAGATGGAACATATTTCTTGATACCACCTTCGCTATAATATGATGGACGAAAATATTCACTAAAAATAACAAATTCACCAACAACTTCATTAATGCATTCATAGTAGTAGCCTTGCTCGTAATAGATATTTTGAATTGTATATTCTTCAGTGTGAGTGGAGGAAGAATCGGGCGAAGTAATTGCAATATTGGTTTTTCTTCCGATAACATATTGTTTATAATCAGAGTCCACAAAATCAGATTCTTTCTTCTCAGGAAACTGTTTCAACAACATAGCAGTGGCTTTTGATTTGCTGATGGAAAGACAATTTTGCAACAACGATTCATCTCTCACCAAAGGAAACATAAACACGTATGGATATGGATTGTGCTTATATCCATTTTTGTAGGGGTCTGAAGAGCTAGGTCCGACATACATAATCGATTGATTTGTACTTGAGTCAAAACATTCAACCGAAATTGAAAACTTTTTGTCTAAATTATATCCGGCAGCGAACGTTGCCCTTTCTTGTTTAAAAACGCCATATACTCTTCTAAATTCTGCATCGTTGTCCTGAGCAGAAAAATTAGAATTATCTTGTAATTTCTGAACAGTAACGCCAAGATAGCAAGAGCCAATAGTATTATTTCTAACAACATTCGCAACATAATCCGCTGCACTTTCTTTTTTTGCATTATAAGAAACTAAACCTGTTAGAAGGGATAAACTCAAAGAGAAAAAGATAGTACCAAAAGCAAACCAATGTAGTTTATTAGGCTTATGATTAAACGTTCTTTTTACTTTTGAAGCTAAATTTTTAATCGATATTTTCATTTTAAAGTTTATTTTTAATTATCATATTATAAAATAATAATTAATGGAAACACAATCAAGTTCAAAAAAAGAAAATATACTTATCATAGCGTACAATGATTTAAACAATAGCGGTGTTCCAAACGTCATTTATCAAATTGTTAAGTCACAACACAATAAATATAATTTTGATATAATCACATTTGGTGATAATGAGTACTATTACAAAAAACTTATATCAGAAGGCATAAAAAATGTTAATGTTATAAAATTTAACATAAAAAAACCAAATTTTAAAATTTTTAAAATTTTATTTTATTTATCAAAAGAGCAAAAAATACAATATAAAATGGCACTCAAATTATTAAAGAAGAAAAAATACAAGGCCGTACATTCTTTTAAAGAATATGACAGTGGGCCTTTTCTAAAAGCTGCAAAAAAGTTAAATATCAGCAAAAGAATAGTTCACTCAACAGTAATACATTCGAATAAGGAAGATTTTATTACAAAAAAAAGAAAAAAAAGTACATTAAAATATGGAAATTTATTTGTCGGTGTAACTGATTTATGCTGTAAAAATGCTTTCGGCAAAAATAATTATGATGTTATACATTTTAGTTATGATGAATCAACATACAACAGCAATGTAAAAAATAAACTAAATAACAAGCAACTTGTTTTAACGCAAGTTGGAACTTTTTCAACAAACAAAAATCAACTTTTTTCAATTGAAATATTAAACAATCTTAAAATCATTTATCCTGAGTCTAAATTGAAACTTATAGGAGTAGAAACTGAAAAAGATTATTTAAAAAATATGACCAAAAAAATTAAAGAGTCACATTTAGAATCAAACATAGAAATTATAGATGGTAGTAACGGGGTTGGAGACAATTTGCAATATACTTCTTTTACTCTATTAACTTCCATTAAAGAAGGCGCTTCTTTAGTTGTTGTTGAATCACAAGCATGTGGAATCGACGTTTTTGCCTCGTCTTGCGTTTCTGAAGAAATGAACCTAGGTGGTATCACATTTTTAGATTTATCTAAGGGTCCTGGATTTTGGGCTCAAGAAATATACAAAAAGTGGCTCACAAATAAAAACTCAAGGCATCTATATAATACCTCTAGTTTCTCCAAAAAAACTTTTAAAGAAAATATATCAAATCTATATAGTGATTAGTCAATGTTTTCAAATTGTTCTGATAAAATTGCAGACCATTTTTTGATGTCGTAATCATTTAGTAGTTCACTATTAACTTTATCATCTTTTTTATGACCACTATTATCTTTAATTAGATTATCTAATTCTGGGTTGTTATTAATATTGAAGAAAGAAACGTTTTTATATTTCTTTGACCATTGCACACCGGGAATATCACTAGAAAGTACTTTCAAATTAAAATACAACGCTTCTAAAATCGAGTATGAAAATCCTTCTGATCTGGAGGATGATATAAACACATCACACAAACGATACAATGCGAATATATCTTCTTCAGGTTTAATAAAGATAATTCTTTTATCTTTCAAAAAATCGACATTTCCTATTTTATCACATAAGAAGTCAATACATTTTTTATATCCATCATCTTTACCGTGAACCACTATTAATCTATCATTTTCGTTTGCGCATCTTAAAAACGACTTTACTGTCAAATCAATACCCTTTACAAATGGTGACCATCCAAATGTCAAAAACAAAGTAAAAGTCTTAAGAATATTATGGTCTTTACAAAATTTATCATAATTTAATTTTGGACATGGGATACGTTCAAGACACAATGCGTTTGGCAAATAAATATATTTTTTGTTCGAATATTTCTTCCTTTCCGCATCACTAACAAAAATATATTGAGCATCTTTTCTTAAAATTTTATGTTCTATAAAAGCTTTGAGCCTTGAAACAAACGACCGCTTAATACCGCAAGTAAAATCTGAATGAACATGAATTAATAGTTTTACTCTTTTAGAAAACATATAGAGATGTTTAACTCTTAAACCAGAAAGAAAATGCGTATACATAACATTAACATTATTATTCTTATTAATGCTTTTTATTTGTTTTTTAAATGATTTATTTGAAAAATCAATATATTCAACTTTATATCCGAATTTTTCAATATAATTCGCCCAACTTCTTCCTTTTGCTTGCACAGGAAATGTAAACATAATCTTATATTTAAAACTATTTTCATTTGCGAAATATAAAATCGAAGGGATGAAGTTTCCTCCATATATGGAGGAGTAGTGACAAACTATATTAACTAATTTTTTTATAACCATTTTTTTATTATATTCAATATTATTTAGAAACCAAACATGTTATTGCGTTGAAGATTCTCAAACAATTATCAGCATCAGATAATTCAAAAAATTCGTTCGCTCTAGTAGAATAAGGAGTAAGTAATTTGCAATTGTTGGCCAATATCTCTTCTAGATAAAAAATCACTGCATCGCAGTTGTTAGCAACAGGCCCAAACCCGTTATCGCGATAATCAAAATAAGCCTTAATATAATGTGACTCAAAATATTTATCCTCATCAAACTGAAAATATATAGCAGGCTTTCTCATATAAGCAAAATCAAAAAACACACTCGAAAAATCCGTGATCATAATCGCAGCATCTTTTAAATGCTGTTGAACACTATCGCCGCTTTTAGAATTTAAAAACTTAACGTGACCATGTAAAGAATCAAACGATTCTAAAAATCTATTTAACTTCGGGTGAACATAGAAGCACACTTCCAAATTATTTAAGCTAACTAATTTTAAGAATCTTTTATCAGCAAGTAATGATACCCAGTTTTTATAATAATCACTATTTTCAAATTCGCTCTTACTATTAACACCATCAAGCCACCTTCTCCAAGTTGGCATAATGAATATTTCTTTTTTAATGGTTAGATTATGTAATTCATCAAACCTAGCAAGACCTGTATATCGTGCCACACCTTCTTGATAACCAAATTCTTTATTAATGAATTCAAATTCTGGTTTGCCACCACAACAAATTAAATCTAAGTGCGCATTCTTTTTAAAATAGTTTGGATGCAAATTTTTAAAAATGCCATGTTTTAAAGCAATGTTCTTACCAGTACAATGATGCTTTAATAAATGCTTTGTTATGCACCAAGACGGAGAACACCCATGCACAGCGGTTGAAATTTTTGCTTTAGCGGCGATAAAAACCAACATATGTTTGTAAGAGTGAGGTTCTATAGTTTTTCCAATTTCTTTGACCATTTTATAGTTGGGATTCTTCTTACTTATTAAATATGCAATGTTTATATCAGGGTGATTTAATCTTACAAATTTAAAAAAGTGGATTCCATTATCTCGAGCATCAAAATCAACTTCTGCAACTATCCAATATCTTTTTTTACCGTAAATTAAAAAAGCGAGTGGGTAAGAGATAAAAAATAAGCAAGTTACTAATAAATAGACGATGCCATGATATATTTTTTTCATTGTTTCTTCCTATATGTGAAGTTGTTATCTCTTTTTGATAAATCTAGTTTCAACATATCTCCTATCTTTTTGTTATATTCAATTGGCCTAGGCGCATCAAAACCAGCTGCACTATTAAAAGTTAATTCTGAGAAATAAATCTTCTCATCGACAAGCATCAAATCAACTCTAACCATAGTGAAATTGTCACACAATTTATCAGCGAGTTCTTTCATTTTCTTATACTGTTCAGGAATGCTCGGGTTTTCAACAGGCTTATCAATTCCGAGATCAAAATTGAAAGGTGCAATTGTTTGATTTTCTAGAAAAGTTGTAGTAGTACGAAATATATCAACTACTCTCTCGCTTATCCAAAAGAAAGCTAGTTTTCCACTGAAATACGTAAACTTAAACTCTCTCATATCTTTTGCGCCTTCTAAATACTGTTCGATAATAATACAAGGCTTAATACCAGCGTATTGTGTTTCTAAAGCAACGTAAAAGACATAATTAGTCTTTAACCACTTATTCAACTGCTTTTTATATTTTTTAATTTGTTTTTTTGAAAGAGAAGATTTGTCTTCTACCAAAATATTCATGTGAGATCCATGATTACATTTCAATACAAATTTATTTGGCAACTTATCAAAGTTTATTTCTTTAGCATTATAGAAATGGTCTTTTCCATCTATAGAAATAAGCGGAACTAAGTATTCAATACCAATTGTATTTTTAATATGTTCTCTTACAGCGTATTTGTCGCTATAGATAGGTTTTCGAGGGTCTTGATCATACAGCTTAATCCACTGGCATTTTTCAGTAAACGTAACAGGATTTTCAAAATTTAATTCACTACCAGAACAATATGACCTTCTATTCATCATTTCAGCATATCTATGTAATAAGTAATTTTCGTATTCTTCTTTATGCATTTTAATGCAAAAAAAATAATGTTTTTTCTTTAAATAAGAATTTAATCTTTTTTTAATAAACGTTGCAATCAAAGTATTCTTAAATCTCATAATATTAATCTATAAATGTTTTATAAATTCATCAATGTTTAATAATTGTTTTTTCTTACAAAAACGCAAATAAATAATTTTTTAATCCTTCGCTTAATAGCGAGTCGAGAAATGGAATGATATTTTCTTTTAAATAGTAAAACAAACAAAATTATAGTGCTTGAAGAGTTTATGATTTTATCAATATATTCTCGCGACCTGATAACTAATTTGCCTTGGTCATAATATTTGGCTACAGAATTGTAACTAATAACATTATTGATAACTTGTTGAACCTCGTTTAACTGTTTTATAGATGAGATTTTATGAAGATTTAAAAATTTAGCTTCATATTTTGGAATATTTGAACCTATTTTTTTAAGTTGATATTGGCATACAAAAGTTGTGTCGCGTTTAACCGAATTTGCTTTTGAGGTTAATTGTTCGTTGTGAACCCTGTAGCAAACAAGCACTTCTGGATAATTAGTAATTATTCCATGCTCAGATAGCCTTACCCATAGAAGATAATCTTCTCCTAATCTAAGCGACTCATCCCATTTGATATTGTTGAAATCCATAACGCTTTTCCTAATCATTACTGACGAATTTAATATCGTTGGGTTGTTATCAAAAAGAAGGCAGCATCGATAATATTCAAAATCATTAATGTCGCGCGCAATAGTGTGTTCCTTTCTTCCGATGAATCTAAAATATGAACCACAAGCAACCACATTTTTATTTTTTTCTAAAAAGTCAACTTGTTTTTCAAATCGATCAGGTAAGGAAATATCATCAGAATCCATAATTGCTATATATTTCCCCTTAGCAAGTTCTAGGGCCCTATTTCTGCAAAATGATGGGCCGCGGTTAGATTCGTTTTTTATGATTTTGATTCTGTCATCCTTAAAAATGTTATGACTATACAATTCCTCAGAAGAATTATCATCAACAATAAGAAGTTCAAAATTAGAATATGTTTGCCGCAAAACGCTTAAAACAGCATCGATTAGGAATGCTTGCTTTGTGTTATATACACACATAATTACAGAAACAACAATTTTATCTAGCATAATTTCTTGTTAAAAGCTTTTTAAAAAAGAAACAAGGCGATGGAGAAAATATAATAATTTTTTTCTAATATAATTTAAATATAGCTCGTCAAATTTGTTTTTTAATTTTTTGTTATGTACAAATGGTTTATTACCTGGATTAGAAGCCGAGGCAAGTAAAATGTATTTATTAAAGTCCTTAAATTTAAATTGTTTCCTTTTCTTTGTATGAAAGAAACTTAGCAAATTATCGCTTGAGTAAAAGTAAAATGGTCCTCCCCAAGGAGATTCTTCTTTGCAAAAAACAGAAAGAGAAGAATCAATATAATATATCTTTAAATCATTAACAAAATTTAATGCGTCTTGATATTCACTAGAATAAGGTCCTCGAGGAATAATAATCAAATTCGAATAATCGTTAAGAAAAATAGAATTATGTGAACAGCTACCATCTGTGGATGCCATCCATTCAGCATTTTTTAATAAAGAAATTTGATCGTCAACAGACAATTTCTCAGGCCTAATAATGGCATACCCTGCATTTTTGAACAATTTTTCGATGTTTTTTTCTCCAATTGCTCTTTTTAAACTATGTTTGTTCCTTCTGTAATTTGAAAAAGGGAAGTACACTTTATGTATATTTTCATACTTTGAATTATATATTGAGGCATCTTTTATTTTTCTGATTGTTTCTCTATATTCATTTGTAAAATATCGCCGATTATCTGTCTCATCACAAAAAAACGAAGAATCTGGATAAATAACAGATTTAAGTTTAGTGTTTTTATTAATAAAAACAAATCTCTTCAAATCGATACCAAGCAATTCAAAAATACGTCTAAAATTTCCAGCTGGCTCTTTGTCGTCATCAGAAATAGCGATTATTTTATAATTGTCAAAGTCATTATTATTTAGAAAGAACCAAGCTCTTTTTAAGCTATCTGTCAAAAAATGTCCCCACCCTTTTGAGATTACACCAAAATAAATAACGGTTTCTGATATGCAATCATCACAGTTAGGAAAATTATATTCAACTTTATGAATTAGATTATGAAGTGCCGAATCTTTAATATAATCTTTTTTTTCATTAACAAGCCCGCCAAATCCATGAGAAGGATGGGGAATTATAAAACAATTTTTCAAAACAGAGTAATTGAGTTTTTTGTTAGAAAAATGATTTGAAAATAGCTTATTTTCAAAAAATGATTTATCTAAGACGCGCGAACAATCTATAAACGACATAACGTTATTTATTCTCTTTCTTAGATTTAATCAAGAATTTTCGATATAACATAGTGCATCTTGCAAGATCGATTCTTTTGCTTTTTACGTAACGTATAGACTGAATAAATAACTCCTTTGGAGTTAAACTCCATGGTTTGTTTTTTCCCCAAAAATGAAGAACATAAATATCTTTCCATTTACGCTTTAGTGTTTTTGCAAGTTTCCCTGCATATAAATAATATTCATTATATTGTTCAGGAATCTGCAATTCTTTGCAATTATTCCAATTTGGATATAAAGCGCAAAAAACATCTTGATCACCAATCGGTCCGTTGTCTTTGTTGTTTAATATGATTCCTTTGGCAGTATTGACTAACGATTTAAACAAATGGATACTAGGTTCGAGAACTAAAAGTCCAGAGTTAAGCAAAACGCCTGTCCATTCAGGATGGCCAATACTTCCACATCTAGTTGCAGACATATGTGGATATTCGAAAAGTGAATCAATATTGTTTAATACAAGAAGATCTGTATCCAACATAATTATTTTTTCAAATTGAATCAAAGAGGCAACTGAAAGTTTAAAAAAAGTGTCTTTAAGATGATCAAATGAAGGGTTATCGTCATATTTTAAATCACCAAAGTCAATTCTTGGCATTTTTATAACATCAAATACATGTTTAATATTTTTACAAGCATTATTAAAATTGTCATCAAGATCATCGGGAATAACTACAACAAGAGGATAACTTGTTTTGCTTTCAGCTAAAGAAGTAGCAAGAACTTTTAGTCCTTCAAGATAATAATAATTAGTTACAACAGAAACAAAGCATTTTTTCATTTTTTAAATTTAGCACAGAAAACTAATGTTTTCAACTCAAGTCAGCATTAAATAGATTCATAAATAATGTTATTCAATTTTCTTAACAATTTGAGATAAATATGCGTTATCACAAATTTGAACCTTAATTTCCCCAACTCCTTCATGAGCCTCATTTACATCTTTTCCAGATATTTTTGCTACAGATTTACTTTTATTTAAAAACCATGTATAAACAACATCAATGTGTCCAATATCTATGCATTGCCATCCATACGAAATGGTTAATGAAACAGCTAAAACAGATGCTGTCGGTCCAAGAGCAAGCAATATTAAATCATTATTTCGATACATACCTTGTAAAGCCAATTCAATTTTATTTATAGAAGAGAAAGCGTTTTTCGATGGGCATATAACTCTACGGATACTGGCGCATGATTCAAACAAGTCATTTCCTAAACCTAGTTTTGTATTTTCACCTTCAACGATTATTATGTTTCTTGAACTCCAAATTTGTTTTAAAAGAGGTATGTATTCACTTTGAATCTTTTCAAAATTTGTCCATTTATAGAAATCAGGATGATAAAATCTTGTAATTTCAGCGTTTCCATAAACATATTTTTTATCAAACAATTTCTTAATATATTTATATTTATAAAAGACAAATCTTTTTAACCATAAATAACTTTTCGTGCCGTAATGCCTATTTTTTTTAAAATCATAGCAACAAATTAGCAATCTATGGTCTCTTTCTGCAAAGCATTTAGTTAATTCGTTTGATAGTGACTCATCGTATTTCTGAAATCCTATATCGCCTTTTTTTATCATTAAGCGAAATTCACCGTCTCCATATCTTGAAATGGATAGTTTTTGTTCAATAATTTTATTAATTGTATCTTGTTCTGATAAAACAGAAGGCTTAAACAAAAACAACTTGAACATTATCCAGTAAAAATTAATGCAAGTTGTTATAACAACTCGGTATATTAATGATTTAATTTTTTTAAACATAATATCCAAATAAATCTTTTTGAACGACAACCTTTATCCTTTTATTCGATTTAAGATATTTAAGAAGCCGCTCAAACTCTTCAACTCTCCATGCGCCTTTTGGCCAAGGACATTTTTCATCACTACTTTTTAAAATTGAATGAAACATTAGCGTTAAGCATTGCTTATTCTTGATGTATTTAATTAACTTTTTAACACATTCAAAATCAAATGTTTTAGTAACACAGACCCTATGAAAACAATAAAAATTGTTTTTGTTCAAAAACTTAACTTTATAAATATATTTGTAATTATTAATTAGTTGTTGAATTTTATCCGATTTATAAAAATGATTGAAAACTCTTCTTATGAAAATAGTAGGACTAAATTTATGATTTGTTACTTTGCAATCAGCACAATATAAATAATCATTAGAAACAATATATTCAAATACTTCTTCAGTAGGATTAATAGAATATGGCGTTATATAACCAAACTTTTTATTGCCAAACATATTTCTAAGTTTAAGCAAACAAATTTCAATATCACGTGAAGTTTCATTTTTTGAATGTGAATTAGAATGAACCGCTATTTCAAATCCCTTTTTATAGAGAGAGATTAAATCTATTTCGTTCATATATTCATAATCTGTATTTTTCGTTTTTTCAATAAAACTACTAACCACATTTAAAGAGGCTTTAAAACCATATTTTTCTAAAATTGGCAAAGCATTCTTTTTAAAATCAGACAACCCATCATCAAAACTCAATACAATATATTTCATTTTTTAAAACCTGATTTAATGATTTTTATTTTAAGATAAAATAGTCTTAACAACCAAGTGAAAGTATTTCCATATCCAAATGAGAGCCTTGTAGAAATCTTATGATTTTTTTTAATTTTTAAAATTTGAAACAAACAGTTCTTTGTAGAATAAAAGTCAGAATTGTTATAACAATTAACCATTTTGTTAAAAATTTTTTTTAATAAATATATACCATTAATTGCATTTTCGGTTAGATCAGTAAATTTTTCAAATGTCAATCTCCAATTCGCATGTTCGCTTTCTAAGGATCTAGCACGATAAAGCGTTGATTCGTTGTTATCATGCAACAGAAAATAACCTATAGCTGAATCGCAAATTGATATTCTTTTATTATTAAACAAGAACAACGATAAAACTTGGTCATCATTAAAATAGTCTCTTTTATCAAAAAAATAATTTTGTTTATTTAAATTTAGATAAGATTCTAATTTAACAGCAAAAAAACCATAGTAAAAAGATCCGTACAAAAAATGAGTAAGCTGTTTATTGTCATGTCGACATTTAAATGCATAATTCATTTTAACATCATTGATAACTTGTTTTGGTTGTAAGCACAAAGTCCTAATTAAAGGTATATTTTTGTGGCGAAGAATATATTGCTCTAATTCATAGAAAAAATTTGCATCAACCCAATTATCACAATCAATCCAAATAAAGTAAGGTTTATCACACATATCGATACAGTGTTTGGTAGCCATATTTAAACCTATGTTTACTGGATTTTTTTCATAAATTACTTTATAAGGCCTATCTAACTTAGAAACTTTGTTTTTATATTCAACCACCATTTCGTCTAGTGGTTCATTTGAGCCATCTTCATAGATGTAATGAACAAAATTAATCTTTGTTTGTGAGAGCAGGGAATCAAATAATTTTTTTATATATTTTCTTCCATCTTTTACACAAGTAAACAAGAAAAAAAGTTGCTTATCTTTATTGTAATTATTTTTCATATTTTTCAATAAACGAGGAAGTATCTACAAATTCATCCCGTCTTTCTTTAATAAGTTTTATATCCCATTCCCACCACTTTATTGATAAAAGCTTTTCTACTGTCTTACAGTCAAATCTATATTTAATTATTTTGGCAGGTACTCCACCAACAATTGCATAGGGAGGAACATCGTGAGTGACAACCGCCCCCATCCCAACAATTGCACCATTTCCAATCTTCACACCACCTTTAATTATTACCTGTTCTCCAATCCAAACATCATTTCCGATTTCAACATAAAAACCAGAATCACAGCAAATACACTCATTAAATTTTGTTTCACCTTTTCCAAACGGGTAATTGTTTATCGTTTCAAAAAATCCTGGATATGACGAAACAAAGTTTGTTGGATGCGTCCAAGGTTGAATGCTAATCCCTTCTGCGATAGAACAGAACCTACCTATTTTACAATTGCTTAAATTATTCTTTTTGCCTATAACAGAGCACATGCCAATGTACGCGGAAGAAATATTAACATAATCATTAATAACATTCTCGCCTTCCAAAACTGTTTTTTCATTATATATAGTCGAAAATGAAACAACCGACGAAGGAAAACGCTTTTTGTTTTCGAAAATAATTTTTTGTTTCCTACGTTTGTTTCTTTTGTTTAATAACATGCTAACTATAAACATAAAGCTCCCTTTATTTATTCTCTAAGGAAATATCGCAAAACTCTTTTATATTGCTAAAATCAATATTATTCCATGTTAAGCCAGTAGGCCTAACACTTTCAATTTTAAAAACTATATCTTCAAAGATATGATCTGCGCTGAAGTGATTGCCCTCATCATTTGAATAAAATAAATCAGGATGCATTGTATATGAATCTGCGGAAAGTTTCGACAAATCCATTTTGCAAATAAGACGATAATGAGTGTTAGGGATGCACGAAATAGTATTAGAAGATATTATAGTGCAAACATTAGTTCCACCGCTGTTAGTAATCGTTGAACAAAGTTTTAATTCATTTGCTTTTTTAAAACAATCAAATTCAATCGCAAAACACATAATTTCATTATCAGAAAAAATTGCATTATTTTTGTTTAAGAATTCAAGCGAAGAAATTTTTAAATCGATACCATGCTGAGAATGTGGACGCAACATATTAGATAAATCATATTGCCTTGGAAACAAGAACTCATCTTTAACATAATATTTTGCTATGCCTGTTTCAACATTCCCATTAAACAATATTTCTCCGTGATTTAAAACAATTACTCTATTACACAGTTGACGAATTGTGCTCATGTTATGACTTACATAAAGAATTGTTCTGTTATCCTTTTCTGAAAGAGATTTCATTTTTTTAATACATTTATTTTGAAAAGCAATATCTCCGACCGCTAATACTTCGTCCATAATTACAATTTCAGAATCTAGATGTGCAGCAACAGAAAATGCTAACTTTACATACATGCCTGAAGAATATCTCTTCACAGGGGTATCTATAAATTGTCTGACTTCGGAGAATTCAATGATGTCTTCCATTTTGGCGTCGATCTCTTTTTTGGTCATTCCTAGGATCGCACCATTCATATAGATATTTTCTCTGCCAGTTAATTCAGGGTGAAAGCCAGTACCAACTTCTAACATTGAAGCAACTCGCCCATTAAGATAAATGTTTCCAGATGTTGGACCTGTTACTCTAGAAATAAGTTTTAACAAAGTGGATTTACCGGCACCGTTATGGCCTATGATACCAATACGTTCTCCTTTTTTAACTTCAAATGAAATATTATCAAGAGCCTTAAACTTCTCACCTTTGTTATAGTTTTTAGCTCCTATCTTTTTAGTAGGATCTTCTTTATGTCTAATTTTGGCTTTTAATCTTTGTAGTTCATCTCTAAGAGTGGTACCACCAATCTCACCTAGTCGATATACTTTAGAGACATTTTCAACTTTAAGCATAATTTCATCATTAACCATATATTGTCTAAATGCCTCCTATTAAATCGTATCCATAAAGTTCTTTTCAGTCTTACTAAATAGTAAAAGACCGATAAAGAAGAAGAATATACTAATACCCCACCCAACTAAATAAGGTAATACTTCAAAATATCCAAATCCAAACATTGCGTATCTAAAAGTAGTTACTATTGGTGTTAATGGGTTTAAACATGTATATATGTCAAGTAATCCAGCAAATTTCGCATTTGTAGATATTAAAGTAAGTCCATATGCAACAGGAGAAGCATATTGCCAAAGTTGTAAACCAAATCCAACCAGCATTTGCAAATCTCTGTATTTTGTTGTCACTGCAGAAATTATCATTCCTAAGCCAATTGATAACACCATTAATTGGAGAATGATAAGTGGAATGAACAAAATCCACCACGATAAGTGCATACTGGTTGTGCCAGTGGCCAAAAACACTATCCAAACAATAATGAATAGACCAAAGTTAATTAAGAATGGAATTAAATTAGAAAGCGAAGCAGCAATAGGCTGAACCAATCTAGGATAATATACCTTTCCCATTGTTGCTCTATTATCAATAAATATCCTTGATACCTTACTGACATTTGTAGAGAAATATGTGAAGAGCATAGTTCCAGTCATATAAAACAAGAAACTAGGGACGTTAAATTCACCAGGAATATCGCCAGTAGAAAGACCAGCTAATGTTCCAAAAATAAAACTAAATACAAATGTTGTTAATACAGGCTGAATAATTGCCCATAAAGGACCAAGGATTGTTTGCTTATATAGAGCAGTAAAATCTCTTTTAACGAAAAGCCAAATTAAATCTCTATATCTAAAAGTTTCTCTTAGATGGAGGTCAAACATTCTATGCTTTGATGTAATGGTAGTTTTAAACTTTTGTTCGCTCATTGCTTTTCTATTATATTAAAATAGAAAAATAATTACTATATTATTTATTTATATGTTTCTTGTATATTTCTACTAATGCTTCTAGCGACATCTTTGCATTCGCACTAGAAGTTGAAGGCCCATATCTCACCTTAATATTTTTAGTGTCTATATCTTTTAAAAGATATTTATTAAATAATTCTTTAGCCTTATTACCATTAATAATAATTCTATTTATATTAGGGAATTTATCTAATAATTCTTTGATGTTTATTGGTGTCACATTTCTAATAGAGGAATCATCACTATTAGAGATATCACAAGAATAAATTACATCATATAAAGCGATATGATGTTTAACTAATAATTCTTTCTTAGCCTTTATAGAAGTAGGTAATGGTTCTTTATATATATTAGATAATACTTTATAAAATCTATTACTTTTATGCGCATAATAAAATTCTTCTTCTCTAGATTTCACACTAGGAAAAGAACCAAGTATTAATATAGAAGAATTATTATCTATAAATGGTTTAATAGATTCGTGAGTTATATGTTGATATTCGCCCATATATTTATTTCTTTTTTCTTTTTATAATTCTTTGGAAAATACTTTTTTACCAAGTTGCCTAAGTATTGATCTAACTCTTTTAAAGAGAACTCTGTTTAATTGTATAATCTTTTATACTATCTTTTGTATTCTTTTAAGCGTTTAATCATTTTATTACAATATATTATCCTAATATTTTCATTTAATGACATTTAAATATCATTCGATTGTCCTATAATAATATTCAACTTCTTCAACGATATCTTTAATAAGCTGATAATATAGATATATGGTTATCGAAATATCTTTAACAAGAAAATTATGTGATAAATTAGGACTAACATTATTACCATTAGAAAATGATTGTCCAAAAGAAAACCATTTTTACGCTGATATCATCACTAAAGATAGGCAACAAAATATAATGTTTTTTAATACACTTTTTTCTTGGATAAGTATTTGTAAAGTCAAAGATTTTAAGAAATGCCCCCTTCAAGAATTTAAAGCATCCATTTATGAAACTCTCCTCTTAGAAGGTATTAAACCATATATCGCCCGTTCATATTTAGATGACATAAGCGATATTAAATTATCTTTAACAAATAATAAATCTATAGTCGCTAGATTATCTACTGCGAAGAAAAACATTCATTTCTTTTATGACCGTTATTATAACGTTCCCGATGTTCTCACGTTATCTAGATATGAATTCTTTAATGATACGTTATATAAAAATCCTTTATCTAAGAAAGGTGACTCTTATATATCTCCTTATGAAGAAATGGGATACTATCTACTATCAAATTATTATGATAAAAAAATAGAAGAAGACGATAAGTCACTTTATTATCAATATAAAGATAAAGTAAAAGATAAACTACCACCATTAATGGATTTCTCCAAAATGAGTGATGAGAAAATAGATAGATATTCTAAAGGAATTAATAAAAACCACTATTACTACACGAGCTCACACTTTGTGAAGCGTCTTTATGAAAAATATCCTCAACCAACCATGGAGGACCACTTTGAATATATTATTTCTCATATAAATTTAAAAGAAATCAATAGCGATGAACAATGCTCTTGCTATCTAAGGTTTTTCAATTTAGATAAGAAGTTATTCTTTATTTATTACAACCAATTTGGAAGAAAATATATAAGCAGGTTGTAATTATTTTCTGATTCGATTTTTAACTTCTAATTGCAGTTCGCTTGAAAACACTTTCAAATCATCAATGGTTATAACTTCTTCTAATAATAAAGACACTATTTGATCTATTGCGTCTTTCTTAGAAAGAGTAACCATAACTCCAGGATGCATTTTATCTTTATTAATTTTATTAATTAATTTCCAAAATCTTTTAGAAGGATATAATTTTTCTTTGATAATCGAGCTATACTCATCTAGAAGATGCTCCATATAATTCTCTTGCCAATCAACTATGTGGGTTTGATAAACTTTCCAGTCTTCTTTGCTAATCATTGCTATTGTCCTCATCTAAATCATCTAGATAATCATCAAAACTCATATCTTCATACATTCCATTATCTAAATAGTCATTATATTTTTGAGCGATCTCAATCCATTCATCTTTAAAATTTTTAATTATATTTTCGTTATCTATATAATCTAGTTCACTAATATATCCATTTTCATACATGAATTTATAAAACTTTTTAAACGAAGAGATATGTTCTTTAACAGTGGAAACACTATTAGAGCCAATACATTTATAAATTAGAAAATAAGTAAAGAAATCGTGATAAGACTCATAACCTTTATAAATGGTATTATCAAATCGATAACATAAATAAGTGTTAACAAAGAAATCTATAGAATTAATCGTTCTATTGATAGTTCTATCGGATAATTTGTTTAACTTTAATACCTTCTTAAATTCTGATAAATAGTAGTTATTCAACTTTACTATCTCAACTTCTGCTTTATCATAAGATATCTTATTATCGTTAAGGTCTTCATAAATATTGTTAATTCTTTTAAAAATTTCACAATGCTTTTCTTTTGTCATAATTAGTCTCTCCATTGATTATAAAAACATAATCATATAAATAGGAAGCGTGATGAGATTACCATCTTTTTTAACTATATTTTTATTTCCAAATATATAACCATATGAAAGTTTATAATTACCATTTGGATCCACTAATTTTGGGATAGCTCTAAAGTTATTTTGGTCGTTACCAGACTTTATCTCAATCGGCACAATCGATAAACTATCATAATTATTTATCAAGAAATCAACTTCTCCAACTTTCTTACTATCGAAATAATATAATTCATGTCCGTGCGCTATTAATTCCATTGCTGCAGCGGTTTCATATACTGAACCTAAATTAATTCCGCTATCTTTATTCAATACCGCAAACACATTATTTTTATATAAGATATCAGTTAGCAAACCAACATCATTAAAATATGCCTTAATTAAATTTTTGCTTTTGCTTTGCACTAATGGGAAAACAGGATTTGATACTGCTCTAGAAGGAAGAGATATTCCTGAATCAAACAAATAATCAAACTCATCTTCGTATTTATCTAAGTTAGAATCATCTTTTCCTTCAATACTTTTAAACTGAATACGTTTTACTTTATTCGCCATATTAGATGGCAGCAAATCAAATATTCTTCTAATTTTGAGATTATGCTCTTCATCATATTTAGAGCAATCATCCTTATAATAAGTATGAATCTCGTTTTGTACTTGCCTCATCTTGGAAACATTTTGATTAATAATATATTCATTAACTGCATCAGGTAACCCACCACTTAAAAGATAATCTTGAAATAATCTTAAAGTGTATTCATGAACACTTTGATTAACTTCCTTTAGATTTATAAAACAATTCTTCAATTCTTCAATAGCAGTTTCTCCATAATTATTGGCCCATAAAAATTCTTCAAAATCCATTGGGAACATTCTTTTTTCAGTTATAGATCCCATAGGAATAAAAGAATGTCTTAAAGTGATGCCTAATAAAGAGCCACTTACGATATAGCGATATTTTCTCTCTTTAGCAAGAGGCTTGAGTAGGGTCATAAGATGTGGATAAAACTGAATCTCATCAAGAAAAATAATTGTGTCGTCACTATTATTAAGACCGCCAAAAAGAGAACTTACTAATGTATAAAAATCTTTTGTTGTTTGGACATTTGAAAACATTTTATTTGTCTCGTAATCATCTTTTAAATCTATTTCAGCATAATTCTTGAAAAATGATTTTGCTGTATTTCTGATAATATAACTCTTTCCTACTTGTCTAGCCCCATAGACTATTAATATTTTTTGTTCACTTGTATTTTTATAATAGCTTTCTAAATCAATTTGTATTTTTCTTTTGAACATAGTTTAATTCTCCACATAATCGATTTTTCCAATAATATTTTATACAATAATATCGGTTTTTCCAATAGTTTTGACAACAAAAAAATCGGTTTTTCCAAAAAACGATATTCACAAGGCAAATGGATATAATCCTGGTGAATTCACTGAAATGTTATTAACTAAATTAAGACATAATTCCACGGAAGAAGAAATAAATGCTTTAATGCCTTGGTATTTAAAAAAAATAACTCGGACGTTCGATAGTTCGAGTTTTCATTACCTGTAAAACATTAACGCTTACTATTGATAATATAGGATTTTACAATTCGTATAATACTTAGTTACATTAGCCAACTAAAAAAGCACCAAAATCGGTGCTAATTTATGACCACTAGTAATTATACTAGTATCAGTCTTGTGGTGCGGATAACAAGAATCGAACTTGCACGGGTCTCCCCACAAGATTCTAAGTCTTGCGTGTCTACCAGTTCCACCATATCCGCATATAGAACATACGCTCTAATATCGAGCGCCAATATATTATATATAATAAAGAAGATAAATGTTAATACTATTTAAGGCAAAGGCAATTATCTTTTCTGCTATCAAGAATGTCATATATATAAACAACACCATCATCAACTTTATATAAAATAAAATATCGCCCTTTATGGATTGTCATTTTTCTAACTTTCGACTGCCTAATCAGTAATCCATCAACCTCAGGATATTTATTTGGAAAAGTAGACAAAGATTTAATTGACTCCATAATTTCATTATAAAGATCATTAGCAGCAACTTTAGAAACATTTTTCACAAATAAAACACATTCGGTAATATCCGAAAACGCTCTTTGTGAAATTGAAATCTTATAATTAGTCATTATTTATAATTCTCTTTAAAGCCACATCAAGTTCGTCAATGCTATAAGATTTCGCTCCGCTCTTTTGTTCTAATTCAATATCCAACAATCTTTCTTTTAATTGTAATAAGCTTTGTTGCTTTTCAAATGCTTCAATAGACATAACAACAAGATCGCCTTCACCATTTTTAGTAAGGTAAATAGGCTCACCAGTAGACTTGCATTTTTCTGAAATGTCGTTATATTGGTTTCTTAAAGAAGTAGATGGCAAAATAGTCATATTTAAATCTCCTGATAGAATTCTATCATATTAATGATATATGTTAAAGAGTTTTATAAATAAAAAACCTCGATTAATTGTACATCACTGGTACAAATTTTCGGGGGAATTTCATTATTTTGGTGCCGTCTATCGGAATCGAACCAACAACCTACTGATTACAAATCAGTTGCTCTGCCAATTGAGCTAAGACGGCATATCTTCTGGTGGACACTACAAGGATCGAACTTGTGACCTCTTCCGTGTG
>Ga0247611_10000921_pt1 | contig 55963 bp, 60 predicted proteins | sample 177DNAGHGhighgp2_FD_192422 | JGI IMG/M metagenome (GOLD analysis project Ga0247611, IMG submission 192422) | Sheep rumen microbial communities from Palmerston North, Manawatu-Wanganui, New Zealand - 1770 DNA GHGhigh gp2 | ecosystem: Host-associated > Mammals > Digestive system > Stomach > Rumen... | reverse complement strand
GCAGGTTCCAGCAAACATCACGGGAAGCCCGAGTCGCGCAATCGCACAGGCGGTGTTCGCGACGCTTCCGCCCTCGACCGGACGCACGTCGATCCCAGAGGGTAGAAGCGTGCCCGTCTCTTTTGCCCGAACGGCAGCGGCGTACGGAATGATGAGATCTGCACAGATATCGCCGAGGCAGAGTACCGGTTTCATAAACGTTCTCCTCTACGTAGTTTCATCGAATGACGATCGTGTTTTGTCAGGCGTCCGCGCGGTCGATTTCTACGACCGTGCGGCATGTCGGAGAAATCGTCTTCATGGTTTGCTCGATTCCGTTGAGCAGCTCTTGCTCCTTATCCGGATAGTCGTATGGAAGCACGACGTCGAACAGAACGACGTTCCCGTCCGGACTGTTTGCGATTCGAAAATCATGTATCGTAAGACGCGGATCGACTGTATGTAAATAATCGGATATCGTGCGTTTCATTTCTTCTGTTCTCGGATCGTCCGTAATGATCGGATCCATATGGATCGTTGCGGTACATTGGAACCGATCGCACAGGTATTTCTCCGCACTGTCGATTATGTCGTGCAGTTCGCGCACGTTGCCGTCTTCCGGAACCTCCGCATGCAGAGAAACGAATACGCGTCCGGGGCCATAGTCATGAACGACGATATCATGCACCCCGCCAATTCCCTCGAAGGAGAGCACGGCGGATTCGATCGCGGAAACGAATGCCGGATCGGGTCGACGCCCGAGCAGCGGTTCCATGGTTTCTTTTGCAGATTTGAGACCCGTATAAATGATAAACAGGGACACCAGAATTCCGCACAACGCATCCAGGCGAAGCCAGTCGGGAAGTGTGACGAAACGGGATATAACGGCGCAAAGGAGAACGACAGCGGTCGCGATGCTGTCTGACAGACTGTCAAACGCGACAGCGCGCAGCGTCGGGGAAGAAAGCTGTTTTGCAAGCGAGCGGTTGAAGGCAAACAGATAGAGCTTGATCAGGATGGATGCGATCATTACGACAAGCGTCGGAACAAAATGCGACGAATACGCCGTTTCGCCGCCGTAGATCAGAATCGAGATTGCGTTCCGAAACAGGGAGTATCCCATGATGATGATCAGGATTGAAACGACCAATCCGGAAACGTATTCAAACCGTCCGTGTCCGTACGGATGATCCCGATCCGGCTTTTTCGATGCGAGGCGAAACCCGAACAGCGCAATGATCGACGACCCCGCATCACCAAGATTGTTGAACGCGTCCGCCTGCAAAGAAACGGCGCGTGCAAGCAGACCGAATATGAATTTTATTGCAAACAACAGGAGATTGAAAAAAATACCGACACAGCCGGAAAGAACACCGTACGCACTTCGTACGCGCTCCGGCGGATCGGATTCCATGTTTCGAATGAATCTTTTCGCAAGTAATTGTATCATTAGCACCTCTTATTTCACTATTATAGCACAAATAGAAACGGATAACAAATGCAAAAAAACACTTTTCATTATATGGCCGGTATGATATACTGTATACAGAAAACAAGGAGGGATGGATATGTCGGCAGTATTCGGTGCACTTTGGATCCCATGCCTGATCCTGAGCATATTGGGTATCGCTTTTTTGATCGGAGAACTGTTTTTGCCGGGCTTCGGCGTCTCGGGAATCTGCGGCGTACTCTGCCTGATCGCCGTCAGCGCCATTCAGTTCATGACGGCGAAACCGCTCGTTGCCGTTCTCGTGACTGCGGTTTTGGGATTGATCCTTATTATAATGGTTATAATATTTATGCGCTCCATGAAAAACGGACTTCTGTTTCGCTCACCGATCGTTCTGAAGGACAAGATCGAATCGGAAGGTGGCAAGACCGCGTCCGGATCGCTGAATGAACTGATCGGGCAAACCGGCGTCGCAGAAACGCCTTTGCGTCCGAGCGGCATCGCTGTGATCGGAGGGAAACGCTATTCCGTCGAGACGGAAGCCAAATTCGTTGACCGCGGAAGCGAGATCACGGTGCTTTCTGTCGACGGAACAAAGATTACCGTCAAATGAAGTATTGCAAAAAGTGCGGCGTTCTTTACACCACGGATGTTTGTCCGAAATGCGGAGTCATAGCCCCGGAGTCGTCTGACCCCGATGCCCCGGTCGATCGAAAAACGGTCCGAAGGCATTGGATCACGCTCGGTTTTGCGATTCCTTTTGCGATCCTGCTCATCATGAGCGTTGTATATCTGTTCAAAACCATATTAAGTTAGGAGGCTACTATGGAACCATTCATTCCCTGGATCATTGGCGCAGCCGTTGTGATCTTTCTGATCATCTTCTTCTCGTTCGTACCGCTCGGACTCTGGATCTCCGCAAGCGCAAGCGGCGTGAAGATCGGGCTGTTCCAGCTGATCGGTATGCGCATTCGTAAAGTCAACGCTGCCGACATCGTAAACCCCATGATCAAGGCGACCAAGGCCGGCCTTAAGATCCCGATGAACAAGCTCGAAGCTCATTATCTTGCCAAGGGCGGCAAAAGCAGCGGCAAGGCAAGTGTGAACCGCGTTGTCGACTCGCTGATCGCAGCGCAGCGCGCAGGGATTCCTCTGGATTTTGAGCGCTCGTGTGCGATCGACCTTGCCGGTCGTGACGTACTGAATGCAGTTCAGATGAGCGTCAACCCGAAGGTCATCGAAACGCCTATCATCGCAGCGGTTGCAATGGACGGCATCGAACTTCGCGCAAAGGCAAAGGTCACCGTTCGCGCGAACATCGACCGTCTTGTCGGCGGCGCAGGAGAGGAAACCATTATTGCGCGTGTCGGCGAAGGCATCGTTACGACGGTCGGTTCCGCATCGAGTCATAAGGAAGTTCTTGAAAATCCGGATTCCATTTCCAGAACGGTTCTTTCGAAGGGCCTTGACGCTGGAACGGCGTTTGAAATTCTGTCCATCGATATCGCAGACGTGGACGTCGGCAGAAACGTCGGCGCACAGCTGCAGATTGATCAGGCGGAAGCAGATAAGCGTATCGCACAGGCAAAGGCGGAGGAACGTCGCGCAATGGCGGTTGCGCAGGAACAGGAAAACGTCGCGGAAGTGCAGCGTATGCGTGCGCGCGTCATCGAGGCGGAGGCAGAGGTTCCGCAGGCAATTTCCGCCGCGCTGCGTGAGGGCAAACTCGGCGTAATGGATTACTACAACATGAAGAACGTCATGTCCGATACCGAAATGCGCGCGGCCATCGGCAAATCTGCAGCGCCGGCATCCGACAAGAAAGGAAACTAAACCATGCCGCTTTTGATTGTTTTGCCGTTTATCTTTATCGGTATCGCTGCTGCGGTCATGCGGTATTCGGCGGAACAGAATAAGCGAGCGGAGGCGCAAAATCGCGAGCGGGAGCGTCAGATTCCGGAACAGCAAGTTCCCACGAAACGCCCCGCCGCGGCAACGCCGCGTCCGACGGTGCAGGATCCGAAACCGTCGTTCGGATCGACACCCGCGCAGAAACAGCCCGTGTCTGCTGCCAAGCGCGCTGATCGTTCGACCGTCTCGCAACCGTCGAAGCAGTCGCACCCGGAGCATGATCTTTGTGCCCTGCGTCCTGAGGATCAAGCGGATCCGGATGTGGCACAAACGCACGCCCCGAAACAAAGCAATGGTACGCCTTTGAATTTCACTTCGGAGCGGATTTTGAATGGCGTACTCTTTTCGGAAATCTTCGGCAAGCCGAAAGCACTTAGGTAATTCGTGCAGAAACGAACGATTGCAATCCGTATCATACTGTTTACAGCGTTGACCGTGCTGATTCTTCTGTACGGTCTTTCGCTGTATCTGACGCCCCCCATTTATTGGGAGACTTATTTGATTTCGACGTTGTTCTGCGTCTTCTATGCGTTTGCAATCATTCGTGTTGTTCCTAATTTTGTATCGTATTTACTCGGTGACGAAGAACCGCATCTGGTACGCACGGGCGACCGGACGTTCCGCCGCTGCGGGTTCCGGGAACTTGGCAAACTGATTCTGCTGGTACTTGTTCTTCGCTTGATCGAGATTCTTCTGACCTATGTGATTCATTTTCTGCACTTTGGCTATGACGGAACGTTCTTCGAGGTGCAGCGGATGTGGCTCGACGTCTATCATCCGGAAACGGCATTTCCTTTGTACGGATATCTATCCGATGTATTTTGGATATTCACCTTCAATTTCAATCACGCGCGTTTCATCGGATCCTACGTCTTTACCGCGTTGTCCGTAGGCGCGCTCTATTATCTCGTTCTGTTTGATTTCGATCGCAAAACAGCCCGGCGAGCCGTTCGGTATTTCCTGTTTCTTCCGTTTTCCGCCTTATTGATGGGTACCGTTCCGGATGGATTGTTTCTGCTGCTTTCGATTCTGAGCCTATTATTCATGCGGAAAAAACAGTTTCCGCTTGCAAACCTGTTCGCCATGCTTGCCGTGACGGCACATGCGTTCGGCGTGCTGCTGTTTATACCGATCGTTGCTGAATATGCCGCGATGCTGATCCGCAACGTTCGCTCCAATAAGGCGATGGAGAAGGGGTACTACGTCAAACAGATTCTGAATGCCCTCTCATTTCTTTTGATTCCGCTCGGGGTCGGACTTGTGATGCTGTACGCACGTCTTCGTCTTGGGGATGCATTGGCACTTTACAAAAACGCACTTTCGCTGCATACCGCAGCAGGAGGATCGCTTTTCTCGCCCTTCTTCCGCTGGACGGATTCCGCATTCAGTCAATCGCTTGTCATCCGACAGGACACCGTCGTGCGGATCCTTGCGACGTATCTTCCACATTTACTTTACCTCTTAGGTGGAATTCTTTTGATCCGTCTCGGATGCTCTCATATTCCAATGTCATACGTTCTGCTGATGACGGTTACCGTTCCGTCCATCCTTGCCGCCGGAAGAGCAGGTGATGCAGCCGGAATCATCACAGTTACCGCGCCGTTCTGCATTACGTTCGCCGTCCGGATCAAACGAGCAAAAACGGACCTGATTGTCACCATTTGTATGATCCTGCTTTGGATCCTGTATTTCTACCTGTATATCTGCGGGTATGCCGGAGGGGCGGTATGACGCTAACGAAACTGTACTTTCTGTTCGTTAAGATCGGTTCGATGATGATCGGCGGCGGTTATTCCATGCTGCCGCTGCTGATTCGCGAACTTGTTGAGCGACAGAAGATCATTACCGAAGACGAATTGACCGATTATATGGCGGTCGCGCAGTGCACACCCGGTGTAATTGCGATCAACGTTGCGACGTTTGTCGGTTATAAGGTTCGCCGCGTCAAAGGCGCGATCATAGCATCCCTCGGCGTGATTCTCGTGCCGATGGTGCTCATCGTGTTGATTGCCGCGCTGCTACAAAGTATCTCGGGTTATGCGATCGTGCAGCATATTTTTGCAGGGATCCGTATCGCGGTTTGCGCGCTGATTACCGCATCCGTGTATAAACTGTACCGGAAGTCCGTCGTCAATCCGACAACCTTCGCCATGTTCCTGCTGGCGTTTCTTCTGGTTGCGGTCGGCGGCGTTTCCCCCGTGTTCATCGTGCTCGGCGCAGCGATCGTCGGGCTTGCGTGGGGAGGCCTGAAGCGATGCTGACGTTCTTGTTGATGCTCGGACTTTTATTCATCGAGTTCTTTAAAACCGGACTGTTCGCGGTCGGCGGCGGTCTTGCAACCATTCCGTTCATTCGTGAAATGGGAGCGGCGCACGGCTGGATCACCGAGGCGGAGATTGCCAACATCATTGCGATTGCGGAATCGACGCCGGGTCCCATCGGTGTCAACACCGCCACGTACGTTGGATTCAAGGTCGCAGGCATCCCCGGTTCTGTCATCGCCACGATCGGACTCGTCACACCGTCGGTTATCATCATCATTCTCGTTGCGAAGGCAATCCGAATGTATTCCGATTCGCATCTTGTGAAGAGCCTGTTTACAAGCCTGCGTCCTGCTGCGATCGGACTGATTACAGCTGCCGGCTTTTCGCTGCTGCTCGTCGCGCTGGGCATCAAGGCGGACTTTCAGCAATTTCGTTTTTCGGCTGATCTATCTTCGCTTTTGAAACTCGGACTCTATGTCGTGTTCACGTTCTTTGCATTTTGGAAGAAAACGGCAAAGATCCATCCGCTGTTTTATATCTTGACCGGGGGAGCGCTCGGCGCGATTCTTTTGCTTTGATTGTTGACAAACCGGCAATTGCGTGTAAAATAATAAAGAATGCGATTGTGGTGGAACGGCATACACAACGGACTTAAAATCCGTCGGGGAAACCTTGCGGGTTCAAATCCCGCCAATCGCACCATGTCGCCGCCAGGAATTCGTCTGCGCGGCGACGTTTTTAATGATATCAACTGTCGAAAGACAGCCCAACAGGAGTTTTTACAGTTGAGAAAACAATTATTCAAACTCGGCATTCTGCTTGTCCTCTGTGCATGCCTGATCGCATGCGGCGTCAATTCCGACGAGCAAACTGCTGATTCGGTTCTAACGACGTTCGATCTTATTCCGACGGACGATTCGGCCGAAACGCCCGCGTCGGAACCGGTTATTGACGAGATTGCCGCGCCGGAGCAAACGTCGGACCCGACACTTCCGCCCGTTCCGACGCCGTCGCCTACACCGACGCCGAAACCCACTCCGGAACCGACGCCGCCGCCAACCCCGGAACCGACTCCGTTTACAATGCTGTGGATTGCCGACACGCAGAATTACGCATATAAAAACGATGAGGGATTGATTTCGATCGTCTCCTATGCGCTGAAGGAGAAGGAATCATTGAATCTGGTCGCCGTTCTGCACACCGGCGATATTGTGGAAAACAACGGAAAAGACGAGGAATGGGAGAAGATCAAAGCCGATCTTGAACCGCTGCGCGGCGTGATCCCGTTTTACTGCGTTTGCGGGAATCACGATCTCGGTCACGGTACTGGCGCATCCGCCGTCCGTAAGCACGGTTACGAGCAGTATTTTAAATACGATCTCTGCGACGTTCATGCCGAGGAGCAGCGTTATAACAATGGCGAATGCTGGTATCAATTTCTGGAAGATCAACAAATCCTTCTGCTCGGCATCGGCTGGCATCTGGATCAGGATTATTCCGTGCGGCAGGAGTGGCTCGATCTTGTGATCGATTCATATTCCGAATATCCCGTTATCATTCTGACCCACAGCTTTCTGTATAACGACGGCTATTATTCCTCGGAAGGAGAAAAACTCGAACGGGACCTGATCTCCAAACATCCGAATATCAGGCTTCTTTTGTGCGGGCATCATAAAGGAATCCGAAAGCTTCAGAACGTATATGAGGATGGGGAGAGGACATTCACCGCGATCATGTATAACCTTCAGCTTGATAAAAAGAAAGGGACGGGATACTGTACGCTGATGACGTTCGATCCAATGACGAGAAGTATCTCGTTTACGAGTTATTCACCGTTCTTCGATGACTATAATTATCTGGACGATCCGAAACAGGAAACGTTCGTCCTGGAAAACGCCTATTGACTGCAAACGCCCTTCCCGGTTGGGAAGGGCGTTGCCATATGTATGCCGTTATTCAGAAGGATTGTTTCGGATCTTTTCGGCTTCGGCCCGTGCAAGATCGTTCGTATCGATGGAATCTCGAAATACGAAAAACCTTTGATAGGGGAACTCAAGCGCAAGATTCAGAATCATGTTCAAAAGCGTGGCAGGGATCCAATGCCATCCGTTCACGTCGGTTAGCCAATGATCGAGCCAGGCCGAAAACGGACCGAAGAACACGTAAAACAGCAAGACGAGCGCCATCGCTTTTTTGACATTCGAAGCGCTTTTAAAGGTATAGCGTCGATTGATCGTAAAATTCCAAATGACGGAAAGCGTCAGCGCGATGGCATAAAAGACCCAGTGCAGAGGATCGCCTTTGACTTTTTCACCGAAGATCAGCTCAAGCAATGCGTTGGAGCCGAATTGGATGATGCCTGCGGATGCAGCAATCAGAACGTATTTGACGGTTCTTAAGAATTCTTTTTTCATGGATTCTCCTCAAGAAAACGGCTTTTGAAATTGGGATCGAGGTACCCGTCCGCCTCGCCCTCAAGCGGTTCTTCTCCTTTGTGGTACTGCGGTGACTGTAGGATTCTGCGCCACTCATATTCGGAAACCGGCTTTTCGGGCAGATCCAGACTGTATTGTCCGACCGTATGCCACACATGTTTGCATGCGGCGCATCGAATGATGCGATCACGACCGGAGATGCGAATCACCGACCAGTTCTGCGGATCGGGAACGCGGCATTGACACTTGTAATGCATGGACCCTCCTATTTATGAAAGATACGAACGCGCGGACGGAACGATCGATTCCCGGTATTCATCTATGGTCATTACGTTGCATACGGACGGTGTACTGAAGAGAAACACGCGATCGTATTGGTAACTGTACGCAGCGTTCTTCGTCAGGATCAATTGATCGCAAACGTCGATCTCAAGTTTCGCGCCGACTTCTGCGATCATCTTTGCCGTATCGATATCATCCATGGACGGAAACAGAATATTCGAGGGATGATTGTGCGTAAGAATCAGTTTTCTTGCTTTGTGCAGCATTGCGACTTCAATCACGCGGCGCGGCTCAAAACTGACGCGCGAAAGCGTTCCGACCTGAAGCGCTTCCGTGTGCAGAACGGTCATATTGGCGTCAAGGCATATGATCCGGAGCGTCTCGTACCGATCGCCCATACCGAGTGCGATCGCGTAGCGGCACGCTTCCTGCGGCGTGACCAGACGCGCAGCGCCGTTCGAGCGATCAACAAAAGCAAGATCGAGACGACGGTGCAGATCAAACAGCGTATGCAGATACAACGCCGTTCGCTCGCCGACGCCTTCTATGCCTGTCAGCTGCTTCGGATCCGCCTCCAGAACGGAGAGCAGAGAGCCGAACGTGTTTAAAAGACGGTGTGCGATCGCGTTAACGTCCTTGCGTGGAATCGCGTACGTCAACAGCATTTCCAGAACGACGTGATCCGCCATACCGTCCATTCCCTTCAAACGATACGTCTCGCGCAGCCGTTCCCGATGTCCCTCATGAAGATTTTCTTTCATGGATATTATTGTACATTTTTAGACGCATTTCGTCAATCTTTGCGCGAAAAAAAGAGCGCGCGTTGTGCGTGCTCTTTCACTTTTTTACAGGTTTTTCAGCAGACCGACTTCTTCATTGAACGAATCGATCAACGCGTCGATTTCGCCGACCTGCGCATGCATATCGGTCCAGTAGTGCTTGTCGTACCACTGCGCGTTGAGTTCGCTAACGTCTTTGCCCTGCTGTTCAACCCAAGTATAGTACTTGAGGTTATGAATGCGCTTGCGGCTCTCATACGTGAGCTCTTCCATCGTGTCGGTACGGATCCCGTGCAGATGCTCCGCCCAATCGGCCGCTGCCATCGCTTCGGTATATGCGCCGTTCTCCTCTTCGAGCTCACGGATACGGCTTTGATACATCTCTGCGGAGTCGGTTCCGACGGTCGCAAGGACGTCGTGCTCGTCGAGCTCGTAGTACTTGGCCATCTTGATGCAGCAGAGCATATTCGCGATACCGGAAATGCCGAGCAACGATAGTTTGTCAACGACATCCGCAGGAACGCCGACGACTTCCTTGAGATACTTGAGACCAACCGGATCGTTGAACAGACGGAGGAGTTTCTGGCTATCTTCGTCGTCGATCGCGATGACCATATCGGTGTTCTTGACGTTATGGATCCACGGTACGTGTTTGTCGCCGATACCTTCAATGCGGTGCCCCCCGAAACCGTTGTTCAGAAGGGTCGGGCACTGCAGTGCTTCGCCGACGGCAAGCTTGGAATCCGGATACTGTTCTTTGAGGTAATCGCCCGCACTCATCGTGCCTGCGGAACCGCTCGTGAATGCGGCGCCCGCAAAACGATCGCCTTCACCGCAAACTTCATCGACGGCTTCTTTGATCGCTCGACCGGTGACGTTATAATGCCAAAGCGGATTGCCCATTTCCTCGAATTGGTTGAAGATCATCATGGACGGATCTTTGCGGAGCTCCCACGTTTTGTCGAAGATCTCCTTTACGTTCGATTCGCATCCGGGTGTTGCAATGACCTGACCGGCGATCTTCGAAAGCCAGTCAAAGCGTTCCTTCGACATTTCGGCGGGAAGGATCGCAACGGAGTCGCAGGCAAGAAGCTTGGAATTGAATGCGCCGCCGCGGCAGTAATTGCCGGTCGAGGGCCATACCGCGTGATGATAGGTTGGATCAAACTGACCGGTGACCAGTCGCGGAACGAGGCAGCCGAAGGATGCGCCGACCTTGTGGCAGCCGGTGGGGAACCATTTACCGGTCAGAAGAACGATCTTAGCCTTTACTCCGGTGAGAGAGGAGGGAAGGACGATATAATTGACTCCGCCGAATTTGCCGTCGCCGCCCTTTTCCACGGGATTGTTCTTCCAAGTGATGCGGAACAGGTTCAGAGGATTAACGTCCCAAAGACCGACTTCGGTCAGTTTCTCCTGAATCTTTTCGGGAATTTTTGTCGGATCTTCCATCTGTGCAAAGGTCGGAATGATGATGTTTTTCTCACGTGCGCGCTCGATCGAACGTTTCAGGTTCTCACGGTTCATAGTCAGATCGATCATGTGAAATGCTCCTTGCTGTAATCAAATTTTACGTCGGATACCCGCGTAATTCATCTCTTATATCATACAGGATACCGCCGATTTTGTAAACAGAAAAACGAAGCGGACAAAAAATTTTTATGAAAGACAAAACATTTTTTACTTCCTATCTTGACAAAAGGGTGGTACAATCATCATGGAGGTTTTTATGGTCAAAACAGGTATTTCAACCGCAAGTTTTTTTGATACGCTGATGCTGGAGGACGCTCCGGAGCTGTTTCATGATTGGAACGTGCGCTATGCCGAGTATTATCTGAACAGCTATTGTGAGTACGATCCGGCGTTTATTGAGCGGCTCGCCGCACGAACGAAGGACGCAGACGTTCAGGTGGTCAGCGTTCATCCGATGAGCCTCCAGTATGAGCCTTTGCTTTTTACGCCGCATCCGCGTCAGCGATCGGATGCAGAAAAAGCATATGAACTTGTTCTGAAAGCGGGCGAGCGGCTTGGCGCGGATCATTACGTGATGCACGGACCTGTCGTTCTGAACGGTGTTGCAAAGAACCTTGAATTCGAACGGCTTGCACCGATCTTCGACCACCTTTCTGATATGGCGGAGGATCACGGTCTGCATTTGACGCTTGAAAATGTCAGTTACAGCATTATGCCCACGCCGGAAATCGGATTGCAGATTTATTCGATGATGCAGCGTCCGCTGTATCATACGCTTGACGTCAAACAATCCGTTCGCGCAGGCGTCGACCCGCTGCAATTCGTGGAAGCGTTCGGCGATCGGATCATCGCGGTTCATGCATGCGATTTTGACCTTCGGAACGGAAAACTGCATTACGTGCTTCCCACGAAGGGCGGATATGATTTCAAGGGACTGATCGATGCGCTGCAGAAGAAAGGATTCTCCGGTACGGTTCTTCTCGAAGTCTACAGCGATATGTTTCATGCGCACTCGGAAGTCAGAGAGGCTTACGAAGCGCTTACCAAAATGATCAATGCATAGGAGGTACGAAATGAACCAGAGAACGTACAACCGCGAAGCAATGCGGATTACGGTCGATTACAACAACATGATGCGGGAAACACTCGGTGCGCATGGACTTACCGTTGAGGAACTCAAGTCGCTTCCTCTGGCCACCGCCGTGCAGGGCATGAAGGAAAAACGCGATCGCATGAAATGGCGCGAACTGCCGCATAATCAGGACGCGATCGTTTCGGAAATCGAAAGAGTTGCAAAGGACGTTCGCGAACGATTTGACAATTTCGTTGTTCTCGGCATTGGCGGAAGCGCGCTTGGTCCGATCGCGGTCCAGCAGGCGCTGTCTCATCTCCGCTACAACGATTTGACGAAAGAAAAACGAAACGGTCCGAGACTGTTCGTTGAGGACAACGTCGATCCCGAACGCATGAACGCGCTTCTTGACGTAATCGACGTCAAAAAGACGTGCTTTAATGTCATTACCAAATCCGGCAGCACGTCCGAAACGATGTCGCAACTTCTGATCGTGACCGATCTGCTGCACAAAACGCTCGGCGAGGACATCTCTACACATCTGATCGCAACAACCGATCACGAGAAGGGAAACCTCATCAAAATTGCAAAGCGCGAACGTTTGACCACGTTCTACGTTCCGGACGGCGTCGGCGGGCGGTTCTCCGAACTGTGCCCCGTCGGTCTTTTGGCGGCGGCCGTCTGCGGCATCGATATTCGCGGACTGCTTGCGGGCGCAGCGTATATGGACGAGCTTACGCAAAACGAAAACGTGTTTGAAAATCCCGCGTATCTGATGGCTGCGCTTCAGGTCGCCGCAATGAAGCGTGGCGCAAACATCCACGTGCTGATGCCGTATGCGGATTCGCTGAAGTATATCGCGGATTGGTATGCGCAGCTTTGGGCGGAATCGCTCGGCAAACGGTTCGGAAACGATGGAAGCGAGATCTATGCCGGTCAGACGCCTGTCAAATCGCTTGGCGTAACCGATCAGCATTCGCAGGTGCAGCTGTATACCGAGGGACCGTTCGACAAGGTTGTGACGTTTCTGTCCGTCGACCGGTACAGAAGTACGATGCCGATTCCCGAGGGGTATATGGATATTCCGGACGTTTCGTTCCTCTCCGGTCATACGCAGAATGAATTGATCGCAGCGGAAGAAGCGGCGACCGAATACGCCGTCATGAAAAGCGGTCATATGAACTATGCGATCCGCTTGCCGGAAGTCAACGCGTTCACCGTCGGCGAACTTTTGTATCTGTTTGAGATCCAGACCGCATTTGCGGGTGAACTTCTTTCGCTCAACGCCTTTGATCAGCCGGGCGTGGAAGAGGGCAAGAAAGCAACGTATGCGCTTCTCGGCAAACCCGGTTTTGATGAAAAGAAAGCAGAACTTGACAACGCGCCTGCGAAGAAAGAAGCATATATCGTTCGATGAAAGATAAGACCGTCAGAACCAGGGCTCCGTACCGCGTCGACGTCGTTACGATCATTTTGGTAACGGCCTTGGTTCTGTTCGGCCTCGTAACGCTTTTAAACGTCCTGTCCGACCCGTTCGACGGGACTGAAAAGTCGTTTTCCGATTTCTATGCGAGGCTGAATTTTCAGTTTTTTTCACGGCAGATCGGAAATATTCTGATCTCTCTTGTGCTGTTGATTCCGCTTGCGATCTTTGACTATGAAACGTACAAGCCGTTTACCAAAACGGCATACATTGTTTGCCTGATCCTGCTTGCCCTGCTTGTCATCGCGGGAGAAAGCACGCGCGGTGCGCTTGGCTGGTACTGGATCGGCACGCGTGCGTTTCAGCCGTCCGAGATCACAAAGGTCGTTTTGATTCTTGCGCTGTCTAAGGCGGCTTCCGAAGCGTATGATCGGCGCGGGCCCATCAGTTCGCTGAAGGACTTTACGAAACTGTTTTTGTATTTTCTCGTTCCGTTCGTTCTCGTTCTCTTACAGCGCGATTTCGGCACAGCAATGGTCATGCTGATCATCTTTGGCGGCGTGTTGTTTTGCGTGCGTGTTCGATGGCGTTACGTGTTTGCTGGGGTGTTTGCCCTCGGCGCCGGAGGAATCGTCAGTTGGCTTTTCCTTTTGACACATACGCAGAAGGAGCGCATCCGTGTGTTTTTGGATCCGTCGCGCGATCTGGAGGGTGAAGGACTGAACGTTCTGCACGCGAAACAAGTCATCGGAAGCGGCGGGTTCTGGGGCAAAGGGTATTTTACAAAAGGTACGCTCGTGCAGCGCGGCTACGTTCCCGAATGGCATACGGACTTTATCTTCTCCGGTATAGGGGAAGGGCTCGGCTTTTTCGGCGCGATGCTTCTGATTGTCGTGTTCTTTTTGCTGCTGTTCCATTGGCTGCATACAGCGTTGACTGCGCGCGACACGTACGGCCGCTGCCTCGTTGTCGGCTGCACGGTCATGATTGCGACGCATATTTTTGAAAATGTTGCCATGAATCTCGGCGCCATGCCTGTGACCGGCATTCCACTTCCGTTTATCAGTTACGGAGGTTCCAATATCCTTGCGTCGTTTGCGTGCGTGGGCATCGTCATGAGCGTTTTTGCGCGTGCGGCAGGGAGGAGACAACTGTGATCGTTCGCATGCTTAAAAAACAGGACTGCGCGCAGGCGGAAACGCTTTGGCGCGAGATTTTCGAGGAATCGCGCGAATTTACCGCCTATTATTTCAATCGACGGTTTTGCCCGGAGTATTCTTTCGGTGCGTTCGAAGACAACAGGTTGATCGCCATGGCGTTGGGACGTCCGACCGAAATTTGGGTCGAAGGAAAGCCGCATCCGGCGCTGCTTGTCGCCGGTGTCTCCACGCTTCCGGAATTCCGCAAACAGGGATTGATGCATAGACTGATGACACTTTTGATCGATCATGCTCTAAAAAGCGGCTTTTCCTGCTGCTATCTGCATCCCGTCTCTGAATCGTTATATGCGTCTCTCGGATTCCGAAACGGCACGGATGCACGCATTATTCGTTCTGAGAATACGCGCACGCATGAAGCGTTTATTTGCTCCGACGTGTTTGCGGCGAACGATTTGCTTTCCGTTTATTATGCGGTGCAGAAAACGCATGACGGAATGCAGATTCGAGACGAGGCAGAACTTGCGACCGTGATGGGGGATTATGCGACGGAAAACGCAAAGACTCTGATCGCTTTCGAATGTGATCGCCCGATCGGCTATATCATCTATGGAGACGACGGTACCGTATTCGAACTTCTTGCGTTGAACGGATCTGTTTACGCGTTTCTCCTGGATGAGGCAGCAAGACGTTCCGGAAGAGAATTGAATGCCATCGTTCCGACGGACTGCGGCGTGCAAGGGAAGATCGTTTACAGCATGCAGTATCTTGTATTCAACGATGCCTTCCGACTTCCTCTGAAAAACGGATTCTGCCGTCTTGCATATTAACCTATTGAATTTTCAAACGGAAACGCCGGTACGAGCCGGCGTTTTTGCATACCTTCCGTTGAATGTGCATAGGTTTCGACAAAGAGACGGAGGAATGGAAAATGAAAGTTGTCGTCGTATCAAAACGTACTTGGATCACGATTCTTGTTTGTCTTGCGATCCTTTTGATCGGTCTGATTCTTTATTTCGCGTTCTCGAACGACGCGAAAGATGCGGTCGAGCCGACGATGGCACGCGTCGATTCCTACGAATTGAACGCGATCCCCGTGATGTCGAAACTCGTTCCCGTCTATTGCGTTGACAGCGATGAACACCTGCTTGCGCTGACGATCGATGCGGCATGGAACGCCGATAAAACGAAGTTTATTTTGGATACACTCGATCGGTACGAGATCAAGGCGACGTTCTTCCTGTGCGGCGTCTGGGTCGAGGCATACCCCGAAATGGTGAAGGAGATTGCAGCCCGCGGACATGAGATCGGGAATCATTCGCTGACGCATCCGCATATGAATCGGATCTCAGCGGAAGAGATCCGCGGCGAACTGTCCAAACTGGACGATAGAATCGAGGAATTAACGGGAAAGCGCTGCAAACTGTTTCGTGCGCCGTTCGGCGAATATAACGATACCGTCGTTTCAACGGTGCGGGATTTGGGATATGAAGTCATTCAGTGGAATATCGATACGGTTGACTGGAAAGAGGGAAGAACACCGGAGACAATCTTAAACGCTGTGTTTCCGAAACTCTCGGACGGAAGCATCATCCTGTGTCACAACAACGGCTATGGGATCGAAACATATCTTCCGAAACTGATTGAAGAAGCACAAAGCCGGGGGTATCGATTTGTGACGATATCTGAGCTCCTTCCAGACGGCGAACGCGCCGTAGACAGCAACGGCGTTTGCAGTTCTTCCGGTAAATAGGGGAATCGATTTCCCAAAAGAAAGCAGCGCCGCGAACGGAATGCGTTCACGGCGCTGTGGCGCGGAAAGTGGGATTTGAACCCACGCACGGCTTCAGACCGTCTACTCCCTTAGCAGGGGAGCCCCTTATAGCCACTTGGGTATTTCCGCGTGCTGTTTCGAGAAAATGGCGGAGATGGTAGGATTTGAACCCACGGATGCTTTCACATCAACGGTTTTCAAGACCGCCTCCTTAAGCCACTCGGACACATCTCCTCGCGCATTGCGCATTATAACAAATCGTCCGTCGAATGTCAATGCCTTTTTCCCGACTTCGAGCGTAATTCAAAGAATCTCCTTGATTTCCCTTTCTATGGTATGTATAATATCTTTGACTATTTTTTCAGAGGGAAACCATTGAAAACCAGCGACTTCTTTTATGATCTGCCGAAAGAACTGATTGCGCAAACGCCGACGGAGGTTCGCAGCGCATCGCGTCTTTTGACGTATCATCGTGACACGCATCAGATCGAAGACGGTGTCTTTACGGATATTCTTGAGAAACTGCGTCCGACCGACGTGCTTGTCCGGAACAACACAAGGGTCATCCCCGCAAGAATCATCGGCACGCGCGAAGAAACGGGCGGATCGATGGAATTTCTTCTTTTGCGCCGCATAGCGGGCGACGAATGGGAATGCCTTTGCAAACCCGCAAAGCGCGCCAAAGCCGGTCTCGTTTACCGTGTCAACGACGAGCTTTCCGTTGAGGTGTGCGGAGATCTTCCACTGGAGGGCGGCAAGCGCATCAGACTGATCTACGACGGGATTTTTGAAGAGGTTCTCGACCGCGCGGGGCAGATGCCGCTTCCTCCGTATATCACCGAACGGCTCTCCGATCGCGAACGGTATCAGACCGTCTATTCGAAAACGCTCGGATCGGCTGCCGCGCCGACGGCCGGCCTTCATTTTACGGACGAGCTGCTGGATGCCATCCGAAAAAAAGGTATTCCGATCGTTGACGTGCTTCTGCACGTCGGGCTCGGCACGTTCCGTCCCGTTTCCGTTGAAAACGTCGAGGAGCATCATATGCACTGTGAGCATTATGAAGTAACGGAAGCAGCGGCCCAAACGATCAATCGCGTCCGGCAAAACGGAGGCAGGATCGTCTGTGTCGGAACGACGACTACTCGGACGCTGGAAAGCGTAACGGATGACGACGGCATCGTGCATCCCGGGATCGGCGAAACCAGTATCTTCATTACGCCCGGATACCGGTTTAAGGCGGTCGATGCGCTGATCACGAACTTTCATCTGCCCGAGTCAACGCTTTTGATGCTCGTCTCCGCGCTTTGCTCGCGTGAAGAAATGCTTTCCGTTTACCGCCACGCCGTTGAGAAACGCTATCGGTTTTTCTCGTTCGGGGACGCTATGTTTATTGAATAAAGAGGGTATTATGGATCAACCGTTTCGATTTGAATTACTGCACGTAGATAAACATACCGGCGCGCGCCGCGGACGCTTTTATACGCCGCACGGCGTGATCGAAACGCCCGCGTATATGCCGGTCGGCACGCAGGCGACCGTAAAGGCAATGACGCCGCGCGATCTGGACGACGTCAAGGCACAGATCATTTTAAGCAATACCTATCACCTTTATCTCAGACCCGGTCACGAGCTTGTGAAAGAGGCGGGCGGCCTTCATCAATTCATGCACTGGGACAAGCCGATTCTGACCGACAGCGGTGGATTTCAGGTGTTTAGCCTTGCCGGGATCAATAACATCCGCGAGGATGGCGTCATGTTTCGCTCGCATATCGACGGAAGCAAGCATTTTTTCACGCCGGAAAAGGTAATGGAGATTGAACAGGCACTCGGCGCAGATATTGCGATGTGCTTTGATGAGTGCGCGGATCCGAACAAGGATCACGCGTACGCTGTTCGTGCGATGGACCGCACGCATCGTTGGGCGGAACGGTGTCAGAAAGCGCATACGCGCAAGGATCAGGCGCTGTTCGGCATCGTGCAGGGCAGTGTTTATCCCGATCTTCGCGTCGAAAGTGCAAAAACGCTTGCTTCGATGGATTTCATCGGGTATGGCATCGGCGGATTAAGCGTCGGCGAACCGAAGCCTGTCATGTATGAAATGCTTGATACAATCCGTCCCTATATGCCGGAGAACAAGCCGCGTTACCTGATGGGCGTCGGTAGTCCCGACTGCCTGCTCGAAGGCGTGATGCGGGGAATCGATCTCTTTGACTGCGTTCTGCAGACGCGCTCGGCAAGAAACGGTCTTGCCCTGACGAGATACGGACGATTGATGCTGCGCAACAAAACGTTTGAACGCGATTTCTCGCCGATCGAAGAAGGGTGCGACTGTTATGCGTGCCGCAACTTTACGCGTGCATATATTCGCCATCTCATCAAAGCTGACGAGATCCTTGCTTCACAACTCATCTCCATGCACAACCTGCGGTTCTCCCTTCGGCTGATGGAGGATGCCAGATCGGCGATCGAAAACGATTGCTATGCGGACTTTGCTGCGGAACTTCTCGGGAGGAAACTGTTCTGATGATCCGGCGCATGATCCAAACGGAATCCGATATGCTTTTACTCGGCGAACGCGTTGCAGAGCGTCTCGACCGGCATGGGTTTATCGCGCTGTACGGCGATCTCGGCGCGGGGAAGAGCGTTTTTGCACGAGGCATCGCGCGCGCGTTCGGACTATCGCACGTCGCGAGCCCGACGTTCACGATCGTCTGCGAGTATCCGACTGAGCCGAAGCTGTTTCATTTCGATGCATATCGGCTTTCGGATGCGGATGAACTGTACGCAATCGGGTTTGACGATTATCTGGGAGAGAACGGAATGATTTTGATGGAGTGGGCAAACCTTGTCGACACAGCGCTTCCGAAGGAACGGCTCGACGTTTCGATTGAGGGATCCGGAATGGATCCGCGAACCGTTGTGATCGAACCAAGAGGGGTGCGAATGGAGGGATTGTTTTTTGAAGATTCTTGCATTTGAAACGACGGACGCCGTCGCTTCCGTTGCGCTTTTTATCGACGGCACGGTGTATGAAAAGACGATCGATTCCGACAAACGGCATGCGGAATCCGTGATGCCGGCGGCAGAAGCACTCCTCGCAGAACACGGTCTTGCGGTCTCCGATATGGATGCTTTTGCAGCAGACGTCGGGCCCGGCTCGTTCACCGGCGTTCGGATCGGCGTATGCAATGCAAACGCGCTCGGCGCAGCGTTGAATAAGCCTGTCATTAGCGTCAACGCTTTGGAAACGCTCGCTTATCCGTTCCGGAACGAAACCGTCTGCACGCTGATCGACGCACGAAATGGGAACGGCTACGGCGCCGTTTACGCAAAGCAGGAAACCCTTACGGCGCCATGCGCCTGCGTGATCGATGATTTTACGAAGGCTCTTCCCGCAAATTGCAGAATGGTCGGCTCTGCTACGGAATTGCCACTTCTGCCGAGAGCCTTCGACGTTGCGCGAATCGCCGCGAACCGCGAGGGACAAAAAGAGATTGCGCCGCTCTACTTAAAGCTTTCGCAAGCGGAACGGATGTGGAAGGCATGACCAACGTCCGCGCCATGAAAAAGGCCGATATAAAAGCGGTCTATGAAATCGAAGTGCTTTCTTTTCGCACGCCCTGGTCGTATCGATCACTAATGGGCGAGCTGAAAAACAACGTTGCGCATTATGCCGTCATGGAAGCAGATGGCGAGATTGTCGGGTACTGCGGAATGTGGGTGCTCTTCGAGGAAGCACATATCACGAACATCGCAATCCGTCCGGAACACCGCGGCAACGGATACGGGAAACAACTTTTGCACGCGTCCATGCGCGCGGCGGCGTCCTTCGGTGCGGAGATGATGACGCTTGAAGTGCGGGAACACAATGCTGTTGCGCAAAAGATGTATGCCGAGATGGATTTTTTGCAGCAGGGTCGCAGAAAACGGTATTACACGGATACGGGGGAGGACGCGCTGCTTCTGTGGAATCGTAATATTCTGGAAACGATTGAAAAAAACGCTTGTCTTGCGCAAACTTATTTGTTACAATATGACTCGTTTTTGAAAGGGGAATCAATATGAGCTTATACGAAACTTGGCAGCAGGTCGCGCAGTCCCAGCAGACGCGCGAAGCATACGATGCATTTTGGAGCACGTATTTTGAAGCGGAAAAGCAGAACTATAAAAAGATCCTCGCGAACGCGGATACCGTTTTTTCGGGAAAGCTTTCCGACGTTGCGGCGCAGTTCGAAATGGATCCGGTGACCTTTACGGGTTTTCTCGACGGTGCGAACACGAGCTTTGCGGACGGAGAAAAGGATCTCGATTCGCTTACGGAAGACAGCGAGATTGCGCTGAAGTTCGACTTTGACCGTCTTTACATTAACATGCACAACGCAAAAGCGGATTGGCTGTTTAATCTTCCGGAATGGGAAAACGTCCGTACGGAAGAACAGCGTAAGGAACTGACGAAGCAGTATCGCGCAGAAAAAGTGTTTGTTGCACCGCCCACCGTCGGCAGAAACGATCCCTGTCCGTGCGGCAGCGGAAAGAAATACAAAAAGTGCTGCGGCAAATAATGTAAAAAAACATTGACAGATTCGGATTCGTCTGTTAAAATATGAATTCGGAACTGCGATGCGTCTGTAGCTCAGCAGGATAGAGCAACGGCCTTCTAAGCCGTAGGTCCCGGGTTCGAATCCCTGCAGGCGCGCCATCGGCGCATCCCCGGGGATGACTCGGGGATGCGTATCCTGAAGAGCGTACGTGGTGGATATAGTTCAGTTGGCTAGAATGCCAGATTGTGGCTCTGGAGGTCGTGGGTTCGAGTCCCACTATCCACCCCATTGCTCATGAGCCGGGTCTTACGGCCCGGCTCAACAGCAACTTTGGGGTGTAGCCAAGCGGTAAGGCAACGGACTTTGACTCCGTCATTCGTGCGTTCAAATCGCGCCACCCCAGCCATGACCCGTTAGCTCAGTCGGTAGAGCACTTGACTTTTAATCAAGGTGTCCGGGGTTCGAATCCCCGACGGGTCACCAAATCGTTCGGGCGGACGTGGCGGAATTGGCAGACGCGCCGGATTTAGGTTCCGGTGCCATAGGCGTATGAGTTCAAGTCTCTTCGTCCGCACCATATGCAGGTATAGTGTAGCGGTAACACATTAGCCTTCCAAGCTGAGATCACGGGTTCGAGTCCCGTTACCTGCTCCAAGTCGTCGTTAGCTTTCCGAAGCTCACGACGATTTTTTTATTCTTGTGAACCTTTTCTGATAAATTTACGACTATATAGGCGAGAACGTTCCCAAAGACACCGAAAAGAGGTGCATATCACGATGGATTTTGAAGCACTTGTTCAAAACAATCTGCAGCCGCTGGATCGCTTTGTCAAGTTTCGCATCGGAAACTTTTCTGACGCAGAGGACATTTTGCAGGACGTTCTGCTTGCGGCGTATCGCGGTATGAGCACGCTGAACAGTGAAGCCGCGTTTAAACCGTGGATCCTCGGCATCGCGAAAAATAAATGCAACGACTATTTCCGCGCGAAGGCGAAGCGGATGGAGATCCCCTTGGAATCGCTTGATGAAACGGTGCTGACGGTCGGCATACACGGTGTGACCTCGCATGCTGCCGTGTCGGAAACGCTTGAATTGCTCGGCGATCAGGATAAGCAGATCCTGTATCTCTGTTTTTTCAAGGATCTTCCGCAGGCAGAGATCGCCAAACGGCTCAACATTCCGCTCGGCACCGTAAAAAGCCGCCTTTTCCACGCGAAACAGCATTTTAAAGATCGGTATCCCTATCAATCGAAAGGAGCAGAAACGATGAAACAGAATCGGAAATTTATGCCGGAATATATGCCGGATTATCAAATCAAAAAAACGGATGGCGAACCGTTTGCGGTTTGCTGGGAAGAGATCATGGGATGGTTTATTGTCCCGAAACTGGGTGAAACGGTCTCCTGGGCGATGTATGACTTTCCGAAACGCAAACGCACGGAGCAATGTGATGCTGCCGTCGTCGGCAGGGCTTCCGTGCATGGGATCGAGGGCGTCGAGATCGAAACGATCGAATACGATCCTATGGATTGCAACCGCATCGACGACGCACCCGAAGCAAAGCGCCGTTTCATTGCGCAGCTTACGGACACGCATAGCCGTTATCTTGCCGAACAACACATTGAAAACGGCGTTAAAAAGCTCTACACGTTCCTCGACGGCGATGATTTCCTGCAAAACTGGGGCTTTGGCGAGAATAACTGCGGCAACGAAACACATATCAGACCGAAAGGACTCATCCGAAAGGACGGCGCCGTCATAACAACCGCAAAGCAGCCGTTTATGCTGGACGTCGTCGGAAGATATGGAGTTCGCATCAACGGAAAGACGTTCGACACGATCTGCGTGATCGATGCCGGTTCGTACGTGGAGGGCGTCGTTTCCGAGCAGTATCTTGATGCAGCGGGCAGAACGATCCTTTGGAGACGTTTTAATCGCGACGACTGGATGCAGGAAAGCTATAAGCGTCCGTGGACGGAGCTTCTTCCGGAAAACGAGCGCCTCACCGTCGACGGTGAAACGTATGTGCATTGGTATGACTGTATCACAGACTATATTCTGTAAAAAAAGATCCGGTCGATTGACCGGATCTTTTCTATTCCGTTATGATCGTGCCGCTTTTGACGGTCAGATGGATTTCGCCGTTTTTCGTCTGAAGAATGATCGGTTCAAAGAACTGCAGCGTTTCGATCGTTTGCGCGTCCGCGGGGTTCTTCGGCGAATCGCAGATGATCACGCAGGACGGCAGAGTCGTTGCCATCAAGGCTGCGTACTGTTCGTCGTAGACGCCGTGATGCGGAAGCTTCAATACGTCGCAGGTCAGATTGCGTTCGCTGTAAATCAATTTTTTCAATTCCGCTTCTTCCGCGTCTCCCATGAACAGATATGATTTGCCGTCGAACAGGGCCTTCGTGATCAGCGATTGATCGTTGTCGCTCGTTCCGTCAAAGGGAACGGGGGACGGCCACACAAATAAATCCAACGCTCCGTATTTCAGCGTGAGATCCGCGGTAAGATACGTGATCTCGGCGTCCGTTTGTTTCAGCGCCGCAAGCAGCTGGGTGTACTGCTTCGATTCTTTTTCGTAGGAAGGCAGAAGAATGCGGTCGATCGGAACGTTTCGGATGATCGTATCGGCGCCGCCAATGTGATCCTTGTCAAAATGCGTCAGGATCAGCAGATCCAGTTTTTTTATGCCGAGCTCGAAGAGCCGCGCAACGAGTTCGTCGCCGTCGCCGTTTTCGCCTGTATCAATCATGATCGACGCGTCCGGCGTCTTGATCAACAGCGCATCCGCTTTTCCGACGGAAAATGCATAGAGTTCCAACGCAGATGCGTCCCGAACGCAGGCGCAGCCGAGCAAAAGCATAATGGTCATCAAAAATATAAAAGTTCGTTTCATATGTTTAGTATATCCGGTTTTTTCCGCGTTGACAAGTCCGGAAAACGTGATATAATAAGAATACGAACAAATGTTCGTATTTGGTGAAAAGAACATGAAAGTTTACGTTGGAGTGGAAAGTTATACGGATGCGGACGGACATACGAGTCCGCGCGTCGTACAATGGGTAAACGGGCAGCGATTCGAGATCCAAAGGGTTACGGACGAACGTATGGCCGTTTGCGTCGACGCGGGCGGACGCGGCATGCGGTTTACGTGTCTGATCAACGGCAAGCTACGGTATCTGTATTTTGAGGGACCGCGATGGTTTGTCGATGCGGCGAAAAAATAATGGGAAACAGTAGAAACCGGAACGGATCTGTGCTATAATCGGAAAAAAAGGACGGAGGTTCATATGGAACAGGAATACAGCGTTGAAAATGCAAAGAAATACATCAAAAGCCGCTTCATGGAACAGGGAGATTTTTTGATCCTCAAAGAGGACGTTTTCGATCGCATGCTGGACCGCGTGATGGAACTTGACGAGGAATTTATGGAATCCAGCGGCGCAAACGACGGCGAATTCTACGACGATGATAAAGCGTTCGATTACCTGTTTGAGGGCATGCAGAAATCGTTCGAGGAGCAGAAGATGTATTGCATGCGCTTCGTGGAGGATTACATGGATTACAGCGAAGGATATCTCGACAGCATCGGCGCGATCGAGTGGGACTGATACGGAGACCGGATCTTGAAAGTCCTGTTTATCGGCAACAGTCATACGTACTTCAACGATATGCCGGCGCTGTTTTCGGAAATGTGCCGCGAGCTGACCGGAAAAAGCGCGGATGTCACGATGCTTGCGTTCTCGAATCGAACGCTGAACTGGCACTGCAAGGAATACTTTTCCATTCGGTTTGCGCTGCTGTACGGCAAGTATGACTACTGTGTGATCCAGCAGTTCGGACATCCGGTTCCGCCGATCGAAGAGACGGAACCGTGCGTCAAGCGACTCGCGGAACAATGCAAATCGGTCGGAACGACCCCCGTGCTGTACATGACGTGGGCGAAAAAAGAAGAACCGGAAAACGTACAGCTGATCAGCGGAATCTATCGAACGCTGGCGAAAAAGTACGGGATGCTGCTCGCACCGACAGCCGAACTGTTCGAAACGCTTCGCCTCGAACGACCGGAGATCGATCTGTACTGGCACGACGGGTCGCACGCCTCACCGTACGGAACGTATCTGATCGCTGCGACACTTGCGACCGTCATCTGCAAACCGAAAGACCTGCAGGCGCTTTCCGATCGAGGAATCGATTTTGACGTGAAATTCGAAGAGGATGAGCCACCGGTCGCTGCGGAAGACGGAAAGAAATGCGCCGTCGATCTGGACGCAGACAAAACAGCGGCGCTGCGCCGCTGCATCGAACGGACGATGATCCTATAAATACGGATCGAAATCGAAACGAATGGGGAGAGGAAGAAATACAAAACAGAACGGCTCGCTGTTTGCCGTTGATACGTCGCATGTCGGGATTCTGGACGGCATGCGTGCGATCGGCGTGCTCGGCGTACTCTGGTTTCACTTTTGGCAGCAAACGTGGCTGATGCCGATATACCGCACGCCGTTTCTGAACTGGATGGGCGTACGCGGCATCTATCCTGATATTTTTCGAAGAAGCGGCTATCTGTTCGTTGACCTGCTTCTGCTGATTTCGGCGTTCGTTCTGTATCTGCCGCACGCGCGGAGCATTTTTTTCGGAACTCAGATCGATTCGACGAAGACGTTTTATAAAAAACGAGTTGCGAGGATCGTGCCGAGCTATATGTTTGCCGTCGTGTTCATGTTCATCGTTGCGTTGATCGAAGGCAAATATGTCGGAAAGACGGGTTTTGCGGTCAAAGACCTTTTAACGCATCTTACGTTTACGACGATGGCGTTTAACGATACGTATCTGTTCACCTGCATCAACGGCGTACTGTGGACGGTCTGTATTGAGGTTTGCTTTTATTTGATGTTTCCGTTGCTTGCAAAGGCCTTTCGGAAAAAACCGATCCCGACCTACCTTTTGATGATGTCGATTGGATTGATATTTACTTACGCGATCGCACCGAGCATTGCGGAACCGCGTGTAATGGTGAATCGGTTTTTGACGTTTCTGCCTGTCTTTGCTAACGGAATGATGGCGGCACAATTATACGTATGGTACGCGGCTCGCGTACGCAGAAAAGCAATTCCTTCTATCGTGGGAACGATCGTTTCAATTGCTTCTATATGGGTGATTTTGCTGCTGTTTACAGCGTGTACACGCGCAATGAAAAATCAACAGGTCTGGCAGATGCAGTACCGCGTCGTTCTGTCGTTTGCTTATACGGCGTGGATTCTCGGAACGGCAATTTCGATCAGACCGATGCGGAAGATCTTAGACAATCCGGTACTTGCATCGACTGCCGCCGTGTCGTATAATCTCTATATATGGCATCATTGGATCATCGTGCATTTTCGCGAATCGTTCGGCGCATCAAATGGCGGGGATATCGCGAAAGCGGGGGCGGAAACGCAATGGACACTTACGCTCATGGGACTTGCCGCAGCGTTTTTGATTGCCGTGATCGTTACGTACGGCATCGAACGGCCGGTTTCGAGACTGATTATGAAAACGAATAAGGAGAAGAAAGATGCACATTACGGCGAAAGTCAATAACGTATGCTCTACGAAAGTGGATTTTGATCTGATCGACGGAAAGGTTTACAACGTTGCGTTCACGGGCGGCTGCAACGGGAATCTCAAAGCAATCGGAAGGCTGGTTGAAGGGATGGAACGCGAAAAGCTTGTTTCGATTCTGAAAGGAAATACCTGCGGACCGAGCAGCACATCCTGTGCGGATCAGCTTGCACGCGCCGTGGAACAGGCGGTGGAAGCATAATGTTTCTGTTCGGTTACGACATCGGCGGAACGAATATCGCAGCAGGAATTCTTGACGAAAGCGACAAGCTGCTCGTAAAAACGTCGCTGCCGTTCCCGCGCGGTAAGGGAACGGATGCGGTCATTTCAACCTGTAGAACGCTGTTTGATATGCTGCTTGAAATGGCAAAGATTCCGGAAAAGGAAATCGCGGGCGTCGGTGCAGCCGTTCCGGGAAGCGTCGATCCGGAAGCTGGCGTCGTGATCGATGCGCACAACCTTGATTTTCATCACACGCCTTTAAAACAGCTTCTCGAGTCAGCGCTGAAAAAAAACGTATTTGTCATCAATGACGCGGATGCGGCAACCCTTGCCGAACATCGAACCGGCGCGCTGAAAACGACGAACACAGCCGTCATGATCACGATCGGAACGGGAATCGGAGGCGGGCTGATTTTAAACGGAAAACTGTTCCGCGGCGGAAGAGGAAACGGAACCGAGCCAGGGCATATGGTACTGCATAACGGCGGAAGAACATGCACATGCGGCATTTCCGGTTGCGCAGAAACGTATTGCTCTGCAACGCGTCTGAAAACAGACGGTGCTGCGTTCGGACGTCCCGATGCAAAAGCGGTGATCGATGCAGCAAAAACCGGCTGCAGGGAGGCTACGGAACTGTTTACACGGTATGTAGACGATCTTGGGAGCTATCTTGCATCGATCGTCAATCTGCTCGATCCGGAAAAAATTGCAATCGGCGGCGGCGTATGCGCCGCAGGATCGTTTTTGATCGAGCCGCTGCGTGAAAACGTTCGTAAGAAATGTTTCTTTGAGACTTGTCCCGAGATCGTTCCGGCTATCGCCGGAAACGATGCGGGCATCATCGGCGCGTGCCTGATCGCAAAATAACAAAAAGACCGGAACATCCGGTCTTTTTTGATGGTTGATCTCAGACGGAATATCCGCCGTCGCAGCACAGAATCTGTCCGGTAACGAATGGCGCCGTCGCAAGATAGAATACCGCATCTGCAACGTCTTCCGGCGTTCCAAGCCGCAGGAGCGGCGTATCAAGACGAAACGATTCGACGGCTTCAGGTGAGAGCCTCGCATTCATTTCAGTTGGAATAAATCCGGGAGCGACACAGTTTACCGTGACGCCGCTTGGCGCCAGCTCCTTTGCAAGTGCCTTTGTAAAGCCAATGATCGCCGCCTTTGAAGAGGAATAAACGACTTCACAGGATCCGCCCGAAACACCCCAAACGGAAGACAGGTTGACAATCGCGCCTACGTTCGAACGAAGATCGTCATACGTAAGCCTTGTCAGCCGCATCGTTCCCCGTACGTTCAAATCAAAGACGCGGTCATAGTCTTCGTCTGACGTATCGGAAAAAGGCAGCTGAGGAAGTGCAACGCCTGCGCAGTTGATCAGCACACCGATGGAGCCGAGCTGCGTATGGATCGCTTCGAGCATCCGCCGCGTTGCTTCTTCATCCCGAAGGTCGCACGAAACAAGCATATAGGACGTTCTGCTCGGAAACTGCGACGTGAGGAATTCAACTCCCGCACGGTTATTATGATATTGCAGAGCAATGCGATATCCTTCGGAAGCAAATCGAAGTGCGATCGCAGCGCCGATTCCGCCGGACGCACCGGTAATCAATACGGTTTTTTTCATCTTTCACCTGCAAACGAAACTGATTTCATCATGGTATCGAACGGTTCGACGTAGTTGTCCGTGTCACGATTTATAAGCGAGAAGAAGTAGATTCTGTCCGCACTAACGGCATATAGAATCAAATCGTGCGATCCCTGCTCGATCTGCACGCTACAAGCAATGCGGCGTGCGTCGTAACCGTCGATCTTGCAGCGACGTACGTCCGTCACGGAAATCGAATCGAATCCGGTCAGATCAGAGAGTGCTGCTTGATATTCACTGTCTGTAAATTCATTGAAGTACCAATTCAGCTCGGTTGTATATACGACAATCGAGCTTGCGTGCAGGGCATCGCCGTAAGGCGCAAAACAAAGAATCCCGGCGGATTCGACGCGTTCAAACGGTTCCGGAATCTCGGCGGAAAACAGTTCGTTAGAAAAATTATTCGATGTAGCGTTCGCGCATCCGAGATAGAACAATAGAACAAGAAACAAGGAAAGAATTCGTTTCATTCGTTTTCCTCCGTGACGCCCAGGATCTCTCCGACGTACATCGTGTGCGAATCTCCGTCGGCATAGTAGCGGTCGACGAGAGCTTCGTTTTCAACACGTTCTTCATTCAGGTCGCACCGAAACAGGATTCGACATTCGATGTGAAACCGACATCCGGAAAAGCCGTCCTGTCCACCGAATTGGTTCGCAAAGAGAGAAGCGCCCAGCGCGTTCATTTTATTCGTATCTCGTCCGGAATGCGAACCGCAAAAACCGAGTTCTTTTGAAAGCGTTCCTGCGCGCGGCACGCTGACCGTAAACGTATCGCTGTTGGAAAGCAGGAAATGCGTAAAGCGACTTTCTCGAACGTATACCGTGAATGTCCGTTTGCCCCAGATGATGCCGAATTGCGCCCATCCGATCGTCATTGGATTTCCATTCACCATCAAGAACGCACCTTTTTGCAACTGCTGCATCGTTTCATTCATCCAGTCCATAGAATCCCTCCGAATATGATTTTTTATTATAACGGATCGATTCGTAAAAAACCAGTACAGAAATAAAAAAAGAAGCCTTCAGGCTTCTCTTTTGCGCTCAGACGTCGTCGTGCATAAACTCCGTTCTGCGAACATTGCGCTGGAACAGCATTACGATGCCCCAGATTCCGCCGAGTCCGACCAAAATATAAAGGATCGTGGTAATGACGGAACCGGCTCCGAAGATCCATGTGACCAGGTTGAAATTGAACAGCCCGACAAGCAGCCAGTTCAATGCGCCGACGATCATGAGAATCAAAGCAACGATATTCATGAGATCACTCCTTTCACACCGTTAGTATGGACGTACATCAAAGGAAGTATTCTCTTTTTTTTCGGGAAAAATCTCGATTTCAAAACGGTAGAATGATATGGGCTCCATGAAATCGCTTTGTTTGAACTGCGTGTGTGAAAACTGATTGAGTTCTCTCACGTGCTTCGACAGGATGATCGGCCGAGCAAGATCGAGTGCCTGACACAGTTCATGAATGACAGGAATCCAGCCATCAAAATCAGAGGGTCGTGCGAGAGCGAACTCCCGCACGACTTCCGATTTGATTTTTTGATGTTGAATTGTTTTAGCCCAGATGCGCATTATTTATTCTTTGCGAACCATCCGTAGAACTCTGCGCAGCCGGTGTCACCATACGTACCAATGAAGTTGCAGTATACATTGTACTTCTCGCCGACGGTGTGCAGCCAAACAGTGCTCAGTGCGTGGACGTAAACGGTTTCGTTCGTCTTGAGGATCGTCATCTTAACGATGGTATCGTCTCCTACAGTATTGACTTCAACAACAGTACCGGTGAGACGGATGCCGTATGCGCTTCCTGCATACTGTGTGGGATTCGCGATCAATTCCGCAATGCTGATCGCGTTATCGCCGCTTTGCTTTACCTCGCGATAGGTTTTGTTCTTCAGGTAGTAGCTGACAAACGCCTGCTTGTCGGCATGTCCCTTCAGAACGGTGAACTGAACGGAACCGTCTTCACACCCTTCCTTAACGGCGTTAAGCGTGATAACAGACATTCCGTAGAACGTCGGATCCATCGTGATCTGGAACGAGAAGTTGCCGTCGCCGTCAACCGTAACGGAACCGCACAGCACGTTCGTGGCGTTGTCACTTGTGGCAGTCAGCGTAGCGCCGGGAAGTGTTTTGCCCGTAACGATCAGCTTGCCGGACTTATCCGCGCGCAGGGAAGCGATGTCGGATTTGACTTCAAGCGTCATCGGATCGGGAACAAATTTATATGCATGAACCGTGATTTCTTTTGTGTCGGAAACACAGTTTGGCATAGAAGCAACCAACGTGACGGTTTCCTCGGAATCTTCCGTTGCATCCGGACGCATTGCGTAGTCGAACATAAATACGCCGCCAGCATAGACCGTCTGTTCCGTACCGTTCATGGTAAGAGTCGCGTTCGGATCATCGATCGTGCCTTGGAAACTGAGCGTGTTGGATTCCGACGCCATGATCATTCCGTTCTCATCCGGGACGGGTGCGGAAACGGTGATGTTCAGTTTCGGGAATGTCCGGGTAAACGACGGACAGTTGACTTTGTATTCCGAACCGTCCGCATTCGTGATCTTGATGTCGGGCGTGAACGTCTGCGTTTGTTCATCAACCGGCGTATTCGGATAGAATATTTCGACCGGGATCTTGATGTTGCGCGCTTCGGAGCTGTCACTGTTATTCGTGTACGAGTAATCGGTTTGATGCGGGAAGTCAATCGTAACCGTTGCCTTCGACGGGATCATGACCTTGATGTGGATGGTATCCTTGCCGTCTTCGTTTTTCTCGGTCAGCTCGGCATTGCGCTCGTCAAAATTGGAAGGTGCGGGCGTCTCTTCCTGCTTTGAAGGGTCAACAGGCTGATCGGGATCAATGGGCTGCGATGAAGAAGTGGAATCTGTATTCGCGGCTTTGTCACACTTGATCACGTCCTTTTCCTTCAGGAACCAGAGCATGAACGCAACAAGCGCACCAACAATAACAACGATGATGGAAATCAGCAGAACGGTAAAGAGCGTGCTCTGCTTTTTCTTGGCCTGTTTGCGCTTTGGAGGCGTGGGCTCATATTCAAAAGACTCGTCCTCATCCATTAGCGCCTCTTCGTCGTTGTAATACTCTTCTTCAGGATCCGCTGCGTCAGCTTCGGTTTCTTCGATTTCTTCCGATTTTTCTTCACGCTGAACGGCACGGTGCTTCGCAGGAACGGGAGTCCAAGCTTCGCGAACGTCCTCGACTGCTTCTTCGGCATTTTCAACAGCCTTTTCATCTTTGCTGACAACGGGAGCAGCTTCGGATACGGTTTCTTCCACCGCTTCAGTGAGCTGTTCAGCCGCTTCTTCTGATGCGTCGGAGACGATATCTTCGACTTTCTTGGACTGTCCGGGCACAACCCAAGACGGACGGCTGAACCGCTTGGTCGGCTGAATTTCTTCTTCGGCGGCAGCAGGCGTTTCCGCTGCTGCAGGCTCGCCCTTCAGATTGGCAGCGCAGACCTTGCAGTACGTCGCATGATCGGGATTATATGCTCCGCACTCCTTACAAATCATGTATATACCTCCTAATTGTAATCAGATTTTTCTGATTACATTATATCATAAAATTTCACATAGAAGTGACGAATATGTAAACAATTTTCGTTTTCTGTGTTTTTTCATTCGCTTGTGTTATAAAATGGTTTCGGATTTGACGGAAACCGAATAGTATGGTAGAAAATAGATACGGACGGAAAGAGTATGATTTACTTTGACAACAGTGCAACAACGCAGACGATTCGTGAGGCGGCAGACCGCGCATATGAAGCGATGACGCTTTCGTATTTCAACCCGGCAGCCGCATACGGCGCTGCGTTCTCCGTTGAAAAAAAGGTGGAAGAGGCGAGGGCTTTTTCGGCGTCTCTGATCGGAGCACAATCGGATGAGATTATTTTCACGTCAGGCGGTACGGAGTCCAACAACGCCGCGATTTTCGGAACGATCAAACCGATGCGGGGAATGAGACGGATTGTTACGACGGAAACGGAGCATCCGTCTGTATACGAAACGATTCAGGCGGCGGCAAAGACGTACGGCCTTGAAGTCGCATTTGCGCCGCTGCGTCCGGACGGAACGGTTGACGTCGATCGACTTTCGGATGTGCTGACGCCGGATACAGGCTTTGTCAGCATCATGCACGTAAATAACGAACTGGGCGGCATCAACGATCTGGATTCGATTGCAAGAAAGGTGCGCGCGCTTTCTCCGGGTGCGGTTTTTCATTCGGACGGCGTTCAGGCATTTATGAAGGTGCCGACAAACCGAATTCCTGTTGACCTGTATTCCGTTTCCGCGCATAAGCTGCATGCGCCGAAGGGCGTCGGACTCCTGTATGTCGGCAAAAACGTTCGCTTTGCCGGCGGTCAGATCGGCGGCGGACAGGAGCGCAACCTTCGCAGCGGCACCACGAACGTTCCCGGCATCCTCGGCTTTGACGCCGCGCTTCGAATCTACCGTGCGAACGCATTCGACTGGCACGCGCGTATGCGACGCGTAAAAGATCGTCTGTATCGGAACCTGATTGCGATCCCCGACGTGGTTCTGAACGGACCGTCGATTGAAACCGGCGCTCCTCATATCCTGAACGTTTCATTTATTGGGGTGCGCGGCGAGGTATTGCTTCACGCGTTGGAACGGTACGGAATACTCGTTTCGACGGGATCGGCATGCGCCGCAAAAAAGCAGGGAAAGAACCGTGTGCTGAACGCAATCGGTATTTCCGGAGCCAGACAGGAGGGCGCGATCCGGTTCAGCTTCAGTCCGTTTAATACCGAGGAAGAAGCGGATATCGCTGCCGAAGCGATTTCGGAACAAGTTCGTATGTTAAGAAGATATAGAAGGAGATAATATGGAGAGAGTTTTGCTGGTACGTTACGCGGAGATCCATCTGAAAGGATTGAACCGCCCGTTTTTTGAACGATTGCTTGTGGACCGCATCAAAAAAGCGCTTGAGCCGATCAAACCGAACGTAGAGCGCGAACAGGGACGCGTCTTTATCTATGACGTCCCGGAAGACGCGATATCCGACTGCGTCGACCGACTCTGTCGCGTTTTCGGTATTCACTCGGTCAGTGTTGCACGCTGTGTGGAAAAAGATTGGGAGGCAATCAAACGGGCGGCGATCGAGGAAACGGCGGCATTTGCCGCATCGGAAGGAACAAAAACATTTAAATGTTTCGCCCGCAGAGCGGACAAGCGTTTTCCCATGACATCCGAAGAACTTTGCAGGGAACTCGGTCATGAAATCCTGGAAGCGTATCCGAACCTTTCTGTGGATGTGCATCATCCCGCGCTTCCCGTTACGGTCGAAATTCGACAGACTCGCGCGTTCGTTTACAGCGGTGAAGTGCTCGGCGCCGGCGGCATGCCGGTAGGATCGAACGGGAAGGCGATGCTTCTGATTTCCGGTGGCATCGACAGTCCCGTCGCCGGATACATGATCGCCAAAAGAGGCGTACAGCTTGACGCAGTGCATTTTTACAGTTATCCTTATACCAGCGAGCGTGCAAGAGACAAGGTGATCGAGCTTGCAAAGCTTGTTTCCCGCTATGCGGGAATGATTCATCTGTATTTGGTGCCGTTTACCGATATTCAGATGACGATCTACGACAAATGTCCATCAACGGAAACGACGGTACTGATGCGCCGGCTGATGATGAAGATCGCGGAACGCATCGCAAAGGATACGGGTTCGCAGGCGCTGATCACCGGGGAATCGATCGGGCAGGTCGCAAGCCAGACCATTGAATCGCTATGTGTGACGGACGACGCCGTATCGATGCCCGTATTCCGTCCCCTGATCGGGTTCGACAAGGAAGAGATCATAGAGAAGGCGCAAAAAATCGGCACGTTCGAAACGTCGATTTTGCCGTATGAGGATTGCTGCACGGTGTTTGTCCCGAAGCATCCGGTCACGAAACCGAAGGTGGACAAGCTGCGTGAAAGCGAAGCGCTTGTCGATTTTGCACCTTTGATTGAAAAAGCGATCGAAGAAATGGAACGTATGGACATTCAGTCAAACGATTGAGCAAACGAAAGGAGAGCAAACATGAAACTCGTATTTCGAATCATCGGCATCGTTGTCGTCCTAATCATTCTTGCAGCGGTATTGCTGTATTTCCTGAATGAAAAAGGCATTCTCAAAGGACCGATCTCGGATTGGATTACAAACGTGAAACAGGATATCGTCAATATTTTCGATCACACGAAAGAGATGGTCGATGATATGGGAACGCAGGAACATCCCGTGCAGGATTCGATCAATATTCCGTGAGCCGGGATTTAACCCTTGACAAAGTCGGAACCGAATGCTATTATACTTTCGGTTCCGATTTCTGGGTGTAGCGCAGTTTGGTAGCGTGCTTGAATGGGGTTCAAGAGGCCGGAAGTTCAAATCTTCTCACCCAGACCATTACCGCTGAAGAAACAAATCTTCAGCGGTTTTTGTTTTTTTCAATTAATGAAAAAATATTGTCGAAATGAGTAGATATCATGCAACATTCGTGTTAAAATGAATACAAATCAAACGGGAGGTTATTTATGGAACGAACTGTTGCATGGACCAAGTATAACAAGACGGAGCTTCGCAAGCTCGAAACCGTCTCGAAAGAATACCGCGCATTTCTGGACGCAGGTAAGACCGAACGCGAATGCGTTGCCGGTGCGATTGAGCGCGCAAAAGAAGCGGGTTATCGAGACCTGAAAGAACTGATCGCAAATGGCGGTGAGCTCAATGCGGGTGATCGCGTTTACGCGGATTGCATGGGAAAGGCCATCATGCTGTTCATCGTTGGTAAAAAACCGATGGAGAATGGCTTCAATATCATCGGCGCACATATCGATTCTCCGCGTATGGATCTCAAGCAGAATCCGATGTATGAGGATACGGGCATTGCTTATCTCGATACGCACTATTATGGCGGTATTAAAAAGTATCAGTGGGTGACATTGCCGCTCGCACTTCATGGCGTGATTGCCAAAAAAGACGGCACGCTCGTGAATGTGGTGGTCGGTGAAGACGACAGCGATCCCGTTTTCTGCATCTCGGATCTTTTGATCCATCTTTCTGCCGATCAGCTTCAAAAAAAGGCTGCGTCGGTTATCGAAGGCGAGGAGCTGAACGTGATTGTCGGCGGTATTCCGCTGAAAGATGAAGAAAAAGAACCTGTTAAGGCGAACGTCCTTGCGATCCTCAAAGAAAAATACGGCATTGAGGAAGATGACTTCCTTTCGGCTGAAATCGAAGTCGTACCGGCGGGCAAATGTCGCGAGCTCGGCTTTGACCGCAGCATGATCCTCGGATACGGACATGACGACCGCGTCTGTGCGTTCGCGCAGATTAAGGCAATGCTTGACGTCAAGAACACGCCCGATTGCACCTGCTGCTGCATCCTTGCGGACAAAGAGGAGATCGGCTCCGTCGGCGCAACCGGTATGCATGCTAAGTATTTCGAGAATACCGTTGCTGAAATCATGAATCTGACCGGTGAATATTCCGAACTGAAACTTCGCCGTGCGCTTACGAATTCACGTATGCTTTCATGCGACGTCAGCGCCGGTTACGATCCGAATTTTGCAGGAGTATTTGAAAAGAAGAACAGCGCGTTCCTCGGTCAGGGCGTCTGCTTTAACAAATACACCGGATCCCGCGGAAAGAGCGGCTCGAATGATGCAAACGCGGAATATATGGCAAAACTTCGCAAATGGATGGAGGATTCGAAGGTTCGCTACCAGACCGCGGAACTCGGCAAGGTTGACGTCGGCGGCGGCGGCACGATTGCCTATATTTGTGCAGAATATGGTATGGAAGTCATTGACAGCGGCGTTGCTGTGCTTTCCATGCATGCACCGTGGGAGATTATTTCGAAGGCCGATCTTTACGAAGCGTTTAAAGCATATCGTGCCTTCCTGCTGAATGCCGAATAAACGCTGACTTGCAAAGCCGGGGCCAATCCCCGGCTTTTTTAAAGAATAGAAACGAAACAACGCTCTTGCAACAGAGACGGTGATGCGGTATAATGAAAAAAAACGGAGGTGCGAAATTGATTCAACTCATTTTCGGTGAAAAAGGATCCGGCAAAACGAAGAAAATCCTCGATCTTGCAAACAGCGCTGCCGAAAAGGCAAAGGGCAGCGTCGTTTTTATAGATGAAGACGACCGATATATGTATGATTTAAACCTTTCCGTCCGCTTTATCAACGCTTCGGAATACGGGATCACCGGTCCGAAAATGTTTTATGGGTTTCTCTGCGGGATATCCGCATCGGATCATGACCTTGAATGTATCGTGATCGATAGTTTCATGCGGCTGGTTCACCATGATCTGGAAACACTAAAAGAATTGTTCGATCAGCTGGCATCCTTCTCCGATGCGCATGGCATTCGCCTTGTGATTTCGCTTTCCTGCGCACCGGAGCAGCTTCCCAAATTTCTGGGAGCATATGCGGATTGAAAAGCTGACACATAATAAGCATTCATCCGTCCGCCCGGACGGATGATTTTTCAAAAACGGAGGAGCAGAGTTCTGCGAAAGAAAATGGAAGATACCATCATGAACGAAGAAGAACACAATACGCAACGCGATCAAGGCGTCCGCCGAAGCAATAAGCTGATCCTGATTGCCTGGGGGCTGTCGCTGATCTTTGTTTCCATCGCAACGGCATTTATGACGTTCATCTTTATGCGGATGCACTACAACGCCGACGAAGCGACACCCGACGAGGGCTTGCTGATCCGCACGGTACGTGATGCGCGCAATGTGATCCGCGAGAACTATTTCTATTATACGGATGACGAACGGGATTTAACAGAAGCAGCGTTGAAAGGACTTGCGCTGGCCACCGGAGACGATTATGCCGAATACTACACGGCGGAAGAATACGCGAATCTGATCAAACAGAATCAGGGGTCGTTCGTCGGGATCGGCATTCTGACGCAAATGACCGCAGATGGAACCGTAGAGATCCTCGAGGTCTATGAAAACACGCCTGCAAGCGAAGCGGGTCTGTTAAGCGGCGATTACCTGCTTGAGATCAACGGCGTCACGTCGGAGGGGCAGGATCTTTCTGCATTTCTCGCGAACTTGAAAGCCGAAGACGGCGTGGAGAATACGCTTTTGATCCAACGCGGCGAGCAACGGATGACCGTAACGGTGATCCCGCGCGAGGTTCACACGCCTACCGTTTCCTATCGAATGTTGACCGATACGATCGGATATCTTCGCGTCATGAAATTCCACGGCGACTGCGTACAGGAAACGAAAGATGCGATCGAGCACCTCCGTGACGCGGGCATGAAATCGCTCGTTTTCGATCTTCGGGATAATCTCGGCGGTTCGCTGAACGATGCGCTCGATATCGCGGACATCTTTCTTCCGCGCGATTACGTGATTACTTCGCTGAGAAGCCGGAAGGGAGAGGAGACCGTCTATAAATCCAAAACGGGCGGCCTCGATATCCGCATGGTCCTTCTTGTAAACGAGATGTCCGCGTCCGCAAGCGAACTTGTTGCAGGTGCATGGAAGGACTATGACACCGCCTATCTGATTGGCACAAGAACCTTCGGAAAGGGCATCGTGCAGTCCTTTTACGGCATCGACGAAACGGGCGGCATGCTGAAAATCACGACCGAGGCGTATTACACGCCGAACGGCGTCTGCGTTCACGGCGAAGGGATTGAACCGGATCTTGTTGTTGCGCTTTCGGAAGAGGGACAGCGTTACTCCGTCACGACGCTCCCGTTCGAACTTGATACGCAGCTGCAGGCTGCAATTGCATATCTGGAGGATTGACCGTGCAAAAATACGATATCCTTGATGAATCTCTGTACCCTTCCGGCCTCGACAAGATCGAATGGGTCAGAAGAAACATGTCTCTTCTGAACGGGATCGAGGAAAAGTTCAAAGAAGAACAGCCGTTTAAAGGACTTAAAATCGCGCTGTCCGTTCATCTGGAGGCAAAGACCGCGTATCTTTGTGAAGTACTGCGCGCGGGCGGTGCGGAAATGTTCGTAACGGGAAGCAACCCGCTGTCGACGCAGGATGACGTTGCCGCTGCGCTCGTTCACGAGGGTATGTCTGTTTTCGCAATTCATGGCGCTTGTCCCGAAAAATACGATGAGTGCCTCTTTCGCGTTCTCTCTGCTGAACCGGATATCATCATCGATGACGGCGGGGACCTTGTAACCATGCTTCATACCAGATTAACGCATTTGATTCCGAAAATCAAAGGCGGATGCGAAGAAACAACGACGGGCGTTCATCGACTTCTGTCGATGCAGAAAGCCGGTGTTCTCAGATTCCCGATGTTTGACGTAAACGATGCACAATGCAAACATCTCTTTGACAATCGTTACGGCACGGGGCAATCCGTATTTGACGGAATCGATCGTACGACGAATTTGATCGTGGCGGGGAAGACTGTTGTCGTCGCGGGATACGGCTGGTGCGGCCGCGGCGTTGCAATGCGTGCTAAGGGCCTCGGGGCGCGCGTCATCGTTACGGAGATCGATCCTGTGAAGGCCATCGAAGCGGTTATGGACGGTTTTTCCGTCATGCGAATGGAAGATGCGGCGAAGATCGGCGATCTGTTCATTACCGTTACGGGTATGCGCGACGTGATTACGGAAACGCATATGAGAAATATGAAAAACGGCGTTCTGCTTTGCAACGCCGGGCACTTCGACGTCGAGGTGGACGTTTCGCGTCTCAAGGAGATTGCTGTCGAAGCACGCGAAATGAAACCAAACATCATGGGATATCGCATCGAGAATGGCAATTGGTTGTACGTTCTTGCGGAAGGACGTCTCGTGAACCTTGCATCCGGTGACGGACATCCGGCCGAGATTATGGACATGAGCTTTGCGATTCAAGCGCTATGTGCAAGAGAGATCGCGCTGCATACGCCTTCGGAGGCGCGCGTGTACGCCGTTCCGGAAGGAATCGATGCGTACGTAGCAAATGAAAAGCTCAAAAGTCTCGGCGCAGCGGTCGATATATTGACGGACGTCCAAAAAAATTATGCAAATTCATGGAAAGTTTAGGTTTACAGAATCGATTTTCTGTGTTATAGTGAATTGATTAAATTGGGTAAATCCGTGTAGACGGATTCAATTTTGAACACCAAATTCCAACAGGGGGAACAGAAATGAAATTCTACACCGCGAATGAGATTCGCAACATCGGCGTCTTCGGACACGGCGGCGAAGGAAAAACGACCTTGACGGAGGCGATGCTTTTTAACGCAGGTCTCGTCGATCGCTTTCCGAACAATACACCTACGACGGACTTTGACCCGGAAGAAGTCAAGCGTTCCATTTCCATCAACATGGCGCTTGCTCCTCTCGAGTGGAAGAACACCAAGATCAATTTGATCGACGCGCCCGGTTTCTTCGATTTCTACGGCGAAGTCTATGCAGCGATGGCGCTTTGCGATGCTGCGCTGATTGTGATCGGCGCTGTTTCCGGACCGGCAGTCGGCGCGGAAAAGACCATGGCAATGTGCAAAGAGCAGCATAAAGCGCGTATGATGGTCATCAATCAGATGGACCGCGAAAACGCAAACTTCGAGAAGACCATGCAGATTGTCAACGAGAAGTTCGGCGTGAACGTCGTTCCGATTCAGCTCCCGATCCTCGAGGGCGGCGTATTCAAGGGATACGTTGATATCGTGAACATGACGGCAAAGATGTTTGACGGCAAGGGCGAAAAAGAAGTCGCGATCCCCGCGAATCTCGAATCTGAGGCGCAGGAACTCTATGAAAAACTGACTGAAGCTGCGGCCGAAGCGGATGAAGATCTCATGATGGAATACCTCGAGACGATGGAACTCTCTCGCGAGCAAATCCTGATGGGTCTTTCGAAGGGCGTTCTCGACGGCGACATACGCCCGTTTGCTGCACGTCTGCGCTGAATAACATCGGCGTAACGACGCTGCTCGACTATATCCTTCATTATCTGCCCACCGCGGCCGATGCGAAGCTTCCGAAAGCGTTTAAGAACGGCGAAGAAATCGAACTCACCAGAGACGGCAAGATGGTTTGCCACATCTACAAGACGGTAAACGATCAGTTCGGCAAGTACAGCATCGTCAAGGTGCATCGCGGCGTTCTGGACGGCGGCGTTGCCTTGTACAACGCAAACCAGGAAAAGAACGAGAAGCCCACCGCTCCCGTTATGCTTCGCGGTAAAAAGAGCATCGCGATCGATAAACTCAATGCAGGTGATATCGGCGCGATCCCGAAACTGCAGATCTCGAATACGAACGACACGCTCTGCGATGCGTCCGACATTGTGAAGATCGAACAGGTCAAGTTCCCTGAGCCGTGCATCAGCCTCGCCGTTACCGCTAAGAAGCAGGGCGAAGAAGACAAAGTCATCGGAGCCCTTAACAAGCTTCTCGAAGAGGATCCGACGATTTCCATTGAAAAGAATGCGGAAACCGGCGACGTCCTTCTGAAGGGCCTCGGTGAAATGCATCTTGACGTAACCTGCGCAAAGATTCGCAACAAGAGCAACGTCGAAGCGCAGCTTTCCGACCCGCGCATTCCGTATCGCGAGACCATTCGCGCCATGGCGGAAGCGGAAGGCAAACATAAAAAGCAGTCCGGCGGCAGCGGTCAGTTCGGCGTCGTTCAGATGCGCTTCGAGCCGGCGCCCGAAGGCGTTGACTTCGAGTTTGTCAACGCAATCGTCGGCGGTGTCGTTCCGAAGGAATACATCCCGGCAGTCGAGAAGGGTCTGCGCGAAGCGATGGTCCACGGCGTTCTGGCAGGCTATCCGATGGTCGGCATCAAAGCAACGCTTTACGACGGAAAGTATCATCCCGTCGATTCCAAGGAAGTCGCGTTCAAGAGCGCGGCAAGACTGTCCTATAAGGCTGCTTGCGCAAAGGCGAATCCCGCGCTGACCGAGCCGATCTACACCTACTATATCTGGGTTCCGAACGACAACGTCGGTGACATCATGGGCGACCTCAGCCGTCGCCGCGGCAGAATGCTCGGCATGACCCCGTCCAACGGCGGGACCGAGATCGTCGCGGAAGCGCCGCTTTCCGAGATGTTTAAGTACGCGACGGACCTCCGTTCCATGACGCAGGCACGAGGTTCCTTCCGCAGCGAATTCACCCGTTACGAGGACGTTCCCGCCGACCAGGCGAAGAAGATCATCGAGCAGGCGAAGCGCGAGGACGAGGAAGAGGAATAATTGCACAGATCAAAAGGGAGCGCAGATGCGCTCCCTTTTTTCATACATCAGGATCGGAACCGAAGGATAATTCCTTCGGTTTTTTATGTGGAATGAAAGTAATCGTAAACTGCTTTGGCAGACGGAAAATTCATGCCGCGAACGGCAGAAAGGTCTTCAATCGATGCTTCTTTGATGCGCTCGACCGTTAAAAATGTGTCGAACAAAGATCGTTTCCGTTTTTCACCGACACCCGGGATTGCATCAAGCTGAGAGTATAAAGCGCTTTTGCTGCGTAGATTCCGATGATATGTAATCGCGAATCGATGCGCTTCATCTCGGATGCGTTGGATCAGATGCAGCGGCGCGCTGTTTTTCGGAAGCGAAATCGGATCGTCCCGGTCCGGAAGATAAATCAGTTCATCCGATTCGGCAAGAGAACAGATCGGAATATTCTGTAATCCGAGTTCGGAAAGGACCTCGATTCCGACGTTCAACTGCGTCTTTCCACCGTCAAGAATCAGAAGATCGGGAAGCTCGGTCTGACCGCTGAGACGTCTTGTCAGAACTTCTTGCATCGCGATCAGGTCATCTCCCTGCGCTTCGGCTCGAATCCGGAAATGCCGGTACGCGGTTTTATCCGGTTTGCCGTTACGGAACACGACCATAGATGCAACCGTGTTGGTACCCATTAGATGCGAGTTATCAAAGCATTCAATGCGGGAGGGGATTTCGTCAAGCTCCAAAATTCCGGATAACTGCGCAAGCGCGCCTTCGTCTCGTTCCCATGTCCGAATTCGGATTTTCTCATCTTTTTCAAGAAGCGCAAGACAGTTCTTATCGGCCATGTCGGTCAACTGCCGTTTGCTACCGCGTACGGGGACGATCACGGAAACTTTTCCACCCTTCCTTTCGGATAACCATGCTGAGATCGCATCCATATCCGTGCAGGCACGGTGCAAAAGAACGCACTTCGGAATTTCTATTCCGTCCTGCCCGTAGTATTGAAGCAAAAACGTATGCAGACACGCTTCTGACTGATCGTCGCCTTCTCCTTCCAGTCGGAATGCATGCGTTCCGATCACTTTTCCGTTGCGTACGAATAATGCAAAAACCATTCTTGCATCGTTCAGAGATTCAATGGCGAATACATCCGCAAAGACGTCGTTTGCCGTAATCGCAGCCTGCTTTTCGCGAAGAGCAAGAGAGGCTTTCAGTTTATCCCGAATCATAGCGGCGCGTTCAAAGTCGAGCGAGTCGGAGGCTTCCTGCATTTTCTTTGACAGATATGGAATCAGATCGTCGCTTTTGCCATTCAAAACTCGCATTGCTTCTTTCAAATATGCATGATATTGTTCGCGCGTCACGTTTCCGGTGCAAGGTGCACAACATTTGTCGATATGATACAGCAGGCAGGGACGTTCGCCTCGTGCAATCATTGCTGAGATGTTTTTCTTGCAGTGAAGAAGCGGGAACAGATCGTAGATGAGCTTTAATTCGTCCTGAACGGACGGACCGACGATGTATGGACCGAGATATATTGCACCGTCCGATTTTATGCGGCGTACAATCTCAATACGAGGGAAATCCTGACGCAGATCGATGCGAAAATACGGGAAGTGCTTATCATCCTTCAAAAGGATGTTGTACTTCGGCATGAATTCCTTGATCAGGTTGCTCTCGAGAGAAAGTGCTTCTACTTCGCTGTGGACTTCGATCGTTTCAAAATCTGCAATATGTGATACCATCGCCAAAACTTTCGGCGAGTGATTCTTTGACGCGTGAAAATATTGACGTACGCGGTTCTTCAGAATCTTTGCTTTACCAACGTAGATCACGGTTCCTGAAGCGTCAAACATCTTATAGACGCCCGGCTTTTCCGGCAAAAGAGCGATTTTATCCTCGAGAACGGTGTTCATGTGCGGTCCTCCGTAATCGCCCCGGCTTTCAGAAGCATCTCATAGAGGAGAGGCGCGGGCAGACCGATCACGTTGAAATAGTTGCCCTCGATCGTTTCCACAAACACGGACGCAAGTCCTTGTGCGCCGTAGGAGCCAGCTTTGTCAAGCGGATCGCCAGTCGAAACGTACCATAAAATCTCTTTATCAGTCATGGGACGAAACGTGACCTTTGTCCTAGCATAACGGACATCGCAATAATCGCTTTTCAAAACGGCAAGGCCGGTATATACAATGTGCGAACGTCCCTGCATACGCTTCAACGTCGCTATGGCATCTTCCGGAGATTTGGGCTTTCCGATGATCTCGCCGTCAAGGTCCACGACGGTATCCGCACCGATGACACAGGCATCGGGATGCATGGCGAGTGCAAAGGATGCTTTTTGATGAGCAAGAAGCATAACGGTTTCTGCGGTTGAATAACCGACGGAAACCGTCTCCGGAGCTGTACACACGACTGTTTCGAACGGAATTCCCATAAACTGCATGATTTCATGCCTGCGTGGGGATTGTGAAGCAAGTATCAGTTCCATGAGCCCTCCCAAATCAAACCAATGGGGCAATGATCGCTGCCCTGAACGTCGCTGTAAATCAAAGCATCGTTGATCCTGCTGCGATCCTGCTCGCGTACGAGGAAATAATCGATCCGCCATCCGGCGTTGTGCTCTCTTGCGTGAAACCGGTAACTCCACCAACTGTAGGCTCCGGTTCGATCCGGATATTTTTCACGGAACGTGTCTACAAAACCGGCGTTCAAAAGCGCCCCGAACATGGCGCGTTCCTCATCTGAAAATCCTGCGTTGCCGCGATTCGGCCCGGGATTTTTGAGATCGATCTCCTCGTGTGCAACGTTCAGATCGCCGCAGTAGATCACCGGTCCGTCCTTTGCAAGTTCGGTTAGGTACGCGCGGATCGCGTTTTCCCAATCGGTGCGGAAAGGGAGCCGCTTCAATCCGTCCTGCGCATTCGGCACATAGGCCGTCACAAAGGTAAATGCCGGATATTTCAGCGTGATCGTACGCCCTTCGGAGTCAAATCTGAAATCGTCGATGCCGTAAAGAACAGCGTCCGGCTCCTTCTTCGTGAAGATTGCTGTACCGGAATATCCTTTCTTATCCGCGCTGAAGAAAAACGAATGGTATCCTTCCGGACGATACGTCAATTGATCCGGTTGCAGCTTGGTTTCCTGCAGCGCAAGAATGTCAGGCGACTCCAACTGCAGAAACGCATCGAATCCTTTTTGAAGACAGGCTCTGAGCCCGTTTACGTTCCAACTGATCAGTTTCATGAATCCATTATATATTTAATTGACCGTGTTGACAAGTAAAATTGAAGATGTTAATATAACTGTATCATATGAAACGGAATTTAATGATAATGAGCGGAATTTATCAGGCGGAACGATATGCTCGGCAGTTATCGGAAACGGCGCTGTTTTACGGTGCCGCCGTGGATTGGATCAGAATATGGCTTAGCGGAGCAAACGCAATAATTCGTGAATATGAAGCGGGGGAATTTCTCTTTCGCAAAACGGATACGACGCTTCATCTGGGGATTCTTTTGAGAGGTGCTGCAGAAGTCAATCGCGTGAGCAAGGACGGATTGATGCATATGCGTATCTTGCGAAAGAACGATCTGTACGGGGCGGCATCCCTGTTCGGAGGAGAAGCCACGTTTGTCACGGATATCAAATGTCTTGAAAAAACGAGAGTCCTTCTGCTTACGGAGGATCAGATGCTTGACCTGTTTACGCAGAATAAAACGATCCTTTGCAACTATCTGCAGTATCTGAACGGAAGAATACGGTTCTTAAGCAAACGGCTCGATGCATTCTCGAAAAATACAGTCACCGCAAAGGTTATGACGTATCTATCCGGTGAATCATCAGAAAGTGTTTGCAGGATCAAAAACTATACAAAGCTTTCCGAATCATTGTGCGTCAGCCGCGCAACACTATACCGTGCACTCGACGTTCTTGAATCGGATGGTAAAATCAAACGAAACGGAAAAGAAATCACACTATTGGAGGAATATGATTCATGAAGAAGATTGTTTTGATCGTTCTCTCGATCCTGTTTGCAGTCTCTGCATTTGCCTGCAGCAAGACGCAGCCCGCTGAAAAAGTTCGCGTTGCGGCGCTTGCCGGTCCGACCGGCATGGGCCTTGCATATATGATGCAGGACATGCAGGACCGTTATACGGTGGAACTGTTTACCGCTCCGGATCAGGTAACCGCAAAAATTGTCAACGGCGAAATCGACATTGCAGCGGTCCCGATCAATCTGGCTTCGGCGCTTTATAATAAAACTGAGGGAAAAATCAGCGTGATCGCGATCAATACGCTCGGCGTACTGTATCTTCTTGAAAACGGTAACACGATCAGCAGCATCTCCGATCTCGCAGGAAAAACGATTTACGCAACGGGACAGGGGAGCACGCCTGAGTACGTGTTGAATTATCTGCTTGCGGCAAACGGACTTTCCGATTCCGTTACCGTCGAGTATATCGCCGATAATACAGAACTGATCGCAAAGCTCGCCGACGGAAGCGTTCAGATCGCGCTTCTGCCGGAACCTCACGTATCCGTCGCGATGGCACAGAACGAGAACGTTCGCGTTGCGCTGAAGGTCAACGACCTTTGGAGTGAAAAGAACGATACGCAGCTCGTTCAGGGCGTATACGTTGTTCGAAACGAATATCTTGCGGCGCATAAGGACCTTGTCGACGCGTTCCTGAACGATGCAAAGGAATCCGCCGAAAAGGTTGCCACAGAGGAAGATGCGGCCGCGGTTGTCGTTGCACAGGGCATTATCCCCAAAGAGCCGATCGCAAAGCGTGCGATCCCGAATTGCAACATTACGCTCGTGAAGGGAAGCGAAATGAAGAGCAACGTTGAAGCAATGCTGAAGGTGCTTTTTGATGCGAATCCGAAGTCCGTAGGTGGCAAGATGCCTGCAGATGATTTCTACTATGTCGGCGATCCTTCGTAAACTGATCAAAATCTGTGTTCCAATCGCAGTCTATATCGTATTATGGCAGCTGCTGTCGATCCGCGTCGGCAGCAGCTTGCTGCTTCCTTCGCCCAAGGATACGGTCGAGGCATGCATCGGTATTATATCATCCGCGAAGGGGTGGAGTTCCATTCTTGCAACTATGCTTCGAATCGTTGCTGGATTTCTACTCGGTTTTTTAACCGGGACCGCACTGGCATTTCTCACGGCGAAATATCTCGTTTGCAATTGGCTGTTAAACCCGCTTCGATCCTTAATCAAAACGACGCCAATCACGTCGTTTGCTTTGATATTGCTCATTTCCGTCGTGTCTGATATTGTTCCGATCATCGTCGCAATGATTGTTGTGATTCCGATGATCTGGAGAACCACCGAAGAAGCGATTCTTGGATTGGATAAAAAACTCACGGAAATGGCGAATCTTTATCTTTCTCCTTGGAAGAAGCTGATTCACGTTTTTCTTCCGCAGATTTTGCCGCAAGTTTTTGCAACGGCTTCAACGGCGCTCGGCTTTGCGTGGAAAGCTGTCATAACAGCTGAAATTCTTGCGCTGCCTCCGTTCGGAATCGGTCGTCAGATGCAGAATGACAAAACGTATCTGGACGTTCCCGGACTATTTGCATGGACAATCCTTGTAATCGTTCTGTCTGTTTCGGTCGAGTCGCTGCTCAGGCTGATATTGCGAAAGGCAGGAAATCGGTATGATTGAAATCAAAGGCCTGACAGTATCTTTTCAAGGGAAGACAGTATTCGACAATCGCTCATTTCAATTTCCGGATCAGGGGATCGTGATGATCTCCGGTGAATCGGGAATCGGAAAAACGACGCTGCTTCGCGTACTTTCCGGTCTGAACAAGCCTTCTGGGTGCATAATGACCGGATTGGATGGCAGAAAACTTTCGTTCGTCTTCCAGGAACCGCGTTTGCTTGATCATATGACGGCACTGGAAAACGTATCAATCGTCTCCGACCGGTCGACCGCTGAGAAACTGCTTGTCAAACTGCATATGGAGCATGAACTGAACCAAAAAGCCGGTTCCTTGTCCGGCGGTCAGAAACAACGGGTGTCTCTCGCACGCGCTTTTGCATTTTCTACGGATGTCGTTCTTCTCGATGAGCCGTTTTCCGGCCTTGATGAATACAATAAAACTGCTGCAGCGCAGCTGATTCAATCTTCAAAACTGGCGATCGTCGTTTCGCATGATCCGAAGGATGAAGAACTTCTGAAACCCGACAAAAAAATAACGCTTTGACTTGCACTTTCCACGCATGTATGGTATGATATCATATCAATAATATGCGGAGGAATGCATATGGGTATTGTCGTACGCGACAAACGTTTCCCGTCTTCAACAGGAATTTGCGACATCCGATACAGAATCTGGGCGCCGGATGAGCCGCGCGCATGCGTGCAGATCATTCACGGCATGGCGGAACATATTGAACGCTATCACGAGTTTGCGATGTTTTTGGCCGAGAACGGAATCCTCGTTTTCGGAATGGATCTCCCTGGACACGGAAAATCCATCGGCAAGGACCAGCCTCTTGGATATTTCGGCGAGAAGGACGGCTGGGATCATCTAATCGCAGATAACAAGACATTACATGATGCCGTTATGAACGAGCATCCTTCTCTTGCATGTATTCTATTCGGCCATTCCATGGGCAGTTTTCTTGCGAGAACGTATGCCGGACGGATGGGCGTTGATTTTGATGCTTTCGTTTTTTCCGGCACGGCAGGAGCAAATCCGGCGCTTCCGATTGCAAAGATGCTTGCTAAGCACGCGATAAAGAAAGGCTTTGGAAAGGTCCCGAACGAAACGCTGAATAAACTCAGCTTCGGTGCATATAACAAGAAATTCAAAGATGCGCGTACCGAATTCGATTGGCTTTCCCGCGACGCCGCTTCGGTTGATCAATACGTGGAAGATCCTCTTTGCGGATTTGTTTTCACTTCGAATGCGTTTTTCGATCTGTTTTCCGGACTCGGTGAAGTATCCGGATTAAATTGGGCGAAACGCGTACCGAAGCGGCCGATTTTCCTGATGTCCGGTTCAAACGACCCGGTAGGCGGCATGGGCAAGGGCGTGAAGCAGGTTAACGGATGGCTATTAAAGAGCAATCATAACGTAACCATGAAACTGTATCCCGAAGGACGTCATGAAATGTTGAACGAAACGAACCGCAAGGAAGTATACGGAGACGTTCTTCTGTTTATTGAAACCGTCTGTGCAGCAGGTGAGATGAAATGAGCGTTCTCATTTATCGGGATCCGAAAACCGTTGGCGTCAGCGCAGCAACGCTGATCGCCGCTCATCTCATTGCCGATCAGAAGTTTGTATTCGGAGCGGACTATCATGAAATGCTTTTGCCCGCTTATGATGCGCTTTCCGAAATGACGGAAAACGGTCTTCTGAATTGGGACGAAGCGCACGTGTATCAATTGTTTGAGTTTCTTCCCGACGAGAACGGAGAGCAACGTATCGCGAATCTGCTCGGTAAAGCACTATTTGCCAAGACCGATATTTCGGATCGGCAGTACTCCGTGCCGTTTTCCGTTTCGTTGCCGGAGGAAATTACCGCCGAAGTGTTCGAACAGTCGATTCTTGATGACGGCGGACTGGATGCGGCTTTGATCGCTGTCAGGCATGATGGGTCGCTGCTGATGAACCGTGCGGCGAACAGTCCGCTTGAAACACATGTTGAACGTGACGAGGAAGACGGTTTTATCACCGTTTCGTTATCCGCTTTAATGCAAGCGAAGCATTTGATTGTCGTTGCAACGGGGAATAACAGCGCGGAAGCGGTCAAAACGATGCTGCAGGGGAACGTGACAGAGTCGCCGATGGCAGCACTCAGACTGCATTCCAATGTGACCTTCCTTTTGGATGAAGAAGCAGCTGCGCTGCTTTAAATATCAGTAGTTTTAGAGAGTAGCTAGGAGGAAATACTATGTCCGGACATTCCAAATGGGCAAACATTAAAAACAAGAAAGAAAAAACCGACGCACAAAAGGGGAAGATCTTTACGAAGATCGGCCGCGAAATCGCTATTGCCGTAAAAGAAGGCGGCGGCGCGGATCCTGCGAACAACTCGAAGCTTCGTGACGTCATCGCCAAAGCCAAAGCTGCGAATATGCCGAACGATAACATTTCACGCTCGATCAAAAAAGCAAGCGGCGACGGCAATGCCGTTGACTATGAAGAAGTTGTATATGAAGGATACGGCCCCGGCAATATTGCCGTTATCGTAAACGTTCTGACCGACAATCGGAACAGAATCGCTGCCGAAATGCGGCATATCTTTTCCAAGAGCGGCGGCAATATGGGGGCATCCGGTTCGGTGGCATGGATGTTCGACAAAAAAGGCTTGATCGTCATTGAACGCACCGCGCTGATGGATGAAGATGAGATCATGATGCAGGCGCTCGACGCCGGAGCGGAGGATTTTGTCGCACAGGAGGATGCTTTTGAAATTTATACTGCGCCCGCAGATTTCTCCGTCGTTCGTGAGAACCTCGAGAATCTCGGTTTCCAGTTCCTTTCGGCGGAGATCAGTATGATCCCGAAGAACACGACCAATATCACAGATCCCGAAACGATCGAAAAGATCGAACGGTTCTTGGAACGCATGGATGACAACGACGACGTGCAGGAAGTCTTCCATAACGGGATCTGGGAAGAAAAAGAATAATAATCACCTTGCTTTTACAGTAAGGTAAACAGAATAGCAAAGGAGGTTCTATCATGGCGATTTCTGTCACGAATGAAATGGGAAACATTTCCGTTTCAGAGGATCTGATTGCAACCATTGCAGGATATGCTACGGTAGAAAACTACGGGATCGTCGGTATGTGTGCACGCAGCGCAGGCGACGCCATTGTTGAACTGTTCGGAAGAGAAAATTTGCAAAAAGGCGTTCTTGTTGAGAAAGTAGACGACAATCAGGTCGATGTCTCTCTGCACGTTGCACTGCAATACGGTGTTTCGCTTCCGGCCGTTTCGCAGAACACAAAGCAGAACGTGCGTTATCGGATTGAAGACCTGACCGGTGTCTCCGTTCGCGACGTGAATATCTTTGTGGAAAGTATTCGCGTTCAGTAAGCGATTTTCGGAGGTTTGAGCATTGAATAATCAAAAGATAGGCGGTGCTGTGCTTCGGGACCTGTTCCTTGGCGGTGCCGCGAACTTGGAAAAAAACAAAGCGTATATTGATTCGTTGAACGTATTTCCTGTACCTGACGGGGATACGGGCACGAATATGTCTATGACGATGCAGGGTGCGGTGAAGGAACTCCGCTCAATGCCCGATACGGTCACCGTCGGCGAAGTAATGGACGCTGTTGCACTTGGCGCACTGAAAAACGCGCGAGGCAATTCCGGCGTTATTCTGTCCCAGTTGTTCCGCGGATATCAGCAGATCTGCAAAGGACAGAAAGAAATCACTGTTTCTATGTTTTCGGATGCGCTTGAAGCAGGAACGAATGCGGCATATAAGGCGGTTCTTCGCCCGAAAGAGGGTACGATTCTGACTGTATCGCGCATGATCTCGCAGTCATGTGCGGCGGTTACAAAACGGAATTCCAATCTTTCGCTCGAAGCACTGCTGAATACGATCCTTACAGTCGGTCAGGAAGCACTCGAGAATACGCCGAATCTGCTTCCGGTTTTAAAGGAAGCTGGTGTCGTAGACAGCGGTGGATTTGGTCTGCTTACCGTTTATCGCGGGTTTAAAGCAGTATTGAGCGGCGAGGAGATCCCCGAGATCGTTCTGGAACCGTCTACGGAAGTACATGAAGAAATGCAGGAAGGGGCCGATTTTGATCATTTCTCCACAGAAGAGATTGAATTCGGATACTGCACGGAGTTCTTTATCGTTCGGTTGGTCGACGGATTCTCAGAGAAGGATCTTGAAAAGTTGCGCGATCATCTTGTTCGTGTCGGCGATTCGGTTGTAGTCGCGGCAGGCGATGACTTTGTGAAAGTTCATGTGCATTCCAATTGCCCCGGCAAGATCCTGCAATTTGCGATGCAGTACGGTGAACTCGACCGCATGAAAATCGAAAATATGCGCGAGCAGAACCGTCAACTGATCGAAACAAAAAAACGCAATGAACGGGAATTCGGAATCATTGCAGTCAGCGCTGGAGACGGTATCGACGATATCTTCCGGAATTTCTCGGTCAACCGCATTATTTCTGGCGGGCAGACTATGAATCCGAGCATTGATACGATTGTCAACGCGGTCGGTCAATGCAACGCAAGAAACGTGTTTGTTCTTCCGAACAATTCGAACATTATTCTTGCAGCGCAGCAAGCGAAGGATCTTTGCTCCTGCAACGTGATCGTCCTGCCGACTAAGACGATTCCGCAAGGCATCGCGGCGGCCATGGCGTTCAATCCCGACCTTTCGCTCGAGGAAAATGAATCGAACATGCAAGATGCGATCAGCGAGATCATTTCCGGCTCGGTTACCTATGCGATCCGCGAAACGCAATACAACGGCAACAAGATCAAAGAAGGCGACGTGATCGGGCTTCTTGACAACGATATCGTCACTGTCGCACAATCCGTTAACGATGCCGTTGAAAAAACGATTTCGCTTATGATCGAAAAACGTGATATTGACGATCCGATTGTGAATCTCTATTTTGGTGATTCTATTGATGAGACTGACGCTGAAGCGCTTGTTGAGGTGCTTCAGGATCGGTTTGAAGATGCAGAGTTCATTGTTGCAAGGGGCGGGCAGCCGTTATACTATTACTACTTATCCGTTGAATAAACGAACGAGCCGCCGAAAGGCGGCTCATTGATTCATATGAGGCTTATCGATATTAAAGGGATCGGTCCTAAAAGACTCGAGCTCTTCTCACAACTTCATATTAAGACTCCAGAAGATCTGCTTCGTTTCTATCCACGTGAATACTTGGATTATACGCATACGACGCCAATCGGACAATGGATCGAAGGCGAGCGCGTTTCGTCGTATGTACAGGTGATCTCGGACCCGTCCGTCTATTACAACAAAGGGAAATACATTGTTTCGGTTCGCATTGCGGATGACACAGGAAAAGCGACGCTTCGCTGGATGAACCAACTGTTCCGTAGGAATCAGTTTCATATCGGAGATACGTTTATCGTCAACGGTACGGTCTCCAAAAAGAGGGGGACAATTCTTTACAATCCGTCGATCGAGCGAGGGAAGGGAGGGATCATCCCGATCTATGCATCTATAAAAGGCCTGACGCAGCCCGTTATTCGAGATGCAATCGATTCAATTCTTTCGACAAACGAATTAACAGATTTGCTTCCTTCGGAGTGGCTGAATCGATACGGATTAATAGATTTTGCTTCTGCAATCATGCAGATTCATCATCCCGAATCGACGCAGATGCTTGCATCCGCGAAGAAGCGTCTTTCGTTCGATGAGGCGTTCTTTTATTTCACGGCAATTCGTCTTGCGAAAGACGAGAGAAAACGGCATAACGGGTTCTCGTTTCAAACGGATGGGCGGATCACAGCGTTTCTGAAAGATCTTTCGTTTCGTCCAACCGATGCGCAGCTTCGCGTTATGAATGAGGTAGAAGCGGATATGCGTTCGGATCGTCCGATGAACCGGCTGATTCAGGGCGACGTTGGTTCCGGAAAGACATTGATCGCACAGTATGCGCTGTATATTTCCGCGTCAAACGGGAAACAGGGTGTTTTGCTTGCGCCGACCGAGATCCTTGCGTTCCAGCATTATCAGACGCTTTCCAAAAGCTTTTCTAAAGTTTGTTTCTATTCCGGCAGACTTACTAACAATGAAAAGGCGGATCTGCAAAAGGGGATTTCGGATGGAAGATTTGATGTGATCGTAGGGACACATGCACTTTTATCCGATTCTGTTCGTTTCCATGATCTCGGACTCGTCATCACTGACGAGCAGCATCGTTTCGGTGTCGCGCAGCGAGCAAAGATCGAAGCAAAAGGCGTTCGACCCGACGTGCTTGTTATGTCGGCGACGCCGATCCCACGAACGATTGCGCTACTCTTATATGCGGATCTCGATCTTTCCGTTATCGATCAGATGCCGCCGGGAAGGACTCCCGTCAAAACGTATCTTGTGCCGCAGCAAAAACGAAAGGATCTGTATCGCCATCTGATGTCGTGTACTGAAAACGGAGAACGTGCATACGTCGTTTGCCCTTTGATCGATCCGACTGAAGGATTCGAGGGATTATCGCTGACCGAAATGGAAAACGAACTCTCGGCAATGCTTCCGAATGCGAAAATCGCTTCTTTGCACGGTCAAATGCGGGATATTGAGAAGAGCCGGATCATGGAAAAGTTCCGCAATGGCGATATTTCGATTCTGATCGCAACCACTGTCATTGAAGTAGGCGTCGATGTTCCGGAGGCTACGTCGATGGTGATTGAGGGCGCGGAGCATTTCGGCCTTGCAACGCTTCATCAGCTGCGAGGACGCGTCGGTCGGGGCAGTAAACACTCTTTTTGCTATTTGCTTTGTAAAAAAATTACCGAGCAATCCAAGCGAAGAATCGAAACTATGCTTGACACGAACGATGGCTTTGCAGTTGCACAGAAGGATTTCGATATCCGGGGAATGGGTGATATGTTCGGCGTACGGCAAAGCGGAGATTCCGAATTGAATTCGATTCTTTCCGGCTGCACGGTCGATACAATCGAAACGGCCGTCCAAGCCGCAAATGAGGTGTTCACCCTTCCCAAAACACAGTTTAATCTATTACTGGAAGAGGCAGAAAAACGGTATTGCTCTCTATTGGAAATTGCACATAATTAAAGAGATCGCCGAATCTGGCGATCTCTTTCTGCGTTTGGTTATCTCATCATGGACGAACCGTTCATGTTGTTCTGTGCGTATGCGATCATACGCTTGACCATCTCACCGCCGACAGAACCCGCTTCGCGCGAGGTAAGATCGCCGTTGTAGCCCTGCTTCAGATCCACGTTGAGAGAGTTGGCTACTTCATACTTGAAGTTCTGAAGCGCCTGCTTGGATTCGGGAATCAATGCTCCGTTTCTGCTCATTTTACTTTGCTCCTTTCTTTAGTGAAGATTCTTTTCCGCGTATTCGATCATGCGTTTTACCATTTCGCCGCCGATGCTGCCAGCATCACGAGAGGTCAGATCGCCGTTGTAACCCTGCTTCAGATCGATATTCAGAGAAGAAGCGACTTCGCTTTTGAAGGACTGCAGCTTGCTCTTGGATTCGGGAATCAATGCGCCATTACGTGCCATGTATTTCACCTCCTTGTGTTTTGTTAGTTCTACTTTCTGCAATAATCTGCAAAATATGAACGGTAAAAAATGTAACATCGAAAAACGCTTCTTGATTGATAAACGAGAGTGTAGTATAATAAAATGACATTTTAAGGGGAAATACTGATCATGATCGAAGCAAATTACGTTTCGAAAGAAGAACTTCATCGTCAGAAAGAAATCGCGGAATCGATCGCACGCGAGAATCGTGATCGATCTCTTTTGTTTTTTGTCGAAACGTTCGGCTGCCAAATGAACGTTCGCGATAGCGAAACCATCAAAGGTCAACTGATCGAAATGGGATATAACGAGACGTTTGAGAAAGAATCGGCCGATCTCATCCTGTATAACACGTGCTGCGTCAGAGAACATGCCGAAAAACGACTGATGGGCAATATCGGAGCGCTGAAAGATCTTTCCGATCAGAAACCGGGAATGATCATCGGTATCTGCGGATGCATGATGCAGCAAGAGGGCATGGCAAAAAAACTTTTGAAACGGTTTCGTCACGTGAATCTGATTTTCGGTACAAACGTCATTCATCGTCTTCCGGAAATGATTCAACGGGTGATGGACGGTGAACGCGTGATGATGAATGACCGTGCAGGAGATGCGATTGCGGAAGGTTTGCCGCAGCTACGTGATAATCCGCGCAGCGCTTTCGTCAATATTATGTACGGATGCGACAACTATTGCTCGTATTGTATCGTGCCGTATGTGCGCGGAAGAGAGCGTTCGAGGGATCCGAAGGACATCCGCGACGAGGTTTTGACACTTGTGAACAGTGGAATTACAGAGATTACGCTTCTCGGACAAAATGTCAATTCATACGGGAACGACGGTTCGACCGGAATGACGTTCGCACAGCTTCTTGCATATGTTTCCGACGTTCCGGGACTGCGTCGTCTTCGATTTATGTCATCACATCCGAAAGATCTGAATGAAGATGTCATATCGGCAATTGCGAATCTGCCGAACGTTTGCCATCACGTGCATCTTCCTGTACAGTCGGGCAATGACGCGATCCTGAAACGAATGAACCGCCGATATACCAGGGAACGGTATCTTTCGATCGTACGTCGACTGCGGGAGCTCGTACCGGATATCGAGTTTACGACGGATATTATCGTCGGTTTTCCCGGGGAAACGGAGGAGGCGTTTCTTGATACAATGTCGCTCGTTGAGGAAGTCGGATATGCCTCGGCATTCACGTTCGCGTATTCTCCGCGTCACGGAACGGTGGCGGCGAAGATGGACGATCAGATTCCGGAATCGGTCAAGAAGGACCGATTGAAACGCCTGAATGAATTGCAGGCAAAAAAGACCGTTGAGAACAATGAAAAGTATATCGGACACGTCGGAGAAGTTCTCGTGGAAGGCTATGACTGTCGCGGGACGGAAACGATGCTTTATGGGAAATTTCAGAATTTCAAGATGGTATATTTCCCGGGCGATCCGATTCTGTTGAACCGTTA
>Ga0247611_10000920_pt1 | contig 56042 bp, 38 predicted proteins | sample 177DNAGHGhighgp2_FD_192422 | JGI IMG/M metagenome (GOLD analysis project Ga0247611, IMG submission 192422) | Sheep rumen microbial communities from Palmerston North, Manawatu-Wanganui, New Zealand - 1770 DNA GHGhigh gp2 | ecosystem: Host-associated > Mammals > Digestive system > Stomach > Rumen... | reverse complement strand
ACTACTATGATAAATAGGTTTTTCAACATTATGATTAATGTTGATTACAAAATACAATGCTTTGAAGGTTAAATTTATATAATAAAAGGAGCTGTTATTCACCTTTTAGGTTTTTCAACAGCCCCTATTGATATGTTTGATATTATGCGTGATATCCTTTATTCACGCAGAAGCTTCTCCAAGTTGTAAGTGTAGTTTCGCTTGTCGTGTAATAAGTGTTGACATCACTATATTGACTACTATTTGGCCAATACATACATAAGCCTTTAGATACGCCTGCACCTTTTTGAGCTAAATTATAGGCTACTAAATTAGCATGAGCAGTTTTAACAGCATCAGTATAACTAGAATCAACTTTGAAACTAGAGAACGCACTATTATTAGCGAGTTTATCTACAAAGTCCCAAGCATCAAATGTACAGAAATAGTCATAGTCAGAATCACCATAATGTTTGATATTAGATGTTATGGCAGAATTAAAGCTAGATTTATTACTTGAAGTAACTTTGCTATTAAGTTGAGATGCTAAGTTTTCCCAAGCAGTCTTATAAGCTTCAGCGTAACTTAAGTTCATATAAGATAAGGTTTGATCACCACTACTAGAGGAAGCGCCACCATTATCAGCGATAAAGCCATCGACAATAGCTTTTAAAATTGTGGTAGTAGATTTCTTGGAATATAAATCATCAACCCAAGTATCATAATCCCAACCATATCCAGCCTCAGATTCTTCAGAAGCTACCATATAGTTGAAATATTGAGCATTAGTAACAGCAATATCTTGAACTGCCATTAAGCAGGCGTCATATCCAACCCATTCAAGCTTTTGTCCAGACATGCCACAATTACTTAAAGCGCCACTAACTGCAGATCTAATTTCACTATTTTTAAGAACATCATCGTTCTTTTTCTCATCGTAACAGACACCCCTCATACCACCACCATGGTTCCAGAAGATAAGACCGGTTCTTTCAGCAGGATAATTATTTAAGCCATATTCAATAAAGCTTTGTAATGTGCTTGTTAAGCCCATTGAGGCATAAGTTAATTGGTTATCTCTCACTAACGATTTATTTTCGACGTGGTATCTTTCAAGGTAGGTGCTACTAATGCCATATGTAGATGCCCAAGAGTTTGCACCACCAGTTTCAATAACAATATTAACATCATCTGGTTGATTAGAAATTTTAAGAATTTCCTGAATATCACCAGTCGCTAACTGATTTTCACTTTCAAGGTCAGCACCACACATATAAATAAGTACTGTATGATCGTCTTTTTGTTGTTCAACAACTGTAATTGTACAAGTTTTAGAAATACTTGGAATGTTAGTTAATTTTGCGGTAATAGTCGCTGTTTGACCAGCAGTTGCAGTTGATTTAACAGAAACTTTTCCATCACTATCAACAGTAGCAACACTAGTGTTACTACTAGTCCAAGTAATGTCTTTGTTTTGGTTAGCGTTGCTTGGGACATAAGATACTGATAATTGTTTTGTTCCATTTGGCGCTAATTCGGCGCTAGTTGGACTTAATAAAATATCAGTTGGATCAGTTGGAGTTGGAGTACCAGTAACAATTGTAATACTAGAACAATATGCGGCTCCTGATGCAGTTCTTGCAACCTTGAAGTAACTGTAACCAGTTAAATCATAGACATCGTTATTGCCAGTAATTTCAGTTGAGAAGCTACCAGCAGTGTTACTTCCGTACACTGTTAAAGTATTAGATTCTCTATCGTTAATTGTGACAGATTGTAATTCTAATTCTTCGGTAGTTTGTAAATAGCCACTAGAAGCTTTGAATTGCATTTTTTTAGAATAGTTAGCACAGTTGTAAGCTTGGAATTTAATTCCACTATCAGCAGTGTAAACCGTACTACCGGTTTGATATGAAGTCGGTAAATCAGTGTATGTAATAGTGAATGTTTCTTCTCCGCCAGCAGAAGATTCTTGAACAACGACTGTACAAGTTGCAGTCTTATTTCCACTAACTGTGGTCACTGTAATAGTAACAGTACCAGCAGAAACACCAGTAACTATTCCTTCACTAACTGTAGCAATACTGGTATTAGAAGAAGACCATGTCACATTCTTATTAGTTGCGTTAGATGGGCTAATAGTAGGAATTAAGGTCACTGTCTTACCCACTTTAATAGTTTCGCTATTAGAGCTTAAGGAAACACTTGTAACAGCGATTGGAGTAACAGTAATTGATGTAGTTGCAGATGTTGTGCCGGTTGCAGTTTGTGCTGTTGCAGTAATAGTCACACTGCCTTGAGTAATACCAGTTACTAAACCTGCATTACTAACTGTAGCAACAGATTCATTGCTTGATGTATATGTGACGTTTTTAACGTTTGTATCACTTGGAGTATAGTTAACGGTTAATTGAGTGGTTGCCCCAATACTAATTGAGCTAGATTCAGCACTCAAACTAATAGAGGTTGGATATATTGGAGTTGCAGGTGTAGCGGAAGAGCTGCTCCAGGTAAATGTAATACCATCTAAATACAAAGCGCCACTATTGGATCTAACACCAACATAATCATAATCACCAGAAATAGTTAATTCAGTTGATGTGCCATATGAAATTGAGCCTAATGAAGTGCCTGAATTATTATTACCATATAAATCCGATGGAGAAGAATAAGCAGTATTTTTGCCATAAATATTTATCGTTCTTCCAGAAGTTGTATTAGAATTCCATTTAACAGTTATCTTTTTAATTTTGCCACCAGATTCACTTGTTACAATACCAGAATTGCTATTATTTGATCTTAATTGAATAGTACCATTGCCACCTGCAGATTGTCCTTCATAGACAGCATCAGAATTTATACCAGTTTTGCTATTAGAAGCAGTCCAAGAAGAATAAGAAGTTGTGGTTTGTCCGATGGTATTCGAATTAATTAATTCATCATCAACATTAGAAACGACTGGTTTAGCAGTGACAGTAACAGTACAGGAACCATATACGCCACTACCATCTTGTGCGGTTGCAGTAATTGTGGTTCCACCAACAGCAATAGCGGTTACCAAACCAGATTCGCTAACTGTAGCAACACTTTCATCTAAGCTAGCCCAGACATAGTCTTGGTTAGTAGCGTTACTTGGAGTAACAGTAGCATTTAATTGATGTGTGCCTTCTACCTGCATAGAAATGCTTGCTTCAGACATTGCAATATTAGTCACAGGAATTGCACTTACAGTTAAACTAATGTTATAGAACATGTTTTCATCTGCAAGACTGTAAACTCTAAGAGTCCATGTACCAGCAGTGCCAAACGGATTGGTCATTGTATATGAAATACCTTTTGGATTAAGTAATTTCACGCCAAGACCATTAGCAGCAAATTCGCTATATGCAATCGCAGAGCTTTGAGTATTGTTGGAATATTCAAGGGTGGCAGTTAATTTACCTTCAAGGTTATCACTTAAGTTATCTGCAGTAGTAAATGAAACTTTACTCATAGATGCAGAAACATCAGTAATATAGACATATTCACCAACATTTAAAGTAATTTCTTGAGGAATATAGCCACTATATGAAACTGTTAAGGTGTAAACACCTTCAGCAGGGAATTTCGCCTCTGGATCAATAACTTGATCATAAGCATCAGTGATTTGATATGAATATTGAGTTGGATTAAGTAAAGTTTGAGTAGAATCAGATTTTAAACTATAAACATTTAATACATTTTCGTTAGCGAAAACGGAATTTGTTGTGTAGTTATCTTTATTTGCATCAGACGCTGTAAATCCGACTTCATATGCGGTTGGATTTTCTGGTTCGCCAGGTTCAACTGTTTCGCCATAGTTAAGAGTTAATCCACATAAATAAGCACGTTTAGATGAAGTTTCAAAAGTCAAAGAGGATAAAGTACCGTTAATTTCTATACTTCCTCCATTACTAGGAGAGATGGTTTCAGCATTTTCGGAATCATTGACATAAACATTAAAATGACCAGTATCAGAACCATATTGAGCAGTTGAAATGTCCACAGAAGTGATAGTACCTTCGACTGTCGTAGAACTGAAATTAATAGTTAAACTTCCTGCCGCTTTGCTAGAACCAAACTTCAATCCGCTTGCACCAGCGTAAATTTTAGAACCACTACCAAAGGAGCCAATATAATCAGAACCACTTGTAACTTCTTCTCTAATTTTTGTTCCATCATTACCTATATCGGTACTAGAGTCAGATCCATTTGCTTTAAATGTAATTAGATATTGTCCGCTATCATCATGAGATTCAGCAGCAGGGTTAGAAGTACAAGTAAATTCATATTTAGCGGAGTTAAGTAAAACACTTCCTCCATCAGCTTTAAGTTCTAAATAATATGGATTAGAACCTAATTCTACTCTAGAGCCAGAAACAAGAGTAAAATAATCTGCCCATTTACTAGACTCGTTAACATAGGAAATTCTAGCTTTTAATGTTCCTGCTCCTGAGTAAGTAGCGGTAATCGCAGATAAAGAAGTAATTTGATCTTTATTAACAATATAGCCACCATCATTTAACGTAGCGTGACCAGAAGTACTACTTTGAACATTATTATATGTAAAAGTAACAATATTTCCTTTAGCGGTTCTTTGAGGTATATCACCGCTAGAAGTTACTTTATTGCTAGAATCTAATATAATCGCGTTTTCAACATTTGCTCTAGCACTATATAAGGCTTGAGCTAAGCCAGATTTAATTGTGGTTACGCCTAAAACAATAGCGACCAATGCGCCTAATATTCCTAAGCCACCACCAATAATTTTTGTGTTTCTTTTCATGTTGTAATATTTATTTAATTTAACTCCTGTAACCTATATAAGAACGGTAAAACCATATACTTAGAGATACTATTATCTACATAAGTAGAAAAATAACCTGAGGTTATATTAAACATTATATATCCTAAACTTTCAACATTATTTTCAATAACCGCTCCATCGTCGATACTACCAATGCCCTCTTCAGGGTCAATGTTCGAGTGAATATCCCAGTATTTATTAGTCTTACTAGACGCATCTAATTTAACTTTTCCTTGATGGGTACAAACTAAATATTCACCAGTTTGAGCTTCTAAAGTCATGCCTTTATCCTCTAAACCAAGAACAAATTCAATTGATCCTTCGCCTAAAGAAACGATTGTTTTTTTATCACTACTAAATGTAGATTCCACTGGATTAAGTTTAGAGTGAAGAGTGTCTAAAGACGCGGTTACTCCATGCTCTGGAGAGGCCATCACTAAAATATCTCCGTCATTTAATGAATCATAATCATCCACTCTAACCCAGCCTTTTTGTTTAGTTGGTAATTCTTCCATGACTGTCACATAACAAACAGCACTCATTTCACTATAATTTGGATCAGTGCACCGGCAAGTAATTATACAAGTTCCATTTTTGTTATTCACGGATTTAACAGTCCCATATTTAGAAATAGTGATTAAATCAGGTTCACTAATACTATATTCATATGGAAAAGTTCCTTCAGGTTCAAATCCTTGAGGAATAGGAAGAACTTGATACTGAGTAGTAGAGTTTCTTTTAATTTCGAGTCTAGTTTCTGATAAACGTAAATAGCCTTTATAAGTTTCTTCTTCCTCTTCTTCAGAAGGGATTATTTCTTTAGCGGAAACCGTAATTGTATAGGTTGTACTTACATTAATATAAGTGACTTTAATATCTTGATCACCAACAATTGTCATATCTGGAGTAGAAACACTGTAGTCATTTTTCTCAACTATTTTGTTAGAAGAATCACTATAGTGAGCGGTAACCACTAATCCGTCATAATTAAAAGAATCATCAACAGTGAACGATGTTTGATAATTTCCGGATAAAGAAATGCTCTCTAAAATAGGTTCTTCACTCTTAGAAGGCGTTTCTCCACAAGAAACAACAAAAAACAGCAAAGAAGAAAGGATTAGACATTTATGAATTTTATTCATAATTAGTCATTCTCTTTTCTTTTTCTAAGATAGAAATATATACCAAATATAGAGACAACACCCATGGATGATAAAACAATAATTAAGGTGGTATTAACTGATTTATTTATAGAGTTTACTAAAGGAACACGAATAGCATTAGCAACAACCTCTCCAGGGGTTGAATAATTAATAGTTTTGCCTTGATTAACAGCCCACGCATTAAGACGTTCTCTAGCAGTAGCAATCACATAATCGCTAGAAGTGGTAAATGTATTAAGTTCAGATTCAGAAAGATTATTTAATTCTAAAAGTACAACATCTAATTTCTCCACGCATTGGTTTACTGTATCTTCATACATAATGTCGTTAGCGACATTTTCTGCGGTTTCTAAACTTGCAACTTCAATAGTTAGGCTAGCGCAATATGCAGCCCCACTGCCATTTTTCATAACTTTAACGTAACTATATCCAGTTAAATCATAAACATCATTAGTGCCAGATATAGCTGAACTAAACGAAGAACCGTTAGTGCTTCCATAAACTGTTAAAGCATTAGATTCACGGTTGTTAATTGTTAATGACTTTAAAGTCATGGCTTGAGTGGTTTGGAAATATCCTCCAGAGGCTTTAAATTGCATCTTAGAAGAATAATTCGCTAAGTTGTAGGCGATAAATTTCACGCCACTAGCAGCTTCTCTTTCACTAGTAGAAGTTTGATATGAAGTTGGTAAATCAGTATATGTTATAGAATAAGGTTCTGTCCCTGTTGGGGTACCATATGCTTTTCTTTGGACTTGAACAGTCAAAGTAGTGTTTAAATCGTTGTATGTAATTTGGAATTGTTTGTTAGTTAAAGCACCACCGCTACTAGCGTCAGCATAAGTGAATTGATAATCAGCAAATGTCACACTACTAGTGACATCTTCACTAGTATTAGTGGTTACTGTGATATCAGATTTGGTAATTGTTTCACCGACATAGAATGTTTTATTACATGTTGCAGTAATTGATGTTGCTGGTGCAGCAGTTACGGAAATAGTCTGGCTACAAGACTTTCCACCATATGTGATAGTAACGCTTACATCATCGGTGGTTAATGTGGTAGACGTAGATGGACTAAACGTAAATTCAGATGTATGTCCAACATATGTATAAGTATCTGATGTACTATCAGAATAATTTCTATTAATAACTAATCCAGTAGGACTAAAATATTCACCGGCTGTGTAATCTGTTTTAGTAGGTGCAGTAGCGACCGAAATAGAAGATAAAGTTGGTGATGAACTACCTGAAGTTGTGTAATCAAATTCAACTGTTATTGACACAAGTCTAATTTGCTTGCCTGGTTTTGTGATTTTAATAGCTAAATCATCACTAAAACTAGAAGCGCTTGCTGAAGAAATAGTATAGATAGCATTTGTATAAGTTTTGCTGGTTGGTAATGTTCCGGTCTGAGTGGCAGTCACTTGTGATGTACAAGCACTGCTTGTATAAATTGTAAATGTTGAACTAGAAGGATTGTTTCCACTACCATATGTTCCTGAATTAATTGTTATTACAACATTTGAGGTAATGGTTTTGTTTTCAAAAATACCAGGAATATTAGCCACAGATTCAGTACCGGATGCAGGACATAGCCAGTAACTACTTTGATCGGTACAGTCAGTCAAAGACCAGGTCTTACCAGATCCAGTTCCTTGATTTCCATAATTATAAGTTCCAGAGAAACTACCAGATTCTCCTCCGCCTCCGCCACTACTAGCTACAGTAATACTGTAAGTTGCGGTTTTAGTGGTGCCACCATAGGTATAACTAACAGTAACGGTGTAATTACCTGCTACAGACATATTATAACCAGAGAACGTTGCACTCGCTGTAACATTGCTAGAAGTTGAATCAGAGAAGTTCGCGGTTACTGTTCCACCAAAGCTAAAATCTTCATCAATAGTGAATGATGTTTTGCCACCACTAACAGAAATTGAAGATAAAGTTTTACTAGCAGCATTAACAGTAATTGCCTGAGTAGTTGATTTACCACCATAGGTGATAGTGACGCTTGCGTTACTAGTAGTTAAAGCTGTAGATGTAGATGGACTAAATGTAAATTCAGAGGTATGTCCACTATATGTGTATGTATCATATGTTGAATCTGAATAATTTCTTCTAATTACAAGCCCAGTAGGATCAAAAGTCTCTCCTGCTGTATATGTAGTTTTAGTAGGCGCAGTACTCACTGAAATAGATGATAAGGTCTTAGCAGCATTTACTGTAATAGTTTGACTACATGACTTACCACTATAGGTAATAGTAACAGTATTGTTACTAGTGGTTAATGCAGTTGAGGTAGATGGACTAAAAGTAAATTCGCTTGTGTGTCCACTATATGTATATGTATCAGAAGTAGAATCAGAATATGTACGAGTTATAACTAATCCAGTAGGATCAAAATATTCTCCTGCTGTATAGCTTGTTTTATTTGGTGCAGTACTAACTGAAATTGACGATAAAGTTTTAGTCGACGAAGATCCTGGGACTTTATAGATAAAGAATGGCAAATAACTGCCAACACTAGAATAAAAACGATAATTAGTACCATTTTTACATAAATATCTATTATTACAAATTAAATGACCGTTTGAATCAGTACTACATGTTCCAGCGGAACCATAAATAAATTGGTTACTACTACCAGGACTTGCAATAAAGTTACTTGCGGTTTCATCTTTTAACGTAAATCCACTACTAGATGCACTAGCAACGTAGAATTTCTTCCACTCTGAATCAGTTTCAGATACAGTTGCATCTTTATTATTATTCCATCCAGTGACACCAACCCCTGCAGCAGTTCTTAAAACAACATAATCACCAACAGATAAATCGGAGTTACTATCAATAATCTCTGGTTCTGTTGGAGCATTCACTGTTAATCCTGAAATGGTAATTGTTTTACCACCATAAGTACCTGTTACTGAAGTAGTTCCAGCAGTTAATGGGTTTGGTGACCAAACTACAGAACTAGTAACATTCCCAGTTGTGGAGTCGCTATAAGTAGCGGTAATCGTTAATCCATTTGGATCAAATGATTCTCCAGCACTATAAGTTGTTTTAGTCGGAGAAGTAGAACCTTTAGAAAGAGAACTAACTACTTTAGTAACAGTAACTGTACAAGTACTCGAATATTGAGTTCCACTTATAGTTGCTTTAGCAGTAATAGTTGCAGTTCCAGCAGAAACACCAGTAATAGTGATATTAGTTCCACTTGCAGACGATGATGAACTTATACTAGCAACAGAGCTATTTGATGTGGTCCAAGAGATGGTTCCACTATTAGATGCAGTTGCAGATAAAGTTGTTGTACTTCCAACAGAAATGTTAGCGGATGAAGCGCTAATAGTGACTCCATCATTATTTACAGGTGTATTTTCACCATAATTGCAGTAATTGCCTGGTGTCCAGCTTGAATATTTGCTGGAATTGGATGAACATAAATTACTAACAGTAGTGTTAAAATTTGACCATATTTTAGCAACATATTCTGGGTGATCCACAAATGGGTTTCTATTCCCTTGAAGATATTCTGCACCATTATTACGATTTATTTCATAAACATTAGGTGCGTAAGCAAAATGCCACTTAATTAAAGTGTTCATATTACCCATCATATTATCTTTATTACTATTACTTGTGCTGTGCGAATCAGCATCGCTTAATGTGAAGCTCGGATAAGCTACAACACAATATAAAATTACGCGAGCGCATTCGCCTCGAACTTCAGCATCATATCCAGCAGTATATGGATCCCATCCTGCTGAACTACTATTTTTACCTTCAACATAGAATGAATTGCCACGGCTAGAGTTTTCGGAACTTATTGTAGGGCGAGTATGTAAAATATCAGCTTCAACATTATTTCCACCATGGGAATTAGGCCACATATGTTCCCTATTCCAACTTGTAGCGGAAGTTTTTGTATAAAAGGAAGCAACTTTAGTTCCGTATGTTTGGCCATTGCTATCTTTAGCGGTGCTATTTAAATCATAGTCTGTATAAATGACTGCTCCACTTGTATCAGTACCAATGCCGCTATAACCTATGGTTCTTTTACGCTTAGAACTATTTAAAGATTGAAGTTTGCTTAAAAGAGATGTTCCACTATCACTATCAGAAATTGAGCTATAGTAAGATGCTAATTCTGAAGCGGTATCAGAAACAGAGTAATGAGTACTAGGTGAATAATAAGCTTTAGCAACTTTAGCTTCTTTATTAAAACTACCAACACCTAAAAAGGCGCCTAAAGAAAGGGTCAAGGTGCCTAAAACAAGTCCGATGATTCTTTTTTTCACAATTATATTTTACGATTCTCTTTCTTATTAGGAAAGATTATATATTACACAATATATTTGCTATATGTAAGCATTATTTTTAAGCAAATTATAAAACATCGTTTCTAGGCTCTAGAATGACGTTTTTTTATAAAAATTTATTCGTGCCATCTACGTTTTTTGATAATGAGGTAGCCTGCGATTGAAATCATAGACAACGAACTAACAACAATTATTGTATTTCTAGTTTCTGAACTAATCGTGTCAATTGGATTAACAAATCTAAATGCCGCTAATTGATTAGAACTATTTAATGTATCTCCATTTTTACTAGCCCAGGTAGATAATCTAGTCCATTCTACGTTATAAGCTGAATTAGATGTAAATAAATTTCTTTGATGTAGATTTAACGCATTAAACGCTGTTTTAGCGGTTACGTAATAATGATGTTCATCATCTTTACAATATCCAAGATTTTCAACATAATCCATATGCATATAGGTATTAATAAATGTCTCTAAACCAACACAATCTTCGGATTGGCCTATATCTTCCATAGATTTGGTATAAATAGTTACTGATTTGATCCACGCTCTTTTACCATTTGTTGTTGTTGCAATAGCAACAGAATTAGTAGCGGTTGTATATTCTTTTGTGTAATTAGCGTATGAAGTTGTAAGTGAATTAGCGGTTCCACCAATAGTCATGGAAACAGGTGAATCTGTATTATAAGTACGCGCATTTACAACAACCTTATAAATATTAGAAGTTGTAGAAGTAATAGTTAATGTTCCTTTATTGCTTCCAGAACCAAGTCTTAATGCTTTATTTGATGTGTCAGGACCATTTTCAATATTTGTATAACCACTTTTAGACGTTGATAAAGTATTAACTGAAATTTTTTCAGATCCTGAGGTATAAGTAATAGTGCCTAGAACGCTTTCCACTTCTTCAAGAACTGTTCTTGTTGAATTAACTGTAATATCATATGAGTCAGATTTTGTTAATCCATTATATGTATATGAGACTGTAACTTGTTTAATGCCAGTAGTAGACATATCTGGAGAAGTAACACTAGTAGGAGGTACTACTTTTTGGTACCCATTAGCGAATGTCGCAGTGCATGTTCCATCAAATGAGAAAGAATAATTCTTTTGATATGTTGTAGTCATACCAGTAACAGCGATTGATGATAAAGTACCAGCAGAAACAGTAATTACATATGTTTGAGACTTGCTGCCATAACTAACAGTCACAGTTTGATTACCAACTGTGGTCATGTTATAGCCAGTAAAGGTTGCACTGCTAGTGACATCTTCGCTAGTTGTATCCGCATAATTTGCGGTTACAGTGCCACCAAAAGAGAATGTATCTCCTTCAACAAAACTGGTTGTGTATCCACTAATAGAAATAGAAGTTAATTCTTTTGGTAAACTCACTTCAATTGGTAAGAAGCAAGAGAATCCACCATAAGTAATTTCCACCACTTCATCGCTTGCAGCTAAAGGTGTTACCAAAGATGGATCGAAGCTAAATTCAGATGTATGCCCAGCATAAGCATAGGTGTCAGCAGAATTATCACTATATGTTCTAGTGATTACTAATCCGGCCGGATTAAATGTATCCCCGACTTCATATGAAGCTTTTGGAGATGTTTGAACATCAATATCAGTTAATGTTTTATTTGGAGTTAATGCATATAAGTATGCATTTGTGTACGAATTAGATGTATATGGTCTAAGTCCAGAACTATTGTAGTAAAAAGTCCCTGACGTCGCATTTGTGACCAGTCCGGCATTAGTTAATGTAAAAGTTGTAGAACTAGAGGAACTAAAATCAACTTTTTTCGCACCAGAACAATAAACATAATTACTACCGTTTTTTAATTTAAATCCGCTAGAAGTGCCTTCGAGAGTAAAAATTATCCATTCACTGCTGGTGGAAGACAAACGAACCCAGTTGCTATCAATACCTGTTGCTAAATTAGATGTAGTTGTTCCCCAAACAACAAGCATATTGTTAGTTATTCCTGACGAAGTTAAAGGAGTATTCGATATCGTATAATCATCAATATCTCCACTTCCACCTCCGCTAGAAGAAACACTTATTTCATATGATGTAGTTTTTGTTGCTCCACCATAAGAATAAGAAACAGTAACTGTATAATCTCCAGCAACCGACATATTATATCCAGTACAAGTTGCGTCATTAGTGACAACAGCCTCAGTATCATCATTATATGTTGCAGTAACAGTTGGTTTAACAAATGTATCATCAATTGAATAAGATGTTTTTTGTCCACTTATAGAAATAGAGGCAACTTGTTTAGTGGACGCAACAGTAACTGTACAAGTTTTAGTATATTGTGTTCCACCTATAGTGGCTTTAGCAGTAATTGTGGCAGTACCTGCACTACCAGCAGTTAAAGTAATATTACTTCCACTACCGGAAGAGGAACTTGATAAACTTACAACATTAGAATTAGATGTAGTCCAAGTAATACTACTTGCATCAGTTGAAGTGGCACTAATTGTGGTTGTGCCTCCACTAATTAAAGAGGCTGATGTTTTAGAGATAGAAACTCCAGTACCTGAAGTATACTCACCTTTATTACCGTAATCTGTAGCGTGATTTGGATCCCAAATCGCCCCAACTGCGTAAGGACAATCAATAAATGGGTTTCTATTTCCTTGACCTGCGTATGCAGCTTGGTTTCTAATAATTTCTTTTTCACTAACAGGGTCATCTTTAGCCCATTTTAAATAAGTAGTTAAATAAGGATTGTTTATAGATGGGTATGTGCTTTTATCAAAAGCACTAAAAGAATTGCCAGACATCTTGTCTTGATAACAAGTTACAAAGTAAAAGTAGATTCTAGCAATGTCTCCTTTATATTGTGGCATTGGTTCAAATGTTTTTGTCCCACTAGCATTATTACCCAATTTACATCCATCATTTGAAGTATAAGTAACACCACTTACAACATCATCGTGTGGATAAGAACTTCTTCTGTTATTAACATATCCATCAGATGGTAAAACATGATGAACATCACTCTTCATTGGAGCAGCTTCATTAAATGAAGATTGAGGAATAACATGCTCTCTATTAATAGAGTCGCCTTCTTTTTTATAAGAAGCGTTAATACGTTTATCGTTTAGGGTATAGTCTGTTGAATCAGCGTAAATATCCCAGAAATGAGTGCCATCCGGTCTCACGTCTGTGGTTTTATATGCTTCCCATAGTCCATCATAAGACCAACCCGCGTTACTTATCTTAATCTTATTAAATAAAGAGGTTTTTAAAGTTGCTCCTGTTTGATCCCAGTTAATATTTGAATAATATTCGTCAACAGTTTGTGTATATGTAGCATTAGCAGCTTTAGGAACTTTATTTTCACTGCTTTTAAATAAAGCAAATGAAAACGCTCCAATAGATAACACTAGGGAAGATAAAATAAGAAGAGGTCTAAGTTTTTTCATAAAGTTCTATAGGCGCATAAATAACATCGGATCAGAAAATTCGTTATATGAATTAAGTGCCTATATTTTTTGTGTGCTTATATATAATATTATATAGAGATATATAATGAAAGCACTATTTCAGATATAAAAAACCAAGATATCAAACCTTGGCTTTTATGCTTTATTTGAGTTTTTCTTTATATTTCTCTAATTCAACAGAGTTCGCTAAGACCCAGTGACCTGGAGTGATCTCAGTGAGTTTAGGAGCTTCTTTAGAATAATCATGTTCCTTAGCAGGAATATATAGGTATCTAGTTCTCTTCTTTTCACTTAATGGATCTGGTTTAGGAATAGCAGAAAGTAAAGCGTGGGTATATGGGTGAAGTGGGTGAGCGAATAGTTCATCACTACTAGCAAGTTCCACGATTTCTCCATAATACATAACGGCAATTCGATCGCAGAAATATTTAACAACCGATAAGTCGTGAGCGATAAACATAATGGTTAATCCAATTTCTTCTTTTAAATCATTTAATAGATTAATGATTTGGGCTCTGATAGAAACGTCAAGCGCACTAATAGGTTCATCACAAATTAAGAATTTAGGATTCATTATTAAAGCACGAGCAATACCAATACGTTGTCTTTGTCCTCCTGAGAATTCATGAGGATATCTAGAAGCATATTCAGGAAGAAGTCCGACTTTAATAAGGACATCTTTAACTTTTTGTGAGTTTTTAAATCTATTATATTGACCTTGAATATGTAAACCTTCTTGAATGATATCTTCAACTGTCATTCTAGGATCAAGAGAATCAACAGGATCTTGGAAGATCATTTGCATATGGGACATCAACTTTTTATCAACATGCTTATTGTCATATTTAATTTGAGCGATTGCCTCATATTGTTCTTTCTCAACTTCATCAATATGATCTTTCACTGCTTGAATCTTGTTTTTATATTCCGCTTTTAAATTTTCAACGGTTTGCTGAGTAGATTCATCTACTGCCTTCTTTTTAGCAGCTTTAACAGTTTCTTTATATTCTTTAAGCCTTTCGTTTAATTCAAGCATCTTCTTTCTTCTAATTTCAATTTCTGAAGAATGCTCTTTGTTAATCTCTTCGACTTTTAAGGATTTAGCCTCTTCATCTTCAATATTAGAAGCTTGTTCCATTCTTTCTTTGTAAGTAGATTTAATGTCTTTGATTTCGCCTTCTAATTTAGAAAGTTCATCATTGATTTTTTCAATTTCAGGAATTAGACCGGTTGTGTCTAAAACTTTTTCTAACTCAGAGGATAATTCTTTCTTCAAATCTTTGATTTGTCTACGACCTCTAATTTTAGTCCATTTAATTTCTTTTTCATTCCATCTACTTCCGGCAGAAGTTCTTCTACCTTCAAAATAAACAGAACCAGAAGTAATGTTATAAAGTCGAATTAAAGAACGACCTGTTGTGGTCTTACCACATCCAGATTCACCGACAACACCAAAACATTCACCTTTTTTAATATCGAAAGAGACATCGTGAACAGCCTTTGTTTTAAAAGCACTACGCCCATGACCAAATTTAAAGAATTGCTTTAAATGACGAACAGAAAGTTCGATATCTTGATCAACCAATTCTTGTCTAAATGTTGGCTTTCTTGGTTTGAATTTACATTTAATACGATAAATGGAGCGATTAACAATATTCATAATTATGCTCTTGCTCCTTTCTTCGCGTTTTTCAAAGAATTTTCAATACGAGTTTTGACGATTTTTGGCATTTCCACTTTTGGGGCTCTTGGATCAAGTAACCAAGTAGCAGCGTAATGAGTGTCACTAATTTTAAACATTGGTGGCTCTTTTTTAAAGTCAATTGCCATTGCGTATTTACTACGTAAAGCAAAGGCATCACCCTTAGGTGGATAAATCATATTCGGAGGTGTTCCTGGAATCGCTTCAAGCTTTTCTTTACTATCAATATCAGGAATAGAAGATAGTAACGCCCAGGTATATGGATGACGTGGGTCATAGAAAATATCATCTTCAGTGCCATATTCCACAATCTTACCAGCGTACATAACCGCAACACGGTCCGCCATATTAGCCACAACACCTAAATCGTGAGTAATAAAGATAACAGAGATATTTCTTTCTTGTTTTAATCTATTAATTAACTCTAAGATTTGCGCTTGGATAGTAACATCAAGAGCAGTAGTTGGTTCATCACAGATTAAGATATCTGGATTAGCAGTTAAAGCAATAGCGATAACAATACGTTGTCTCATACCACCAGAGAATTCAAAAGGATATTGTCTATATCTTTTCTCTGGATTAGAAATACCGACTTCCTTCATAATCTTTAAGGCTCTAGCTTTAGCCTCAGATTTAGTGATTTTAATAGAAGCAATATATTCTTTTTTCGCCTTAATGCATTTCTCTTTAATTTCTTTTTTATCCTTAAGATAAGATTGATAATAATTAACTTTATCTAAGTATTGCGTTTTAAGTTTAGTTTTATACTCTTTAACTTCACCCTTAGCGGTTTTACATCTAGCTTTATACGCTAATTTTGTTTCTTTAATTAAAGGTTTATATTTAGTTTTTAAAGTTTCTTTAGAATTAGAAGCATTAGAGTTAATAGTTTCAACTTCAAGATTATATTTATCTTTTACTTCTTTAAGTTTAGAAGGAACTTGTTCTTTCATTGCTGCTTTTTCAGTTAGAATCGCTTCTTTTTCTTTTTTATACCACTCTTTAATTTCGCTTAATTTAGCAGAATATTCGCTCTTATACTTTTCTTTATTTTCTGGATCGTTTGTATAAGCAGCTTTAAAAAGTTCGCGAGCCTCTAAAATCTTACCGTTACGATTAAGTTTTAAAGTATAGAAAGAACCAGATTTAAAAATAGAAGGTTCTTGTTTAATTTTTGTAACTTCTTTTTTCTTTTCGGCTTTTAAGAAATGAAGTCTTTCTTTACGGAATTTTTTACTAGTTTCATATTCCGTAATTGCGTTTTTATAGGCTACAAATTCTTCAGCCACTAAGTCGTTATAATATTTTTTAATACGGCTGTTATTGATTAACATTGCTTCGGTGATTTGTTTACCGATTCTCACAATTGGGTTAAGTGAGGATAATGGGTCTTGGAAAATCATTCCAATTTTATGGCCTCTAATACGATGGAATTCATCTTCACTAACTTTAGTTAAGTCTTCTCCTTCATACATAATAGAGCCACCCATAATTCTTCCATTAGCACTTAAAATACCCATGATAGCTTTACTAGTGACAGATTTACCAGAGCCAGATTCACCAACGATACATAAAGTTTCACCTTTATATAAATCAAAGGAAACCCCTCTAACAGCCTGAACATAACCGTGGTCTGTGGAGAAGTTAATCTTAAGATCCTTAACGGATAATACTTTTTCTTTTTCCATTATTTTTCTTCTCCTTTCAAGCTTGGGTTGATCGCATCACGTAAACCATTACCAAATAAGTTGAACGAAATCATTACTAAAGCAATGACAACTGATGGGAATATAAGTTGATATGGATGGTTAGTTAATTCGGATTGGTTATTAGACAAAATAACACCTAAAGAGCTCAAATCTTTGAAACCTAATCCTAAATAGGAAATAGTCGCTTCAGAGAAGATAACGCTTGGAATCATTAAAACCGCTCCAGTGATAATTGTACCCATCGCATTTGGTAAGATGTGTTTAACAATAAGTCGAGCGTCACTAGCTCCTAATGTTCTAGAGGCTAAAACATATTCTCGACCTCTAAATCTATAGAACTGAGTTCTAGTTGTAGCGGCAGTGCCAATCCAACCTGTTAAACATAAAGCGAAGGCAAACGTACCAATACTACTACCGGCACGTAAGACGACAATAGTCATAACAACAATCCAAGGGACACCTGATAAGATATCGGTGAAACGTTCCATAACTAAGTCAACAGCACCACCAAAGTACCCACAAATAGCACCCCAAATTAAACCGAATGTAAAGCAGACTGCAAAGGTAATGACACCTAAAATAAGAGAGTTTCTTAATCCTTCAAAGACATATTTGAACATGTCTCTGCCACTTCTATCAGTGCCAAACAAGAATTTTGGCATAGTTTCATAACCTAAATATTTGTAATAAATAACATCAGTTTCCACTGAGAAAAGATATTCTCCAGTATGTAAGTCATATCCAGTAACTCTAACATTTGAAGGAGTAATTGGATGCTTATTATATTCATCAGCAACAATTGGACAACGGTTTGGATTTAATATTTCATATTCAAAACCTGTACAGTGATATCGACCATTAATTCTAACAGCAGAAATAGAATATGTTATCCACTCGTTATCTTGATATATTCCAAAGTCAACGCTATCAACTATACGAATTCTTTGTCCTAAAGCAGCTTCATAAGAATCATAGGTAAAGGTTGCGAAGTGAGCACGTGCTTGGTGAATGTTTTTGATATATTTAGTGTCATCGCCACTTTTCCATAATCCTGGATTTTGATAAGTTGTCGATCTGTCAAATTTGACTTCAGAACTACAAATCATCATCTCCATAGCGCTACTAAAGGATATACCATGCAATTTAGATTCTTCGTCAGTAGTTGAAGAAAAATATACTTTTTGTCCGTAGTTATCAGAATCAGTATTAATGACAAAACTCTTGATTAAAGAACAGACGTTATCTTCTGGAGTTGTGCCTTCAGCCTTAGAAGTTTTGATTCTAAATCTAAAGTTTCTAAATTTTGTAGTAGTTCCGCTTCTAGCAAGAATATATTCACTTAAATTAATTTGTTCTTCTCCGCCTGTTTCACCTATCATGTGATTACTAGCAGCAGGAACAATCTCGATGACTTTATCGTCAACACCTTCAGAATAAACAAATTCAAGGCTAGTTAAACCAAGCTTGAAGTTTTCTGGGAATGTTTCATCATCTCTTAGCATATCTTCATCACAAGCAACAAAGCTAGCAAGAGTTAAAGTTGTGGTTGTTAAATCCATACCACTATCATCATCAGAAAATTCGAATTTATCAGGATCATTATCTATGAATGTACTTGTTGCAATAGTTGATAAATATGATTCTTCAATATTAGCGTTTCCACCATAAAATCCGGAAACAATATAACCATCAGTAGCGTATCTACTAGTACGGTTAGTAAAACCAGTTCCTTCATATCGAATATTAGAAACACCATTACGATAATACAAATCTGGATCTGGATAATATTGATATTCACCTGGAGTTGGATCTACTTCACGGTGATTAACCGTGATGGTTCCATCCCAGAATCCGCCCGCATTAAATAATTTTGGCTCTAAGTTCTTTAAAGCCGAATCAGAAGATGTAGAAACATCATTTGTGTTAAAAATTGGGACGAATATAGCAAGTAAAATTAAAGCACCTAAAATATAGGCAGCAACCACACTACTTTTGTTTTTGCGGAATCTTTTTAAAGAGTCTTTTAAGAATGTAGTTGGTTTAGTTTGGAATTTTTGTTCATGAATTGTAGAATCCGCTTGTTGAAGAACAAAGTCTTCCTGCTTAATTTCTGGGTCTCTAGTGTCAGGAGGTAAGGCTGTAAAATCGAAATCTTTATTTTCCATTATTTCTTTTCCCCCATTCTGATACGAGGATCAATAAAGCCATAGGACAAGTCAAGAACAATTCCTGCTAATAATCCTACAGTAGTAAAGATTGCCATATCGACCATTAAAACGTTGTAATCCTTTTCATTGATGGCGCGGATATATAAATCACCAATACCAGGAATACCATATAATTTTTCTAAGATCATAGATCCACCAAAGATACCAATAAATTCAGCAAGAATACTTGGCAAAATTGGAACGAATGCATTTTTTAAAGCGTGACGTTTAATCGCTTGATTTTTAGTTAGACCTTTTGTTCTAGCAAGTAAAAGATATTCGCTAGACATGACTTCGCAAAGTTCGGCTCTGACAAATCTGGTGTAGCCACAAATACTGCCAAATGATAACGCCATCACTGGAATGATATAAGCAAGGAGTTTGGTACTAAAGCTCGCCGAAGGTAATGGCCACATACTAGGCAATACTTGAGCTTTATAGCAAAGGAAATAGATAAGGAAGGAAATTACAACGAATGATGGAATAGAAATGAAAATCATGACCAATGTAGAAATTAAATGGTCAACCCATGTGTTTTTCTTAAGACCAGCTAGGATGCCAAGAGCGATTCCTAATGGAACAGAAACAACTACCGACACAATATTGATGTACATTGATGTTGGTAATCTAGAGAAAATAATAGATGTAGCAGGCTGATTCAAATCAATAGAAGTTGATAGGCCCCAATCCCACTTAGTAAAAACATTCCCTAGCCAATTACCATATTGTTCTAAAATTGGTTTCGCATAGTAGTATTCATAGTGAATTCCACTTTCATCTCGAATTTCAAACCAAGCAAGTGGTTCGCCTAAAACAGAAACAATGCTTGGATTGTCATAAACATCAACGTAATTTAAACTGAGTTGTTTAAGAAAATAAGCATGTTTAGCAGCTTCACTTCCACCAAATGTTCCACTTTCGAATTGTAGTGATTTAACTAAAAGGAATGTTAAAGACAAAATAATAAAAGCAGTAATAAGTGCTAAGATTATTCTTTTAATTGTATACTTTAACATTGTCTTTTTTCCTTTCCTTGCTGACGCAAATAGTGCGTTAATTATATATCAATGAAAAATCTTAAGCAAGAAAGCAATTATATATAATTGGTTTGCCATTTAATTATCGCGTGTATCTTTAGTTTAAGTGTAGTATAAAAAAGGACGCGATAAACGCGCCCTAAATATAAGATTAAATATCTTTATAAATCGTAGATATCGTCAGCTTTTACATATTCACTAGTTTTAATAGGATCGATTACAAAATCGTCTCTAGTAAAAGTGTCTCTTTGCTGAATGACTAATGTATGTTTAACATCGTGTACGTAATAAGTTAAAGTAAATCTAGTTATGCATGATTTAACCACACCGTGATCCCAATAAATTCTGGCATAATCACTTTCATAATAGTCAGAATATGCTGGAATATCTAAATTAGTTTCCATAGTAGGAGTGGATTTATTTGGCTTAGTGCTAGATGAAGCAAAAACGAATGAATATTCTAAATTTTCGGTATCTTCACCATAAGATTGCACCATGCCTGAATAATCATACCAATCACCACCCATAGAATCTTCAATACAATTTTCAACCAAATCATTACCAATGGTAAATAAAGAATCTAAAATTCCGTAAACTGTATCGATTCTGGTTTTATCAGTACCGAGGTTAAATTCTGTAGCTACAGGTAAATATTTTTTTCCTTGCTCGGTATCGTGATAAATATAGGAGTGATAGTCTTCATCAGTATAAATTTGCCAGACTCCAAAACTTCTACTTGTGTTGCCATTATTAATCTTTGTAACAACATCTCGACCACCGAAATAAACATAGCCATTATCTTTATCAACAATAATGTTGTTATGTTGTTCACTAACAGAAAATAAAGCATCATTCTTATACAAGTAATAAGTTTTAACTTGCTCGGTTAATAACTTTTTAGGATTGCCAATTTTATTAACTTTTTGATAAAGCGAAATGCTTTTTAATTTGGTATTAGCTTTTTTTAAATCACCATTGTTTTCAAATACTCTAATAGACATAGAATTTTTGATTTTAAGGTTCTTTTTGGCTGCAAAAGTAATTGTCACTTCACCAGCACTTTTAGCGGTAATAACGCCTTTCTCATTGACAGTTGCAATATTCTCATCACTACTTGTATAAACAATTTCTGCATCAGAGGCAAGTAATGGGGTAATCAATAATTCAGGAGAAAATGATTCGCCGACATATAATGATTCAGAATATGAATTGCTTCTAATCTCAGTAGGGGTCAAACTAGGTTTGAAAGGGACTTGTCCGCTAGTAGCGGATTGGGTCCCTCCACAACCTGTTATAGACATTAATGCTGTAAGAGAAAGAAGAGATATTAATGATTTTTTCATATTGAACAACTCCTTTCTATTTTACAAATGCATATTTTGAAGACACATTACCTTCATTTGTTTTTTTGATGGAGTAGTAGTTTTCAGTTGGAACTGAACCTTTGATAGTTACATCATAATAGACATCAATCCACCAGTAGATATCATAGAATTCATATGAGAATGGATTTTTTAAATCATCGATTTCATCTTCATGGGCCTCAGGTGGAACAAGTCCATCAATAATACTTTGATTGTGCATACCTTCAAACATCAAATGATTAATCCATTGAGAGAAAGTATATTTCTTAGTAATTGTCTTTGAAGGATCTTTTGGATCAGGGACTTCTTCTGTCTCATAAACCTCAGTATTGTCAAAATTAATAGATATACCTGTGACAGCACCTTTTTCGTTTGTATGAATTGTAACCCATTTCTTTTCTCTGCTTGTGACATCCTTTAAATCAATCGATAATGAGCCTGCACCAACAAGAGCGATTTCAATTCTAGTAATTTCGAAATCAGTACCTGGTTCAATATCAACAAATTCAAATGGACAATACATAAGTGCGCCATTAACAAGACGGTTAACATTATCATCTTCTCCAATTTTTGGAGCAGTTGTATAACCAAATTTAACAGAATCTTTAGGGGTACCATTTTCAATGACACTACCATGATCAGCAGCTGCCCAAGCAGCATCATATGACCATGATTTTTTCACTTCAATGGTTTTACTTGGATCTTCTGGGTCTTCCTCTTCAACAGCGAAGACGATTGGATCATCAGGATCAACGATAGAGGTATCAGTTCCCCAGTTAAGGGTGAAGAGTGAAGAGTTATCACTCTTTAAGACTTCCATGAAGTTAAGTGGTGATAAAGTGTTACCACTAATAGCACCAAAGCCTAAGTCATAAGAACCGACTTTTAACTTTTCATCATAAACTAATTCCCAGTTCGCTCCTGGAGTTGGTTGGTTCACAACCAATTTAACTAAACCACTACCAACACCGGCTTCATTGAAGGCTTTATTAAAGTATTTAACAATATCGTTGCCATAAGTTTCGATATCGGATTGATACATCCAGTCAATAGAAATATCAATTGTAGTTGGAGATGATTCAGTACCTAAAGTAATGTCACCATGTTTAACTAATTCAGAAATAGCTAAATTGAATTCAGAAGTAGCTTTAGCGCTATCATAACCAAGGGTATCGTATAATTCAGGATCAAAACCGTCTTGGGCGTCTAAGTGATATTGAGATTCATTATAGACATCACCTTTGACAGGGTCGCTTAAATAAGCATTAGAGAAGAAGTTTGTAGAAGGAACAACACCTCTATCTTTAGCAAAGTTGGCTCTATCAATAGACCAGAATAATCCGTTTAAGAAGTGTTTATTACCCATCCACTTTTTAACTAGATATTGTCCCTTTGCTTTATTGACTTTTGAGTATTTGCCAGTAGTATCTTTTCCAGCAAGGAACATTTGATCCCAAGTATCTTGGTCAGAAATAGAGTTAACATTTAATTTAAATGTTGCATCGCCTTGAGTTAATAAGTCAGTATCTCGTTTCACGGCTTGGAACTTCGAGGCTGGAATACCAGTAGAGTCTAATTTGCCTAGATCAAATTCATTATAAATTGCATAGTCAGTTGTTTGAGCACCACTAACAACACGGAGGTGAACACCTGGAATTCTATATCTTTGTAATTCACCTTCTGCAGGAGAAGCATATTCAAACCAAGTATCGTCACGTTTGAAATCAGTAGCTTGGTCAGCATACCATCTCTCTAAATAATAAGGACCAAGGCATAAGGTGTTATATAAGATTGAGTTTGGACCATTATCGCTTTCACCATTTTTGGTACCTTTACCAAAGTTTTTCGCACCATTAATCCAACTTTTGCCTTCACCAATTCTCTTTAAGAAATCTTTTGGTATTGGACTATATAAGTTACTTGATAAAACGTATTTTGCGGTAAAAGTATCAAGTGGATTTTTAAATTCAAAATCAATAAAGTCACCATTTTCGTCATGGCCGCCTTTAATACCGATTTTGTTGTTATCTTGCATATCTTTCCAGAATTTATCGGCATTTTCATCATTTGCGCCACTAGTCTTATTAAAATAAGAGTAAGCACCTTTTAAACCATATGAATCATCAGATGCAAATTCACCACCACGGAATAAACCTGTAGTTTTGGTTAATAAAACTTGGAATGTAGTGATATAGTCTTCTAATTTGACATGACGACGATGGAATTCGCTACCATTAGCGCCCATGTAGTTATAACACAATTCATCAGTTTTTAAATAAACACGATATTTTTTATGAATTGTATCAGTAGAAGTGCCATCTAATGGGATTGGATCATATTCATTAGTTTGAGGGTTCTTTACTTTTTTCGCTAAAAGTGGGAACCATTCGTATTTATAATCCTGTTTCTCTTCGTCATATTTTAATCTAGTACTCCAGAAAGAAGAAGTAATGTAGCCAAATAAGTCTGAAACTTGGCTACCTTGAGCATCCCATCCAGCAATGTTACCAGCATCACTACTAGTTGCGCTAAATAAATATTTTAAGTGATCTTCATCCAAGCCTTCTTCATTAACTGGTGTCCATTTATCATCAAGATAGCCTTCTGTTAATAAGCCAAATCCATAACCTGGGACATATTGCTTATCTGGTGTTTTGGCTTCTGTGAGGATATGAACACGAGGAGAATAACGGACATAACCACCATTTTCAAATAAAGTAATACCAGTTAAATAATTCTTCATTGCATATTCTTCTAATTTTCCAAGAATTTCTGCTTTCTTTGTAGTGTTACTAGCGAAGTTGTAACCAGTATTAACAGCATCATATTTTTGATCAATAGTGAAATACAAAGCTTTTGGCTTAGAGACTCCACTAGCACGAATAGCAATGCCTATTTCAAATGGCTCTCCTTTATCAGTAAGAGTTGGTAAGCCACTTGGAGTAACGTTAAATACTGTTTCTAATTTACCAGTAACAGGATTTGTTCTAGAGGCTTCTTCAACAGTAATATAATCTTCAGCCGGATAAGTTTTCACAGGTTTAAGTTCTTCATCATATTCAACTCCATCAATTAGTTGATAACTATAAACCTTTTCTTTACCTTCAGAATTATATTCTGTAATTTCAATCACTTCTTCCTCGTTAGCAAAGATTTTATTAACTCTTCCACTTTCAAACATAGGAACGAAGTTGAATACCGCAGGACGAGGAGTTGGACCACTTGATCCACCTTCACCACAAGCGGTGATAGTAATTCCTGCTGATAATAATAAAGATGATAAGAATACAAATTTAATCTTTTTCATTATTCTTTACCTCCTGATTTTCTTCTTGATTTAGCAATTGCAATAATAATTGCAAGAGCACCAGCTAAAGAAGCTAATAGAATGCTGGTTGTTGATATATTACCTCCACAGCCACCACCAGTTGCAGGGACTGGGTCATCATATCTTTTAATTCTAACATAATCGTCAACGCTAATTGGGGTAACTGCGCTACCATCAACTGTAACGTAATTAACTACGTTACCGAGGTCTTCAAAATCATTAGAATAGATGAATGAGTAATGTTCAACATATGAATACTGAGAATAGATAAGTTCACCATCATCGTTTTCATTAAATCTAACAATGATACCAGTACGTCCATACGCTTTATTTCTTAACTCAATATATAAACGTCCTGAGAACCATGATCTATTCCAGTTTGTTTGAATTTCAAATTCGATTCTTTCTTTTGAAAGTTCGATGTATCTTCCATTGATTTCCGCATCACTTTGTTGATAGATTTGTTGACCAACAGTGATAGAAACGATGTCTTTATCTTGATAATAGAATCTAACAGAATTTTCTAATACGGAAACGCTAGAGATAGATGGTTCAATACTAGCAACATGTAAAGTGTAGGATTTAGAAATCCATTTTTTAGTACCTGATAAGAGGTAATTGAATGTAATTTCGTAATCGCCTGCATCAAATGGAGCGCCAGTAACTGAATCGTATAGAGGAATAACTCCCCATGCTCTATGAGCAATGTATCCACCACTGAGATAGCCACCATCTACGTGTGATTTGTATAATGGATATTTGCCACCTTCTTCACCAAAGAGCATATCTTCTAAGACGTCTTTAGAGACAACTTTTCCGGTTGCTTTGTTTTTGATGGTGTAATAGTTATCATCAACAGATCTAAGCATAAATTGTTGGATAATCATTGTATTAGACTTGATTGGGTTACCAACATAGAGATTATCTTTAGCGTTCTCATAATAATTTCCATTAAGATCAGTACCTAATAAATTGAATGTACGTTGTTTATTATTAGGATCTGCTAAATTAGTTAAGCTTTGATCATTAGAGAGAATATTATCTGAATTGAACTCTTTACCTGGTTCAACATAAGTTGTAGCCCAAGTACTTCCCATATCAATTTGATTTTTGCCTACTAAACTACGACCAATGTCGTTAACTAATTCACTTGGATAAACTTTATTGGCGTCTTTTTCAAATCCGAATGGTTCAGCAACTTCTGCATCATTATAGGATTTACCTTCTCCAGCGAAGAAGCCCATCCATGGAATTGATAAGTCAATATTGTCATCTAAACTATGAAGAGTGACATAGCCTTCTAAATATGTGCCGTATGAATAGAAGTCTAAAATCTTTTGTTTTTCAGAATCTGGTAAATCAAATTCTGGAAGTTCAATTGTAGTAGTTGAATTCTTCGCCACCACTTTAGTAACTGGGCTGGTCACTGTAATCATAGTGTCTTGAGTAGATTGATAATCTCTTGGTTCAAGATCTTCATAAGTTGCATATGGCCAGATTTCAGTTTTGCCTGTTGAAGGATTAATAACTTCTCTTTCTTCAACCGCTTTACAGTGATATCTACCAATTGGAATTGATTCTTCTTTTAAATATTCACTACCTGTTTCAGGATCAACTGCTTTAGTGAAGTATTTTAATTCTCTAGTGACTTTAAAGACATCGCCAACAGCAACTGTTCCTTTAGTGTTGCTTTCAACGATCACTTTTTGTCCGTCGATAATATCTTCTGTATAGAATGTATAACCTGGAAGTAAGCTAAATGTATCAACTTCAGGTCTTAAATTATAGTTTCTAGGAACAATTTCATTAGACTTTTTCATAGCAGGTCTCATGACTGAATAAGAAATAGAATATCTCTTATCACTTGAGGCTTCGTTATGAGCTAAGAAACTTAAGGAAACTGTGCCTTTATTAATCTTGTCATTATTCCTTAATGCAATCTTTGATTTACCGATTGGATTACCAAGTAAATCTAAACCTTCTAGATAAACATCAGTTTTATAAGCATTTCCAAGATTGACCATACCTGCGCCTTGAATTCTTGGTGAGGATTCATATCCATAGTAGTCATCATCCATTTCGTGTTTGTTTTCGGATGTTTTAAGTGGATAGCTAGGATTAATTTCTGGAGAGATGACATAGTCCTTCATAGGTGTAGCGGTTGACATTAATCTCATATCAACAGTGCCACTATATGCTTTGAAGGCATCTTCATTAGCTCTTAGGTCGCTTGCTTTTTTAGAAAGAACGACTGATTGAGCGCCTGCATAGTTAGGTGCAGACATTGATGTTCCTGATAAGAACTCATAAGTACAAAGAGGTCTTAATTGTCTATCTTCTTTACTTTGAGGTGGAACAGCGCCTCTAATACTATCTCCTGGGGCAGCGATTTCTGGTTTTAAATCTAAATCGAATGTCGCTCCATCAGAGGAGAAATCAGATAATGTATTAGCCTTTGGATTGTCATCAACTTCATCTTTAACAATAGTAAAGGTTTTCACAGATTCAGTATTTGTGGAGAATTTTTCCTTGTCTTTCATTAAGACTAAGGCCACAGGAATAGTTGGTTTATATTCACCGAAACTACATCTGAAGTTGAAGTCACTAGCAGTTGGGTCGTTATTAATGATAACTAAACCAATAGCCTCTTTATCAATAGCAACTTGAACCTTAGTTGCAAAGTCGATGTTACCACGATTGACGATTGCAATTTTACCGGAAACATCCTTTTTAGAGGAACCACTGCCATAGTCAGTACTACTACCATAGCCTGGAATATATTCCCATTGTAAATTGTTACCATAAATTTCGATTAAATCGCTAATACGACGTTCTTCATCTTCTTCATAATCTAAAGAAGAACCGACGTTAACGACTTGATCTTGATAACCAATGTTTGTGCCATCAGGCATTCTGAATGCAGATTTATAGAATGTTTTGCCTGGTTGAGCAGAGGCAATTGACATGGAATCAACTTGGTTAGCGTATCCGCCTAAAACACCGGTTTCGACCATATCGCCTGTCCAGTTACCATAACCTCCAGCGAAATTAAATGAAGTTTTACCAGAGTTACCAGCGGAAATCGAAGATAAGATTCCAGCTTCATGTAACTTGGTTAATGTCTTCATAGTGATTGATTCACCATCAAAGTCAGTAAGATCGCTACCAAGAGACATGTTGATGCCGTCAACTCCAAGAGTAATACAATCTTCTAGAGCTTGTAAAATTGGAATATCATAAGCACCAGAACGTCCTTGGAAGCCAAGCGCTAAATCAGTCTTATTGGCCTTAAAGTTAGTAAAGACCTTCATACAAACTAATTGAGCCTTAGGAGCAATACCGAAGTAACGAGGAGTGTTATCTTCGTTTAGGGCGTGGCCAGAAGCAATACTTGCAACGTGGCTACCATGATAATCACGGGTACTACTAACATCGAAATCGTGTTCATAGTCGCCTCCAGTGTAATCAGGGTCTCCGCCATAATCGAAATAAAATGGAACTTTATTGTTGTGGTATAAGGAACCTTCATCACCCTTTTTAGCGGCGTCGATTATTGCATGCCATTTAGCATCCTCTACTTCATCGTCGTTTGGTGAATAAGCGTGTGTTTTTGTAATATCTGGTCTATCTGACCAACGAACATTAACGTTTTCTGAAGCTTTAAATTCAGCAAATGTTTCGTGTTCAAATCCTGATTCACCATCATGAGCACCACGGAAATAGAACTCGTTATCTAAAATAGCAATAACTGTGCCTTCTCCGGCTTTGGTGTCATTTGTGTAAGGGTCATAATTCATTGTAATAGCGGATTGGTTAACTTTACCACCATAAGCAGTTACAGGATCATGTTCAGGCTCTGTATTACGAGTTACAGATTGTTTGACAAAGCGCATTTTATTAACAGTAACGCTTTTAACACCAGGTAATGATTTAACATTATCCACATATTTGCTGTTAATAGAGATAGCAAACGCATTATTTAAAACAGAATATGAAGTAATAAATTCAACGTTTCTAGTCACATTTTGTTTAATGGTGTTATAAACAATATTTTGAACATTTTTAACACCTTGTTTGGTTAAGCTTTCCAACGAACGATTAACTTCAACAATGATTTGTGTGTCTCTAGGTTCAACAGCTTTTTGTGGACGAGAATCATGTGCTATATTTCCGCCCATAGCGAGTCCTGCTAATAGGGCAGCTAGCATTGAAACTTTAATCATAATACCATCCTTTCTCGTGTCGTATAGGCACGTAATTAAATGTTTGTGTAATAATATATATTAACGCGTGGGCGAAAAGCAAGCACTTTTACAAAAAAACGAGGTAAAAACCTCAAAAATTTTGCTGAAAAAATGCTTAAAATTACGCTCTTAAAACTATCTCTAAAATGACATAAGCAATGCCGAAAAGAATAGCGACAAATAACATTGCAAAATATAATTTTGAAGAAGATTTTCTTTGCCTGGATTTTTCTTCTTTATATCCCGCAAAATCATTGTACTTAGAAGGGTTTCTGCCAAACATACTAGTAAACATTTGCTTAAAGCCATAACTCATAGAGTCGTAAGCGCCTAATTTACCAATCCAAATTAATAAAGCAATACCAGTCAACGCTAAAAAAGCCACCCCTGTTCCATCCATTGCCCCAATATATTTCGATTTATGTAAAAAATAGAATGTTAAAAATATTCCTAATCCAATCGCTAAGGCGACAATAAAGGTGACTAAATAGGCTTTAAAATGTTTTCTTATATGAGCAAACAACCTTTTCATAAATTAGACAAATGCTCCATTAAATAATTTAAATCAATATCGGTGGTAACTTTAAAATTTAATCGATCACCAGGATAAAACTTCACTATTGCTGGATCTACTAAAGAGATATCATCATTAACTTGTATATCTTGTTTGAGAATATGTTTATCTTTAATAAGACCAAATCTAAAAGATTGAGGAGTTTGAATATCTACTTCTTCTCCGTTCAAAACATATTTTCTTCCTGAATTAGATATCTCCGGAATTCGGTCTTTAACATAAATAAAAGGACAGGTAGCTTCAAATTCATTTAAATAATCTATCGCTTGATTAATTATCGCGTGACTCACTAAAGGACGATCTCCATCATGAATTAGGACGTTATCTTTTTCATCTAATTCAAGGGCCTCTAAACCTAATCTAACTGACTCTTGTCTAGTCTCTCCTCCTTCGATAACTTTGTTAATTTTATCTAGGGAATATTTCTCTTTAAAACACTCAACATAAGGAATAAATTCCTTAGAAGTTACTAAATTAACCTCATCGATGTGAGGGTTATCATTAAACTTTTTAATCGCATAAATAACTAAATCAATATCATTAATTTTGATGAATTGTTTAGGGATGTCGGAGTGGATTCTACTACCACTTCCAGCAAAGACAATAAGCGCTACATTCATGCGATAATATTAAACTCTTTAATAATAATTAGCAAAATAAATTAGGCAATAGTATAATAAACCTAACAAAACCCAGGAGGTAAATATCAATGGCGAAAAAGAAAGTCAGAATCGATCAAAGTCTTTGCATCGGTTGCGGATGTTGCGCAGGTACATATCCAGATGACTTCGCAATTGGCGATAGCGGATTAGCAGAAGTCGTTTCTGGAGAAGGCGAAGAAGACGCCGTTAGTGTCTGCCCAGTTGGTGCAATCTCTGTAGAAGAGTAATGATATAGAAAAACCAGGTTAGTAAAATAATCTGGTTTTTTTATGCTTTGCATAATGAAGTTTTTGGGTTTAACTCAGAAACTTTTTTTCGCAAGAATTCAAAAAAATCCACTCTATATATAATGTAACGCTTTAAATAAGGAGACGCATTATGTCCAGAAGTGAATTCAGGTTTAATCGAAAAAGAAAACACTATTCTTATTTATTCAAGGATATTGGCATCTATAGAAAAAACATATTAATATCAACCAAACCGAAACGTAAGTGGCATAATAAAGTAAAAATAAACGTAAGACTATATAAGCGCCCAAATCCAAATAGCAAAAAAGAAGTATTTATTATTCCAAAAAAATATGTTGACCACTTAGAAGCTTTTGATAAGCAAATACTGAAGTGGAAGTTTGATAAAAATGATAAACGAAAAGTTAAAAGAATTAAAAAGCAAAATAAAACCGGATAACGCACTCACATCAATTAAGACAGGTGTTGTATCCGGTTGGATATATTTAAACATACAAACTATTCTTTGTAAATATAATTAGTCATACTATGTGCCACCTAATTTGTAAAAGTTCTTTCAATAGAAATATTAAGAAATAACTGGTTTTCCCAGTTTTCTTTTTATTTAGATCATCTATGCGTTAGATGAGTCGAGGTAGGAGGGAGAGTTCTATATGAAAGAAATTATTGTGGCTCTTTTTGAGATCATCATAATTCTATTGATTATAAAAAAGACCCACCAAGCGATAAGCGCTAGGTTGGTCAACCACAACTAAAAGATAACTGAATAGCGCTTAATTGTCAAGTCTATCAGTATTTACTGAATCTGTATCATCATCCTCTTTTGTGAATATATTTCCAACAAAATATTTGTTGAAAAATTCAGATTTTCTCATAAAGACAAAAATTAATCTATTAAATAATAATTCATAGATTGCGCAGCACATTCCTACCTTCATTAAGTTAAACGGAATATAAATTAAGGATACTGCGCCTACATACGCTCCTGCATTATGTATTGAACTCTTATCTCCTGTTAAGAAAGCGGTGACATTTTGAACGATACCTTCATTAAAGCAAGATGTAAATGAGCCAGATAAATAAGTTGGGGTAATAAATAAAGCATTAAATCCAGTTAAAATAATCGAAACAAATACCGCAATAAAAATATAGGCAAAGATTCTGAATAATAATCCTTTCTTAAACCATTTAAAGACATGGCTAGTAAGCAATAAGGCAATAATAAACATTATAGATGTAAATAAAGCAGTGATATCGCCAATTCCAAATGGACCAGATAAACCTCTAACTGCTAAATTTAAAGCAGCCTTTACTAATGCAACAAATATTCCTCCAGGGAAGCCGTATAAGGCATAAGCAATAATTACCACTATCTCACTAATTTCAATTTTAAGCCAAGGAGCGGCAGGATAAGGAAATTGGGCAAATGCCATCAAAACAAATCCTAATGCACTGAGCATGCCTAAAGTGGCAATTCTAGAAATAACTTCCTTAACGTTTCTTCTTTCTTTTCTCATAAAAAATAGCCCTCTACTTCAGGGGCTACAAAATAGAAATAAAATTCTATATACTTCTCTCATCCAGACTTTACTGTCGCCACTAGAATTTCACTAGTTCATGCTTATTAGCTTGCGGGGTATACCGCCGGTCGCGTTATTTCGCTGCCCTGAAGTAATTACATTTTAAGTATTAATAAAATAGATATCAATAAATACACAAAAAAAGTTAACAACTTTTGCAAAAATCATAGGTGTTAACTTTGTTAATTATTTAATTATCTCATTATATGGACGAGGATATTTAAGATTGGTTTTCCTAATTTTTTTGATGATGATATTAATTCTTTTTTCTTTAGATTCAGGAAGTTCATATTCATCAGTTAAATATACTTCTCCACCTAATTTTTCTAACATTTTTTTAGAAGATTTGAGTTCATCAATTCCATTTGAACCTTTAAGGGCAATAAAGTAACCGCCAACTTTAATTAAAGGAAGCACTAATTCAAGAAGAACCTTTAAATCAGAAACTGCGCGAGCCACTGCAAAGTCATATTCTTCTCTATGTTTTATAGCGTAGTTTTCAGCGCGTTCCGCTACAGTATTTACATTAAAATAGCCGTGCTCCGTAGCGTAATTGCTAATATAATCAATTTTTTTCTTTGTAGAATCTAATAAAGTAAATTCTCCCCTAGATAATGTTGCAAGCACCATTCCTGGATATCCAGCGCCAGTACCTATATCAATAACTTTTTTATTAGTAAAATCAAAATATTTAAGTGGATAAGCACTATCTAGAATCATCAATTCTCTAAATTTATTCTCTTCTTTAATCGCTGTTAAATTAAAAGACTCATTAGCCTTTAAGGTTGCTAACATAAATTCTTCTAATTTATAAATTTTAGAGGGGTCTAGATTTAGTTTCTCTAGTTCCACTACTAGCTCTTGCTTAGTCATGATTAAGAATCTTCTTTATATTTAATATTAACATAGAGACATCACTAGGATTAACTCCCGCAATTCGACTAGCCTGACCTACTGTTAAAGGTCTAACTTTATTTAGTTTTTCTCTAGCTTCTAATCTAATTCCAGACATATTGACATAATCAATATCATTAGGTATTTTAAGCTCTTCTAACTTTTGATGATTTTCTGCATCACGTTTTTGTTTAACGATATAGCCTTCATATTTTTCGATGATCTCAATTTCTTCAATAGTCTGCTCATCTAAATCATATTTATCTAATTCAGGGATAAATTTCGATAATTTAGAATATTCCACTCCTGGACGTTTAAGAAGTTCAGAAGCTAATATGCCACCTTTAAGTTCATTAAATCCTAGTGAAGTAATATATTCTTCAACATCTTTTCTTTTACCTAAATATGTAGATTCTAGTATTTCACATACTTCTTTAATATTTTGCTTCTTCTTCAAAAAGTAGCTATATCTATCTTCAGAAATTAAACCAATTTGATGACCAATATCCGTTAATCTTAAATCCGCGTTATCGTGTCTAAGTAGTAAACGAAACTCCGCTCTAGAAGAGAGTAATCGGTATGGTTCTTCAGTACCTTTAGTGACTAAATCGTCAATCATTACTCCAATATAGGATTGATCTCTTCTTAATATTAAAGGTTCTTTACCTTGAATTTTAAGCGAGGCATTAATACCCGCTAATAAACCAAGTCCAGCCGCCTCTTCATAGCCAGAAGTACCACAAATTTGACCAGCAATATATAGTCCTGGCCACTTCTTTAATTCAAGAGTTGGACCATATTCAGTAGTTTTAATTGCATCATATTCAATCGCATAGGCATATTTTAAAAATACAGCGTTTTCAAATCCTGGTAGAGACCTGACCATCAATTCTTGCACTTCTTCACTCATACTAGTAGAGAATCCTTGTAAATAAATTGAATCAGTATATCTAGATTCTGGTTCTAAGAATAATTGATGTCTTTCTTTATCCTTAAAAGTCATGATTTTTGATTCTATAGATGGGCAATATCTTGGGCCAACCCCAACAATATTTCCACTATATAAAGCAGTCTCATCTAAATGTTCTTTAATGATGTTATGAGTAGTTTGATTAGTGTATATCAAATAACATGGCTCTTGTTCTTCTAAAGGAATGAATTCCTTTGTGGTATAAGAAAACGCTAAATGTCCTTTAGTGCCTGGTTCTAATTTTGCTTTAGAAAAATCAATCGAATCTTTTTTAATTCTAGGAGGGGTACCAGTTTTAAGTCGATACGTTTCTATACCCATCTTTCTTAAATATGGCGATAAACCTAAAGAAGGCTTTTCTCCATCAGGACCTTGTTGAATCTTTTTATGGCCTCTAAAGATATAAGATTCCATATATGTTCCTGTACTTAAAATAACTGCCTCAGAAGTATAACTACTTCCATCAGTTAACTTAACTCCAAAAACATGTTTATCATCATGAATTAATTCGTTTACAATGCCTTCCACTACAGTAAGATTTTTGCAATTTAAAGCCATCTCCTGCAGGTATTTTGGATATTCAAGCTTATCTTGCTGGGCTCTTAAACACTGTACTCCAGGACCTTTACCAGTATTAAGCATTTTCATTTGTAAATAGTGATGATCAGCGGCAATTCCCATCATTCCGCCTAAAGCATCAATCTCACGAACCGCTATTCCTTTAGCGGACCCACCAATAGAAGGATTACAAGGCATGTTACCCATCATCTTGATATTAATGGACACTAAAAGAGTTCTCATACCCATATGGGCACTAGCAAAAGCCGCTTCTAAGCCAGCATGACCTCCACCAACAACAATCACTTGATAGTCCATATTAACCAACGCTTCCTTCCATATCCATTTTAATGAGCTGATTTAATTCAACTGCGTATTCCATAGGAAGTTCTCTAGAGAATGGTTCAATAAATCCCATAATAATCATTTGCGTTGCATCTTTTTCTGAGATGCCTCTACTCATTAAATAAAACAATTGGTCTTCATTAATCTTACTAACGGTGGCTTCATGTTCAATATAAGAAGTATTGTTATGCACTTCATTTGTAGGAATAGTGTCGCTCTTAGACAAGTGATCTAAAATAAGCGTGTCACATTCAACGTGACTTCTACAATTTTTCGCGTTAGCCTTATGTCTTACCGTTCCACGGTAATTAGCGACTCCTCCATTTTTAACAATTGATTTAGAAATGATTGTAGAAGTTGTATCTTCTGCTTCATGAATCATTCTTGCACCAGCGTCTTGATATTGACCTGCTCCCGCAACAGCAATAGAAATACATGTTCCTTTTGCGCCCCTACCTTTTAAAATACAGGCAGGATATTTCATATTCACTTGGCTACCGATATTGCCGTCAATCCACTCCATAGTAGCATCCTCATAGCAGACTGCTCTTTTAGTAACTAGATTAATAATATTCGTCGACCAGTTTTGTACTGTAGAATATCTGCATTTTCCACCTTTAAGAACAATAATCTCCACAACTGCCGCGTGAAGCGATTCTTTAGAATAAGTAGGGGCAGTACATCCTTCAACATAATGAACATCCGCTCCTTCATCAACAATGATTAAGGTTCTTTCAAATTGACCAGATTTTTCATTATTAATTCTAAAATAAGATTGAAGAGGCTTATCTAGATGCACTCCTTTAGGAACATAGATAAAGCTACCTCCAGACCACACCGCTCCATTAAGAGCAGAGAATTTGTTATCCGCCACTGGAATAACAGTAGAAAAATATTTTTTAAATAAATCTGGATATAACTTTAATGCCATATCAGTAGATAAGAATATAACTCCCTTATCTTCAATTTCTTTAAGCATATTGTGATAGACCACTTCTGATTCATATTGAGTGGAGACACCCGCTAAATATTTTTGTTCAGCTTCAGGAATACCTAATTTATCAAATGTATTTTTAATCGTATCTGGAACTTCATCCCAGTTTTTCACTTCTTTTTCGCTTGGCCTAATAAAATAAGTAAAAGAATCAAAATCTAAATCTTTTAAATTTGGTCCATAATTAGGTAAAGGCATAGCCTTAAAACTTTTTAGAGCTTTTAAGCGGAATTCCAACATCCATTCTGGTTCATTTTTATATTTAGATATCTTTCTAACAATATCTTCATTAAGACCTTTTTCCGTTTTTAAAATAGAGACATCTTCGTCTTTAAAACCGAATTTATAATCACTTTGAAATTTAATATCTTTAGGGGCCATTATTTCTTATCCTCTAATAATTGAGAAGCAGCATTCCAGCCAATAGTCGCACATCTAATTCGAGCAGCTTGCTTACTCGTATTAATAAAGACAATCGCATCTTCAAGAACGTCCGCATCAAAATCTTCCTCGTGCATCATATGTTGATATTGAGCAATCATATATTCTGCTTCTTTTTTAGTTTTTCCTTTAATTAAGTCACACATAATATCCGTGCTACTTAAAGAGATTGTACAGGCTACTCCTTCAAAACAAGCGTCGGTGATCTTATCGCCTTCAACTTTAAAATAAATATCTAAATCATCTATGCAATTATCAGAATGCATATGGACTTTATCATATCCTTCCCCTTTAGGAAGATGTTTATTCATTGGGTTAGAGGAATGATCCATAATAATGGATCTCATCATATCATTACTTAAAATAGGCATCTAAAATATCTCCTCCATTAATCAAATTATCCACAAATACATCAATCTCTTTTTTAGAAGTGTATAAATAAAAGCTCGCTCTAACAGTAGCCACTGTATCAATAACTTCATCAATCATTTTTGCACAGTGTTGTCCGCTTCTAACCGCGATTCCTTTAGAGTTAAGTAGAGTTGCTTCATCTTGAGCAAAAACACCCACTCGATTAAAAGCAATAATTCCAGATTTAGAATCTTTATTATAAATAACAATATCTTTACATTTTTCTAGTTTATTTAATGCATAGTCCGCTAGTTCTAATTCATGTTTATGAATGTTATCTATACCGATTGAATTAATAAAATCGATTGCGGCTCCAAAGCCAATAATACCCGCGATATTTAAAGTACCAGCTTCAAATTTATTTGGAGCATCTAAAGGAATAACCTCCATATTTTTATTAAATTTAACATTCATTCCTCCGCCAGTCTTAAATAAAGACATCTTTTGGAGTAATTCGTATTTACCAATTAATGCTCCTATTCCAGTAGGTCCACACATCTTATGAGCGGAGAAAGTAATGAAATCAACATCTAAATCTTTAAAGTCAGTTTTAATATGTGGTACTGATTGAGCACCATCTAAAACAAAGATTGCGTTATGTTCATGAACTACTTTAGCAATACCTTTTGCGTCTATTTCATATCCAAGTACATTACCGACATGCGCAAAAGACACAATCTTAATATTTTGATATTTATTAAATGCTTCTTTAACTCTGTTAACTGTAATCTTCTTATCTTCTAAATCGACAAATTCTACTTTTGCCCCAGTTAATTCACAAATACGATACCAAGGTAAAGTATTAGAAGCATGTTCTTCTAAGCTTAATAAAATAACATCATTTTTCTTTAAATTAGATAAAGCATAACCATAGGCTATTAGATTAATAGATTCTGTGTCTCCGGAAGTAAACACTACTTCTTTAGAATCACAATTAAGAAAGTTAGAAATCTTCTTTCTGACTTCTTCAACTTTTTGATCGACTAAATAACATAAATCATAATCACCACGATGATGATTAGCGGTGTAGTCACTATAATATTCTTCAATTGCTTTAATAACAGAATAAGGTTTAAAGGTTGTTGAAGCATTATCAAGGAACACTAAAGGCTCACCTTGCATAGTCTTATTATTTAACATTGGAAACTGTTTTCTAATTACATCTAACTTATACATTAGAAAGCCTCCTTTCAATAAGACTATCAATCTCATTTTGAATAGAATCATTAAATCCTTTTAAAATTGGTTTTAAATATCCGAGCGTGATTAGCATTTTTGCTTCTTCTAAATTTAAGCCTCTAGAGGTTAAATAGAAGATGTGCTCATCACTCACTTTGCCAACACTTGCCGCGTGACTTGCTTCAATATCATTTTCATCAATTTTTAATATTGGTTTAGCTTTAGCAATACAGTCATTATCAAAGACCACAATTTTAGCGTTTTGATGGGATTTAGATAAGTGACATCCTTTGTTAATATAGGAGATTCCTGAGAAAGTTAATTGACCCTTATCTTTACAAACTCCATAGTTATCAATACGACCAAAAGTAGATGGGTGATTATGATAGATATTAACCAATATATCCTTATTATCATTATTAGAAGATAAAGAGGCGAGATGCCACTCACAAATCGCACCTTCTTCATTTAAATTTATTGTCGCATCAAGCTTATTTTTAGAGACACTAAAATCAGCAAAATATACAACAATTTTTGATTTTTTTCCGAGATTTGCAGTAATTTTACAGTTTTCTAATGTCTTATCAGAGAAGATTGATAAATATAAAATACTATTCTCTAACACTTCAAAAGATAACTCATTATCACTTTTTAAATTATGTAGATATAAACTAGATTCACTTTTAAAGCATTCAAAAGAAAGTTGACTATCAAAAGTGGATAAATCTAAGTTAGTATTTTCTTCTACAATAATCTTATTCATACTTATTTTTTAATCGACTCTCTAACAGCACAGCTACCAATAGAGACTTCATTCATTTTACTTTCTTCTTTTTCGATACTAATTCCGAGTTCAGTTTTAATAAATTCGTAACCAGTTTGATCAATTCGTTTAATGAGACTTGGATCACCATCTAGAACAATTTTTCCATTAACTATAACAATCGCTCTTGTAGGTTTAATTAAATCAAATAATCTAGCGTAGTGAGAAATAACTAAAAATCCTTTGCCTTGAGCTTCTAATTTATTAATCACATCCGCGACAGTTTGAATCGCATCAACATCTAAACCGGAATCAATTTCATCAAGCATAGCAATTTTAGGATTTAATAACATCAGTTGAAGTATTTCGTTTCTTTTCTTTTCTCCGCCAGAAAATCCTTCATTTAAACTTCTAGTGGCTAAATCAAATGGCATCTTTAATTCTTTAGTCGCATTATCAAGTGACTTATAAAATTTATAAGTTGAAATTCGTTCTTTGCTAGTCGCGTTAACTGCGGCTCTTAAGAAATCACTATTAATAACTCCTGGAACTTCAGCAGGATTTTGTAATCCTAAAAATAAACCCGCTCTAGCGCGTTCATCAGTGGATAAATTTGTTAAATCTAAGTCGTCTAAATAAATACTACCTTGAGTAATCTTATATCTAGGATGACCCATAATCGCGTTAAATAATGTAGACTTACCGTGTCCATTAGGCCCTAATAGAGCAACAGTCTCTCCTTCAGATATGCTAAAAGAGACACCTTTAAGGATTTCTTTTCCTTCAACTTGGACATGTAGGTCATTAATTTTTAAAGTTGCCATGCTAATACCTCAATGCTGAATTATTGTAATTATTAGCAAAATAATATGCAAACGATATAGTAATAAAAATGTAATTAATGAGTTTCTTGCGTATATACTCATACGAAAAATAATTAAAATTATTATTGCGCGCAAATGTCAAGATATATAAAATATATTCGCTATGTATTCAAAAAGGAGAAACAATTAGATGAAAAAAAGTAAGCTATCTATCGGTTTAGTTACTAGTTTCATCGGCGCTCTTGCATTAACTAGCTGTGGAGAAACAGCCACTGTTAATCCAAGTGACAAATCTGTTGTTGATTTTATCGGTTATAACAATTCAACTGACCGTATCGAAATCAATGTGGATGAATTGTATCGTGAATTTGGACAAGGAAAAGACGGCACAACTAAATACTATAATGCCATCCTTGAATCTTTAATCAGATACGAATATCCAAAACTTGCCGCAGATGAGAATCCAAAAGAACCTGATCTCAAAAAGTTTAGCAGAATTAAGTCAGAAGCCCTTGATAAAGTGAAAGCAGCTAGACAAACCGCTAATGATAATGCCAGTAATAATGGCACTGACCCAGAGGAAGAATGGGACAAAATTTTAAAGAATAACGACGTTGATTCCGAAGAAAACCTCAGATTAAAATACGTCTACGAATTAGAAAAAGAGGCGATGACTGATTGGTATTTCAAAAAACACTTTGAAACAAGTGAAGATGACACTGTTGTTGGCTTAAGACAAGAATATATCGGTGTGTCTGCTACTACAGATGAAACAACCGGTTTAACTAAAGACTGGACAGAAATTGAACCAGCTACTGAAAATGTTGAACCAGTCTTCCCATATCATGTTATTCACATTTTAGTGAAATTAAGCGCTGATGCAGGTGATTATAGTCACGCTACAATCTCAGAATCTGAAGCAGAAAAATTATGGGATATTGTTAGACACTTAGTTGACGGACAATATAGTTTCGAAGAAACTGCTAAATTATCTGATGATACTTCTAGCAGTGAATATGGTGACGTTGAATTAATGAGCACCAGAACTTCATTCTATAACGAATTCAAATTAGGTACTTATGCTTATGACGCTATCTTAAGTGCTAATAACAGTGAAATCGCTGATGTTAACGATAGTATCTATAAGGCATTTGGTATTGATTCAAATGCTGAAATCGTCACTAAGACCATGGCAGAACTTGATCCAGCTACTGGAGTCGAACACAGAGTGGAAACAAAAGAAAAAGTTGTTGATTTAATTAAAGAAACAATGTTAGAAGATGTTAACGTTCACTTACAAGATCCACAAACTTCTTTACCAGCCATTCCATTTGATGTCTTTAGACAAATTGGTTTATTAGCTAAGGAAGATAAGATTGGAACCTTCTCTCCAGAAGGCGGCCAAGCTTCCTTACCAAGAAACGTTTTATTCAACGCTTTCTTAAACTTCCGTTCACCATTTGTAATTACAAATGAATTATTAAAACAAGATTCTGTGGACTTTAGTAATGATAAAGTTGCTACTGAAACATATAACTTCGACGATGAAGAAGTCTTAAAACTTCAAAGCAACAACTTCCAAAGTGGAAAATTAGGTGATGCAGCCTTCGCTAAGAAAGTATTATGTGACACCAATGGTAACGTTGTTATCGGCGTTAGAAGTACTGCTGGTATTCACTTCATGGTCATGAGAAAATCAGTCTTTGAAAACACTAATAAGAAAGCTTATGAAAAGGTTGTTTATAAAGCTGATGGTACTATTGATGAAGATGCATCTGTCTTAAAGACACATACATCTTTAGAGGATTATTACTACACCGCTGAAATCCCAACCGATAAAAATTATGATTATGATCACGAAACATACGTTAACATTAAAAATGTTAATGATAGCTCCTACTATACAAATCGTGTAAACACTATCAAGAACGACGTTAAATCTAGCAACTTTGATGCTGCTTATGACTACCGTCTATATGAAACCTTACTTAACTATCCTCTAGAAGGAGGAGCGTTAAAGGATAGAATTCACTTCTCTGATGAAGTTGAAGGCAAATCCGTGATTAGAGCTAATATCGAAAGAACCATTAGCCAACTTAGAGAAAGTGCAAAACTCTCTCAAGAAGAATCCATCAATAAAGCATGGACAGAATACCTCATGCAATTAATTAATCAAAACGAATTAAGAAGTGATGAAGGTATGTATAAAGATGCATTTGTTCCAACTACATGTGCCTTCTCATTCAAGAAGGGCAATGAAGCTTTATGGAAAGAAGGAGGAGAGTGCTATGTCAAATAAGAAATTTCCTAAATTAGCAGTTTTATCCTTATTAGGTGTCTTAGGCTTAACAGCCTGTGGTAGTAGCACTGATGAAGTTAAATCTTTACCATCTAATTACAATGACCCAATCATCACCATCGATGATGAGACCGAAGAAATCCATAATAATATTAATAAGATTATCGCTGATCAACTTCACGATGGAGAACTCCCAAGCAAGACCTTAGATAAAGTCTTATATAGATATGCTCAAAGTGTCTATGGAGCTTATAACAAAGTTACTCTTGCTGATGGAGATACAAGCGTTACCTTAAAAGAGGCAACCAAAATCGCTAGAAGCAATAGTGCTTCTGCTGAAGACTTTGAAAAACTCTATAAGTTCATTAGAGCCCATAAAGTCTATTGGACCTATAACGACAAAGGCGAACATATTAACGATAATGACGCTGATCCTAGCAAATGGAGTAAAGTTGAAGATGATAAGACCTTTATTCCATGTAGTTCAGAAATCATCAGAATGACTTCTAGATTCGATGATATCGAAAAAAGAATCGCTGAAAACATGTTCTCTAAAATCTCTGTTGGTTCATACACCACAAAGCATTTCTTTAAAGAAGCAGATTATCTTAAATCATTATATGAAGCTGGTCAAAGTGTTAAAAAATACACTGAACAAGCTGTTAAGGATGTCGTTCCATTAATCATCGATTACACAGTCGAAAAAGATGAAGTGTTTGATGTTGGAATTCTTCATAGAGAATTCTACCAATCAAACTTCGGTTTAGACGAAGATGAAACTGCTGGAGCAGAAAAATATCAATATATTGAAAAGGAAATCCTTCCTCAAATTTATGGTGATTTACTAATTGAACAATATTTATTAGATGAAGAAAGTAACGCTGTTAAACAATCTAGAGCAAGATTAATTAACGTTATTAAAATCGAAAAATATTCTTCCTTCCACATTAACGCTGACTTATTAGTCAAACAATTAGTGAGAGAAATCTATTCTAAAGCCCCAACAGGCGATTATCTCGCTTATGTTGATGAAGCTAATAACCCATATAGAGACATCTTTGAAAAATATGAAGAAATCTCTAAAGGATTAAAAGTCTATGATCCAGCAACAGTTACCCCTGTTACTGATGAAGCAAGTGCGGAATATTGGAACGCTGAACAAATTATCTATAGAATTCACGAATCTCGTTCTGACGCCTTCAAATATGCTGTCAAACAAGGTAAAGCATATTATGAAAACACCACCTATGGTGATTTAGTCGAAGACTATGATGAATTCTTAAGCGCTGAAAGCTTTGAAGAAATCGATACCTCTTTAAGAAATAAGTTCACATCAAGTGGCACTATTTCTCCAGAAGAAGGATTCGATCAAGAAAGAATTTCCTTAAGCCAAGTCGAAGCTATTACTAAGGGCTGGTACGTCCAAAAGAGCGGACCATCACTTGATAGTAACGGCACTATTAAATCTAATTTATTCCAACTCTCAGTTGCTAATAACAAATTAGAAGCAAAAGACGCTACTGACGAAATCCTTAAATTTGATAACGAATCAGGCTTATCAGCAAGCGATAGATATGTCAAAAAAGAAGGCGTCTGGGAAGTTAGAGAAGAAAAAGCCAAGGCTGAAAACAAATATCTCTGCTCCATCAATGGTGCTTACTTCCTTAAATTTGAAGGAAGCTACGCTGGTAGTGAATATACAAACGATATCGTCTATGATGATGGAAGCGCATATTATATCTGCCAAGTAGTTGAAGCTGCTAAAGACGTCAAATTAAGAAATTCTGAATCCGAAAGTAGCTATGCTAACACCCGCGGACAAGAATTCTTAAATGAAGTCATCTCTGAAGTCACCACCAAAGTCGCTGAAACCGGTAGCTATTCTTCTTTAAGTAAAGAATATTGGTTAAAGAAGATGGACATCGTCTATCACGATCAAAGTGTCTATGATTACTTCAAGAGTAATTATCCAGACTTATTTGAATAATTAACAAAACAAAACTAACCAGGTACAATATTAAAGTGCCTGGTTTTTATTTTATAAAAAGGATATATAATTAAATAGAGGTAGTAATTATTATGGAAAAAGATATTTTTTGTAAAATTATTGATGGGGAGATCCCATGTCATAAAGTCTATGAAGATGATGATGTACTCGCCTTCTTAGATATTTCTCAAGCCACTAAAGGACATACTTTAGTAATTTCTAAAAAACATTACGACAATTTCTTAACAATCCCACAAGAAGAAATGCATAGAGTCATGGACGTTGCTCAAAGAATTGGACAAGTCGAAGTGAAATTACTTGGCGCTAGAGGGGTTAATATACTCACTAACTGCTATCCTGCAGCAGGACAAACAGTGATGCATTTCCATGTCCACGTAATTCCTCGCTATAACTCTGAAGAAGGATTTATCCTAGAGATGAAAAATAACGCAGAAGGACTTAATCTACCAGCGTTAGCGAAAGAGATTAAAAAGGAATTATAGTTATGACAAAATCAAATAAAAAGAAAAAGGACACATTGAAGATTTCTAAGAAAACATTGAAGACGATGGACAAATCAATGGAAAGCCTAGAAAACGGCAATGTCTACGGCCCAATCAACGTAAAATAGTAAAAGAGCAAGGATTTCCTTGCTTTTCTTTTTGCGGCATAATATGAGCCTCATTTTGTCTGGCAAAATGACATTTTGGTATACTACAGTAAACCATTTTACATATTTACATATAAAAAGTGACGGCTTGTAACCATCACTTCAAAATTAAAAATATTTATTTTTTTGGTTTATAGAACATTCTGCCGTCTAAAGCAAATACTTTTTGAGTGAATTCTCCAGGAGCGACATCAGTGAATGCTTTATCAAGTACTAGCATCTTACTATCTAAATTATCAATCATAGATAATAATAAAGCTTCTTTAGTAAGAGGAAGTACTGGAGAGCCAAATTCTAAATGTCCGTGATGGGATAACACCATATGTTCTAATAATAGAGGGACTTCACTAGCTAAGCCTAATTCTTTAGTGGCGATTCTAAGCTCTCCACACATAATAGAAATATGACCAAGTAACTTACCTTCTAAAGAATAGTGATAAACCGCTGGACCAACTAGCTCGATCATCTTCCCAAAGTCATGGATTAAAGCGCCTGTTACTAATAGGTCTCTATTAATATCAGGATAATATTTAGCAAAATAATCTGCGTGCTCTGCTAAAGATACTGAATGCATTAATAAGCCACTAGAGAATTCATGATGAACTGAAGCTGCAGCAGGAGAAACATAAATCTTCTCACCAAACTTCTTAATAAAATAATCTAATAAAGCTTTACAGTCTTTATCTTTAATAGAAGATACAAGTTTATTAAATCTAGATATTAATTCTTCCTTAGGAATTGGAGGAGCTTTAATAAATCTAGTGACATCAATATTATCTAAATCTAATAACTTCGCTCCTAAGATCTTTCCTTGTAGAGAATCATTATATTTAATGACTTCAATCATTACTTCAACAATATTACCGACCACAAAGATATCTTTATCGCTGCCGTCCACTTCCCACTTCTTCGCGGCTAAACTTCCGGAATTATCTCTTAATTCTACATTTAAATAAGGAGAGCCGCTTTTATTGGTCCCATTAGATACTGAACCCACTAAAGCTTGAATAGATGTCCTATCTCCTTCTAATAAATCCTTAAGTAACACCATTTTTATATCCTCCTATAAGACCTTTAAGATATCGTTCATCTTATAACCTTTGGATAATAAGCTAGTTAATATCTTTTGTCTTAATTCTTTACCTTTATATTTTCGTTCTAATCTAGTTTTTACTTTTTGATAATCTAACTTTAATTTATCTAATTCATCTTTATAATTAGTCTCTTTAATTTTAGAGGTCATCTCACTAGCGATATCTTTATTAAATCCTTCTAGTAGATAAGCATTATAGAGATGTTGTTTCTTTTGAGTAACGTTATATTTATCATATTTCTTCTCTAACTTAGGAAGTAAATTGTTTGCCTTTTTCTTTTCTATAGAAATAGGGAATTTAAGTTTCTCAATTTGCTCTTTAAATATTCCTTTATCAGATAACTTAGTTTTAATCTTATTTTCTCCATAATTTAAGGAGTTATAATATTCCACTAAATCGCTAGTATAGGCTTTATCATCGATAAGGTCATAACCCTTCAGAATTTTAATTACTTTATCAACATCTTTTTTTGAAGTCTCTTTTTTGTATAGTTTTTCTCTCATTTTATATTCACTATATAAGGCTTTACTTCTTAGCTTTAAAGCGTATTGTAATAGCTTATTAGAATCATTTAATTCTTTAATCTTTTTATATTCTTCTTTATCTAATTCTTTTCCTTCATATAGATAGAAGTTAGTGAATACATCTTTATCTATAGATAATTTATTCGAATTATCGAAAGAGATATTTACTTTATTCTTTAATATCTTGATTTTGGTTATTTTCATTATTAATAACTCTCTTTCTAGGTCTATAAATAAGCGTGTACACTAAAGCGATAACTAAAGGTATCACAAACATTAAAGTTCTCCAAAGTAGTAATGAGGCTCTAGTGATATCTTCAGAAGAATAAAATCCTGATTTATAGAATAAGTTATAGAATACAAGTTCAGAGACACCGGCACTTCCAGGAATAGGAATCACACAAGTCGCCATTTGGTGAACATTAGATAATAAAACACTATCCCAATAATTCGCGCCTATACTAGAGTTACCAACCGCTAAACCACATATATAAGGAACACTATAAGAAATAGTGATATAGACAAAAAACATAAATGCTACTATAAGTAAAGTTTTTACGTGTTTTAAGAGGTTTTTTAAGTTATTACGGAAATTTACTTTACTTTCATCTAAACGCTCTCTAGAAGCCTCTAAATCACGAATTAAATGTAATTTAAATAATAACGAGTATATTGGTCCTTTGATTAATTTATAAAACGGTTCAAAAAATGATAATAAATATACAAACGCGATTGTTAATATATTAAACCCAAAACCAATCCCAATAAGTAACCAAATAGAGATATTTCCACTTCCAATAGAAATATAGCCAATATTAGAAATCATTTGATGTTTAACAATAATACTAATAAGTCCATAAATAATGAGAACAAACTGATAAACAATCGTATACATCGCTAAAATGCTTAAAGCGTTAGACATACGAATACCTTGTTTATGATAGATATATGTCTCCATCACGTGACTACCAAGTCCGGCAGGAGTAACCATACGATATAAAGAACCGATTTGATCAATCGCTATCGCTCGATGAAAATAATAATCTTTATCAAATAATCTAGTTAAAGAATATATAGAGACTGATCTTGCTAATATACAGCCTAATACCACTCCTAATATGGCGATAATATATCCCCAATTCGCATGTCTTAAATCAGCGAGAACTTCATTGGTCTTACCTCTTAAAGTAAAATAAAACGCTAAAGTGGTTAATCCTAAAACAATCACTATATAAATGATGTTGAATATAATTTGTTTTTTGATATCTTTATTAACTGGATAATCCATTTCTCATATTATAACAAAGTTATTGAGAAATGATTATATTATATAAAAGAAAAGAGAGTTATTTTCTCTCTTCTTGTGGTTCGTTCTTTTTTAAATGCAAAATTTGTAAACAAGTAATAATGAATATTCTAATATCTAGCCAAAGCGAGAAATGTTGATAATAATATCCATCTAATGCCGCTTTTTCTTCTGGAGAAATATTTATACGTCCATTAATTTGGGCGTAACCACTTATTCCTGGAGTTAATTTAATCGCTCCATTTTGTTTTCTTAATTCAATTGTGATATGGTCTTCATCTTTATCAATTAATGGTCTAGGACCAATAAAGGACATTCTACCTGTTAAAACATTAACTAATTGTAATGTTTCGTCTATTGATGTCATTCTTAAGAATTTGCCAAATCCTGTGTATGGATTATTAACGCTTTTAATCTCAACACTAGTGAGATCTGGATCGACATCTCCTTTCATACTTCTAAATTTAATGAGCTTAAATTGTTTGCCGTTTTTACCAATTCTAATATGACAGAATACAGGATGCCACTTAGTGACTATTAAGTTAATGATAAATACCCACCACCATAATAAGGAAAAACAAAATAGTATTCCTAATAAAGAACCGAATATGTCAATTAACCTCTTAATAACTAAGTAAAATTTCTGGCTTTTTTTCATAACCAAGAGAAAAGTCTAACACAATACCTATGTATTGTACACTAATTTAATAAAATCAGTTGAGTGTTAAGATAAAGCAAAATAGCAAAAAGTAGCATTTATTTTGATATTATCTACTCTTATTTAACAACTTCTTTTAAGCAGTTAATTAGATAATTATTATCACTATTATCTCTAACCGCTAGTCTAATAAAGTTTTTACCTTCAAATGTCTTCTTACTAGATAAATCTTTAATAATAAGTTTGTATTTGTCTAATAAAGTAGCTGCAAGTTTTCTAGAATTAATTGAGCCGGTATCCACCATCACATAATTAGCCTCACTTGGATAGACTTTAAATTCTTTAAATTCTTTTAGTTTATTAACAAATTCTTCTCTAGCTTCAACGATTTTGTCGCAAGACTCGTCATATGTTTTTGCAAAGAGTTGATAAATTTGTAAATAATACTCTGCAAAAGAGTTAATGTTCCATACTTGCATTTCTTCTTTTAACTCTTTTAATAATGGAACATCACTAGTGGCCAATAACCCAAGTCTAAGTCCAGGTACCCCGTATGATTTAGATATAGATTTAATCACAATCACATTAGGATATTTATTAATAAATTCATCATTAAATAATGTAAATCTTTCTTCTTTATTAGCGAAATCCACAAAAGATTCATCTACTACTAATTTGTGGTCTTTGAATCTAGAGTATTCTGCTAATTCAATAATCTCTTTTTGAGAAAGCATAAAGCCAGATGGATTATCTGGATTAATCACTACTGTGATATCCGCTTTATCAATCATCGATTTGATAGAAGTCATATCTAATCTATAGTCAAATTTAGAATTATCAATTTCTAATATCTCACTATCTTTGAAGCATCTCACATATTCATTAAAGGCTGGGATATTAACTCCAACTTTCTTTCCTTTAGAGATATGCCCTAAAGCGTTAATTAATTCTGCCGCTCCATTACCTACAAAGATATGATTTTCATCTACATTATATAATCTACCTGCGTTCATATTTTGAACTGATAAGCTAGATGGATATTGAGTTAATAAAGTAGGTAACTCATATCTAAGTTTCTCCACCATTTCTTTAGGTGGGAAGTACGGATTAACCAAATAGCAGAAATCAATATATCCAGGGAATCTCCAATATCCCCCATACTTCTTTTCTATAAGTCTTAACTTATCTTCTCCTTTGGAGAATAAGACAGTCGCGATATCTAAATCTTGTGCATCATCGATCTCGTACCAAGGTCTATCATCCATAGTGAAAGCTTTAAATGATATTTCTGGTAATTTACATATATATTTAAGTGGAGTTTCATAATAGCAATTTAGACCATACATCTTCATATATGTCTCTAAAAATGGAATATAGATGTTATTAACAAAGTCTTTAGAGAATTTGTAGATATTGACAGTCTTATAATATTTATCAACGTATTCATATAAGAATCTGGCTTTTTCAATAAACTTCTTAATATGGTTATTTTCATCTAAAGTGACACAGGTGCCATCCATCCAAGATTCATATTTAGCGACTGTAACAATATCTTTATCTTTACTATCTAAAACATCTTTAATTAAGTCTTCATCAAAGATGATGTCACTTTCTAATAATATAACATCATCTTTCTTTAGTTCTTCTTTAGCTAAATAGAATGAATAAATATTATTAGTAGTTGCATAGTCTTTGTTATCAATAAAAACAAAGTCTAATTGACCACTATAATTATCTAAAATATATTTCTTTAAATTATCACCTTTATAGCCGGTAACAATTACAAATCTAGTTATGCCTGCTTTTTTAATTGCAGTAATCGCGCGGTCAATTAATTTTTCTCCAGCGACTTCCACCATACATTTGGTGTTATCTTTTGTATATTTAGCGAGTCTTTTTCCTAAACCCGCTGCTAACATTAATGCTTGCATAATTTATTTACCTGCGAAGTATTATAGCATAATTAGGCAATCACTAATTATGTTTTATTAATTATTTCGATACTTGATAACACCAAATTCGAACAATTTCCAAACATCTGAAGAAGGGTTTTCATTATTGTGTTCTTGCTGAAATTTACTATTCTGTATAGCACTTTTTTGCAGATTAGATAATATAAGATGATAATCCTTATTTTTCGAATAATCCGGAATATATTTTTTTAAATCGTCAATTAATTCCTCTCCATTAAAATATGATTTAGTTGTTTTACAAAAATGATTCAAAAACCATAATTCAAAAGTAGGGTTTGAAACAATGATTGTTATATCTTTTCCTAGCGCAGGCAAAATAGTTTTAATTGTTTTGATCTTATTCTTGTTATTGTCCCCGTCCATAAAAATGTATGTTTTATCTTCCTTTGCATTGTAGTCATAAATCTTTCTTTTCGCTTTTGTCGACTCAATCATTTTCAAAGGATCAGTGACCCCTGTAGAAAACAGTTTTAAAACATAATCTTCGTTATATGGCCTAAAATGTGAAAAATAAATGGATTCTGTTCTGTTGTTCTTTCCTTCGAAAGCAAAGACAATAACTTTTTTCCTTTTAAACTTAAAGCCATTATTTTTCATATGCCGATTAATCCTCTATAAGAGCATACTCATTTATTTCTGGACTGGTATCGAACCTACCCGCTAAATAAGATTTAGAGATGACACTGTCTTTTCTCATTGAAAAATCTTTGAGCGATCTAACGTATGTTCCACAAGTTCTTTTATCTTTATAAACGAAATTGATTTGATCTCTACGTAAAAGATTTAAATCAAGCAATGTTGACTCATGAGAAGTAAAAATTAATTGAGAATTGTTCACGTTAATTGTGTCGTCTAAAAAAAGAGTAACAATAAGTCTAGTTAAATCTGGGTGCAACGAAGCTTCTAATTCATCGACAATCAAAATGGATGGTTTGCTTATTGCATCATAGAGATGAGTGCCCAAAATAATGATTTTTTTGGTGCCAAGAGACTCTTGAATGAATTCAATTGATCTATCTTCATGTGGAACGTTGTGATCTAAAAGAAGGGTTTTCCTCTCGGTTACCATTCCTGGGACATTAATTGTTTTTTGCTTTGTTTTAGAAACATGGAAGTCGTCGATATTGAAATCAGCTGCTTTTAATAATTTTATTAGAAAATTTCTTAATCCAGCATCTCTTTCGATTCTATCAGGCATAATATCATCGAATCTAGTAACTTCTGGAGATATGTTAATCATTCTTTCAGCAAAGAACATATATGCATCATAAATATCTTCAACACGGAAAGAAGAAAATAAAGATAAGAACGATTTATCTGGTACAACTGATGTCTTTAGAGCCTCCAATAAAGGCTGATTAGATGCGTTGCTACCAAATTCAATCGTAGTTAAATTTGACTTATCCGTTTTTCTTAAATATAAAAGCGAATATTTTTGTGATGTAAGTTTTTCAAGCTTTTCTTCAATAATTCTTTTTGAATCAAAAGAAACATTAAAACGATAAATAGGAGAATCTTCGTTGTTATTTAAACTGAATTCTATTCCAAACGATGTCGGACCATTCCTTGTTTCATCTGAAAATTTGAATGGAAAATATGGCAAAGATTGTCTAATAACCATTAAAGGACCTGGAACAAAAACCGGCACAATTATTTCTCTTAGAGCAGCCAAAGCTCTAACTATAGTTGATTTACCAGATGCGTTCATCCCATAAAATGAAAGCACTTTTAAAATGTTGTTGTCTCTCAGACGAAAATAGTTGCAGTAAGATGTTTCATCAGTTAGCGAACTAGCAACAAAAGAAACATGCAAAGCATCTTTTATTGATTGATAATTCTCAACAAAAAAAGTTTTAACCATATAATTTATCCTCTTGGCTAAACTATACTATAATAATTGTAATTTGTATATTTATTTTTTCGGATTTTGTGATTTTTTCACATTTTTCAAAAAAATAATTTTATAAGTTCGTGTTATTTCTTGACATAGAAGTCATAATACCATCTAGCAAATTTTCTTAAGCCTTCTCTTAAGCTTGTTGATGGTTTATAACCAAAGTCTCTTTCTAGATCAGATGTATCCGCGTAAGTAATAGGAACATCACCTTTTTGCATAGGCACTAATTTCTTATGGGCTTCAAAATCATAATCTTTTGGTAACACTCCTGCACTTACTAATTCACTAGATAATATAGAAACAAAATCTAATAAGTTCTCTGGATTATTATTACCAATGTTATAAATCTTATATGGAGGAATAGGAAGTCCATCTTCTCCATCTTTTCTTATAGGAGCTTTACCCATAACCTTGATAACACCTTCTACAATATCATCTATATAAGTGAAGTCTCTTTTGCAGTTACCATAATTAAAGATTTCAATTGTTTCTCCCTTAATTAATTTATTAGTAAATGAGAAATAGGCCATATCTGGTCTACCCATAGGGCCATAGACTGTAAAAAATCTTAATCCAGTAGTAGGAATGTTATATAGCTTAGAATAAGCGTGTGCTAATAATTCATTAGATTTTTTAGTAGCAGCATATAAACTCACTGGATTATCTACTTTATCACTAGTAGAAAAAGGTACTTTAGTATTTCCTCCATATACACTACTAGAGGAAGCATACACTAAATGGTTAGGCATATGATATCTACAAGCTTCTAAGATATTATAGAAACCAATAATATTGCTATTAATATAAACATCAGGATGATCGATAGAATATCTCACTCCTGCTTGAGCAGCTAAATTAACAACAATATCAAAATGATATTCATTAAATAAATTATCAATAAATGCTTTATCGGAGATATCACCTTTAATAAATCTAAATGATTTAAAATTTGATAGCATCTTTAAACGTTCTTCTTTTAAAGACACATCATAATAATCATTTAGATTATCAATTCCAACAATCTCATCTTTAGAGGTTTCTAAAAGTTTCTTCGCTAAGAAGGATCCGATAAAACCCGCGACACCTGTGACTAATACTTTCATGTTTATTCCTTCTTATCTAAAATCGGGTTATGAACACAAACATTTATAAATAATTTTCCAAAATTTGTAATCATAAACATAAATTCATCAAATTCCCAAGTAAAGCCTGGCTTTAATGGGTTGCTATTTATATATGTCTTTATCAGATCATGATTACATTCAATCGAATAATCATAATTGGACACTCTTGACATATCTTTAATTTCAATTAACTGTAATCTTGCAAGATTATCTATGTAAGAAGAAATATTTTCTGGACAATCGCAAACACCAAAACCAATGCCTGAAAAATTGCTTATTTTGATATATGACTCTGAAGTATAGTTGGCATTATGTCTTTTCATAGCTAAATTTATGAGGGGAAATTCATTTTCTCCTTTATATTCTGCTAAATATTTTAGTAATTTTGCTTCATCAGGAGATAGTTGTTTGATTATTTCAACAAACGATGGATGGACTTTCCATTTTTCATCATCAATCATTGAAGAAGCTAATAGATTGGCATATAGATCAATTAAATCATCACTTGCAAAGCTATATGATAAGGCATTAATTGCTGGTACTGCAACATAGGCCTCTGGTTCACTTATTTTGCTAGGATCTATATTTTTAAGCTTATATTCAAGCATCTTTTGAGTTTTTTTGACAGAATACTCTTTATTTAAAATCCATTTTTCAACATTGCATAGTGCCGCATGGATAACTCTTGGCAAAAGCGAAATCAATTTGCCTGACGATTGAACAGTTTCCTTAGCGCCATCTTTGTAGACTTCTTTTGCAATTTCGGCAACAATTTTTTTGTGTTCAGAATTTTTTTTCATTCCAAAATTAATCCCTTCTTAATAAGTCTCTAGTGTAGACTTTATCTTTAACATCATCTAGAGAGCTATCATATCTATTAGCAATAATAACTTTAGAGATATTCTTAAACTCATTAAAGTCTTTAATAACTTTACAGTTAAAGAATTCTTCATCCTTTAAAGTAGGTTCATAGATCACTATCTTTACACCTTTCGCGTGTAGTCTTTTCATAACCCCTTGAATAGAGGACTGTCTAAAGTTATCACTACCACTTTTCATGGTTAATCTATATATACCAACAGTGACATTATCTTTACCGTCATTTTTATATCCAGCTTTTCTAAGAACATCATCACAAATAAATTGTTTTCTAGTTCTATTAGATTCCACGATTGCAGAGATAAGATTTTCTGGTACATCTTCAAAGTTCGCTCTTAACTCTTTAGTGTCTTTAGGTAAACAATATCCTCCATAACCAAAGGATGGGTTATTATAATAATCTCCAATTCGAGGATCTCCACATACCCCTTTAATAATATCTAAAGTATCTAAACCTTTAGTTTGAGCAAAGGTATCTAGTTCATTAAAGTACGCAACTCTAAGGGCTAAATATGTATTAGCGAATAATTTAACTGCTTCTGCTTCTGTACAACCTAATATATGAACATCTATGTCTTTTTTAATCGCACCTTGTTTTAGTAAAGAAGCGAATTCTTTAGCTTTAGATAAATATGGTTCTTTTTTTTCTGGTACACCCACGACAATTCTAGAAGGATATAAGTTATCATATAATGCTTTTCCTTCTCTTAAAAATTCAGGAGAGAACAATATATGTTCAAAGTTATATTTTTCTCTAACGTATTTAGTGAATCCCACTCCTACAGTAGATTTCACTATTATCCAAGCATTAGGGTTGACTCTTTTAACTTGTTTAATAACTGACTCTACACTAGAAGTATCAAATTTATTGGTTTCACTATCGTAGTTAGTAGGAGTAGCAATAATAACTATTTCTGATTCTTTATAAACACTATCACCATCTAATGTTGCTACTAAATCTAATTCTTTAGTAGCTAAATATTCTTCAATCTCTTTATCAATAATTGGAGATTTCTTAGAGTTAATTAAATCAACTTTAGTTTTAACAACATCCACTGCATATACTTTATTATGTTGAGATAAAATAATAGCGTTAGATAAACCAACATATCCTGTACCTGCAACTGCAATAACTTTAGAAGATAACTCTATATCATCAACATAAGTGCCACTATGGCACTCTAAAATAGAATATGCTTGTTTATATTTGAGTGATGATTCATACTTTTCATCACTCTCTAATCTCTTATAAGTTCTTAAAGGAATGCCTATAATATTAGATGCTTCTAACTGTGTTAGATTCTTTAAATTTCTTAATTCTTTTAGTGTCATAAAACAAAGTATAACACATAATGTGTCAAAATGGCACTTATTTATTTAGCGAGTATTTGTCCAACACACAAAACAACCCTCATCAACATCTAAGAACAAATACGAGCCGCCTATCGTTTTTATAGCAAATAAGTTAAAGAACATAAACAAAAGAAAGAGGAACTATTTCCCCTTTCCACTACCAAATAAATGAAATATGGTTAATACAAATATTTTAATATCTAACCATAAGGATATGTTTTTAACATATTTATGGTCCAATTCAGCTTTTTGTTTTTGATCGTGTGCTCTTTTATTTTTAAATTGAGCCCATCCACCTAATCCAGGTTTAACATCAAACGCACTTGGATTATATGATTCTCTTAATCTTGCTTTAGCTTCCTCTTAATAGTACCAACGCATAAAATACGTTGTACTGACTCGACCCTATAAGGGCTATTACTCCACCGACTCTTAAGAGTCATAGGTGGACTGACAACCGTGATCAATCACTTTAGCTACCCTTAAAAGGG
>Ga0247611_10000919_pt1 | contig 56081 bp, 47 predicted proteins | sample 177DNAGHGhighgp2_FD_192422 | JGI IMG/M metagenome (GOLD analysis project Ga0247611, IMG submission 192422) | Sheep rumen microbial communities from Palmerston North, Manawatu-Wanganui, New Zealand - 1770 DNA GHGhigh gp2 | ecosystem: Host-associated > Mammals > Digestive system > Stomach > Rumen... | reverse complement strand
GTTCTTAAGGGAACTTTGTCATATCCTTACCGAAATATGGCAGCTAATAATTAATATGGTCACAGAATGGGGCTATGTCTGCACCCCAGTCTTGGTGGCTCGGTATTAATTCAGCGGACACTAATTAGACTAATGATATGAAGAAATATTTTATATGTGTGATGGCATCCCTCTGCAGCGCCATCGCCTTTGCTCAGAAGGACGAGGTTGTTGTGAAGGATGTCACCATGTACCCTGGCGGTACAGCTCTGATGGAGGTCGCACTCAACAACCCTTCGAAGGAGTATACGGCTCTCCAGTTTAAGCTCTCTTTGCCTGAAGGCATCAGTATTGCTCCGTCGGACAATGGAAAGAGTCTGAAAGCTTCACTCAACAGGGCTGTTGCCACAGACCATGAGTTGGTTGTCAGCCAGGAGAAAGATAATACCTACATCTTCATTGTCTTCTCTCGAAGCAATGCGGCATTTACTGGTGCCGGCACCATCGCCAGCATCACGTTGGTGGCCTCTGACGATGTAAAGACTGGAGAGCTGAAGGCAACAACCGAAGCAGTTCTGTGGGTGACACCAGAGGAGGAGACTGCTGAAACTGAGGGGGCTAAGGCTGCCGTTATAGTAAAGAATGAAGTGATCATCAAGATCAGTGCCTCTGGCAAGTCTACACTGGTGAGTGGGAAAGATCTTGACTTCAGTAATGTGGATGGTCTGAAGGCCTATATAGCCACTGGTTACTATTGGCCCAAAGACCTCATGGAAATGGACGAAAGTGTCATCTGTCTGACGAAGGTGGAAGATGTCCCTGCCGGTACACCTATCTTGCTGATCGGCACTGGTGATAAGGAGTTTACGGTTCCCGTAACCACATCCCACACCTACTATCCTGCCAATTACCTGAAGGGCAATGCGAAGACGGCTATTGATGTCGACACCTCTGAGAAATATGTTAACATGCAATTAGAGAATGGTGTGTTTAATTATCTGACGACCAGCACTTACCCAGCTGGCAACTGTTATCTCCAGTTGCCCAGTGGTGCGAGCTCCGTTTCAGGAAGTGAATTGGAATTCACTATGAACGAGTATGGTGTGCAGGATTATGTAAGTCAGATGGGCCTCGATTTTACGAATGTAGAAGGCCTGAAAGCCTATACGGTGACAGGCGTTGATGCGGACAAGAATATTATGTTGACTCGTGTAACGAATACCTCTAATGGTATGCCGCTCCTTCTGATCGGCACGGCAGGTCAAAAATATAAGGTTCCTTCCGTAAAATCTTCCATGTTCTATACCTATATTAATATGTTGCGAGGTGATGCTAAAAAGGATACTGATGTCAAGAAGACTACAGAGGATGGCTTCACCAACTGTATCCTCAGCAACGGAGTGTTCGGACCGCTTAGCGCCGACAACCCTGCGTTCCCTGCCGGATCATGTTATCTGCCCGTCCCGACATCCTATGTGACATCTGCCACCAGAGCCGGTTCTGACGAAATCAAGATGTCGTTGAAGGAGTCCGAGGTGATACTCTTCAATCTTAGAAGTGGTTCTGTTGCCGACCTGCCGACGGCTATCAAGTCTGTATTCAGATCACAGGCTTCTGATGAAGTCGATGCTTGGTACAACCTGAATGGCCAGCGTGTCGACTCACCCAGCAAGGGTATTTATATCAGAAGTGGAAAGAAAGTCGTGATTAAGTGAGAGAAATGATAGCACACCTTTTTGTATTTTTTAATAAAAAAAGTCCCGAAACATTTGGAAGTTTCGGGATTTTTGTTTAAATTTGCACCCAAAAGTAACTATATAGTAGAATAACTTATTAAATTATTACGAATATGAAAAAACTTTTTCTTTGTGTAGCAGCCGCGTTCTGCAGCACATTTGCATTCGCAGATGCGAATCTCGTGGTGAGCAATGTGACTATCCCTGCTGGTGGAACACAGATCATGGAGGTCTCCATCAACAAGGCTAACACGACGGCATTCCAGTTTGATTTGAAACTGCCTGCTGGTATCAGTGTGACCAATGCAGTCCTGAGTGGAACGACTCCTTCCACTCGTAAGGTGGAGAAGACTCTGTATAATGAGAGCACCAATACCTATCGTTTCCTGACCTATGATGAGGGAAATGCAGTCTTGGCCGATGGAACTAAGTTTAATGTTACCTTGGCAGCTACTGCTGATGCAAAAGACGGTGATGCGGAAACATCTACTATCGTGATAGTTGATCCTAACGGAAATGGCTCTGAGGAAGAAAATGGAACAGCAACTGTCACTGTAGGGAATGACGTAACAATTACAGTCGGAAGTACTGGTAAGACAACGTATGTTGGTAATGTGGATTTGGATTTCACGGGTAGTGAAGCTGCAGCTTTTGTGGTAATGGGTGTTGAAAACAAGAGTTTGTGGATGGCACGTGTTACCCAAGTGCCTGCAGGAACTCCTATAGTAGTCAAAGCTGCTGAAGGAAATTACACGATAAAGTCAACTACAATATCAAATACTTATTACAAGAATTTCCTGATTGGCAATAATTCGGATTCACCTCTGAGTGTTACTCCTGAAGGAACAGACAGGTACTATTACTTGGGAAGCAATGGTTTTACACAATTTACAGCTACTCGCAACATTGGTGCTCACAAAGCTTACATTCGGGCCGCCGCTCTAGCTGATGCCAAGGTAGGTTCTAATTGGCCGCTTTCAATTGGAGATGCAGGAAGAACTACTCTTTGTGCCGATGTTGATTTAGATTTCGACGATCAGACAGATGTGAAAGCATATGTTATCATGGGATATGATGGCAATTTGTGGACAGCACAAGTAAATCATGCTTCGGCCGGTACACCTCTATATATTAAGGGTACCAAGGGTGATTATACGATTACTTCATCCGCAGTTCAGGCTGCCTTTGCTAATATGTTGGTTGGAAACAACACTGATGCAGCCATAACAATTCATCCTACAGACGGAGAATATACAAATTATTTCTTGGGCAAATCTGGTTTTACACCTTTCACTGCAGATCGTCAAACGGGTGCTCACAAGAGTTATCTTCAGGTTCTGACATCTTATTTGACCGCAAATTCTCGTGGTAATTCTAGAAACTTCGTTATCGATGAAAATGAGGTAGAAGTTGTTGTTGAGAAGCTTGGTAGTGTTTCTGGAGAAGATGATGGCACAACTGGTATCCGCTCGATTGATGAAGGTCAGTTCACCAACGACACTTGGTACAACCTGAACGGTCAGCGCATCGACACTCCGACCAAGAAGGGCCTGTATATCAAGAATGGTAAAAAGGTATTGGTTAAGTAAATCCTATACCTTATCAATAATAAATCCCGAAACGTCCAAGCGTTCCGGGATTTATTTGTTTCTTTATACCGTTCAATCAAAAATGAAGGTTACCAGCGAGGAATACTTGCAGTCAGAGATGGTGCCAGAGAGTCCAAACAAGAAAGACTGCGTGGTAGGTATGCGTTGTACAGACCAATGGGGTCGTTTGATAAAAAATGACACAAAATGCTAAAAAAAATATCCAAATGTTTGGTCATTTCAGGAATTATGCTTAAATTTGCACCGTGAAACATAAAAAGAATTAATTTTTTAAACGTTTAAAAATAATTGAGAAATGAAAAAGAAGTATTTTACTCCAGAAATGGAAGAAATGGAAATGGAAGAGATGGTTCTTTTAGTTGGCTCAGAAAAGGACATCGTCCCATGCTCTGGTGATGAATGTCTTGATGCTCCTCCTTGTGATGAAGATAAAGAAGTTTAAATCGATCGCTTTTCTGAAAGAATTTCTTGGATTAAATGGAGATTGGCAAGAGTCAGTCTCCATTTAGTTTGGACTTCATTTCTTCGATTTTCTAAAACAGACCTTTCTTCTGCAGTCTTTCTTCGAAGGCTGCAACGTCTTTAGAAACTAGTTCTAGTGGGGCTTCGTACAAATTAGCAATTTCTTTTGCAACAGTTATGGCATCTTTCTCCTCACAAAAGAGTCTGAGTATGTCTGTGGCGCTCTCGTTAAGCGTAAATGTCTCAACTATTTCCCCAGTTTCCTTATCCTTGGCAGCAATGACGTAATAGTCGGTCAAAGGTGCTATTTCAATCATGTATTTCATCTCCTTATTATTTCCTTGTTTTATGATAGGCATCGAGCATGCTATGGTGTAAGTTCGTGAGCTTGTTTTGGCGCTCCTCATGATAGCAGTTGGTGATAGCTTCACACAGTTTCAGCCTGATACAGTTTGGGTAATCAAAACATGTGTCGCAGGCATCAATCTCATCACGAGTTTCGCGGAAGTTATCCATCATCTGAGTATCCCAGTTGTCATTCCTGATGTGACTGATAAAATGATCTTCTGTGTAATGCTCACACTTTCCGATATGTCCATCAGGTACAATAACAATGCTCTCCTCATTATCGGCCATACAGTGAGTGGTTTTAATTTCTCGTTTAAACCGACGTAGTCTTTGGAAGCCATATCCATTCAACCGTAACTCAATTTCTTCCATCTTTTCAAAGACGAGCCTCCGTTTCTGTTCGTTGTGCATAGCCTTACTTCCATTTATCTCTTCATACAGAACGTGTAAATAAACGGAGATTCCTTTTGGGGCGCTGAATTCGCTGTGAAGTTCTTCGGCAAGTTCTAGCATGTTGTCTGCATTATGCATGTCGATGTTTAGCCGAATGCTGACATGAATATTCGCATTTTGAAGCATATGGATATTGCCAATCACACGTTGGTAGGCATTTACACCTTTATATATATATGCCTTGCTGCGGTTGTATATCTTCTCTGTGCCGTCGAGAGTGATCTGAACTCTTTTCAGGAGCCACAACTCTTTTGCCTCTCTGATGGTTTCTTCATTGAATAAATAGCCGTTTGAAGTCATCGTTGAAGTATATTCAATGCCGGCATCTTTGAGTCGTTGGCATATCTGGGTAATGACGGGTTTGTTGCAAAGAGGCTCGCCGCCAAACCAATGTATTGAGACTTTCTTGCCTTTGCAATGGCTGATGATAAAGTCTGCCGTCTGCAGGGCCGTCTCTCGGCTCATTGGCACTCTCGGACGCCCCATCTCGTAACAATAGAAACAACGAGCGTTACAGTCTGTGGTCGTAAGGATAGTATATGAGGTAATCGCATCTGACTTTTTCTGGAGCATCTTGGCCACATCCCTGACTTGGCGGCTCAACAGACGGTCATCGTGAGACTGTGGCACTAAGAACCACAATTCAATCAGTTGGGTCAGATTTGCAGGATGCTCTTTGTACACCATTGCCTCTTTGGGCGTGAGCAGCAGCATGGCCTTCGTCATAGTATGATAGAGCAGCAGTCCTTCGTCTACGGGCTGTTCTACTACATAATACATTGGACGATAGGTCTGCCCCGGTCTCACCTTCTGTTTCTTCAGAAGTTTGTCGAAGGGCTTGACTGTCTGATAAAGTATTTGCATGATTCTTTTGTTTTGGCTGCAAAGTTACACATTTATTATAATATATCAAAATCATTCGTCATGTTTTTATCTTAAATTCTTCCCGAAATGTTTGGCCGTTTCGGGAATTATTTGTATCTTTGTAGCCTTGATAGATAGATTCATCAATAACTAAATAATAAGAATATGAAGAAAGTATTATTCCTCTTATTGGTCTTCATGGCGACGGTTGCCGTGAACGCCCAGCAGGTGTCGCGTCAGCAGGCGCTGCAGAAGGCACAGCAGTTCATGCCCGGCAAGCAGTTTGGCCAAGCCAAGAGCTTTGCCCGTGGTGACAGTCCTACAGATATGGAACCGTTCTATATCTTCAATGCCAAGGGTCAAAAGGGCTTTGTGATTGTCTCCGGTGACGACCGTACCGAGCCTATCCTGGGTTACTCTGACAAAGGTGAGGTCACGGAGAAGAACATGCCGGAGAACCTGAAGTACTGGCTGGAGTGTTATGAGATTCAGATGAAGTCTCTGGATCATGCCAAAGCCGCCGGCTCACGGGGCACTACGCGGACTGCCAGCAAGACTGCCGTTGCTCCTCTGATTCAGGCACATTGGGACCAGGGGGCACCTTATAACTACATGTGTCCTTCTGTCATTAATGTTACACAAGGTGGTGAAAACAAAGTTGCATACATTGATTATGGTAAACCTGGTTATGATGCAAATAATCGCTGTATTACCGGCTGTGTGGCCACGGCAATGGCACAGGTGATGTATTATTGGAAATGGCCGGAAACATGTGGTCCTTTAAATCAAATAAATAAAGGTATTTGGATCAAACAAGAAATCATAGAGGATCCCGAAGCCATAGGTGAAGAACCGGTTGTGCAGTACGTGGTGGACAATGACTGTGGACTTCCTGAGACTAAGTTCGATTGGGAGAATATGCTCCCAACATATTTGGGGGATGAGTCTGAAGAGAGCGCGAGTGCAATGGCCGTATCCAAATTGATGCGCTATTGCGGACAGGCTGTGAATATGAACTACGGTATATCAGAATCCGGGACAAATGTTTCTGCATCGGATATGGTAAACTATTTCGGTTATGGCAAGACAGCCAAGACGGTCTATCGTATGTTTTATACAGTTGCCGACTGGGAGGATCTGATTTACAATGAGTTGTTCTATGGTCGTCCCGTGCTTTATGGCGGCAGTAGTGCATCCGGCGGTCATCAGTTCATCTGCGATGGTTACGATGGTAACGGTTTGTTCCATTTCAACTGGGGATGGAGTGGCAGCAGCGACGGCTATTTTGTGCTTTCACTGGCCAATCCTCAAGATCTCGGCAGTGGCGGAGGTACCAATACGGATGGTTTTTCCTATGGCCAGGATGCCATTATTGGACTGCAAAAGCCAATCGGTGAGGATGTGGAAACTCCAACCATCTATGGTCTGATTGACGATAGTGAAGAATGGGTCACGGAATATAACCGTTCCTCAGCCGCAGAAGATTTTACGAGTGTCAGTCTTCCAAGAGTGGTTTTCATGCAATATAGTTTTGTCGAAGAAGGAATGCCTTGGCCTGATTATACATTAGATTATGCCTGGGGCTTGTATCAGGACGGAGAGTTGCTGGAGGTGTATGGCACAGATAATGCAACATTGACAGAAGAAGTGAATTGGCAAGAGAATACTCCTGTTGTTGCTTTTGGCAGTGGATTGGCCGACGGCACCTACATGTTCCGGCAGGTTTACAGGCCTCAGGGCAGCGATGAATGGATTCTATGCCAGATGCTGAATAGTGGTGAATATTCTCTTGCCATGAGTTACATCAAGGCAACCATCTCCGGCAATACGTTGACTTTGGAGAAGGCCAATGAAGAAGAGTATTTTAGTACGGATATCCAGATCAATAGTGTTACCTACTCTCCGTCTTCTTTGGAGGCCGGCAAGGCAGTGGAGGTGACCGTCAACCTCACGAACAACGGTGATGCCTTCCAGGAGCTGATCTGCTTCCGATATGGACAAGACGCATACGATATGACTCTTGTATGTGGCTCTGTTGAACCGGGACAGACAGGCACCGTCAAGTTGCATTTCAAACCGAAGTTTTATGGTCAAGTACCTGTTCAGATTGCAGTTGACGAAGATGAAAACATCGTCGTATGGGAAGATATACTCAATATAGAGGCTCCCAAACCACAATCCTTGTCGGGCACGATAGCCATCGATAAATATGATGTGGAAACTCGTGTGTTGTCAGGCAACAAACTGAGTGTACAGGCTCAGATAACAAATCAGGGTACAAATACTTATGATAATCAGATAATGCTTATTATCTATAAATATATAGAAGGTGAAGAATATCATAATTCTTTTGCATCGACATCTGTGAATGCTAATATTCAGCCTGGCGAAACAAAGGAAGTCGTCCTTGCAGTTCCGAATTTGAATTTTGAGGATCAGTATTTCTTCTATCTCTATTACTACTCAGAGGGAAATAAGAAAAAAATGGAGGTCAATGGGACAGGATTATTTTTCACATTGACGCCCTTGCTTGGCGATGCCGATGGCAGCGGTAGTGTCGATGCCGATGACGTTAAGATCATGGTCGACTACATCATGGGCAAGAATCCTCCCGGCTTCGTCTTTGGAAATGCGGATATGTACAACGACGGTAAGGTGGATGCCGTCGACCTGGTGAAGCTTATAAACGCGCTTCCCAAGTAGTCGTTTTACACCTTATTAATATATAGATAATAGAATAAATCCCGAAACGCTTGGTCGTTTCGGGAATTATTTGTATCTTTGCACTGTCATAGGTTTAAATATCAATAACTATAATAATTAGGAATATGAAGAAATTACTCTTTTTACTATTAGCCTTCATGTCGACAATCGCTGTGAATGCAGAACAGGTATCGAGGCAGCAGGCGCTGCAGAAGGCACAGCTGTTCATGCCCGGTAAACAGTTTGGCGAAGCCAGGAGTTTTGCCCGTACTGGAAGTCCTGTAGATAAAGAGCCATTCTACATCTTTAATGCAGAAGGCAAAAATGGCTTTGTCATTATCTCTGGCGATGATCGGACGCCATCTATTCTCGGCTATGCTGAGCAAGGTAGCCTTGAGGAGGACCAGATGCCCGACAACATGAAATGGTGGCTCGACAATCTCGCCCGTCAGATTGAGGCACTGGGAACATCGTTGAAGCCGGCGAACGTAACATCTACCCGTTCGGGTATGACGGCCATCGCCCCTTTGATTCAGACAGAATGGGATCAGGGCGCACCATATAATTATATGTGTCCTGACGGGGACTATCGTGACAAAGGCGATGATGGTTATGATGCCACCAATCTCTGTGTCACAGGCTGTGTCGCTACAGCGATGGCTCAAGTGCTGTATTACTGGAAATGGCCAAATCAATGTGCGGCTATAGACTTTTATGGTCTTGGCTATTATGACGAAAATTGGAACTTTGTAGAGACCAACAGAGTGAAGGGTATTCCTGCTACGACTTTCAAGTGGAATGTCATGAAGACAAAGTATGGCTATCAAGAAACTGGTGAGGCTGCCGATGCCGTTGCTGAGTTGATGCGTTATTGTGGTCAGGCTGTTCGTATGGGATATGGTGTAGGAGCTTCTGGTGCCAATTTGTCTCCTTCAGACTTGGCAAGTGTTTTCAATTATAGTACGAATATTCGGGAACTGGACCGTGACAGCTATACCACCGCCCAATGGGAGACGCTTGTCTATGGGGAATTGTCGGCTGAACATCCCCGTCCAGTGCTGTATTCAGGACGTACATCTGGTAATGCAGGTCATCAGTTTATCATTGATGGCTATGATGGTAATGGCCTGTTCCATATGAACTGGGGGTGGGGCTACAGTGGCAGTTATAGTGTCCTCTCTCTGGCCGACCCTAACACAGAACATGGCATTGGTGGTAGTTCAAACAATGGTGCTTTCCAATATGAACAGGATGCCTTGTTCGGTGTGAAGCCTGCAGAGGTGGGTGAGGTGATGGTGCCTGTCCTTTATGGAAAGCTCGGTGATTTTCTGACTAAGACATACAACCGTACTGGCACAGATGTTGATTTTACTGATGTCACTCTGAAAGCAACTGTTGGGAGTCGATATGTCGTTATTCCCGAGACAACGCTCGATGTGCAGGTTGGATGGGGATTGTATCAGGATGACCAGTTTATTAGTTGTCTGGCATCAGGAACGAAGACACTTCCTCAAAAGTCATCGTATTCTTTTACTAATGAGCAGACCTCGTCATTTGGAAAGAACCTTGCTGCAGGCAAATATCAACTTACTCAAATTTATAGATTCTCTGACAATGAGGCATGGAAGCGCTGTGAGAACTACGGCACGAACAGTTTGGTGGCAGAGATCAGTGCTACATCGTTGACAGTGCGTAAACCCGCACTGGATAATGTGTCGTTTACGGTCAATAGTATCACTACGTCAGAACAACCAGAGGTTGGAAGTGCCATGGATATTGTTGTCAATGTGACCAATACAGGTGAGACTTCCAAGATAATTCTCAATATGTGGATTCAGAAGTCAGGAGCCGGTTCATGGACTAACATTGCTCAGGGCGATTTCAATGTGGATCCAGGAACATCGAAGGATATACAGATGGGGTATACACCTACTGAGGCTGGCACATTCACCCTGAAGGCGACAGACTCTTCCGATCCGTCAGATGAGGCTTTGTGTACTGCAACAGTCACGATTGCTGCCACTGAGACAGTTACGATTGGTGAGGTCGCGTATCTCTGCACACCTCTCTATAAACGGGCTACGGTTGTCAAGAATACAGACGCCAACAAGAGTGTCTCATCTATTACAATTCAACAGACCGTGACCGCAAGTGGCGTGGCCTGCCAGGTGAAAGCTATTGCCAATGAAGGCTTGCGTAATTATTGGAATATTAGTCAATTGGAGATTCCTGAGGGCATCGAGACGGTTGGCAAACGGGCAGTAAGTGGCTTGAGCAATATGGCAAAACTGACGCTCCCCTCAACGTTGAAGAGTATTGACGATTATGCATTCGCTAACAATACCAGTCTGGAGTCTGTCGTCTCTCATATCGCCAATCCGTGTGTGGTGTCTGACAATGTGTTTAAATCAGAGTCGTGGAACTCTCAGGAGCAAAAGAATGATGTCTTTTTGTCACCGGCCACGCTTTATATACCTATAAATACAATGTCAAAGTATGTCACTGCGGGCTGGACGGCCCAGTTTACGAAAGTCGAGGAAGGTGAACTGATGGAAGGATTCGATAGCGTTTTGAAATATTCTTACTCAACAGGAGGCACTGATGCTACCGTCGTTCCGGATGACAGCTATAAGGAACTGACAGAGGTGACCATTCCTGCTACGGCCACATTAGGGGGCAAAACATATCAGGTGAAAGCCGTCGGCAATAATGCATTTATGAATTGCAATAAGCTGACGTCTCTGACCCTGCCAGAGGGCCTTGTGTCAATTGGTAATTATTCGTTCCAGAGTACAAAAATCAAGGATATTGACTTCCCGGCCACACTGAAGTCTATAGGTGACTATGCTTTCATGTATTGTAACCTGAGTACCGTCTCTCTTCCAGAAGGATTGGAATCCATTGGTGGTAGAACATTCTATTATATGTCTAATTTGAAAAAGGTGGTATTACCTTCGTCCCTTACGGCCATAGGCGACTACGCATTCTATAATAATCAGAATCTGTCTTCGGTCGAATCTCATATTGTCGAGCCTTTCGACATCTCAGAGGGCGTGTTTGCTACTTCATCAACTTGGAATTCTGAAAAACAGGCTTATGATTACGCTCCGTCATTGGCCAAACTTTATGTCCCAATAGGTTCTAAGTCGAAGTATACAGCAGCCAAGGGGTGGAACATGTTTGCAGCTGTGGAGGAAGGTGAACTGAAGGAAGGTTTTGATGGCGCTTTGAAATACTCTTACTCAACAGGAAGCACAGAGGTGACCGTCATCCAGGATGACAGCTATAAGGAACTGACAGAGGTGACTATTCCTGCCACAGCCACCCTTGGCGGTAAAACTTACCAGGTGACGGCTGTCGGTAATGATGCATTTAAGAGTTGCAATAAACTGACGTCTCTGACCTTGCCGAATGGTCTTGTGTCCATTGGCAAATACTCATTTTATAATATAGGTGTCAAGGAAATAGTATTCCCGACCACACTAAAATCTGTCGGAGACTATGCTTTCATGTATTGTAAGATGAGTGCCATCTCTCTTCCTGATGGATTAGAATCAGTCGGCAGTTATGCTTTTTATAATATGTCTAGTCTGCAAAAGGTGTTATTGCCTTCGTCTGTCACATCCATTGGAGATTATGCATTCTTTTATTGTCAGAACTTGTCATCTGTGGAATCTCATATAGCAGAACCCTTTGACATCTCAGAGAGTGTGTTTGCATCTTCTTCAACTTGGGATAATACGAGTAGTGCTTACATCTATTCTCCGTCATTGGCCAAACTTTATGTCCCAATAGGTTCTAAGTCGAAGTATGCGGCAGCCAAGGGCTGGAACATGTTTGCAGCTGTGGAAGAGGGTGAGTTGAAGGAAGGTTTCGATGGCGCTTTGAAATACTCTTACTCAACAGGAAGCACAGAGGCGACCGTTATCCAGGATGACAGCTATAAGGAACTGACAGAGGTGATCATTCCTGCTACGGCCACATTAGGGGGCAAAACTTATCAGGTGAAAGCCGTCGGTAATGATGCCTTTAAGAGTTGCAATAAACTGACGTCTCTGACCTTGCCGAATGGCCTTGTTTCTATTGGCAATAATGCATTCCAAAATACAAGGATGAGCAGTATGACGTTGCCAAGCTCACTTAAGACAATCGGTAATTCTGCGTTTGAGTATTGCTATAATCTAGTTTCTGTCGTGATTCCTGATGGTGTGGAGAAGATTGGCAACAGGGCATTTTCAAATATGAGTAGACTTGAGAAGATCACGCTCCCCTCCACGTTGAAGGAGATCGGTTCCCGCCTGCTTCTTTACGATTCAAAACTGACCACAGTGGTGTCGAACAATCCAACGCCATTTGCTGTGGACGATGCTACGTTTATATATAAGTCTCAATGGAACAGTGAGACCAGTCAATACGACTACACTCCTTCTCCAGCTACACTCTATGTGCCCAAGGGAAAGGTTGCTGTTTATCAGAACACTTCTGGCTGGAACTGGTTTGCTGCTGGTATTGAGGAGATAAAGGCATCAGGAAAGGGTGATGCCAATGGCGATGGCTTTACCGATGCTGATGACGTCAAACTGATAGCCGACCACATCATGGGCAAGAATCCTCCCGGCTTCGTCTTTGGAAATGCGGATATGAACAACGATGGTAAGGTGGATGCCGTCGACCTCGTGAAGCTTATAAACGCGCTTCCCAAGTAGCCGCCTTACACCTTATTAATATATATATAATAGAATAATTCCCGAAGTGCTTGGTCGTTTCGGGAATTATTCGTATCTTTGCCGCAAAATTAAGGGTTAGTAACTAAATAACAAATACAACGTAATTATGAAGAAAAGATTTTCATTAGTATTGCTATTGACCTTCCTCATGGGAGTGTTGCCATCTTCGGTGGCTTTCTCGCAGACTTATACGATAAGTCCGACGGGTTATACAGAGAAACCATCTTATCAATCATTAAGTAATTCTTGGATAGGTTATACAACAGGCTCAAATAGCATATGGATTGAGACCAAAGCCGTAAAATCTGGAAGTTCTGTTGTTTTTTATGTTAGAAAAAGCAGTGGTACATTCCAGAATAAAGTCAGCTTCATAATACGGAGAGATGTCACAGTATCAGGAAGTACTGTCACGAGTGAAGGAACCAAGGTAGGATCAGGTAGTATTAGTGCTGGCAAATCAAGTGGAACATGTACAATTACGCCAACGAGTGGTAGTCATGAATACAGAGTAATCCTCACTTCGGGTAGCATGACCTTCTATTCAAGAATGGTTAAGATTAATGCTTCCTCTCTTGCTACCCCAGACTACACGAAGTTCAAAGCGACGAACATCACTACAACAGGCTTTACCGCCAACTGGTCTGCCGTCTCAGGTGCGACCCAGTATGATATTCTTGTGAAGAAAGCTTCTGACAGTGACTATTCAAATCCTGTATATGATGGCGGTACATCTAGTACATCATGTAAGATTACCGGTTTGCAGCCAAACACATCTTATCAGTTCCAGGTGCGTGCTAAGAACAGTACCCAGTATAGTAGTTGGAGTAAGAGCATCCAGACACCTGTCACAACGAAAGCTAATGACCTTGCCACTCCTGACTACACGAAGTTTAAAGCGACGAACATTACGACAACAGGCTTCACAGCCAACTGGTCCGCCGTCTCTGGCGCGACCCAGTATGATATCCTGGTAAAGAAAGCTTCAGACGGCGACTATTCAAATCCTGTATATGATGGCGGTACATCTAGTACATCATGTAAGATTACCGGTTTGCAACCAAACACTTCGTATCAGTTCCAGGTGCGTGCTAAGAACAGTACCCAGTATAGTAGTTGGAGTAAGAGCATCCAGACACCTGTCACAACGAAAGCTAATGACCTTGCCACTCCTGACTACACGAAGTTCAAAGCGACGAATATCACGACAACAGGTTTCACAGCCAACTGGTCCGCCGTCTCTGGCGCGACCCAGTATGATATTCTGGTGAAGAAAGCTTCAGACAGTGACTATTCAAATCCAGTATTTGATGGTGGTACATCTAGTACATCATGTAAGATTACCGGTTTGCAGCCAAACACATCGTATCAGTTCCAGGTACGTGCCAAGAACAGTACCCAGTATAGTAGTTGGAGTAAGAGTATACAGACTTCTATTACAACATTAGGCGAATATACTCTTGACACTCCCGACTATACGCAGTTCACTTATTCAAATGTAACCTCCACGGGTTTTAGGGCCAAGTGGTCATCCGTCTCAAGGGCTACAAAATACAATATCCTTGTCAAGAAGGCATCTGACACAAACTATAGCAATCCTGTGTATGAGGCAAAGAATCTTACGACTACCTATTGTGACGTAACGGGTCTTCAGTCCAAGACAGCATATCAGTTCCAGATTCAGGCAATTAACAGCACTGAGAAGAGTTCATGGAGTAGGAGTATACAGACTTCTATTACAACATTAGGCGAAAAAACTCTTGACACTCCCGACTACACGAAGTTCTCGGCAACGAATATCACGACAACAGGTTTCACTGCCAACTGGTCCAGTGTCTCTGGTGCGACCCAGTATGATATTCTGGTGAAGAAAGCTTCAGACAGTGACTATTCAAATCCAGTATTTGATGGAGGTACAACAAGTACATCATGTAAGATTACCGGTTTGCAGCCAAAAACATCGTATCAGTTCCAGATACGTGCCAAGAACAGTACTCAGTATAGTAGTTGGAGTAAGAGCATCCAGACACCTATTACCACAAAAAGAGAATCAACTTATGATGTGAACAATGATGGCTCGATCGATAATGGCGACATGAATGACCTTCTAGGTATTGTCCTGGGACGCGACGATGGTATGGATATGGATGACTTCACTTTTGACACCAACGATGATGGCAAGGTTGATGTTACAGATATCGTCCAGCTGATCAGTATGATGAATGATGTTAAGGAGGGAAGGTTTCATGATATAGACGAAGAGAATGAAGGTGGAAATGTAGATCCAACAGAAACGGAACAGCAGATTGAGCAATTACCATCCGACGAGGACGGTACTTCTGAGACCGTTTATGATGAGGCGGAATCTCTTGAATATGACGCTCTGGCACAGGAGGTAATAAGTATGTATGATACTGATGATGACTCTGACTATTATGGGAATGAGGTCAATAAAACAAGAGCCTCTGATGATGAATTGGCAAAGGAAGCCATTCGAAAGAATGGTAATAACATCTTCAAGAATCAGTTGACGATTGAGCAGCAAAACTGGGATTCTAAACGGTGGGGGAACACCCGTTATGGCGGCTTCAAGACTTTCTACAATACGCAGGTTAAAAATGGTAGACGTTATCTCTTAGTGGTGTTCTATTACAAGGGAGGATTCCCCAATAAGAAAACTGCCTATCTGAAGTTGGGGCAGTTGAACAACGGAAAAGTAATCTCTAAAAGTACCATCTATTCAAATCAAGAATATGCTGTTCTCCGTGTGTGCATTGACGATTATCTCCAGAACTATGGTTGCTTTAATATCTTCCCTATGCTGATAACAGAAGGAAGCAATGCACGCAATTATCTCAACCCGTTCCTTGTAAAAAGTAATAAAATCGTTGATAGTGATTGGAGAAACAAATACTATGGTTATGAGTTTGGAAAGATTAATGGTGTTTCAGTATACTTTAATGCTGATACTCAAAAAGGGAACACTAATCAAGGAAACGGATGGCACCAATGTGTTGAACTGTGTAAGAGATATGTCACATATCTAAATGGTTATCTAAATCGTAAGGAAACAGATACATGGGGGAATGCTATTAATTGGCCTGCAAACAGAGCTAACGACGCTAAAGACCCGGGAATGTACTTGGTCTTCGCTAATGATGGTCGGGAACGTGTACGCGAGGGTGACTTGATTGTGTGGCAATATGGAACTTATGGTCATATCGGAGTTGTCATCAGTGTAAAGCCCGACAGAATCAGTGTAGCACATCAGAATGGAGGCAAAGGAACCTGTGCATCACCCATCGGTACAAGTATGAAACTGGAGAATGGTGTTATCAAAGATATTGTTCCCGGCACAAACCATTCTCCTATCTTCAAATCCATTCAGTATGTCCCATACTTCATCCGTATAAATAGTGGTGGCGAACACTATGTACCGTATAACGCTTCGATGAGCGCATCCACCACTAATATGAAATTCAATCCTACTCAATTGGGGAAGAGTTTAACCAAGACTTTCATAATATATAATTCAAAGGGAATGGGCACTCTTAACATCTCTTCCATTGCAGCGAAGAAGGGAAATGGGTTCTCTGTGGATGTTACTAAATGCTCCATTGAACCAGGAGGATTCCAACCTGTTAATGTCACCTTTACTCCATCAGCTTCTGGCGAATATAAGGATCTTATTATGATACAGTCTGATGCTGATGATAACCCAACATGGACTATTCATCTTTCCGGCACAGGAAAATAATGAATTTGATATGTAATAAATCCCGAAACGACCAAGCGTTTCGGGATTTGTTTATGGAGATGCCTGTGACTTAGATTTCTTCCGTCCAATATCGTGAGCAGTTGCCGGTATATAACGGCAAATATTGAAAAAGTACGCCCCTTGTGCCCCTTTGCGGTTTATATATCTGATAGACTGGCGGTTACGAGGGGCGTACTTGCTTGAAAAGTACGCCCCTAAGGTGCCCCTAAGTACGCCCCTTAGGCGATAATTGACAGCGTTGTTGGGCTATGCTTTCGTTGTTGCAGAGTAGGGGCGTGAGGGACTTTACTGCCTTGTTCCAATCGTTTGCCTATACTCAAATAATCATTTGCCTATACTCAAATACTCTTTTGCCTATACTCAAAAGTCAAGGCCTTATTTTCTAAGGGGCATCTAAGGGGCGTACTTGGGGCGTACTTTTTGAAAAGTATGCCCCTGATTATGTGGTTGATATTCAGATAATTAACTCGCAAAGGGGCACAAGGGGCGTACTTTTTTCAATTTTTTCATTCTGAAGCGCCTAAAAAACGAAAGGACGTTTTCCATTCTATAGTAATCTCTGCCAAAACACCATTTACGACGAAAGAATACTACTGATTAATTTGGTTTATAACCAAACTTTTTGTACCTTTGCACCGATTTTAGCAAAAGTGTTCAAAATCCTTTGCGAGCAAAGGCTCTTGTGCGGAGGGTGAGTGCAGTTTGCTTGATCCTTATGGCCTCCTTTTTTCGGACTCTCTGGCGGATATCACTACTGCTGGGGAAAGGAAAAGATATGTGTCGTCAGGACAAGCGATTGGCTCTTCGCCCGAAACAGAAAGAATGAATAAATACATGATAAAAATGATACAGAGAATCAACATCTTCAAGTTGTCGTTCCTGGTGCTGGCTGCGGTTAGTCTGTTGACATCGTGCGCCTCCTCCAAGGACGTGACTTATTTTAAGAATCGGGAGGCACTCGAACAAGCCGCCAAAGGCTATCTCTTTGATGCCCGCATCATGCCGAAGGACGTGCTGACCATAACTGTCAGTACCGTCAATCCTCCTGCAGCCCAACAGTTCAATCTGGTTACACCGACATCTCAGACGATGCTCCAAAGCTATCTGGTTGACAATGAGGGGAAAATCAATTTCCCGGTTATTGGTGAACTGAAAGTCGGTGGACTTACTAAGACAGAAGCAGAACAGCTGATAAAAGAGAAGATAAGTCCTTATCTGGCAGAATCAGAGAATCCGATTGTGACAATAAGAATGTCGAGTTACTCGATTTCTGTCTTAGGGGAGGTGAACCAGCCGGGAACATTTTCTGTGGCTCGTGAAAAGATTAATGTGCTGGAGGCATTGGCAAGGGCTGGTGATCTCACTATCTATGGTCGGCGTGGAAATGTGACTTTGATTCGTGAAGATTGTGAGGGCAGAAAAACTTATCACACATTGAATTTGAATGATGCGAATATTGTGAACTCGCCTTATTATTATTTGCAGCAGAACGATATTCTTTATGTAGAGCCAAACAAAACTATGGCTCGCAATGCAAACATTGGTTCTTCTACCAGTCTATGGCTATCCGGCACAGGAATCTTGGTTTCACTTGTGACACTGTTAATCACTATTTTCAAATAAATTATGGATAAGCAAAAAAGGTTAAGTCCCTTTGAACTCAGGGAGAAAAAACGATATAGTATTTTTGATACGAGTTACTTATGCCAGATATTCTTATCTCATAAGAAGTGGTTTGCGCTTTCGTGGCTATTGTGCCTATGTCTGGCTGCTGCCTATATCTATTTTACTCGCCCTGCCTATAGCGTGAGAGGCAGGATGGTGATTGTGGAAAAGCGTGGTAGCTCTTCTTCAAATGTTGCTATTATGCTTCAGGGGCAACTCCCCTCAAGCTTGAGTAATAACATGAATGTCAATCTTGGCGTAGAGAATGAGAAGGAGATTCTCCAGTCGAAGTGGATCGCAAGAGATGTTGTCAATGATTTGGGGCTCTACACAGAGTATCGTCTTCAGAAGTGGTTCAAGAAGCGTCTGCTTTATAAGACACAGCCAATCAACGTGGAAGTGAGTCCTAAAATGCTTCAGTCCTTCGATAATGACCTTCCTTTGGTTAATCATTCTATCAGTATGTCGATCAACAAGGATAATGAAGGCTATGAGGTGGAGGTAAGGCTTAAGGAGAACCAAAAAAAGACAGATCTGCCTAAACAGATGTTTAAGTCGCTGCCAGCTGTTGTTCATACCAAATTGGGCGACTTGACATTGACTGAAAACATGCTGTTGACGCCCAGTCAGAAGAAGCGCTATCAACAGAAAGACTATTCTCTGAATATATCCATTGTTCCTCCGATGACGGCAGCCAGGAAATTCGCAAAAAAGATGAGCATCAGTTCTGCTTCCAAAAAGGCATTGTATACTATAAACCTTGATATTCGAGATGAGAATATCATGAGAGGAATGGATTATGTCAATGGTTTGATTAAATTCTACAATGAGCGCAATAATAGTGAGAAACATAAGGAGGTAGAGAAAAGTGATGAATTTGTCACATCACGCCTTGTCAAGATTGATGCGGAGTTGGATTCTGCTGACGCGAAATGGGAGCAGAACAAGAAGAAATACCAAGTGATGGATGCTAAGGCTGATGCAGAAGAGGTGATAGGTAAGAAGAGTTCTTACGAGAGTCAGTTGGTTAATTTCGGCATCCAACAACAGCTATTGGATTATCTGAGTGAATATGTTAATGATCCGGCAAACCGATATGAACTGATTCCTGTAAATGTAGGAGTCTATTCTGGTGATGCTGTGTCGATGATCGGCCAGCACAACCAACTTGTCAATGACCGGAAAATGCTCCTGAAGAGTGTTACGGAACAGTCAGCCCAGGTGAAACAGGTTACCCAGATGATTGACGAGTTGCATCCCATCATTCAAACAGCCTTTAAGCGTGACAAAGAGTCCTTGCTTTTGAGGAAGCGAGTAGCGGAAAGAGAGTATAATAAGTATATGGGCCGTGTGGGTTCTGCACCTGAGCAGGAACGTGTCCTTACTGAGATAGGACGTAACCGCAGTATCAAGCAGGGTGTCTATTTGACGCTGCTTCAGAAGCGTGAAGAGAACGCAATGGAATTGATATCTACCACAGACAAAGGAAGGAAGATTGACGAGACGATCTTTTTGATGAAGACAAAGCCAAGAACCTTGGTGGCACTTGCCTTGGCGGTAGCAATAGGCTTTCTTGTGCCATACATCGTCTTCTTTATGCGCAGAAAAATGAAGAAGAAGATAGAATCGGAGGCCGACTTGAAATTGCTGACCCGACTGCCATTAATAGGAAATCTACTCTCGCCTCAGAAAGATGATGATGAGGCTTTCAGAGAAATACGTGCCAACATGCTGTACCGACTGAAAGATGGGAAGAAGACGGTTCTGGTCACATCTGCTGATGATGGTGACGGAAAGACGTTCTGTTCAGTCCGCTTGGCTGAGGCTTTTGCTAAGATGGGAGAGAAAACCATCTTGTGTGATTTGAACTTCCGTCATCCCTCCATCGCAAAAGAATATGGTGTCGCCAGTCAAACAGGACTTGCGTCACTGCTTCAGGAAGACTCTTTGACTAAAGCGCAGATCATGTCATCGGTCATGAAAACAAGTTTGCAGGGACTTGACATCCTCCCTGCAGGAATCGTTAATACAACAATCCATCCTGCAGATCTGCTTGCACATAGGAGCATTTGCCAAGTGATGGATTCTATGCGTGAAGCATACGACATAGTTATTCTGGATTGTTCGGCAATAGGTAAATATTGTGATGCATTGATTGATGGGCTGGCTGATGTGACATGTTTCATCTGTAAGTCTGGAAAGACGAAAAAAGTGTCTGTTGAGAAACTTGAGGGCATGAAAGAAGACCATCGTCTGCCAGATCCTTGTCTGATAATAACCGTTTAAATAAATAACAGTCGTGCCGTCATATTCCTATCTGGTGTCTGTCTGTATCACTTCGTATAAACGAGTGAGAGAGTTGGAGAGGTGTCTGAAGTCTATTGACTCGAAACGGACAGATACAATAGAAGTAGTTGTCAGTGAGGACTGCTCACCTCAGCGTAAGGAAATTCGAAAGGTTGTGGTGGATTATGCAGAGCGCTCACCCTATCATGTGGTGTTTAACACCAATGAGCAGAATTTAGGTTATGACCGTAATCTGAAGATGTTGGCAACGCTGGCATCTGGAGAATATGTTTTGTATTTGAGCGATGATGATTGCCTGTTTCCTGGTAAACTCGATGAGTTTGTGAAATGTCTTGAGAACCAGCATCCGGCATTGGCATACGGATCATTCTGGTATGGCTATAAGGAGAAGAAGAGCATTAGGCGCAGCTATCCTTCATCACATGAGATTCCGCAAGGAGAAGCGTCTGCCGCTCAGCGAATCTATGATGCTATTTTGTTCTCAGGGTTGACCTTCAGAAGAGACCTGTTACTTGACATTGATGCGGAAAGATTCAAGAACTTGAACTATTTTCAGGTCTATCTGTTTCTGACTATGCTTTATAAACATGGTGGCTATTATCAAAATACTCTTTTGATAGACAGTGTATCGGACGGTGAGAATGCCTATGGTCAGGTGAAGTCCTCTGGTTTAGGTAACAAGCAACTTGCCGACAGAGAGTCTGTTTTTTCAAATATCGAGTTCAACAAGGGATTGGTAAGGGTCATAAAGATGTTTGATGAAGACAATCAGACAAATGTCTTTGGCCAGTTTGGCAAGGAATTTTCATTACGTTCGTTTGGTGGATTCTGCAGGGCAAGAGACCATGGGCTGAAGGTGTATAAGGATTATTGGCAGCGACTGAAGTCCTTGGGAGTTGTTTTGTCACCTATCTGTTATATTTACTATTTCAGTGTTGGCCTTTTGGGGGCTCGTCTATCTCGCATTTTGTTTGCGTTACCGAAGAAGTTGTTAATCCTGATTCGAAAGCATTATTAGGGATGGGTTATTATTCCAATATTTGTGCTGGCATTGTTACTTACAATCCAGAAATCGGGTTATTGGAAAAGAACCTGAGTGCCTTGAAACCACAAGTACAGAAGATTTATGTGGTTGACAACAACTCTGATAATATTGATGAAATTAATTCCTGTGCAGAAAGGCACTCTGTATGCCAATTTATCCATAATCATGAGAATTACGGTATAGCCAAAGCACTTAATCAGTTGTGTGAGATGGCTATGCTGGATGGGTTTGACTGGATTCTGACGATGGATCAGGATTCCGAATGTGCACCAGATATGGTGGAACATCTTGCCGCATATACAGGTGATCCTGCTTATGGCATCATAGCCCCGAGAGTGGAATTCAGGGATGGCGACTTGCTGATTTTAGCAACCAATGACGGTGACAAGGATACAGTAATAGTTCCAGCCTGTATTACAAGTGGGAGCTTGACAAGGCTTGAAGCATGGAAAAATGTTGGTGGGTTTGATGAATGGTTTTTTATTGATAGAGTGGACAATGAGTTTTGTACGCACCTGACCGTTAGTGGGTATAAGATAATCAGAGTCAATAAAGCGATATTAAGCCAAAGGGCGGGGGACATGAAATTCATCAGAATGCCATGGGGTAGAAAAATATTATTGCCTTATTACAATTGTAAAAGGAACTATTATATTTGCAGGAATTCTGTCTATTTTTTCAGAAAATACAGACATGACATAGATTTCGGCCATCAAGTTATGGTGTTTCTATATTCACAATTTATCAAATTGTTGTTTGAATCAGGTCGGTGGTCAACTCTTTGCTCAACATTCAAAGGAATAATCGACGGGCAGAGAAAAACAATAGAATATACTAACAATCTCTACCAAAGCACCCTATGAATCTGTTCCTTTATGTTATGATGGTTGGCACAGGAGGATTTGGCTGTGCTTATGAGATGCTTTTTGGGAAGACAAACAGATGGTTGTTATTTTCTACCGGCTTTTTATTTGTACTAACTGCTTGTTCAAGAATAGGAAATGCATTCGACTATAGCGACTTGGTTCAATATATCCTTTATTTCATGGAGGACAATGATGCGTATTTTGAACCAGGATACGTATTTTTGACAGATGTGATAAAATGGACAGTGGGGTATCACCCAGTTGCGCTTGTTGCTTTTATCTCTTTGTGGGTGTTCATGCTCGCACTGTTGTCTGAGACAATATGCAGTCGCTATATGGGAATAGATGAGGAAATGGAATGTTCTTATTACCCCTCTACTTTCTTTTTATTGATAATTGTTTATTGGGGGTGTTGCTTTTCCTGTGAAGTTTTAAGAAATGGACTTGCCATCCCGTTAATCTTCTGTGCTGCGGCTTTTTTGATAAATGAGAAATATTGGATGGCATTGCTGATAACTGCTTTCGCAGTTTTGTTTCATTATTCTTCCGTGATTTTTATTCCTGGTATTATTATCATGGCTGCTATCAGAGAGCTAAAGAAAGATTGGTTTTTATATTGGTTTTTTACTTTGATAGTTCTTGATATTGTCATTAGCTTTTTCTTTTCATTTGAAATACCCATCGTCAGTGGCCTTTTTGATATGATGGAAGAATTAGAGGAGCTTTCTCACTTTAATGCATATAAAAATGCGGAGGTGGAAGGTTATTTTACAACTCAATATATAACATATCATGTATTTGGATTGCTGATGTTATGGGGAAACTTGGAGGATAAGCGTTATAACAGTGCTGTTATGCTCTATTTTATTGGATTGTCTCTTGGAACTCTATTTCAGACAACAATCATTGTCATGCGTATTCAGTGGATGTTTTTGCCGATGGTAGTATTCGTATTGTACTATTATCTGAGGGACAACCAACAGGAGGAAGTAAAAAAGCAAATAGTTCTTGTGTCGTATTGCTTCATTCAGTCCATAATGGCCTTACGTTACCTGGGTTGGCATGTATAGTTAATAAAGATGGATATCCTTATTATAAAAAATTCGGCATTTAATCTTGGTTACAGAGGGTTCAATGTACTTTATCCATTGATTACAACTGCTTATATCTCACGGATTTTTTTAGCCGATGGAGTCGGTGAGATAGCCTTCGCTGTAAACATTGTAACGTATTTCACATTGGCCGCATCCTTGGGTATTCCCAATTATGCCATTAAGGTATTGGCGCCTGTGAAGAATGATGCAGTGGCACTTAACAGAAGGTTTTCAGAACTATCCAGTTTTATTTTTATTTCCTCTTTAGTTTGTACCTTATTATATTATTTATTATTGGTATGGTTATTTGGGCATGATACTTCTGGAGAAAGATTGAATATGGGCCTCATTCTAGGGCTGATGGTTGTTGCGAATATCTTCAATTATGATTGGCTTTTCGAAGCCGTGGAGGATTTCAAATATCTGGCCTATAGGTCTATTATCATTAAGGTTACTGCTCTGTTGATAATGTTCCTGATGGTTAATACTCGTGATGATATCCTTGTCTATTGTCTGATTTATGCAGGTATAACAGTGGCCAATAATCTTTGGAACTTTGTTTCAGCACATCGATATGTGTGCTATTCCTGTCATCAACTTGATATTCGTAGTCATCTCTCTCCTGTTTTTACATTGTTTGCAGCAGCATTTGCCACAGAAATATATACGCTTTTGGACTCAACGATGCTTGGTGTTATGTGTGATGCTGAATATTTGGGTTATTATTCAAATGCATCCCGAGTGGTCAGAGCTTCTTTTGGTATGGTTTTTGCGGCTATTGCCGTATTCAATCCCAGGTTGAACTTCCTCTATAAGACAGCGAATGGAAAAGAATATCGGATGATGTTCCAGAAGTTCTACAATGTAGGAATGTACTTGGCCATACCAGCTGCCACAGGTCTATTTGTTTTTGCTCCTTGGATTATGACGTTGATGTTTGGTGGGGCATTCATACCAGGCATCTTCACGTTGAGGTTGCTTTCATGTCTCATAATCATTTTTACCTTGGCATCGATATTTGGTCATGTAGGGCTGATTATATATGGAAAAGAAAAGTATCTATTGGTTGCAGCAGTGTTTGGTGCTGTCATCAATTTTTTCCTGAATATGGTCTTGATACCGAAATATATGCATCAAGGTGCAGCAGTGGCTTCGTTGATAAGTGAGTGCCTGATTACCTTTTTATTAGTTGTTGTTAGCATGAAGTGTTGTAGGGTTAAACTGCTCAATCGAAGGCTTGCCGCCCTCAGCGCATTTTGTGTAGCATTATGTATAGGAAGCGTGCTTATATAATATCCCTGAATTTTAATCCTGGTCATGTGTCTCATATGGTGGCTAGTTATAAGCAATGTGAGGAGTTAGGATACGAGGCTCGGATGTATATTGATAAGAGATTTATTGGTTTTATCCCTGAAAATTGCCGATATATTGTCTATGGTCAAGACAAACCTGTAGAAAGTACGTTTTCCATATTTGTTTTTCCGAGTGTTCGGAATCTGAAAGAGATCTTGTGGCTTAAGAAGAATACATCAAGTAAAATCATCTACATCTTTCATGAGCCGCTTGACAAGTACTCCACTTATAGAAAGGCGGGCTTCTCGCATCTTAAAATGCTGAAACTACGGGTTATTAACATGGTCAATGCTCTGACAGTCAAGTGGTCGGATATAGTTCTCTTACCTTCCGAAAAGGCAGTGAGCTATTATAAGTCAAACAGTTTATATAGGAATGATAACTATCATTATCTTCCACTATTATATGATGATGAACAGACGGAGGACTTAAAGTGTACGGAAAGGAAGTATTTCTCATATATAGGAACCGTGGCATCTGATCACTCCTTTAATGAATTTGTCGATTTTGTTAGACAAGCAATTCAAAAGGATGGGTTAAGTGGTTTCAGATTCTTGATAGCTACTAAAAGCAAGGTGGATCATAAGGTGATGAGTCCTCTGATCGAATCTGGTAGACTTGATCTGTATGATGGAGTACCACTGACAGATCAGCAGATAAATGTGTTTTATGCATCTTCGTATGCTGTATGGAATGCATATGAACGGACAACCCAAAGTGGAGTGCTCGCAAAGGCATTTATGTTTGGAACCCCTGTGGTATTCCTTGAAAAGAACATTTCTGAATTTGTGCATGACGGTCAAGAAGGAATATCAGTCAAGGATAATACTGATTACGATGCCATTAAAACAGCTATAGTAAAAATACGGGATAGTTTTGATTATTATTCAGGAATGTGCAGGAAAAGGTTTCTTCAGTCTTTTTATTATCAGAATTATGATGGTATGATGGAGAACTTATTTCAAGAAGCATTTGGAGATGTGATATGAGACAGTTACTTTTTGAATTGATGCAGGTTGCATTAGGGCAGAGAAAGACACTAAGCCGTGTTCCTAGTCCGGAAGAGTGGCAAGGTGTATTATTGTTAGCACGAAAACAATCAATAGCAGGAATCGCTTATCATGGTGTGGAACTCTTAAGCGGAAAAGACCAAAAGCCTCCTCGAAAAATACTTCTTACTTGGTTTCGCTTAAGTGAGAAAGTCAGACAGAAGAATGTTATTTTAGATGAGAGGAGTCATGAATTGTTGTCTATGCTGTCGAAAGCCGGTATCAGGGGGTGCTTGTTGAAAGGCCAGGGCATGGCATGCTATTATAGTACAGAATTGCAAGGTCTTAGACAGAGTGGCGATATCGATGTTTATGCAGATTGTGGGCGTGAACGCATTGACGCTTTTGCAAAAGCCCTTGGAAAGAAGAATATAGATTGGAGCTATAGACATCTGCATCTGAAAATATGGGATGATACTTTGGTGGAATTGCATTATCACATAGAATCCTTTTTTAATCCGTTCAAGAACAGTCGATTTCAAAAATTTGTTCAACAGAATAAGGGCATGTTGTTCTGCTCAGAGACGGCATTCGTCGCTCCCTCGCTTACAATGAATCTTTTCTATGCATTATTACATATATATAACCATATCCTTAGTAGCCGTATTGGCTTGAAGCAAGTGATAGATTATTATTTCTTGCTAAGAACAGCGAATGCTAATTTTGGCGCATTCGAAAATGGTGAGACTTTAGAAAACGTCCTCAGGCAATTTGGTATGTATCGTTTTGCTGGAGGTATGATGTGGTTGTTGCAGGAGATTACGGGTCTTGAACGACATTATATGTTTTGTGATCCTTTGGAAAGAGATGGCAGGTTCCTGTTAGATAAAGTCATTATGCCAATAGATGATGATAAGGGAGAGCGGCATACTCATATGGCGAAGGATAAGGATGTGATGATGTTTGTCTTTAAACGGAGTTCCATTCTGATGACGAGATATCCTTCGGATGCATTATGGTCGCCGTTATGGCTTGTAGGCCAGAGGTTTTATAAGATTGTAAAGAATCGTAAATCGCAAAAAACTGTGTGAGGATATGAATGTATTAGTTACTGGAGCTAAAGGTTTCGTTGGAGGGAATCTCTGTGAGGCCTTAAAGAACCTGAGGGACTGTAAGGACAGAACTCGTCCGGGATTAAAGGTGGATGACCTATATGAATACGATGTGGATTCCGATGTGGCTGTTTTGGTAGAGTATTGTCGGAAGGCAGACTTCGTATTTAATTTGGCTGGTGTGAACAGACCGAAGGATTCTTCAGAATTCATGAAAGGGAATTACGGGTTTGCCTCTACGTTAATAGAAGCACTCAAGTCTGTACATAATTACTGTCCAGTGATGATGTCATCTTCTATTCAGGCTGCTCTCGACAATCCATACGGTCGTTCCAAAAAGTCAGGAGAGCAGCTGATGTTTGGCTATGCTGAAGAAACAGGGGCAAAGGTCTTTGTCTACCGCTTCCCAAATATCTTTGGAAAGTGGTGTCGGCCGAATTATAATTCTGCAGTGGCTACTTTCTGCCATAATATCGCCCATGACTTACCAATCCAGGTAAACGATCCGTCTACATTGCTGCATTTGGTGTATATCGATGATGTGGTGACAGAATTGCTGGACGCTATGGAAGGGAAGGCTCATCAGGATGGCAATTATTATAAGGTACCGGTAGTGCATGATGTGACCTTGGGTGAAATTGTCGACTTGCTGGGAAAGTTCCATGCGCAACCCAGTACACTGATTCTGCCAGATATTCCGGTAGGGTCGTTTGCCAAGAAGCTATATTCGACATATCAGAGTTATTTGCCCAAGGAGAAGATTCCCATACCTTTGGAGATGCATATTGATGCTCGAGGTTCGTTTACAGAACTGATGAAGACCAAGAATTCCGGTCAGTTTAGCATTAATATTTCCAAACCTGGCATCACAAAGGGTCAACATTGGCATCACTCTAAGTGGGAGATGTTTATTGTTGTGTCTGGTCATGCTTTGATTCAGGAACGAAAAATTGGAACAGACGAAGTAATAGAGTATGAGGTGTCAGGAGATAAAATGGAAGCCTATCAAATGTTACCAGGATATACTCATAATCTGATCAATCTTTCAGATACGGAGGATTTGGTAACAATAGTATGGGCCAATGAGAGTTTTGATCAAGAGCATCCTGATACATTTTTTGAAAAAGTAAAAGAATAGTCCCAATACAGATTGTCATATGTCAAAATTTGAAAATAAAGTTCTGTTGATAACAGGTGGAACAGGATCGTTCGGCCATGCCGTCTTAAAGAGGTTTGTCAGTTCTGATATTCGCGAGATCAGGGTTTTCAGTCGTGACGAGAAGGAACAAGACGACATGCGTCATGAATATCAGCAGAAGTATCCACATGTTGCAGATAAGGTTAAATATTATATTGGTGATGTACGTTCTATAGAGTCGGTGCGCATGGCTATGCAAGGGGTCGATTTCGTCTTTCATGCAGCAGCCTTAAAACAAGTTCCTTCATGTGAGTTCTTCCCGATGGAGGCGGTGCGTACCAATGTGATAGGTACAGATAATGTCCTGACAGCGGCTATTGAAGCGGGTGTGGAATGTGTTATCTGTCTTTCAACGGATAAGGCTGCTTATCCAATTAATGCTATGGGTATTACTAAAGCTATTGAGGAGAAAGTGGCAGTTGCAAAGAGTCGAAACTCTAGTAAGACGAGGATATGTTGTACACGTTATGGCAATGTCTTGTGCTCACGTGGTAGTGTAATTCCTCTTTGGATAGAGCAGATACGCCAAGGGGTTCCGGTCACAGTTACAGAACCGATGATGACACGTTTCATCATGTCGTTGGATGAAGCTGTCGATCTGGTCCTTTTTGCGTTTGAGAAAGGCCAGAATGGGGACATTCTCGTACAGAAAGCACCTGCATGTACCATTAAGACACAAGCGGAAGCTGTCTGTGAACTGTTTGGCGGGAAGAAAGAGGATATCAGGGTTATTGGTATCCGCCACGGAGAAAAGATGTATGAGACATTACTCACCAAAGAGGAATGCGCAAAAGCTGAGGATATGGGAAATTTCTACCGTATTCCTTCTGACAACCGAGACTTGAATTATGATAAATATTTTAAGGTTGGAGATACAAAACGTGTTCTCGTTGATGAGTTTAATTCAGAGAATACTATTCAATTAAATATTGATGAGGTCAAAGATAAATTACTCGCTCTTGACTATATCCGGAAAGAATTGCTGTAAGAAAAAGGAATTGCTCGATTTCTCTACATAATCAGGTTGAATAAACATGGCACAATTTAAGAATAATGGTAAACTGAAACTGTTGATAATTGTCGGAACTAGGCCGGAAATCATCCGTTTGGCAGCTGTTATTAACAAATGTAGGTTGTATTTTGATACCTTACTCGCTCACACGGGACAGAATTACGACTATAACTTGAACGGAGTTTTTTTTAAGGACCTAAAACTTGATGTTCCTGATATTTACATGAATGCTGTTGGGGATGATCTCGGTGCCACTATGGGGCGTATCATAGACAAGAGTTATAAGGTGATGGTAGAAATCAAACCAGATGCAGTGTTGGTGTTGGGTGACACCAATAGCTGTTTGTCTGTTATAGGTGCCAAACGTCTGCATATTCCGATTTTCCACATGGAGGCCGGTAATCGTTGTAAGGATGAGTGCCTGCCAGAAGAGACCAACCGCCGTATTGTAGATATTATCTCAGACGTGAATATGGCTTATTCAGAACATGCTCGTCGTTACTTGGCAGAATGTGGACTACCGAAAGAAAGAACTTATGTTACAGGTTCACCTATGGCGGAAGTGTTGCATCAGAATCTGGCAGAAATTGAAGCTAGCAACATCCATCAGCAGCTTGGGTTAGAAAAAGGTAAATATATTCTTCTGAGTGCCCACAGAGAGGAGAATATCGATACGGAAAAGAACTTTATTTCCCTATTTTCTGCTATCAATCGGATGGCTGAATCTTATGACATGCCAATCCTTTATTCTTGTCATCCCAGAAGTCGTAAACGGTTGGAGCAGTCTGGGTTTAAACTCGACAAACGGGTTATTCAGCATGAACCGTTAGGATTCCATGATTATAACTGCCTGCAGATGAATGCCTATGCTGTAGTTTCAGACAGTGGCACATTGCCAGAGGAGAGCAGCTTCTTTACAAGCATTGGACATCCATTCCCTGCGATCTGTATCCGTACAAGTACGGAGCGTCCGGAAGCACTTGACAAAGCCTGTTTCTTAATTGCAGGAATTGATGAAACATCATTACTTCAGGCAGTTGAAACAGCCGTGAAACTACATGAGAATGGGGATTATGGAATTCCTGTGCCAGATTATCTCGATGAAAATGTTTCTGTAAAGGTTGTGAAGATTATCCAGTCGTATGTGAATGTCGTGAACAGAATAGTTTGGAGGAAGTTCTGAAATGAAACAGAAACTATGGATACTGACAGAGCTATTTTATCCTGATGAAGGAGCGACAGCTTTCATTATGACTAATATAGCCAGAAAGATGGCGGAGAAATATGATGTACATGTTGTATGTGGTCCAGTCACTTCTATTCGGTCGAAAGCCGTTGACGTTGATATGAGCTTTGTCATTCATCGAACCAAATTGTTTAATATGAATAAGGATAAGTTGTCGCATAGGACTTTGCGCTTTATTTTTATATCTCTCATAATGACCTTAAAACTCTATAGAAAAAGCAATAAAGATGACAAAGTGCTTATTGTCACTAATCCTGCTCCATTAGTACCATTGGTTGCTTTGGTAAAACGGATAAGGAAATTTGAGTTGACAATCCTGGTACATGATCTCTTTCCTGAAAACGTTATTTCTGCAGGAATTCTGAAGGACAATCATTCTTTACTATACCGATATCTTCTTAAAATATTTGATAGGTCGTATGCCCGAGCAGATAAAATTATAGTATTGGGACGTGACATGGAAGAGATTGTTACGAAAAAGATACAACGATATGATAGTAGGGCAAAGATTAGGATTATTACTAATTGGGCTGACGAAGTTGGGATTGCTTCAGAAGGCGTTTCTGATACGAAGCAAGTAGAAATCCAATATGCTGGAAATATAGGTCGAGTGCAGGGGTTGCTGGATTTCATAAAGTTATTCGAAAGCGCAGGAAACGAAAAAATAAAACTTTCTCTATGGGGTGATGGCGGCATGGCTAATTCCATTCAAGAATACATTGAGGATAATAATTTGAAGAATGTAGAGATGAAAGGGCCTTTCACCCGTAATGATCAAGCTTCTGTGGTTGGGAGTTGTGACTTATGCCTTGTAACATTGGCGCAAGGAATGTATGGTTTAGGAGTGCCTTCCAAAACCTATTATGCAATGGCGTCAGGGAAGCCAATTCTGTATATCGGTCCGGAAGGAAGTGAAATATGGAGGACTGTAAGTGATAATGGCATTGGCTATTGTTTTTCACCGACAGATCAAGAAGGTATCAAGCAATTTCTTCAGACTTTGAAAGTAACAGATAGGAAATCTTTACAAATGATGGGTGATAAAGCTCGTTTGTTAGCATCTACTATTTATACAAAAAACTATATATTGAACCAATTTGATGATTTTGTATAGGAATTTTGGATGCCATACTATACAAATATGTGCCGAAAAGATGTGCAGAACAAAAAAAGAAGTTCATAATTGATAGTATTCCCTTTTTTTTTAGTAACTTTGCACCCATGAAAGATAGTAATAAGTGAATCAATGAGTGAGACGAAGACTGACAACAATACGGAAATACGGTTTATCCCTGACGGCATGACTGCCTTCGAACGTAATACCAAGCGGATTCTTGACTGTATAGTTGCTCTAATTGGAATGATTCTCTTTTCCCCATTGTTTTTGTTTTGTTATATAGCAGTAAAACGTGAAGACGGTGGACCTGCTATATTTAAGCAGGAGCGGATAGGACGTTTCGGACGTCCATTCACTATATATAAGTTCCGTTCAATGAAAATAGGTGCAGAGAAAGGAAAGCCCTCTCTACTTCAAGATGGGCATAAGGATCCACGGCTGACAAAGATCGGTCGTTTCCTCAGAATGCATCATTTGGATGAACTGCCCCAGTTGTGGAACGTGTTTATCGGCGACATGGCATTTGTCGGGCCACGTCCGGAAAGAGCATATTATATCAAGTTGATAGAAAAGGAGGATCCCCGCTATTACATGCTTTACCAGATTAGGCCAGGTGTGACGAGCTATGCCACTCTTTATAACGGCTATACTGACACGATGGAGAAAATGCTGATCCGTCTGCAGTATGACTTGGACTATCTGGAACACCGTTCGTGGTCGCTGGATATAACTATCTTGCTCAAGACCTTCCTTTATATTGTCTCTGGCAAGAATTTCTAAAATCGCAACACGTCGTTGCAGAGCTCACTGACGGAAGGACGGTGAGTGATGAAAATCATGGTTTTTTGTGGATATCGGTCGAACAGGCGAGTATAAAGCTGACGCTCGGTTTGTTCGTCAAGTGATGCGCTGATCTCATCTAACAGCAGAATTGGACCAGGGCGAAGCAAACCTCTTGCAATGGCGATGCGCTGTGCCTGACCTTCGCTGAGTCCGCTGCCACGTTCACCCAGTTCGGTGTCGATACCTTCAGGTAGATCGGCTACAAAATCGGCAACTGCCGTATGCAGTACGTCTTGTAGTTCGGAGTCGGTGGCATCGGGCTTGGCTATCTGTAGGTTATAGCGGATGGTGCCGCTCATCAGCGTGTTGCCCTGCGGAACAAAGGAGAAGTAATCGCGGGTATTCTCATCAATGGGTATTCGGAGGGAGAGCTTGTCGTAGATGGTCAGTTTCCCGTGTTGCGGGGTGGTCAATGCGAGCATCAGCCGGAAGATAGTGGTCTTGCCGATGCCCGTCGGTCCCATGAGGGCGGTCTTCGTGCCAGGACGGAAGTCGTGGGTGAAATGATCGAGGACCAATCGGTCTCCGGTGGCGTACTGGAAGCAGATGTCATCTGCGAGAAGCCCGACAGGTTCTCCTGTGTGAGCATGGTGGGCTTGTCGTTGGTTTTGCTCAAAGGAACCAAACGAACTGTGCCCCTGATTCTGTTCCAGTTCTTCCAGACGATCGATGCTGGCGGTAGCGTGGATAATCTGGGGCACCATGTTGATGAGTGTCAGTATCGGGTTCTGGATCTGACTCACCAGTTGGAGGAATGATGTCAGTACGCCAATAGTGATGACACCATTGCGCAACTGCAGGCCGCCCCAAATAAAAGCCATGATATAGCCAAGGCTGAACACACAACCGAAGACGAAGCGCATGGCAACGGTAAAACGAGCACGGCGCAGCATATTACCTTTCAGCCGCTGTTGTGTCTCATCGAGACGTCCAACCATCCAAGCCTCACTACTAAGCGCTCGAAGGACGGCATTTTGCTCCATCCCTTCCTGAATCTGCATCTGTATGCGACTTTCGTCCTCGCGGATGTCGTGCGTCATCTGGCGCAACCGACGTGAGATCAGTTTACCAAAGACCACAGCAAAAGGGGTGAGTATGAGCAATGCCCAGGCCAGGCGCTCGTCCATAGACCTCATGAACAGGAAGGCGCCGAGGAGCTGTATGAACGTGACCACCATCTGCGGGAAGGTGGAGGTGGTCAGGTCGCTGACGGTTTCAATATCCTTCGACATGCGGGAAGTGATGTCGCCAGAGTGCAGGTACTGCTCATCAAACAGCTGGCGGGAAAAGAGTTGACCGTACAGCTTCAGTCGGATGGCATTGAGTTGCCGTGCATTGGCAGAGACCGTCATGTAATAGTAGGCCTGCCTCAGGATGATGATAGAGACAACAGTCCCGATGAGCCATCCGATCATCAACAAGATGTCCTGGGATGAGCCGGAGCGTATGGAGACATCGATGAACCTCTTGCACAGCCATACCATGAGCAGTCCGAGGGCTACCCTGACGATTCCCACAAAGATGCGCACCAGCGAATTAAGTCTGATGCCCTTTGCGTGTTGCCATGTCCACAAGAGGTACTTTGACATGCCGTCTGTTACTCAACAATCTGTGCCTCTTGCCACTTGGCAACGATATCCGTCACATCGTTGAGTGCCTGTTCTGGCGTCACATCGTATTCATCGTACAGGATATCAGCGAGTTCTTTGATGGAGAATTCTTCCATCTCAGAAGCCTTCTGCCAGAGCCAGGCCGCTGTGTCGTTCAGACAGAGGAGTCTGCCGAAATTGATGGCTTCGAGCCCTTCTCCAATGATGACCTTTTCTCCGCAAACGTCGCGTAATACCAATCCTTTCTTTTGTTTCATAACCAAATGTGTTTGTAAATGAATAGCAGATACCTTCTCACCGGGCGCAACTTGCCCCAGAGGAAAGCACCCCATCTGTATTTTCTCGTGTCTATCTGATGCCTGTTTCCTTTTGCATCCACCACGTGGGTGACTTTCGCCTTAATGTCATCTTGATGGCATTTCTCCGTGCCTCTGATGTTTCCGTCTCCCATGAGGATAACGGTATCGTCATGGAGGTCAATGATTCGGTGGACTACATATCGGCAGTTGTCGACCCAAGCCAGGACAATATCGCCCATCTCCGGTTTTGAGAGCTTCTCCAGAATGACGCTATCTTTACCGCCAATGATGAATGGCAGCATGCTTCTCCCGTCGACGGGGAAGGTGACGCAGATGCCGTCTTCAACCAACTTGATGGCCTCCTGGATAATCTTGTTGTCCTTTAGTCTTTGACTGCTATGGTCGTTTGACATAATTCTGCTGCATTTTGGTCAGGCAGACAAGACAGATGCCAGACGGGAACTGTTGCCGTCAACAGATTCTCTGTATGATGCAGGCCATCGCCCATCTTGGTGTTCCAGCGCATACCCGATATGCTCATGGCAAGAGCGACGTATGCCTCAATGGCTTTCATCCGCCGAATCTCGTTAAAAGGCGCCTGTTTCAGTTTGACGATACCACCGATAGGGTAGTCGACATTCCTGTAGCAAGGGGTCTTACCGCTCCAAGGGGAACCGTAGACACGGGCTTCACCGTCGATAATCCGGACAACGGGATTGTCGTCGTTTACCAGTTCTGTCCCTTCGATATGCTTGAGCCACAGTTGGGAATGGGTGCTCTTGCCTGTTCCGCTTCTGCCGAGGAACATGTATGCCTTGCCCTGATAGCTGACAACCGATGAATGGAACAGCGTTGTCTGTTTGTCGGAAGTAATGAATGTGTACATCATCATCAAGGCATTGTTGGTCACAAACATCCTTTGCCGTTCTTTGTTATAATAGACATGTCCTTCCTTGAAGTCGAGACTGCACACCAGCCAACCGGCAACCTTCCCTCTCAGCTGGTATTCGAGAACCGTCTTGCCGTCGGGGGTTTCGCCGCTGAGCATCACCTGACCTTCATCTTCCTGCTTGTACTTTACATTATATATAATAGGTGTAGCCAATTCCTGGACGTAGAGAGTGAACAGTGAATCTGTGTTCTTTTCGTCCAGAAACGGAGTGTACTGGTTCATGCCGGTGAATACAGCCTCTTCGGCATCCACCGTGAAGCCATGACCGGCTACAGTATAGTGCTTCCTCATGAATCGATTATTTCCTTAATGCGGCAATGGATTCTTTGAGAGAGGCAATTTTCTCCTCCGCATCACTCTGCTTCTTGCGCTCCAAGGCAACGACGGCCTCAGGGGCATTCTGAACGAAACGCTCGTTGGAGAGTTTCTTCATGACACCAGCCAGGAATCCCTCAAGGTGTTGCAACTGGGCCTCCATCTTGGCAATCTCGGCCTCGACGTCGATCATATTACCTAGAGGCACGGCAAACTCATCGGTGCCAACCATAAAGGCAGAGGCGGTGGCGTCCTTCTCGGCGACAACGGTGATGGCGCTGAGGTTCGCCATCTTGCTGATGGCTGCGTTGAAGGCCTCATAGTCGTTCTTGCCGATGGCCTGAAGTTCGAGCTGCTCCTTGGGGGCGATGTTCTTTGAACTGTGGACCATGCGGACACCAGAGACAATCTGCTTCACGTTTTCGATGTCGGCGGCCAGTTTATTGTCTGCCTCTGTGGGAGCAGCAATGTCCAACTTGTCGCGCATGATGCTCTCACCATCCTGACGGTCGTAAAGGTGCTGCCAGAGCTCCTCGGTAATGAACGGCATGAACGGATGGAGCATCTTCAGAAGGGTCTCGAAGAATTCGAGGGTCTTGTCGTAGGTCTTGCGGTCGATGGGCTGTTGCTCACCGTTGACGTAGGCGGGCTTTACCATCTCCAGATACCAACTTGAGAACTCATCCCAGAAGAGCTTATAGACAGCCATGAGGGCCTCAGAGATGCGATATTTCTTGAAGAGATCGTCAACCTCGGCATTGGTCAGGCGCAGTTTTGCCTCAAACCAAGCGGTGGCAATCTTGCCGGCCTCAGACTGTTCTATGTCGGCTACCTTCCAGCCCTTCACCAGACGGAAGGCATTCCATATCTTATTATTGAAGTTGCGTCCCTGTTCGCAGAGGGCCTCGTCGAAGAGAATGTCGTTGCCGGCAGGGGCAGAGAGCATCATACCCATGCGGACACCGTCGGCACCGAACTTCTCGATGAGTTCGATGGGGTCGGGGCTATTGCCCAATGACTTAGACATCTTTCGACCCAGTTTGTCGCGAACGATACCTGTGAAGTAAACGTTCTTGAAGGGGAAGGTACCCATGTACTCCTCACCGGCCATAATCATGCGGGCCACCCAGAAGAAGATGATGTCGGGAGCCGTCACGAGGTCGGAAGTGGGGTAGTAGTACTTGATCTCCTCGTTGCCGGGATTGTTGATGCCGTCGAAGAGCGAGACGGGCCAGAGCCATGATGAGAACCATGTGTCGAGGGCATCCTCGTCCTGACGCAGATCGGCATCCGTGATCTTCGGATTCTTCTGCTGAGCCAGTTTCAGAGCCTCCTCACGAGTAGCGGCTACCACATAGTCGTCGTTCTCATTGTAATAATAGGCAGGGATGCGATGCCCCCACCACAACTGACGAGAGATACACCAATCTTGGATGTTCTCGAGCCAGTTCTTATAGGTATTGACGTACTTCTGCGGATAGAAATGCATCTCGCCGTTCAATACTGGCGGCAGGGCAATGTCGGCAAAGTGCTGCATCTTGAGGAACCACTGCAACGAGAGTCTTGGCTCGATGGCGGTGTCGGGGTTGCGCTCAGAATAGCCCACCTTATTAGTATAGTCCTCAACCTTCTCCATCAGTCCTGCATCCTGCAGATCCTTGGCAATCTGCTTACGGCAGTCCATACGGTCCATGCCGACGTAGATGGGACTCTGCTCAGAGATGGTGCCGTCGGGGTTGAAGATATCGATGGTCTCAAGGTTGTGAGTCTTACCCAGCATGTAGTCGTTGGTGTCGTGGGCAGGTGTCACCTTCAAACAACCCGTACCGAACTCGATATCCACGTAACGGTCTTCGATGACGGGGATAACGCGGTTCACCAGAGGTACAATCACCTTGCGGCCCTTCAGCCACTGGTTCTTCGGGTCCTTGGGGTTGATACACATAGCAGTATCACCCATGATGGTCTCTGGACGAGTAGTGGCGACAACGGCATAGTAGCCCTTCTCATCCTTGTGGATGACATTGCCCTCGGTTTCGTTTGTGGCGATACCATCGCGACATACAGAACCGTCGGCGTTGGCGACGTAGTATTTCAGATGGAACAGATGGCTCTGCTCCTCTTTATAGATCACCTCCTCGGTAGAGAGAGCGGTGAGAGCCTTAGGATCCCAGTTCACCATGCGGAGACCACGATAGATAAGGCCTTTGTTGTATAGGTCGACGAAGACTTTGATGACGCTCTCAGAGCGGGTCTCATCCATCGTGAAGGCTGTACGGTCCCAGTCGCAGGAAGCTCCCAGTCGGCGTAACTGCTTGAGGATGATACCACCATGCTCGTGGGTCCAGTCCCATGCATGCTCCAGGAACTGGTCGCGAGTCAGGTCATGCTTCTTGATGCCTTGCTCGGCGAGTTTCTTCACCACCTTGGCCTCTGTGGCGATCGAGGCGTGGTCGGTACCCGGCACCCAACAGGCATTCTTGCCCTCCATACGGGCTCTGCGCACCAGAATGTCCTGAATGGTGTTGTTCAACATGTGTCCCATGTGGAGCACACCAGTCACATTGGGTGGTGGAATGACGATGGTATAGGGTTGACGTCCGTCGGGTTTGCTGGCGAAAAGTTTGTGGTCAAGCCAGTACTGATACCATTTGCCTTCGACCTCTTTCGGGTCGTATTTGCTTGCTAATTCCATATTATTATTTGTTATTTCTATGCTCAAAAAACGCAAATTCTTAAAAAATCGCTGCAAAATTAGTAAAATTCCGGCGAAAAGTCGTATCTTTGCCACATAATTTAAGAAATTATGCACACAAAAGAGGAAAAAATGCAGGCTTTTGGGCGGTTTCTGGATGTATTGGATGCATTGAGGGCCAATTGTCCATGGGACAAGAAGCAGACGAACGAGAGCCTAAGACCCAATACCATCGAGGAGACTTATGAGCTCTGCGATGCTCTTATCAAGAATGACATCCATGATATCTGTAAGGAGTTGGGCGATGTGTTATTGCATATCTGTTTTTATGCCAAGATTGCCGAGGAACAGTCACAGTTCGACATGGCTGATGTGTGCAATGCCTTGACCCGGAAGATGATCACTCGCCATCCTCATGTCTATCATCCTTCGCAGATCGACGCTGAGGATCCGAAGCCATTGCCGTATGTGCCAGAGGATGATTCTCAGGCGAGTTCTACTGGTCAGACGAGTGTAACAAGTGTTACTCAGGTCTTGCAAAATTGGGAACAGATCAAGTTGAAGGAGAAGGACGGCAATAAGAGTGTGCTCTCTGGTGTTCCTGAGGCCCTGCCAAGCATCATCAAGGCCTACCGAATCCAGGATAAGGCCAGGAATGTGGGCTTTGATTGGGAAGACCGTCGGGATGTGTGGAAGAAGGTTCGCGAGGAGCTGGATGAGCTGGAGTCTGAGCTGGAGAAGGATGACAAAGACCGCTCGACGGAAGAGCTGGGCGACTTTCTGTTCGCAGTCATCAATGCAGCCCGTCTCTATAAGCTGAATCCCGACAATGCCCTGGAGAAGACCAACCGCAAGTTCATAGACCGTTTCAATTATATTGAACAACATAGCATCAAGATTGGTAAACCCTTGACAGATATGACGTTGGAAGAGATGGATGAACTATGGAATGAAGCCAAAAAGAATGAACGTAAATAATCCAAAATAATAGAAGTTATGATGAAGAAATTGGTATTTGTTGGCATGATGGCTGCCGTGATGTTCTCACTAGGCAGTTGTGGTGGTGGAAAACAACAGCAAGCAGAAGAGGTGTCGCAGGACACCACGAATCTGGAGAACTTTGCTTTCACCGATCGTACTATTTATGGTATCTGTACAGACGGCACGGCCATGAACACGTTAGAGATTGTGACGGATAATGGCGACACGCTGACGCTCAGTCTGACGAAGGCTCAGGAGAATGGTAAGGTGTTCGGAGGCCTGCAGGTGGCCGACCGTGTGGCTGTCATGGCCAATCAGGCTAAGACGGAAGCCAACCTGGTGATTAACCTCAACACGCTGATGGGCGATTGGGTGATGCCTGATCCCATCGACGGGAGTGCCGAGATTGGTATCCGTATCAAGGAGGGTGGTGTCGCTGAAAGCATCGACCAGTCGGTCATCATCTATCGGACGTGGAAGATCTTTAACGGAGATCTGGAGATCCTGCTGACCCGTGAGGGTGGTGGCGACGAGGAAGAGGACAACCGCTATGAGATCCTCACGCTCGGCCCGGACACATTGGCCTACCGCACGCTTGGCAAGCCCCGCGACGAGACAGAGACGTTTGAGTACAGCCGTTGGAAGCCCAAGCCCAAGGTCGACCTTCATGGCCTGGAGTTAGAGGAGACCAACGACGAGTTCAATAAGATCTGATCTGCGGTGGAGCCTTTCAAGGTTCATATCTTAGGGTGTGGAAGTGCGCTTCCCACCCTTCGCCATAACGCTTCCTCCCAAGTGGTGGAAGTGCGTGAGAAGCTGCTGATGCTGGATTGCGCAGAGGGCACGCAGACACAGTTGCGGCGGAGCCATGCGCGGTTTACCAAACTGAGCCATGTCTTCATTACCCATCTGCATGGCGACCATTGTTTCGGGCTCATCGGCATGATCTCCACCTTCGGGCTGGTGGGCAGAACGGCCACCCTTCATGTCTATGGGCCAGAGGCGCTGGGGCCTATCCTGCGAGGTCAGATAGACTTCTTCACTCATGACCTGGGCTTTGAGGTGGAGTTCCATCCTGTCGACACCACCCGCCACGCTGTGGTCTATGAGGACCGTAGCATCATGGTGGAGTCCATCCCGCTCCAGCACCGCCTTCCTACCTGTGGCTATCTGATCCGTGAGAAACAGCTGCTGCCCCATATCCGTCCGGAGATGATGCAAGCTTATCGGATACCAGTCAGTCAGGTGAACAATATCAAGAACGGGGCCGACTGGACGATGCCCGACGGCGAGGTCATCCCCAACAGTCGGCTCGTCAGACCAGCCGATCCCCCGCGGAGCTATGCCTATTGCAGCGATACCCGTTATCTGCCTTCGCTGCATCAGCTGGTCAAGGGTGTCAACACCCTCTATCATGAGAGTACCTATGGCGAAGACAAGATCCAGTCAGCCGAGAAATACCATCATTCCACAGCCCGACAGGCCGCGATGGTGGCCCGCGATGCTGGGGTGGGGAAGCTGCTGCTGGGGCACTACAGTTCGCGCTATGAAGATGAGAACGTGCTGCTCCGTGAGGCCAAGGAGGTGTTTGAAAATACCTATTTGACCAACGAAATGGATGTTTTTGACGTGTAAATTGCCTCCAAAGTGCATTTTCCGCCCAAAAAGTTTTGCTGTTTCAAATAAAATGTTTAACTTTGCGCCAACTATATATTGTTGCGTATGAAGAAACGTTTACTTGTCTTGATACTCTCTGGGGGTCTGATGTGGATTGCTCCGATGGCTGTCAGCGCTGCTCCTGCCTATATGGCTGGCGTTATGGAGATGTCTGTCGAGGATGAGGCTGAGATCACTTATAACAACGGCACGCTGATGATTACAGGCGCTGAGGGCTGCACGTTGGAGGTCGTCTCGCTGACGGGCAAAAAGGTCTTGAGCATAGAGATTACCAGCCATTCCCAGAAGATCGAACTTAATATTCCGAAAGGTTGCTATATCGTCAAGGTCGGCAAGGTTGTTCGAAAAGTGTCTGTCCGTTAGTCACAGTACTTGTTGTAACCCTGATGCTCCTGGCTTCCTGCGTCAACGGAAACCGTGAGTATGACGAGGCCGACTATTCCGCTTTTGGAACATTTGTACATGCGTTGGATACCACTGAGCAAAGGCAGTATCTGACGCATCTTTTAGATGCCGACTCCTCGAGGTGGGAAGCCGACAAGGCAGTCCGCAAGTATTATGCCGAGCGCACCCATGAGCCTCTCTGGTATACACGGGAAGGGGTGACCAATCAGGCCGACTCGCTGTTGACGCAGTTGCAAAGGGAACTACCACAACACGGCCTGAATCCGAAAGCCTTCTTCCTGTCGGAGATTGAGGATGACCTTGAGATCGTCCACAAACTCGCTTTCGACTCTGTCGGACAGAGCATCAACGAGGTGCTGCCCCGATTGGACTATCATCTGTCGAAAGCCTACGTGAGGTATACCATCGGACAGCGCTATGGTTTCATCCGCCCCGACCAGGTGTTCAACCATCTGGACTATAAGCCCGACGGCTCGGGTCTTGTCCGCCTCTTCGACTATGAGATCAAGGCACCCGACTATCAGGAAGCCTTGCGGAAGCTGGCATCGACAGACAGGATGACCTATCTGCAGACCGCAGCCCCCGCCCATAGCCTCTATAAGACGTTACAGGCCCAGTTGGCACGGTCGAAAGACACCGCCAATTGTCGTACAATAGCGGTGAATCTGGAGCGCTGTCGCTGGCAGACAGCCCGTCCTGAGGGCCGCACTCATCAGGTGGTGGTCAACATCCCCGCCCTCCAGCTCTGGGCCGTGGGCCCCGACAGTGTGATGCCCATGAAGATCTGCTGTGGGGCCATCGCGACGAAGACGCCGTTGCTCAACAGCGAGATCACCCACATGCAGGTGAATCCCGAATGGATCATCCCCACGTCGATCGTGAAGGGCGAGGTGGCCGTCCATGGTGGCGACTCCGCCTATTTCGCCCGAAACCGGTATTCTATCATCGACCGTCAGAGCGGCGATACCCTCGACCCCGCTGAGGTCACCAGCAGCCAGCTGATGGACGGAGGTCTGCGCATCAGTCAGAAGGGTGGGGCAGGCAACTCCCTCGGCCGCATCGTCTTCCGCTTTGCCAACAACTTCGGCGTGTATCTCCACGATACCAGCAACCGTGGCGCCTTCAACCGCGAGAAGCGCACCCTCTCGCATGGCTGTGTCCGCGTGCAGAAACCCTTCGAACTGGCCTGCTTCCTGTTGCAGGGGGCCGACGAGTGGACGCTCGACAAGATCCGTCTGGCGATGGACATGAAACCCCAGACCCTCAGAGGCCATGAGTACCTGGCCCTACATGCCAGCGATCCCCGTCCGTTGAAGGTCATCACCTATCGCGATGTCCTCCCGCGCGTGCCCGTGTACATTATTTATTATACAGCCTATCCCGATCCGGAGACAGGAGTCGTCGACTTCTGGCCCGATCTCTATGGCTACGACCGTATCATCCGCAGGGAGATGAAAACATTCCTGCCCCAATGACCACCATGGATAAGATAGACGACCAGCTGATCCTGCAAATGCTCATGAAGCCCGAGACCCAGCGCCGCGGCTTTGAGGCCTGTGTCCGTCAGTACGGCGAACAGCTCTATTGGCAGGTCCGAAAGATTGTGCTCACCCACGACGATGCCAACGATGTGCTCCAGAACAGTTTCCTCAAGGCCTGGAACGGACTTGGCAGTTTCCAGGGCGACTCCAAGGTGCTCACCTGGCTCTCGCGCATCGCCATCAACGAGTCGCTCGACTTCCTGCGACGCAACAAACAGCGTCAGACCGTCAGCGATGCCGACCCTTCCGTGGCTGGCGCGCTTCTGGCCGACAACTATTTCGACGGCACCGAAACTGAGGCCCAGCTGCAGGAAGCCATCGCCAGCCTGCCCGACGTGCAGCGCACGGTCTTCCAGCTGCGCTATTTCGACGAGATGAAATATAGTGATATCAGTCAGCTTCTCGGCACCTCCGAAGGCGCCCTGAAAGCTTCCTATCATATTGCCGTGAAGAAAATTACAGAATTTTTTAAGGCTCGCGATTAAACTATTTGAATGATTATACGTCAAACATACGATGGAAGAAGAAAAGTACATAGAAGAATTGGTAGGCAAGCGGAATCCGTTCGTGGTTCCCGAAGGCTATTTTGAGCAGTTGACCGATCAGGTGATGCAGTCGCTGCCCGAGCGTCGTCCCCGTGCCAAGACTATCTGGCTGCGCCCCGTGTTCTACGCCGCCGCCAGCGTGTGCGCCCTGTTTGTGTGTGCCGCCGTCTGGCTGTCGTGGCCCGCTGGCTCGCAGCAGGATCAGAAAGAGGTGGCCGAGGTGCTTCAGCCGCAGCATCCCGACGATACCTACTTTGAAGAGGCCGCCGACTACATGATGCTCGACAATCAGGACATTTATGCCTGCCTGTCAGACTATTAAAGGTGAAAAAGTGAAAAGGTGAAGAATAATATGAAGAAAGTCCTAATCAGCATGATGTTCCTCCTGGCAAGCGTTTTGGTCTGTCAGGCCGATGAGCCCCAGAAGTTCTCGCCTGAGAAGTTCCAGGCTGAGATGGAGCAGTTTATCGCCAAGGAGGCCGGACTGACAGCCGACGAGAGCGCTAAGTTCTTCCCCGTCTACCGCGAGATGCAGCAGAAGCAGCGTGCCGTCTTCGGGAAGATGCGCCAGGAAGGCCGTGTGAAGCCCACCGACGATGCCAGTTGCAAGCGTCTGGTCCAGAAGCATGACGAGGTGGAGCTGGAGTTGAAGAAGATCCAGCAGATCTATCACAACAAGTTCTTCACCGTGCTCTCCCCCTCGAAGGTCTTCGATGTCCTCCGTGCCGAGGAGAAATTCCATCGTCAGGCCTTCCGCAACATGGGTCAGAGCTTCCGCCAAAACCACACCCGCCAGAAGTAAATAGCATTCACCAATACAGACAAAATCCCCGAGGCTTTGATGGCTCCGGGGATTGAAACTTTTTGACAGTTATTCCAGTTTCGAACCCTCGATGAGTTTTGGGCAGAGGTGCGCGAGGTCGCACTTCTCACAATGGGGCTTGCGGGAGGTGCAGACATAGCGGCCATGCAACAGAAGCCAGTGGTGGGCACGGGGGATGTCCTCGGCAGGGATGTGGCGGGAGAGCGCCAGTTCCACTTTATAGGGGGTGTTGTCGCGCTTCGAGACGAGCCCGAGGCGATGGGCCACACGGAAGACGTGGGTATCGACAGCCAGCGCGGACTTGCCGAAGGCGACGCTCTGGATGACGTTCGCCGTCTTACGGCCCACACCAGGCAGGTCGAGCAGCAGGTTCATGTCTGACGGCACTTCGCCCTGATGTTTCTCCACGAGCATCCGCGCCATCCTCACCAGATGGTCAGCCTTCGCGTTAGGGTAGGAGACACTGCTGATATATTCTAAAATGTCCTCCGGCTCAGCCTGTGCCATCGATCGGGCGTCAGGATAGTGGCGGAACAGTTCGGGGGTGACCTGGTTGATGCGCTTGTCAGTACATTGGGCGCTGAGGATGACGGCCACGAGCAGTTGGAATACGCTGCCGAACTCGAGTTCGGTGTTCACGTCTGGCATCTCTTGGCGAAAATGATCCAGAATCCTTTCGTATCTTTCTGTTTTTTTCATCGAAGCGGGTATTTTGTCGCAAAGATACGAAATAATTCATAATTCATCATTCTTTTTTTAAAAAAGCGCAGAGCCGAGCGCATAATTCATAATTATTTTGTAATTTTGCAGCAAATATTCAATAATTATCTAAACAAACGTATGATTAAGCAGTTTATTTTGTCATTGGCCTGTATGGCCGTGACGGCGGTCTATGCCCAGAAAACACCTGTGTGGCAGGATCCCCAGGTGAATCAAGTGAACCGTGAGGCGCGCCGTGCCTGTTTCTTCGCCTTCGAGAGTGCGGAGAAAGCCCAGGGCGACAAGTCTCAGTCTCAGCGTTACCTCTCGATGGAGGGGCTGTGGAAGTTCCATTTCGTGAAGAACCATCAGGATGCCCCTGCAGGCTTCTTCTCGCTGAAGTATGACGACTCTCAGTGGACCGACTTCCCCGTGCCAGGACTCTTTGAACTGAACGGCTATGGCGACAAGATCTACAGGAACATCGGTTATGCCTGGAGTACGACCTTCAAGAGCAACCCGCCCTATATCGGCGAGACCAACAATTACACGGGTTCCTATCGTCGGACCTTCGAACTGCCTGCCGACTGGAAGGGTCAGGAGGTGTATTTCCATGTGGGTTCGGCCACGAGCAACCTCTCCGTCTGGGTGAACGGCCAGTATGTGGGCTATTCCGAGGACTCGAAGGTGGCTGCCGAGTTCAACATCACAAAGTATCTGAAGAAGGGTCGGAACCTCATCGCCATGCAGGTGATGCGCTGGTGCGACGGCTCCTATATTGAGGATCAGGACTTCTGGCGCTTCACGGGCATCGCCCGTGAGGTGTACCTCTATGCCCGTCCGAAGATTCATATCGAGGACTTCTTTATCAATGCCGATCTGAAAGACAACTATCGGGACGGCTCGCTGTCAGGTGAGGTGAAGATCGTCTCGGCAAAAGGCAAGACACTCGACATGCAATTGATCGACCCGCAAGGAAAGGTGGTGGATGAGACCAGCACCACGATGCTCAACAACGGCCCCTTCACCTTCAGGATGGAGTCGCTCGGAGAGGTGCAGCCCTGGACGGCTGAGACGCCCAACCTGTATACCCTCATGATGACCCTGAAACAGGGCTCTGAAGTGCTCGAAGTGGTGAAGCAGCGCGTGGGCTTCCGTCATGTGGAGATCAAGGGCGGGCAGCTGCTCGTCAACGGACAGCCCATCCTCATCAAGGGTGCCGACCGTCATGAGCTCGATCCCGATGGCGGTTATATCGTGTCTGTGGAGCGGATGATTCAGGATATCAAGATCATGAAGTATCTGAATATCAACGCCGTACGCACCTGCCACTATCCCGACGATCCCCGTTGGTATGACCTCTGCGACGAATACGGTCTCTACCTGACGGCCGAGACGAACATCGAGAGTCACGGCATGGGTTACGGCAAGGAGACGCTGGCTAAGCGCGAAGACTATGCCAAGGCCCATATCGAGCGCCAGCAGGGTAACATGATGTCGTTCAAGAACCACCCCAGCATCATCGTGTGGTCGTTGGGTAATGAGGCCGGCTATGGTCCGAACTTCGAGAAAGCCTACGACTGGGTGAAGGCCTACGACAAGACCCGTCCTGTGCAGTATGAGCAGGCAGGCCGTGAGGGCAAGACCGATATCTTCTGTCCGATGTACTATGGTTATGAGGACTGCGAGAAGTATTCCAAGGGCGACAACCCCCGTCCGCTGATTCAGTGTGAGTATGCCCACGCCATGGGTAACTCGATGGGTGGTTTCAAGGAGTACTGGGACATCATCCGCCAGAATCCGAAGTATCAGGGTGGCTATATCTGGGACTTCGTGGACCAGGGTCTGCGCGACAAGAGTAAGACGACAGGCAAGGAGATCTTCACCTATGGTGGCGACTACGGCCGCTATCCCGCCTCTGACTATAACTTCAACTGTAACGGTATCATCGCCCCAGACCGTCGTCTGAACCCCCATGCCTACGAGGTGCGTTATTACTATCAGAACGTGTGGGTGACAGACAAAGGTCTGAAGGAAGGCAAGATTGAGATCTACAACGAGAACTTCTTCAAGACGCTCGACGACCTCGAGCTGGAGTGGTTCGTGGGTGGTGCTTCTGGTGGAGGCCATCATACAGCCAACCGTCCTGAGGGCATCACCTACGGACATGGCGGCAAGATCGACGTCAACGGCATCGCTCCCCAGCAGCGCAAGGTGATCACCATCGACGCCCTGAAACAGGTGGCAGAGAAGATGATGGGCCATCACGGCGACCAGGAACTGTTTGTCATCTTCCAGTTCAAGACCCGCGAGGCTCAGCCGTTGATCGAGAAGGGTCAGGTGGTGGCCCGTCAGCAGTTTGTGCTGAATCCCTACCAGTTCCCGGAGATCAAGGCCGAGACGGCCAGCGTTCAGAAAGAAGAGACAGACAGCTATGTGAAGTTCGAGGCTGCCGGCACGACGTTGACGGTGGGTAAATGGAGTGGCTGGATCGACTATCTCGACGTGGATGGCGAGACGATGCTCGTAGACCGTGAGTCTCTGACACCCGAGTTCTGGCGTGCTCCGACAGACAACGACTATGGTGCCAGGCTGCAGCAGCGCTTCGGCGTGTGGAAGAACCCGCAGATGAAGCTGAAGGACTGCAAGGTGGGCGACAATAGCGTCGTGGCAACGTTTGAAATGCCTGAGGTGCAGGCCACGCTGAGCATGACCTACACGCTTCAGGAGAACGGTGAGGTGGTGGTGAACGAGCATTTCTTGCCCAATCCTCCCGCAGAAGGCAAGGACGTGGTGAGGATACCGCCGATGTTCCGCTTTGGCATGCAGCTCCAGATGCCCTGCCAGTATGACCAGGTGAAGTACTATGGTCGTGGCCCCGTGGAGAACTATTGCGACCGCAACTCGAGTGAGTTCATTGGTGTCTATGAGAACAAGGTGGCTGATGAATACTATTCCTATATCCGTCCGCAGGAGTCGGGCAACCACACCGATGTGCGCTGGTTCCGTGTGCTCGACGGCAAGGGTAGGGGACTGGAGTTCTACTCCAATGCCGTGATGGAGGCCAGCGCGCTGCGATTCCTCATGGCCGACCTCGACGACGGTCCTGTGAAGGATAAGAAGGTGGGCCGTCACTCTGGCGACCTCGTAGAGCGACCGCTGACGCAGGTTCACATCCAGCAGCGGCAGATGGGACTCGGCTGTGTGAACTCCTGGGGAGCCTGGCCGAGACAGGAATACCTGATGCCGTATAAGGACTATGACTTCACCTTCGTCATCCGTCCTGTGGCAGCAAAAGAATAGCTGATTTCGCCCTTTGGGTGTCAAAATGATGCCGTCTGCGGCTTGACTTTAGTCAAAAAGTACACCGCAGACGGCCTTTTTATATATTTTTTGCCAAAAAGAGTTGGTGCATATTTATTTAATTGCTATCTTTGCATCCGAATTCATGAGATTGATAGACAATCATAGATTGAGATAACAAATTTTTAAGAAGATGAAAGAGATGAAAACACTGAGAAAAATGATGCTCATGGGCGTGATGATGCTCGTGGGTGCTACCGTGATGTATGCAGAGGAGACGAATGTCACCAGCGAGGTCGACACCACTTATATCAAGCTCGACGAGAACATGGAGCCTATCAACTTCGTCAACGCTACGAAGGAGGAACTGGAGGCTGCCGTGGGTGAGCTGGAGACGATTCTCGAGACTGACAACTTCCAGCTCTATGCCGCTGGAGACTATACCTACAAGATCGAGAACGGTTATGTGACCTCGATGGCCATCCAGATCGCTGATGATAATAACGACAAGGTGATCTACAACAAGATCCTGAACGCCCTTGCCAAGAGTAACTCCATCAAGGACACCCACAACACAGGCGGCAATTATTATCAGTATGCCAACTTCCAGGTACAGTTCGACGATTTTGAGGGTTACGAGAAGCTGACCTTCTCGGCCATCACCGAATAAAACATTGAGTTTTGAAAACACGAGCGCTAAATCACGCCAGCATGAAATTAATGTTTAAGAAATACAGTCCCTCAGCCCTGCTGATGGGACTGCTTATCGTTTTGAGTGTAAGCTGTAAGGAAAAGGAATCAGAAATTGATCCTTACAGTTCCATCACCACCAATGAGTCAGGGCCTACTGCCACCGACACCAATCCCGCCGTGGCTACAGCCGATCACCCCGTGCAGCTGACATGGAGTCAGACCAGCACGTACACCGATTATGACTCTAAGGTGGTGACCTGTTCTCCCAAAGCCTCCATCAACATGACCGTGGCCCAGCCCCACATCACGGTGAAGGACGTGAAGGAACTGACCAACCTGAAGGAGACCCTGACGGAGAACAAGACACAGGGCACGACGATGGAACGCGACAAGACGACTGGCAAGCCGACGGTCTACAATTCCTCGCAGACTTACGAGATTGGAGGCCAGACCATCAAGTTCGACCTCTCCTACGAGCAGTACAGTTATAAGAACAAGCACGATCTGACGGTCACCATGCCTTATATGCAGTTGGGCAAGGTGAAATATGGCGAGCCGAAGCCCGACCTCAAGGAGGCTGCCAAGGTGCCTGACCTGCCTTATGTGACCTCTATCAAGATCCGTCCTGCCAGAGATACCCGTGGATCTTTGATCCTGAAGGATCTCTACGACGTGACGGTGAACTTCAATCTTGAGACAGAGACCAAGGAAGAGCTCAAGAACGGAACGAGCAAGAGCACGAAACACACCTATTCCTTCCAGGCCAGCTATCAGGCCACGGTTGAGAATGTGTTCGAATATCCGGAGCCTACGACGTCGATGACCTACTCCTTCAAGCAGAGTGCCGACTCGACAGCCAAGTCGCCCTACATCATCCGTGGTGGCGAGCAGCTCGAGCTGGAGTGGAGCGGACAGAGCCGTCACGTGTGGTTCGATGTCGAGGCCATGGAGCAGAAACTCTTCAGCGGCGATCCCCATGCCCAGATTAAGGTCAGTCTGGCGCTTGATACGCTGGAAGCCTACAACACCAGCCGCATCGAGGACATGATCGCCAACGTGAGTGCCAGCGACCCCGCCTACACAGACGAGGGGACCGAGCATAAGGGCCACAGAACCTGGACCATCATCCCTGCCAACGAGAAGATGGGCAAGCAAGTCATGACGCTCGACTGGGCGTACACCCGTGGTGATACGGTGACCACTTCATACGGCAAGATCCCCATGCCCTATCTGATGGTGAGCGATCCCGAGTTCATCGAGGTGAAGATAAAGCGCATTGAGGACGATCCCAACATCCCTGAGACTGTGAAGCTGTATGAGGTGACAGCCCGCATCAAGCAGACTTTCTCTGTGCTTAACGACTCTTCGCTCAACAACGGTCAGCCTTATAAGGAGGAGATCGAGTATCAGCTGAAATACATGATCGTCGAGAACATCATGCTGACCAAGGTGGCCTATCGTAAGGACTGGAAGTGGCTGGAGGCTACAGACAGCACGGCCTTAGCCTTCTATCCGATCGTCTATCGCGATCGTACCTACTCCAATAGCGAGACTTTCACCGATACCTTCATCGACGACCCGCATTTCGTCAACTGGACATCCGTTATCGGCCCGGCTAAGTACACAGACAAGGGTGGCTCCTTCCAGTGGGGAAGCAAGAACAAGATTGTATATAAGGCCGCAGAATATAGCAATAAGGACACCATCTTCAGCAGTTCTGTGATCGTTGGCGTGCCTCGGGTAGCCTATGAGAGTACGAAGATCGTTTCCGATGGCTATAAGACCGCCTTCCCTGGCATGTGGGAGGAATATATACGTCATAAGAACTATGGGCCTGAGACGGCCGTTCCCCTGGAAGGTGTCGAGGTGATTGGTAATTTTGAGAAGTCTACCAGGTCGAGTGGCTGGTATATCTTCGAGCCGCAGTACTACAGGCAGTTGGATATCCTCTATAACGATCCGGAATTGGAGGATGGCACGATTGTGAATCTCGGCCTCACGTCCAATTTCATCGATTCCTACCTGGTGATTGACGGCTTCAAGGTAACTTTCCTGGAGGGTAGAAGCCCGATGAACCTGAACTATAAGGACGAGAAGGTCTCCTACGAGAGTAACAGCGCCAGACAAATCACGCACGAAGGTTCGACCACCTATTTCGGTAAGCGTTTCAAGGTGTCCTCGACAGCGATCGTCTATCAGATGCCCGCCGGCTCTCAGGATTCCATCCCGTCTAACCCGTCTGACACGACAGCCACGACTCGCTCTGTGTCCACCACCTCAAGGGCTTCAGCGTTGAGACATCTGCCAGCGCCCTACGCCCGCACACCCCGTTTCATCTACGGTGGAAAGCCCAAGGGTGTCAAAGGCCGCTATTAAAAACAAAACCGCCTCCATATTCAACAAGAAATATGGAGGCGATTTTTTATCCCAATGTCATTCGTCACAAACTTGGGCTGAATATCCCAGAAATTTGGTACTTTCCGCAACAATCAGTAATTTTGTGGTCGAAAATACATAAAGAAAAAACAGACGATGAAAAAGACGGTTACAATGATTCTGATGGTGCTTGCGGCCACAATGGTTGGAGCGCAGGACCTGGCACATTACAAACTTTTTTGCTGTCAGGTGTAATTAATTCTCTGTTTCTGCGACTAATGGGTTAAAAGATTTAGTTGAACAATGGAGACGAAAGAATTAGAGAAAGATTTCCTGATGATGATCGAGGCACAGAAACGTACGATCTACAAGGTGTGCTATATCTATGCCAACGACCAAGACGACCTGAACGACCTGTTTCAGGAGACGGTGCTCAACCTGTGGAAGAGTTTCCCGCGCTATCGGGGGGATAGCAAACTTACCACATGGGTCTACCGCATCGCCATGAACACCTGCATCACGTTCCTCCGACGCACCAACGCCCGCCCACAGACCGTACCTATGACGGCTAATGTGGCACAACTTGAAGCCGACGAGGATACAACAGGACAACTCAGGGAACTCTACCGCCTCATCAACCAGTTGGGCAAATTGGAACGCGCGCTGATTCTCCTCTGGTTGGAAGAACGGAGTTATGAGGAAATTGCCGACATCCTCGGCATCACTAAGACCAACGTCGCCGTGAAACTGAATCGAACCAAAGAGAAATTAAGAAAAATGTCGAACCGTTAAAATTGAATTGATATGGAACTTGAAGCATTGAAAGCCAGCTGGAACAAGCTCGACGAGCGCCTGGCAGAAACAGAAATAGTGAACCTTCGCATAGTGAAGGAAATGATCCAACAGAAGACCAAGTCGGCCTTTGACCACATCATGGGACAGAACATCTACAGTTTCGTGGTGAATATGCTCATCATCTGCGGGGTATTCCCCTTCGTCTATCTGAATACGCCCATTCAGGCCACCTCGTTCGCCATCGTCGAGGGTGCGATGGTCATAGGACTGATACCCATGGTATGGAAACTCTCCCTGCTATCGAAATTCGATCTCGGCGGTAAGAGCAGCAGCGAACTCAGTCGGTTGGTGCTTACTTACAAGAAGGTCTGCCATCAGGAGAAGGTGTGGATGATTGGTGCCGTATGTCTGGCGATGATCGCTTTCTACATCCTGGAACTGGGATTCAACACGGAGGCTGGCTACGAGTTCAGTACGAGATTGTTGTTGCCTCTCGGACTCTCATTGCTCACCTTTGGTCTTGGTTTTGTCTTCGCCAGATGGCAGCTTCGTCGCCACGCCCAGCAGCTGCAAGAGATAGAGCGCGGACTGGAGGAACTCCGAGAGTTCGAGAAATAAGGAATATCATACTTTGCATGTATGATTGTTAATAATAAGTTAGAAAAAGAAAGCAGCACCAGTCGCGATGACTCGTGCTGCATTATAAGAAAAGAACAATGAATATCAGATTAGAAACCCCTAAAGATTACCGTGAGGTGGAGAACCTTACGCGTGAGGCATTCTGGAATGTATATCGTCCTGGATGCACAGAGCATTACGTGCTCAATCAGTATAGAACAAATCCCGACTTCATACCTGAGTTGGACTTTGTGATGGAGGATTGTGATAAGATCATCGGCCATGTGATGTTCTCCAAAGCAGAGATTACGCTTGACGATGGAACGATGTTTCCTTCGTGGACTTTCGGTCCCATCAGTATCCATCCAGACTACAAGCGCAAGGGCTATGGTTTGAAGTTGCTGAAGTATGCGTTGGAGGCAGCCAAGGAGATGGGTATAGGTCTTCTGCAAATGGAAGGAAATATCGAGTTTTATAAGCACGCAGGTTTCGACCTTGCCAGCAAGATGAATATTCACTATCATGCAGAACCTCGCGATGCAGAAGTGCCTTACTTCCTTGCCCAAGAACTGATACCTGGTTATTGGGGCAATCGTGAAGGAACTTACTGCCCGCCCAAGGGCTATTTCGTAGCCGACGAGAATCTGGAGGCATTCGAAGCCTACGAGGCCACCTTCCCCCAGAAAGAGAAACTTCGCCTACCAGGACAATTAGGATACGAAGAATAAAAAGTATTATCAATTACAATCCCAGAAATTTGGATTATATGGTCATTCTATGTATTTTTGCATTGTCAAAACCATTAATTACAAACAAGAAAAAAGTATGGAACAGAAATTTTGTCAGAGCTGCGGCATGCCGCTCACAGATGAGGTGCTAGGTACGAATGCCGACGGCACGAAGAATGAAGATTACTGCATGTACTGCTACAAGGACGGACAGTTCCTGCAGGATTGCACGATGGAAGAGATGATTGAGCATTGTGCTCAGTTTGTGAATGCTGTTAATGAAGGGTTAGAAAAACCTATTACCAAAGAGGAATACATCGGCATGATGAAATCGTATTTCCCCCAGCTTAAGCGTTGGCGCCAAACGCTGGATGTGAATAACGACGATGCGATGAAGGTCAATCCCGCTTTAGCCGGCGTTAAAGAACTCATTGCACAGATGGCCGACAAACAGCCCATCGCTTACATCTCGTCAGTAGACCAAGAAGGTTTTCCTTGGACCAAGGCCATGCTGAAGCCACGTAAACGCGAGGGTATCAAAACCTTCTACTTTACAACCAACACATTCTCAATACGTGTGGCTCAATACAAGGCTAACCCCAAGGCTTCGATCTATTTCTGTGATGCCAAAGGTTTCAAGGGTATGATGCTGCGTGGTACGATGGAGGTGCTGACGGATGCCGCCTCAAAGGAGATGATCTGGCGTGATGGCGACGAGCAGTACTATCCCGGTGGTGTAACCGACCCAAACTATTGCGTCTTGAAGTTTACCGCCACCGATGGTCGATTCTATAGCGATTTCTATCCCCGTAGTTTTGTAATTGAATAAATGATGAGCAACAAAGCACTTGTCGTTATCGACATCCAGAACGACATCACCAAGCATTACCGCGACATCATTGACAATATCAATGCCGCCATAGAATGGGCTGTGGTCGAGGGGATGCATGTGGCCTACATCAAGCATAACAACATCACCGCTGCTACGCGAACGTTCAAGCCAGGCACTAAGGGCGAGGAACTGGTGCCTGAGATGAAAGTTGTTTCGGATAACATCTTCGTGAAGACGAAGAGCAACGCCCTTACAAGCGAGGCTTTTTCTGCTTTCATCGCGACGAACGGCATCAATGAGTTCTACATAGCAGGAGCCGATGCTACCGCCTGCGTAAAATCGACGTGTTTCAACATGGCCAAGGCTGGCTTCGCGGTACATGTCCTCTCCGATTGTGTCACCAGCTATGACCTGAAGAAGCTGCCGGAGATGCTGGCATATTACGAAAGCAAAGGCTGCGAGGTCAAGACACTTGTAGAGTACCAATGAAACATTTGCCGAATATTCTCTCATAATATATAAGATGAAAAGACTACGACTCGGAGCAGTGCTCCACTTTATCATCGCCATTGGTCACGTAGCTTGTCTGTTCGCTCTGGACGAGGCATTCAAGGCCTACGGCATCCGTGAAATCATGCATCAGATGGTGTCCGGACATGTCTGGATGCTGTATGCCCTGACCATCGGTCTTGTCCTCGTCTTCTGCCTGGCAGGACTATATGCCCTCTCTGCCACAGGCGATATCCGTCGCTTGCCTCTGACGCGCACGGCCATCATCACCGTCGTTGTACTCTATAGTTTTCGTGCTCTGGCTGGAGGCATTAGCTGCATCTATGATTTCAGATGGCTGCAATTCTTCTCATCCCTCATTCCCGCCATTATTGCATGGTGCTACTGGCCGGGAACTATGAGAACTATTAAACAAATATGATTATGAAATTAGAATTTGCAACACAAAACGATTTTGACGCCATCATCGCCTTTTATGATGATGTGACGGAGCGTACTCTAGAGATGGCAACATACGCTCGATGGAGCAAGGGCAAGCACCCGACGGTTGAGAGCATTAAGGCCTATATCGATGAGGGAAGCATGTATCTGTATAGAGAAAGTGATGCCATCGTTGGCGCGATGGCTATCACGATGTATCAGGGCGAGGACTATCATGCAATAGAATGGACACAGCAGGTGGACGACAACAAGGTGGCTGTGATTCATATCCTTGCCGTTAGTCCTGACAGCCAAGGCAAAGGCATCGGCTCGGAGATGATTCGCGAGGCCATCCGTATGGCAGAGAGTAAAGGCATGCAGGCTGTCCGTCTCGATGCCCTCGCATCGAACACGCCTGCTCACAAGATATACAAGTGTCTAGGCTTCGATTATCGCGGCAAGCAGCACCTCTATGCCGAGAACACCGGATGGACGGACTTCTATTTTTTTGAGTACAAAAACAAATAATCATAAGAAAGATGAGAAACGTGATGGTACCATTGGAATAGTGTCATTCGTCACAAAAAGTTGCAATTCATCCCAGAAATGGGGTGGATTGCAACTTTTTTATGGGTTGTACTTCCCTAGAAAAAGTTGAATGGTTTTTACTATAACCCTGCCATAGGTTGAATGCCTTTTAGGGTACCTCATCCTAAACCCTGGCAGAAGTTGAATGATTCTCTCTTAACCCTTGTTTTTG
>Ga0247611_10000918_pt1 | contig 56090 bp, 82 predicted proteins | sample 177DNAGHGhighgp2_FD_192422 | JGI IMG/M metagenome (GOLD analysis project Ga0247611, IMG submission 192422) | Sheep rumen microbial communities from Palmerston North, Manawatu-Wanganui, New Zealand - 1770 DNA GHGhigh gp2 | ecosystem: Host-associated > Mammals > Digestive system > Stomach > Rumen... | reverse complement strand
AGATTACGATTGTTATATCAAAACTGGTGTAGATATAGATGCTCTAGGCAATAGGCATGATACTTACACTAAACAAACTATCAAATGTTCTTTACAAAGACAAGCTAGAACTAAAGAACAAGATACTACTGGTAATAAAGTTCCTCAAAGATGTAACTTCTATTGTAAGAGTATCTTTAGATTAGACATTGATGATTACATCTTTGCAGATGGTCAATACTTCATTGTAAAAGAAATGCAGCCATATGATGAATATGGCTGTAGAGAAGGCGTTGTAGAACGGGTTGATATTCGAAACAACAAAGATTTGATGGAATACATCAAGTATTTAGAAGGAGATGAGTTGATATGATTAAGGCACTTCAAACAGCAGATGATGTTACATTAGTAATAGTCCAAATGTTGAAAGAACAAACTGGTCTTTCTTCAGAGTATATTCTTAATGGAGAAACTCATCAAGGTGCAGACTTAGGCTTTTATGATAACATAAGTAAGACAATCGTACCATTTTCAACTTCTGATACTTTCATTGTATTTGACCAAACTGAAGATACTGAAAAGTCTAGAACACAAGTTTTAGATGATGATAGTATTGATTGTTTTACTTACTACAGATATAATCTCATTATTTATGGAGACCAAGCTGGTACAATTTCTCAAAAGCTTAGAGCTAGACTTACAACTGCAAAAGTTAGAAGAAGTTTAGAAGCAAACGGTGTTCATATTGAAACATTCGAACCTATCAATTCAATGAACGAATACATCAACAATGTGTATTGGCAAAGGAAAGCAATTGAAATTGTAGTAAGTTGTAGACTCAACTTTGAACAAGCTTCAGTTGATAACTCAATGCAAACATTTGGTAATCTTCAAATTGAAGTCAATACTGAATTTGCAGATGCAGTTAGAGCAACAATGTTGTTAGAAAGACAATCACATATTGAAGATGATACATTAGTAATTGATGCTGATGTAGAAGTTTCAGAAGATGGTACATTAAAATTGTCATAAGGAGATGATAAAATGACAGACATCAGTAAAATACGAATTAAAGGTATAGACCACGATATCAGTGGTAATGGTTCTGGTAGCAGTGACGTTACTAGAGAAGAATTCGATAACTTAACAAATACTGTTAATGATGAAGTAAATGCTAGAAATCAGCTAATCAAATCAGACGGTCAAGGCAATGTTCTAGTAAATGTTGGCTATGTAGAAGCTTATGAAAAAGCTCAATCATTTGACCCTAATAAAACATACTATGAAGCATACATACCAATTGACACTAATAAATTGATAGGAACTTGGAAAAGTATTTCATATGACAAGCCTTCAGCAATGTATAGTTTTAGTAAAGGTTTTACAGAAGGAAATGTATTAACATCAAATACATGGCATCCTACAGTTAATGCTCCTTTTGAAAAGTATGTCACATCAATAAATTCTAATGGAAATTGCTATTTCAAAAGTTATGATGGTACTGATGCTGGCTATGGTCCTATGTTCATAGGAACAGATTGGAATAGTTGCGGTTTACTTTCATTTAAAACAGAAATTGATGATGCTACATTACAATTTGTAAAAGCATTCTATAATAAAATGACAGATAGAGTTATTGAAGAAGAAGGCAATAATACTATTGCTAAACTTCAAGAATTAGATAGACAACATCCTTCTTATAGAGTTATTGAATTAACAGCTGAAACATTCATACCAGATACTTACTATACTAAAACTACTACTCCAACATGGGTAGACATAAAGACATTAATGAATTAAGGAGGTAAATAACTATGTCATTAAGTCCAAAAAAATTTGTAGATATTGACATCAGACATCATGTTTCTAAAGGAGTAAGCTCAATTAGAGACAAGGCTGCATTGCTATCTACAGAAACAGCTATTACACTAGCAGATTTAGTAGCTAATTACAATAACTACTATCATCTAACTGGTGCAGATGCATTAGATAGTACTAAATTTGCTAATATCAATGCATTCCAATCACAATATGCCGTTTCATCAATTGATGAATTCGACAAATTGTATAATGTTTACGATGGCGGAACAACTATTGTAAACTTTGTTACTACTAAAAAGTATGTAGATGTATTCTTTAATAATGGTGGCAATAAACTAATCATTCTTACAAATATTACTGATACAAGCTATCCTACAGTAGTAAATTCTCTAGCAAATGAACTTATAGTTGTTGCTTATACTGGTACTCAAGCAATAGTAAAAACAACTGCTAAAACTAGAGAGCAATCTTCAACTGTATATGGTATCAACAGAAAGTTATTACTTATGTCAGTTTCAGTTGCAACAGATGCTGATATCGTAGAAGATGCAATTTACAAATATTCAGCAAAACCTGAAGATGTTATGTCAATTGCAGCTTACTTAACTAACATTAATATCTATGGTACTGACTCAATTCATATGTATTCATTTACAGCTGAACAATCTTCAACAATTGTTGATGATGACACATTATTCGATACATTATCAGATAATGACATTAACTTTGATGTATACTTATCAAATGCAATTAGAGCTTATGGTGGTAATACAAAATCTGGTAAAGACTTAGTTAATGAGTTTGTCTTAATTGTAATGCAACAAACAGTTACAGATGCTGTTATTACTGCTTTAACTGACAAACTAAAGAATGAACAAGGCTTATCATCAATCAAAACTGTTATGAGTAATGAATTAGCTAAATATGTTACTAACGGCTATCTAAATACTTCAGCTATTTGGACAGACCCTGACTATACAGTTTCTTATAACAATGAAACTTATACGGTTGTTGAACAAAATACAGCTTTACCATTAGGCTACAGAATTAAGATACTTCCATATTCTTCATTAACACCTGAAGATAGACAAGCTAGAAAGACTCCACCTATCTATTTAGCAGTATCTGACTCTTACGGCATTAAAAAAGTTACCATCAACGGTAAAGTATTCTAGGAGGTAAAAGATTATGACTTATTCATTAGCAGATTACATCTTAACAATCTCAAACATTACTCAAGAATTTGGTCTAACTAACATTCAAATTGGTGGTCAAGGCTCTATGACTGATAGTATCACAGCTAACAGAAATGAAGATATGTATGAAACTGAAGGTGATAAGACTGGCGGTTATGTACATAACAAGAGCTATAACAAAACAGGTCTAATCAACATTACATTAAATCAGTTATCAGCAAATGTTGGTAAGTTCAAAACATTATGTAATGTATACCACAGAGCAGCTGTTCAACAAGGTTTCACAGTTACATTAACTGATACTGAAGGCAATATCATAGTTACTGCAAATGATTGTATGCCTAAAGGAATTCCTGAACAAGCATTCGGACAAACTGCTGCAACTCAAACTTGGGTTCTAACTTGTGGCATTATTGAATTTAATGATTAGAATAATAAAATAAAGATACTCTGGCTTATTACCAGAGTATCTTTTTGTTTTCTAGAAGTTATTTGAGAAACCTAATAATATATTTATATTATTTAATATCTGTCGGTTCCTCAGAGAAACAATTTTGTTACTTAAAAATGGTCTCTTTTGTACACATCTCCTTACTTTTGTCAGGTCTTCGTCTAATGTAAACTGGATGTCTTAAACTAGTATCAGTAATTTCTTGACATTTTACTTCAATAACTGAATATTGAAGAGTTGACCAATTGTCTCTCCAATAGTTTCTTTCTTCATCAGTACTACAATTAACTTTTGAGACATGATGAATTTTGCCATCTTCATAATAGCCTATCTTTAATGCTCCAAATGTATCAGCATATTTGCCATTACCTTGTTGGTAATCATAAACAACAACATCTACTGTTTCAAATTTCTTACATTTAAGCATAGCACCTTTATCATAATACTTTTTAGCTAATGATTTGACAACTATTCCTTCAAAGCCTTTTTCTATTGCTTCATTCATTAAGTTCATACTTTCTTCATAACTATGAACAGTCTTAAAAGGAACAACATGAAAACGTTCATCAAGTAAAAATGAAACAACTATTATTGCTAAACTATATCTTAATTCATATGGTTGATTTGTCATATCTTTACCATCAAACCATAGACAATCAAATACAGCAAAATGAACATTTGTAGTTTCTTGTAGTTGATAAGCTCTTTCAGGTAAACTATGTAGAATACCTACTGCATCAGCCCAAGTGTCAGAATAGAACTCACAGTCAATAACTGTATAGCCAAATGGTCTATAATAACCAATCTTTGGTAAGTCTTTAATCTTATCTTGATTTTCCATAAATCTATCAGTCTTTTTAGAATGTCTTCTAGAAGTACAATATACTTCATCTCCATTAAAATGAACTAACATTCTCTCACCATCATATTTTGGTTGAGCTATTACTTCACTTTCATTGAACATTTGTTCTAAAAACTTTTTGTTATAGTAACTGATATGGTCAGCATGTGCTGGCCAAATCTGCTTTACTTTATAGTCTTCCATTATTCAAATACCTCTACTTTTTTGATACGTTCACCATAATCGATAGTAGTAACTTCTACGATTAACTTTTGTATGTCAGAACCATAGATGACTCTATTCTTTGTTGTAGTAATCATCCAAGATTTACCAACAATTAGCTTTTCTATTTCAGTTCTTTTATCTATAAAGTTTTGAAGAGCTAATTCTGCAGAACCATCTTCACAGCCAGCATAAATCTTAACGTCTGTTGCTTTAGTTTGAAGTTCTTCAATATGCTTAGTAATGTCTGTAACATCAACTGTTCTAAATTCCATTTGCCAACTATTTTCAACATCATTAGCAATGTTCATCAAATTTTTAGCAAATTGAATAGTAACTTTAAAGTCTGAACCATTGACTTCTTGATAGTCAGCATTAGTCCATTCTCCACTTTTTAATTCTGATGTGTTTTTGTCAATACCTGTAATTCTGAATTGTAATTTTTTCATATATTTATTCCTCCATAGTATTCAGATTTGAATTCTGATATAATTTTGATAACTTCTGAGATACTTTCTAGTTAATGTTATATATTTATATATTTTTAACTAGAAAGTACCTCTAGAATTAAGTTCAGTTAAGCTAAATCGTAGATATCTATTTTATCAGTAAGTAAGATATCTTCATTGAAGTCATCATCGTAATCTTGAATGACTGTTCTTTCAACCTTTTCTGAATTAGCTAAATGCCATACGTCTGAGAAGTTTTTCATCCAATCAACAACTACCTGTTCATCTTCAGGTTTGACTGTGATAAATACTTGACTATCATAAGTCATTTCCATTTTAAGGAATGTATCTTTATTCTCCCTTACATTGTTGTAGACTGATAAGAAAGCCATTGCATATCTTTCAGTTTTTACTTCTTCATTTACTTGATACTCAAGTTGAAGTAATGTTACTTTCTTAGATTTAATGCTATTCATATTCTTTACCTCCATTTGATAGCTTGTATAAAATAATTATTTATTTTATATTATGATTGTAATACTTTTTTAATCAAATGTAAATAGGTTAATATCAATTATAATAAATTGTTATAAGCTTATAACAACTATTTATAGTCTTTCATTATATCATGTATAATATCTGTAACATCTGGTAGCTTTTCATCGATTGTCTTAAGAAAGTCTTTAACATCTTGAACACTTCTTGGATGGAAGTAAAGCATATTCCATTGTTTGATACAACGTTCTTCATATTTCTCTTGCATTGTTGATAGCTTTCCATTGACAGCTTTAACTTCACATTCGATATGATAGCCTTTGTAACAGAAATAGATGTCAGGAATACCTTTTTTATATGAGAAGCCACCAGCTTGACGTTTGTCTTGGAAGATAACTCCGTTTTCTTCTAACTTTGCTAAGTATTGTTGTATACTTCTTTGAATTTGTCCTTCAGGTGTCATTTTTCTTCTACCTCTATTTCTTTACATTCATAACCATTCTTTCTAAGCCAAATAGCTATAAGATGTCTATGACAAAATTTATCAGGAGTTTCAAAACATAGTAATACTTTACCTTCTAAATCTTTAGCTACTTTGTGAACATCAAGCTTATCTAACACTTTAATAGTATACTCTACTTGATACTCCATAACATCTTTATCTGTCTTAAGACTATTATTCCATTTATTCAATATTTCAGAAGTAGGAGCTAATAAGGGATAACGTGCACCTTTCCACCAAGATGCTCCAAGACATACAGCTACTCCTACATCTCCTTCTACTTTTTTAATTTCTTTATATTTTGCAAAGTAAGATGTTCTAATCATACAATTGTTCCTCCTTAGTCATTACAGTTGTAATCATAATCACAATAATCTAAAGTGCCATTGTCAGTATTGTTGAAAAAACCAGTAACATTAAGTCTCAACATTAGGTCATAGTATCTAGCATCATATTCTTCATTGAAAATAACTCTTGCTTCAGTAATATATTTACTAATGAATATAGATACAGAACTTCTAGACTCAATATTTGGTAAGTCTTTTTCATCAACATTGCATTTCTGTAAGATATAGTCTGCCATTACTAATTGCTTTTCAGTTGGTTGCTTTTCAAATATTGCTGGTTTCATTTTTCGACTACCTCTGTTCTTATGAACATCTTACTTGGAGATTTTCTTACTTCTTTCTTACAACAAGGACAATCAATGAAAATAGCTCCATCAAGATGTCTTTCTCTTCCTTTTATGTCTTCTATTTCAAATTCAAATATACAATTACAGTTATTACACATAGTTTGATAGACAATTCTTTCAGTTGTTGGCTTATTGCCATCTTTTATAATCTTAATCATTAGTTTCACCTTTATATTCCTTATTAAGTTCTTTTTTATAGCGTTCTTTAACTTCATAAGGAAGATACCAAGGTTCTCCTAATACATTGAACACTGTCTTTTTAGGCTTTAAATCAGATTTACCCTTAGCTCTAATTGCTTTATTTACTTTACAAATTCGTTTAGTATTTTTTAATGGACATTCACGACAATCCATATCAATACATCTTACATCTCCAATTCTCATTTTTCAGTCCACCTCTTTAGTATTTCAACTTCACCTTTAGCATCTAAAAGAATATTAATTGTTGCGTCTGTATCTTTGCTTCTAACTTTGATAATATTTTTGATTTCTTCTTTATCAGTTATAAAATCTTTGACTATTGCAGTGCCATTATATTCAAACAAAAGATGCTGATTAATAATTTTTGATACTTCATTATATTCAATATTTTCATTTCTTAAGTAGAAATTGTCAATTTCAAGTTGTTTAGAAGCATATATCTCAATGTTTCTTTCATAGCTGTCAATTTTCTTTTTTAGTTCAGCATTTTCTTTTTCAAGTTCTTGAGCTTTTAAAATGTAGTTTTTGATAGTAATTAAAGTATCTATTCCATTGTTTACTTTTTGCCAATCTGGTAATATAGCACTTAAATAATTTACCCGTTCCATTGCTTTACTAGGCTCAGCTTCTTTTATTTGTTTTAGTTCAGTTAGTGCATTATATAAAATAGCAAACTCTTTATTGTAAACATTCTTTAATTTGTTATCTTCAAACTTTTTATAAGGGTTATCTCCCAAATCAATATTGCCTATTTCTTCTAACGCTTCAAATACTTTGTCCATTATTCTTCCTCCTCTATAAATTGTCTTATTCTTGCTAAATCATCCATAAACATCTTATCAGTATAATCAGTTTGTTGTTCTAATGCTTGTTTCATACCATTGTCTAACCAGTTGTTGCTGTAGAATACATGATAGAAACAAATATCTTTTTGACCAACTCTATGTATACGTTTTACTGCTTGTGCATAATCTTTATATAATGGCATACTAAAGATAATGCATTGATTATACTCTTGCCAATTCATACCAGTAGAACCACTAGCAAAATTTGCAATTATGACATTCTTCTTAGTTACTAACTTTTCTTCATCTGATAGTTGACTAAACTTTTCATAGTTTGACAAGTTCTTGATTTCACCACAGTAAACATCTATGTTGTAGCCTAGTTCATCACAAATGTTGAAGATTTCAATCAATTCAGGTGTAAAGTTGTAGAAGATGATGTAGTTGTTTTCATTGTTTTCTAAGAACATTCTTAAAGCATCTAATCTACTTGTATCATACCATTCGAAACATTCAGCATTACCTTGAAAACCTATACTAATTTGTCTAGCTCTTAACCAGAATGAACCATTAGTATCAGCAATCCAATCAAATGACGGATAAGCAATATTTCTATAAAATGGATTGTTAACCATAATGTTTTTGATGTATTTTGCTCTATCAAATTCAGCATTTCTATTTGATAGTTCATCTAAAATATCGAATGCTTTATACTTTTCAAATGTGTAAAGATTGAACATCTTAGATTTGTCTAAGCAATGGTCTACAAAGATTTTGTCTGGTAAATCAATTACATCTTCTGATTTAACTGTCAACGCATACTTATGAACTAAATCAAATAGTTGAGCTACATTCTTATAACCAACTATTGGTTGTTGCCATTCATATAGACCAGCAATGTTGCCTTTGACACAATACATATCTACGAAATGACCTTTACTTGAAGTATAACCTAAGACTTTCAATTGAGTGTACAAATCAATGTAGCCAGTTGTAAATGGTGTACCTGTAAGCAGATATGTATATAAGTTACAGCCATAAGCTCTTAATAACTTTTGAGCCATCATTATAGCTTTAGTTTGTTTAGATTGTAAGTTCTTAATTTTGTGACTTTCATCAACAATTAGAGCAACATTCTTACCTCTACAGCTCATTAGAAATTCTGCTAAGATGTCTTTAAGACTTATTGCTACTGCAGCAGTTTTAGTTCTACTAAACAGACTTTCATAATTGATAATCAAAAGTTGATTTTTGTCAGCATCAATTTCTGATAAGCTTGAATTTTTGTTTAAAAAACTGTAATCTATATTACACTTTTTAGCCCAGTTTAACCAAGAACCAGAAATATCTCCTTCACAAGCTTTTGCATTGATAGTAACAACTATTACTTTGTTACATTTATTAGTTTCAGCAAAAGCTAAACTTAATGGAGTTTTACCAAGACCCATATCTAAGAACAGTCCAAAAGATTGTTTATCTTTGAACTTATCAATGATGTGCTTTTGGTATGGGTAAAGCATATCGTAAATCATTTCTTTTCCTCCCATTCTACCCAGATTTTAGTAAAGATAGTTGTCTTTTCAAATCTGTCAACATAGCCTTGTCTACTACCTCTAATAACTTTGTCATTGATGTCAATATCAACATCTGTATCTTTAATTAGTAGACAATTTTCAGACAACTTATTTGCATATACTCTAATCTTGTCATTAGTTATGTTACTAACTATTGTTGTGTTAAACATATGATTTCTCCTTTTTCTGCTAAATGTTTGATACAAAATTCTAGATATTCTTGATTATGTTCTGAATACACGATACCGTTTTTACAACCACATACTTCATCAGTATCTGTATACAATCCGTAAACAGAATATAGACTTTCTCTAGGCCATTCTGGTAAAACTTTACCACGATAAGTAGCTCTATACCAACCTTTGTCATTAACAGAATAGCCTCTTCTATGCATTTCATTAATAACAGCCATATGATATAAGAAAAGTTTGTATGGACTATGTGTAAAGACATAATCAACTGTAGCATGTTTTCTACCCCATCCTTTTCCTCTTAATGCACAGCATTCACAATGTTGTCTTACTAATCGCTTAGTAGATAACTTAGGAAGCAATGCCTGATGCCATAATCTCATCTTCTTTTTCCTCCTTAAGACTCTTTATATGATTAAGTTCAGCTATTTCATTTTGAGTATCAATTACTCCTATTATTAGAACTCTATTATCAGTAGTTCTAATAGTTGCTACAGCATAATCATTGTTTTCATCTATAGCAATAGTACATTCTGTTTTTAAGACGTTATCTTCTTGATAGCATCTAAATGCTAACTTATTTAGCTTTTCTTCTACAGACATTCTTTTACAATTCTCCATTTCTTTATTCTAAGTGTTTGTTTGACAGTAAATAGTTTGTCTTTAACTACTTTCTTGTTGTCAATAATAACATCTTTCATTCTAAGTGTTATCAAATTCTTTCCTTCAAAAACTACCTTTTCATATCCGACGATACCTTCATATTTATGTGAGAAGCCAGTATCATCTTGTAGATAAATAGCAATTCTAAATTCTACTAAGTTACATAAGTCTTTAGAAGTCATTATCTTACCCATCCAAATAGTCTAACTAAATCAGAGTAGTTGTTCATCCAATTAGATAATACAAGTTTTGCTTCATTTTTAGTCATATCAAAAACATCTTGCAGATATTGACCTGCTCCAAACATATTTACTACTCCAGATTGTCTTAGTCGTTCTAAGTATTTGTATTCTTCAATAAGACTGATATCAATACCTTTATCATCAAATTCAATCTTTCCATTGACAGTTTTATGTTCAACAACAATGTTGTAGTCATCTAAATGTATTTCTGAAATAGGATAGATACTGTTTTGTGTAAAAGCACATAATTCAGAAGTTCCATCTCCATAGTAGTCATACATTTTAGTTTCAAATGCAGATTTGTTATCTTTTGCAACGAATTCCATGCCTTCAATTAATCTGAATTTCATAGTTCTTACTCCTTTCCGACCCATTTTACATCTCCGTAGTAAGTACATGTAATTTCTGCTAAAGCACGGAACTTATTATTAGCTTCATATATGTCTGCAGCAATTACAATTCCGATAAACATTAAGTCTTTCTCTTCTATAGGACTTTTATAGAAATGAGCTTCATATTTGTTTTTAGTAGGCATCTTTCTTTCCTCCTTAAATTATGATGTCTTCAATGACTTCCCAGTCAGCATTACGATGTGTTACCCACCAATCAAATTTGCCGACGTCATTTTTATGTTCTTCATAGAACTTTAATGCAGCTTTTCTAGTATAGAATTCTTTTGTTTCATAGTTGCCATCATTTCTAGCATTAGCTAAATCATGACCAACATACCATAGTACTTCAAATCTTGGTTCTCTTTTTGGCATTTTCATTTCCTCCTATTTTCTACTATTGAAAGTGTAGCCTTGTTTACAAGTTAATTGAGTAAGATATACATTGCAAGAATTAAAGTAGAAACGTCTTGTAGTCATTGTATAGTTTCCACAATCCTTAGTATCTTCATCATATTCATATAGACCAAATTCTTTTTCATCTTCAGCTAAGATGCTGTTATGTTCTTCCATACGTTTCTTACAATTGTTGAATTCTTTCCAGTATTGTTCAGCTGTAAGTTGAGTTTCTTCTGAATCGTAGTCATCTAAAACATCAATTTGATAAAAGTATTTGTTAACAATTCTTTTCATAGTTCTTACCTCCTATAAGTTATTCAACATTGATAGAATTTGTTGAGATGTAGCTGTTTTTAAGAAGTTATTTAAAGCATCTTCTACATCGTATCTTTTCCAATAAACTAGATTTACAAAGTTGAAATGGCAAGATGTTTCATCCTCAGCTGTATCAACTTTATTTGAATAGATTTCTATTCTTGGTTCTGTATAGCTTGTATGAAGCTTTTCCATGATTTCATCATATTCTTGATTGATATTTCCTAGTTCTGTAGAATTCATATTAGCTAATTCTTCAATTCCGTATTTTTTCATATTAACATGTCCTCCAATAATTTATATTATTTATTTTATATTTATATTGTATATCATTTTTAACTAAATGTAAATAGGTAAATGTAAAATAATTACATTATAATAAACTTTTATAAGCTATAACAAAAAGTTATAGGAAGAGTACAAATCTTGTATCGAATAATTACTGGAGGTAAAATGAACAAATTTTTGTGACTTGTACTCTTCCTATAACTTTCTACGAAAAATCTAATAATATAATTATATTATTATTAAATTGTCGATTTCTCGTAGATAACATTATTTTTATTTACATTCGAAAATTAGTATATTCCGCCATAAAATTTAAGCGCAGTTCTTAAACAAGCAATAAAACCATCTCTTTTTGTAACATATTTTGCTGACTCATCCTTAGTTTTACTACGTTTGAAGTTTTCAATATCAGTTTTAGTTAGCTTACATTTTTCATCGATAAGAACAAGCTTCTTACTAAACAATGTGTTGATGTTCAATACTTCTTTATCGAAGTTTTCATCATCTTGTTCATATCTATCAACAGTGAAGTCATCATCTATAAAGCCTTTCATTGCATCTGTAATACTACAGTCAATAAACATTGTTCTGTCACCTGCAAATTCTTTAATACGTCTTATTGCTTCTGGAACAGATGCTTTAAATTGAAGTTCTCTTGTCATTATAATTCTAGAATGTTCAGCATAATCAATAGCTATATCGCAGACTTTCCAAATATCACCTTCACGATTAAAGAAGATATTGCTATAGTCAAGATTAGGAATTATAGATGACTTAACGATGTTCGCGTCATTGAAACTTCTGCCATAAACTGCAAATCGTTTGTCCATAAATACGAATAACAACAATTGTGCAAAAGCATCTGTAATATCATCATGCTCAACTAATGGAAATTGTTCAAGTCTATTGATTAAGTTAAGTAAATGTTCAGAACAAACATATTGTTGACTTAACTTATCGAATTTGTCAGCAATAAAGAATACGTTACTCATATACAAAGAAGCAGACTCAAGTCTTTGAGTTTTAGAATGAGTACCAGGTTGATATGCTTGCATTCCAGGAACTTCATCTTGTAGTTGTTGTAGAATTGGAGAACCATTAGCTTTATCTTCAATTACTTGAATGATACCAGGATAGAAGTTGTCTAATTGAACAACATAGTTGACTGAAGCTTTGAATGCCATTCTTTTTTCTAAACAATCTTTGACGTAAAGATTACCTTTAACTTTGTAAGCAAGAACACTACCAAGAAAGTCTGATGTATCTTTATCTTTAACAGGGAAGTCATGAGATGCGTAAATCATACAGTCATCATCAATATCTGGAACTTCTGTAATTGGTTTGATGTTAATCATATCTGGAGAAATGACAATCATATCAGAAGACATTGGCTTTTGTAAGTATTGAGTTTGGAATACTGTTTCACCAACTTCATCTCTTAAATCTTGATAGTCACCAAAACGTTCAGGCCATAATGGGTCTCCTTTTTTGTAGAAGAAAATGTCACCTGAAATAGGACATACAATATATGTGTCTTTATCAAAGATTGCTGGAATTACAATATGAGTATATCTTGCAGAAAGTTTAGGGTTCTCTAAGATGTGACCAGTAATATCATTTGGAGCTAATCTTTGTTGTATATTCATAATCAACATTTTCTTACGGTCATTGATACGAGAAGGCATGGTGTTTTGGAAGTAAGACCAAGCAGAAGCCATTTCAGCTTTATCTCTTCTTGCAGTTTCAGCGTTTGTTAAGTCATCATTGATAATGATATCTGAACCGAAACCAGTAAATGACTCTCTTGCTTGACATCGTAAGTCTCCACCTTCTTCAGTTTTACAAGCACCTTTAGCTTCTGATGTAAGATGAATAATGTCTCCATATAATTCTTGGAACTCTTGAGAATGAATAAGCTTACATCTTTTACCGTGAGCATCTGCAGCTAATCCTGTAGTATGTGATACAGTTGTTGCAATTACTGGATAGAATAGCCATAACCAAGTTGGTCCAAATACATTGAAGATGATTGTTTTCATATGTCTTGGAGGAACGTTTACGTTTAAGTTTTGTTTTGACTGTCTAACATCAATTACATCAACTGTATCAGATTGCTCAGGAACATCAATGTCGATTTCTTCATAACCAACCCATTTACGACAGAAATATTGGAAAGTTTCACAGTAGAATTGAGGCAAATGACCATCAACATAAGGTGTTGGTTCTACACAATGCCAAAAGTCTTTAACAAAGTCATATAATGAACGACGATAAAGTTCTTTTCGTAAAATCTTTTCAAATTCTGTCATACTACAGTCACCTACTTTGTTGGTTTTTGTTCTGTTTCTGTTTCAATTTTGAAAGCTGTAAATAGATGTAGCATCATAGTAACAGTTAAATCTACTGGGTCGATGCCATCTTTATTATACTTACCAGCATTTGCTAAGATTGTATCAAATACTGCAATGTTTTCTTCATAGAATTTCTTCTTAGTATCAGCAGTTTTAATAAGTTCTTCTAACATCTTAATGCTGTCATTTTGATGTTTAAGCTTATCTTTGTTAGCATTAAGTAAATCAAGAAGTTCTTGATTTTTAGCAATAGCTTCATCAATTTTTTTGATTTCTTCTAAAGCTACATCTTTCATTTCTTTTAGTCTGAATAAGTTACTTTTGATTTTGTTCATATTAGTTATTTTCTCCTTCTATTTAATAATTTATATTATATATTTATAAGAATGCCTCAGAATGTCAATTTTGATATTCTAGTTTAATCTAGAGAACCATTGATTAAATAATCTAATAACATTTTTGTAGGCATTGTTATAATCTCATCTGTTCGATAGTCATAAACTTGATAGCTATTCTTTTTTAAGTTTTGTCTACCGAAAATTGGTAAGATTGTACATCTACAATTAGGAAATTCTCCTGCATTTCCTCTCATACCATCTCTTAAAGGTTTCTCATCTTGTTGTCTAAAGAATACAACGACATCATTCATTTCTTTATGAGATTGTCTTGTACGTTTATCTCTAGATGATTTCCAAATGTATGCTACTGAACCAAGATTTGTAGCCCTGTTTTCAGTAATGATAGATTGAAGTTTAGCTGTTTCAGTTCTAGCAATAACTCCAGCTTTTTTAGCTCCGTGAGATTTAAGCTGTTCTTCAAAGTATCTACGACCTCTAGTTCCATTAAGAACTTGTTCCAACAAAGCTTGAACTGACTTTTCTTTGAATGTCTTAAATACTTCTTCAGGAATTGACTTAATCATTTTGAAGTTGTTTTTGACAGCTTTCTCATAGATTTGTTGTTCATAATCAGAATACTTAACATCTATTCCGATTAGACCAGCCTTTTTAGCAGCCTTGAAGTAATATCTCCAAAGACCTCTTTCATTAGCTAAACCTTTTTTAGCTAATTTTGCAGCAAATTCTTTACAAAACTTTTTGTAGAGTTTTGAATTTTGAAGCTTTACAGTTCGATATTTGATGTTGCCATCATCACGATAGAGTTCTTGTAATGCTGCAGGAGTAAAGATTTTCTTGAAGACTTCTTGATAAATCTTTGTTATTTGACGTTCAATTCCTTTATTCATCTAAATTCAACTCCTTAAATACTGGTAGCTTTATAAAGTCATATATTCTTCTATAAGCTCTATCAACATACCAGTCAAAATCTATTTTTTGCTGAAGCTTTGATATTGTTTCTTTACTTAATATCTCATCATTATAAATGAAGATGTTATCAGGTACATTTGAAAGTTTAGTAGCACTATCTTTTCCATTTCTAGTTTTATGCTTATAAATCATATTAGTTGTCTTACCATCAAACTTTAAAGCAAATGCTCTATTCAAATCTGAAATGCTAACAGTTGTTGTTAACTTTGTAGTAATATCATAAGTGTCATAAGTACAATATTCAAATACACCTTTTTTAGTTAGATATTGGAAATACAACAAGTTGTCTTTATACTTTTGAATAGTTTCTTCTGGCTTAATCTTTTTAGTAAGATAGTTCAATACCATACAAGCGATAATTGCAGGTTCTTTTGATGTATAGAATTCATTTTTGACTGGTTCATCAATAGCCCAGCTACCAATGAATGCATCACCTTTTGTATCTGTTTCACCTTTATCATTGATGTAGCAATAATTGTTAACATCTTTTTGATAGATTTCTCTAATCTTTTTAGGTTTGATAACAAAGCCTGTTCTATTACACCATTCTTTAACTATTGCCAAGATATCGTCATCTGTATAACCAGGTAATGGCTTAACCATAATACCATCAGTGTTTGATTGAATAAGCTTAACTTTTCCATCTAACTTTTCAAGTAAATCAACTAAGAACATCTGACCAACAATTGTTATCAATGTTCCAACTTGTGGGTCATAGAAATCTGTATACTGATTTATTGATGCTCCAAATACTGCTAATAGAATAGTCTTATAAACCCATCTTTTTGTAGCTAATTCAGGCTTACCTTTAAGTTCTAGTTGTTGATGATACATATACACATACTTTTCTTTACCTGATTGAGGAATTGTTCTAGGTAGTAAGTCATAGTTTATCATAACTAAGTTGTAGTAACCACTAACATCAAGGTATAGAAAATCAGTTTCATGACATTTCTTTTCAGCAGCATGTATACCACCAGCACCCATTCTATGAGTTAAGCCACAAAGAACTACTTCAATGTTTTCACCTTTTCTAAAGCCTTCATTTAAGTAGAAATTGATTACATCTTGATTTTTGACTTGTAATGTATCATACATTTTAGGTGCAATATACTGATGTTCAATACCAGGAATTTGTTTTGCACCTAATGCCATTGCAGCTAATCTTGCTTCTGTACCAGTTAAGAACTTTTTGTCAATCTTAAATTCTGAAATTAGACTTAGTCTTAATAACATTTGGTCTTTCAATTCAAGGAAGTTCATATATGTTTGGTCTAAGTCATCAAAGTTGTAATCTTCTTCTAATTGTTTTTCAGCAATAGTTAAAGGTCTATCAATATTAAAGTCAACATCAGTTGTATGAACTCCTTTACCTATCAACAATTCTGTCATCTTTAAAGAATAAAATCTGCAGCACATCAAATCATATGTTACAATGTTTAAGTCAGCTCTACCTCTTATCTTTTGATTGATAATTGATTTTGACTTTTTGAAGACATCTTTTCCACCTTCAACTATATACTTAAGAATATGATTGTCGTATGCATCATTGTTATGACCAATCCAAATACAGTCTTTATTGTTTTCATAGAAGAACTTCATATCAGTTAAGTCCCAAGTTTGATATAGTCTCAAACCAGTTTCTGAACCTACAATACAACCTAGTAATGTGTCATATTTGAAGACTTCAAAATCGAAAATGATAAACTTCATAAGCTATTCTCCTGTACTGCCTAAACCATTATCTTTTCTTTCAGTTATAGGAAATTCTGTAACTTTTTCTAGATAAGGGTTCAAAACACTGAAACAACATATTGAACATACTCTTTGATGTTTCTTAAGACGTTTTGTTTCTTTAGAACAGTTTGTAATGATTAAATGAATTTCGCCAGTATAATCAGGGTCGATTACACTTGTTTGAATAATCAAACCCTGACTAGCAATACTACTTCTTGGAACTAAGATGCCTGCAAAACCTTCAGGAACCATAATTCCGATTTGAAGACCTATAGTCTTAGTTTCTAGTGGTTCAATATCAAATGCTATTGGCAAGAAAATATCTAAACCACTATCTGGTAAGTGTGATTTAACGGGCATTCGAATGTCCTCATTAAAAAGCTTTATCTTCATAATATACCTCCAATATATTATTTTATAGTTATATTATATATCATTTTTATTCAAATGTAAATAGGTTTAGTTAAATTTGATGTCACGAAATATAGGTCGTTCAGCAAATAGTTTTTGTTTAGCATATCTAGTATTGAACTTATAGTATGATGTACCAGGATGAAGAACTGATTGCATAAACTTTAGCAAGTTAGTGTCATACTCAATTGTTGATAGATATTTGACCATTGTAGCAAATCTTTCATTTTGAACATCACGTTCTTTTCTCTTTTCATTGCCATAATGACATCCACCAGTCTTTTTAACTGATGGCATTTGACCAATTCTGATAAATCTAGTATCAGATAATGCGACTAAACCTTTGTTGACAGCTTCTATATAAAAGACTAAATCTTCAACGCCTACTAAGTCCATTCTTTTGAAATGTAAGTCATATTTTTGAACTAATGCTAAATTAATGATGTATGTTTGACATAATTGAGATATAAAGTATGTCTTTTGACGTTTAACATCGTTTGACATAGCTTTTCTACCAAAGTTAAATGCAAATGCTCTATCTCTAAAGATGTCTGTTTCAAATCTATCAAGACAATTTTGAAGTATAGTCTTAAAAGTAGTAATACGATTAGAAGTATCATGCAAACCATATTGAGTATCATCCATCATCATACAATACTTATAACCAAGTTTTATGCTTGTTTGAAGAATTTGCTCTCTAGTCTCGCCGATACAATGTACATTTTCTAACAACATAAAGCCTAAATTTGGCATATCAAATTGAGGTTCATCATAATAGCCTTCTTCATAATCTTCTTTTCTTACACATAACGTAAATTGAATGTCATCTGTATAACGAATAAATGATAAAATTGCAGGCCATTTTCTTTTGTATGTTGGTATACATATGATTAAATCTTTAATTTCTGCCATTGTTAACAACTCCTTTGTTTAGATTATGAATAGTTTTAACTATTTGTTCTGCTATTTGATAAGCTGTCATATCAGAAGTATTGTATTTGACAATTTTATAGTTAGTATTTTGTAAGAACTCAAAAGCTTGTTCAAATAAGTTAGAGTCATCATAATAGTTGATAGTTGGTTCATTATGAAGATTACATCTTATTTGCCAGTCAGCTTTATCAACTGTTAAATGAACATACAATGCATTTTTGTAAGGTAAGCTGTATTTACAGTCACGACTATATTTTTTAGCATATACAACTAATGATGGCCAACCTCTACAAAATACATTAAGACGTCTATCTAATTCCCAGACGTATTTAGCGATTGTATCTTTTCCGCATTTATCAATGCCATCTAAAATGACAGTATAGTAATCTAATGTTTCCATGACTCAATCATCTCCTTTTCATCTGGAAATAATAGACTTTCATCAAGTCTTTGAAGTTCTTTAAACCAAGCAGATTTTGTAAAGTCAAAACTACAATACTCAGTTATAATACTTATTTCAGCATTAGCATCTGGGTATCTAGCAAATGAATTGCCAAATACATTATCATAGTTCATTCCAAGCTTTTGTTTAGCACCCATACAATCTGCAGGTGTAATAATTTGCTTATACATCTTATATGTATTAAAGTCAATACTACCTAAAAGTTTGTCTTGTTCAATAGTATCTAAAATTGCTTTCTTACATAATCTATAGACTAAATTAATTTCATCAGATAGATTGTTCTCACATCTAAAACCAAATGAACTAACAAATGTATTGACATCAACAACATAGACTAGTGAACAAGTTTGACCGTGCATTGTCATATATCTTGCATCTTGAGGTGGAATGCCTTTACTGATAAGTTTGTCATAGAACTTTTGAGAAGCTTTAACTAATTCTTCAGCTTCTTTTCTTAATTCATCATCAGCATAAATGTTAGCAGGAATGATTACGTTATGAGTAATTGGCATTGGCATTTGTGACTCTACATTAAACCGAGCTTTTCTTTGTCTAGTTAATTGAGCTAAACATACTCTACTTATGTTGTTAATTCTGAAAGTAATAATAGCTTGTTCTCTAGGCATTGGTAATGCTCTCATTTTGATGATATTGTTAATAGCGTCATCGATATATGAATTTGTTGGGTCATCATATTCTAAATTTTGAAGATTATGCCAAGTCATTCTATAACAATTCCAAGCATGTCTTGCTAAATCTTTGTTGTAGTCAATAACTTCAACAGATATATCTTTATAGCCATCAGAAATTTCTTTTATCATTATAGTTCTCCTCCAAGTTTGATTATTCTGCTTATAGTATCTGTATAGATATCTTGAATATCATTTGACTGATTTCCAAGTTCGATTTCATTAGTAGTGTATTGATATACTGAAAGAACATCTGCTAATTCAACAATGTTGTCAACTATTTTATCTTTGTTGTCAATCATTAGATTAGCATAGTTTGGGTATTCTTTTCTATAGAAGTCGTCTTCATACTTCTTTAACATTGGTCTTAAACCAAGAGCTTCTTTAACGTCATGAGTAATGTCATTAAGTTCAATTTCAGGCATATCATGTAATAATGCTTTGATTAGACATTCAAATGTTTGTTCTTTAGTAAGTTTTGCTTTTTCAGCTAATTCTAAAGCAATAATTGCAACATAGAATGAATGTTCAGCAACTGACTCATTTACAAGTCTTTTTCTTGAATTGTATCTTGTAATGTTCTTTAGTTGATATAAGTAAAGCAAATGTTTTTGTAGTTCTGTCTGTTTCATTCTATTTCACCTTCATAACTTTCATATATTTGCTTAAAACTATAAGAACTATCATCTTTAAGAATAGCTAAAAGTTCAGTTTCATCTTTTGCGAAATGACCAGTTCTTGCTAACATTAAGTTGAAAGGCTTTCCATTTAATGTTTCAGCATAGTAAACAATTGGTTTGCCTTTAGCATAAGCATAACCAGCTTCCCAAATAGTACCAGTATCTTTTCTATCATAAATTACAACAACTATATCAGCTGTATCAATGTTCGTTATGTTTGAAGCTAAAGTAGAATTGATTTGCCGTTTAGTTGCATCTTTTGTAATTAGACTTGCTAATTTTGGATTGAATACATTGAACTTATCTTTAAGTAACTTATAGATACGAGAATGTTCTTCTTCCATTTCAGGTGTAAACCATCCACCTGCTAAATAGATTTTCTTCATTTTATACCTCCAGTTAATGTCGTTTCTTCATTTCATCAAATTGAAAATTGAAGTAACGATAATCATCTTTTTTCCATTTTGAAATATGTTTGAAGTCTTTTGATTTGTAATAGTCAGAAGCTTCAAATATTTGTCTGACCATATCTCTATCAGTAGTAATCTTTTCATATATGAAAGCAATCAATTCATAATCTAACTCACTTTCATTAGAATGTGAACCAGGTGCTTTCTTAAACCATAATCGTTGAAATTGAATGTTCTTAAGATACAATCTTTTAGCTTCTATTAGAAGTTCATTTAAAGTTCTTGTTTCTTCTTTTTCTTCGATATAGTTATGCTTAAATTCAGGCTTCTTCATAAATTTGACTAAGAAACCTAAAAGATGTCTTACTTCTATCTTTTGAATAGTGTTATTAGCAATAGCTCTACCAGTTATAGTAACATATCTAGCACTACCACTATGTTGATAATACTCAATGTTGTATTGAGAATTCTTAATGTAGTAAGTTTTAGTATAGTCCTTGATTGTGTCTGTAATAAACAGAATTCTTAAGCCAGTTCCACTAAAACTAAATTCGATATAAGCAATATCTTTGAATTGTTCTATGAAATACTTAGCTCTTTCATCACCAGATGTAATATCAAATGGCTCACTAAAACAATGGTCAACATCTATTGCTGATATCTTACTTGCTGTTACTGAAATACCAATACCAGCATAGTTTTCTAAATCAATAACTTCTGCTAATGTTGTTAAATCTACAAAGTCAGTATCTACATTAGGTCGGCAAGGACTACCATCTATTCTAAATGGTTTTTTGTCCTTGCTTACTAAACAATATCTTAAATCATTAGCTAATAGCTTTGTGTTTAAAATATAGTTTAATGTTACTAATGCATTCATAATACTATTGAGGTAAACCTAACTTCTTAGCTGTATTCCAAGATACTGGATTGAACCAAGTAGATGACGTACCATCATCATTAGCAGATGTTTCTTGTTTACAATAAATTTGAGGAGCTGCAGCTTCTAATAATTGTAAGCTTTCAATTAAGATTTCTGCACCAGCTTTATATGCTTCAGCTTCTAATAATGGTTGATTGTTTTCATCTATGAATTTAGCCATATCATTAGCAAATCTTAAGATTTTGTCCTCTGCATTGTATGAATAATACTTAAAGAAGACTTTTCCTTTAGTCTTAGGAATGTTGATAACTTTTACATTGCCATATTTATCAACATCTAAATCACAGCCATCTTCAACAGCTTTGAATTGACAAGCTACTTGTAAGTTTCCTTTCTTAGAAAAGCCGAATTGAGCTTTCTTTAACTCACATAAGTAATAGCCATCTGGAGCTTCGGTAAATGTATTACCATCTGGATCTACATTATCAAAGTTAACTCCTTGCATAGCTTCATTAATTGCCTTAAGTAAATCTTCATTTACTGTTCCATCTAATCTAGTATTATTAGCACTCATTATTTATTTCCTCCCGCTAATTTTGCTTTAATTCTTGCTCTTAATTCTTCAATATTTTTTGCCTTTTCAGACATATTTTGTCCAGCAGGCTGTTGAACTTCTTTAGGTTCTTCCTTAACTTCTTGTTTAAGTTCTTGTTTAGGTTCTTCAACAACTTGTTCTTTCTTTTCTTCAACCATTTCAACTTCCTCTTCCTTTGGTAAGAATGAAGATTTCTTTTCTTCCTTAGGTTGTTCAACCTTTACTTCTTTCTTAGGTTCTTCTTTTTGGACTGGCTTTTCAACTGGTTTCTTAACTTCAACTTTCTTTTCAGTAGAGTCATTAGTTAAACCAAGTAATTGACAGAAAATTTCTGGTTCTAATTCAATATCAGCAGGTAAAGTATCTTCTTTTACACCTCTAAGAATTGCCCATTCATTTTCCTTTGGTACAAGTGATAACATTCTCTTTTTAACAGGATTGCCATTTTCATCAAAATCAGTAGTAAGATATGTTCTTAATACATTCATTCTTCCTTCAATTACATCTAATACCTTATCTGGCATTCTATTTGATGGTCTAAAGAAAGTCTTTTCAATACCTCTTCTATCTTTAGATGTAACAGCTGTTTGATGCATAATAAAGATAATATGCTTATCTTCATTGATTAACTTACACATAGTATTTAAGAAGTCATTTCTTTGTCTGTCATAACCTTCAGACCAAGGTAAATGAGAAATATGCTTGATATCATTTTCAATACAGAATTCTTGTTCTGACCACTTGAATAAGTCTTCAGCTAAATCAACAACATATGTGTTGTATTGTGGTCTGTCTTTGCCAAATTCTTCTTTAGCTTCTTTCCAACTGTTGATTACTACGTGGTCTTCAGCTTTAGCACCCCAAACATCTAACCATTCATAGTTTCCATCAGTTGTAAAGAAGAATGGCTTTCCTACAACACATCCGAACCTAAAAGCAAATACTGATTTGCCATCTCCTGGTTCTCCAAAAAGTAACAATTTTAAACGTCTATTCATAATTTCCTCCTATAATTGTAATATCTTTTCTGTTCCACGTTTAAGAATTTTAGTAATTACGTCTAGATTTACATCTTGACATAAGCTATAAGCTAGATTGATAGAATTTTGAACTTCAAATAATGAATACTTATCTTTAAAGTTGTCAATCCATATCTTGATAGCTTCAGGTGAGACAAATAATCGTCTATCTTGTGCAATGAAGATAATTCTATCTGTAAACTTATGATAAGTCATACGATTGAAGTTATTTGTCTTGATTGTTAAGAAGTCTTTTCCAACATCAATGTTGTACTTTCTTTTAAGAAAGTCTAAATCATCTTTAGAAAGAATTTTAACACCATTCTTAGCCATTGTTTACCTCCTTGTTATTATTATTTTATAGTTATATTATATAACTTTTTTAATCAAAAGTAAATAGGTTTCAGTAAAATCTTTTTACTTTTCGATAACTTCTGAGTCAATACATTCTTCAGTCATTTGGTCAGGTTCTACATATTCTTCAAGTTCAATATCTATAAACTTAGGTAATGACTTTTCTACCATATATGTGTCAACATAAGCTTGAAGTAGTTCTTCATCGACATAATCAAAGTAATGAGAATTACATGCTTCATCAATTGCATGTTCAATATCTCCTTGTAATGCAGTATCTACAAATTCTTTGAACTTCCAATAATGATTACAGCAATTTACAGGGTCTACAACTTTCATATCAATAGGTCTACATATTCTATTTTCATGTAGAGTTTCAGTTTTTAAGTCAAAGAAATAGTCCCAGATAGTAAACTTAGAATATGCTTCTGGAATTCGATAATAGAATTCTCTATATTCTGAGTCAGGTGCAGAACCATAGTTGATATACCAAGCTTTGTTGTCAATAATAAGTTGACCTGTATCACACATCTTAGCTAAATTGTTGACATAAAGTTTGAAAGCATCTTTATTAAGTGTTTGCTTAGGAAATAGATGTAAGACAATTAAGTTGTCATCATCAGCCATATACTCATGCTTAAATCTAGCTTTGAATTGTTCTTCATTTTCATTTTTCTTTTGTCTGATTTGTTTCTTTCTAAGATTGATGATGCCGCATTTGATTACTGGTATGTCAGGTTCAGCAGTCTCAGACATAAATATGTAACGATAGATTTGGTCTAAGTAATTGTCCCAATGAGGTTCTTGAGATGAAGTTTTATAGTCCATAATGATGTAGCCTTTGTTAGTTTTAAGTCTCAAATCAATGAAGCCAATGAACTTATCAGGCTTAGCATACAAATTAGATGGTAGAAGACCTGTTACAAATACTTCATGTTCTTCTCCAAGAAGTTCAAGTTGTTCACCAGTTTCATCATCTCTTAAGATTTCTTTCATAAACTGTTCTTTCTTATTTAAGTAAGCTTCAACCATAGTTTCAACTAAGAATTGTTCTTGAGTATAGCCTTGACCAAACTTACCATTTTCTTTATAGTATTCATCAAGATTTGATGTATTATGTTCAAGTCCCCAGTGAACGGCTGAACCAATTGAGAATGCAGCTTTTTCTACAATAGGATAGATGCCTTCAACTTTAGTTAGGTAATACTCCATAGGATTATTCAACAATGTTGATAATGTTGAATGTGAGAACTTTACCTTAGTTTGTTGTTCCATTTTGTTCATATTAGTTTACCTCATACCAATCATCAGCTAAACAATCTGTAACAGATGGAACCCAAGTAGAAATAGTACCTTGAGTAGTTCTTAATGCCATATAATGATTGTATGGAACTGTTCCATCTTCATTAGCAATTGATTTAGCAGCTTCAGTTTGAGCATAATATCTATTTGCTGGCACATAATATACAAATTGGTTAGGTCCATTCCAACCTCTTCTAGCAACTTTCTTACAAGCTTTAAGTCTGTTGATAGCTTCACCAAATCCGAATGTAGTAATACAGCTTTCTTCATCAAACTTAAAATCAAGAGTAACTACTTGCTCATTAGAAATAACAAAGTTCTTAGTTTTGTTATATACATCTAAATAGAACTCATCCTTATCACCATTATACGTTACTTCAAAATAGAAGTTGTCTTTTTCATTAGTTGCAAGTAATGCTTTATTGTTTTGCAATACTTTTGAAACCCAAACAACAAAAATGTTTGTTAGTTCAATATGTTTCTTTTCAAAGCCTAAATAGTAAGCTTGAATTATACTTTTAGCTTTAAAGCCAAATTCACGTTCTGTCATAATTCCTCCAATGTTTCTACGAGAAATTTAATAATATAATTATATTATTATTAAATTCTCGATTTATCATAGAATATAAAAAAGATGACTTCTGAGATACTTTTGAATTAAGTTTATATATTTATATATTTCTTAAATTGAAGTATCTCAGAAATACTATTCTACTACTACCTTTTTATCAGCAAGTAGTTCTTCTAATGTTTTCCACTTATCAGTGAATTCTGTATCAGTTTCTTCATAATGAAGATTAAATACAGCTACAAATGTTTCATCGAAATGAGTATGTCTGATGATGTTTTCATTTAACCATTTTAGACATTCAGCTTTAGTACCTCTAACAAAATCAATATGACATAATGTACCAGTAGTCATATCTAAATCTGCCATTGCTACAGAATACTCAGCTTTCTTATTGACTTTAGGTTCTTCAACTTTATGTTGGTTAGCATCATATTTTTCATTTACAGCATTTCTTAATTTGTTAAGACGTCTGTTATTAGTTCTATACCAATGAACATCTTGTCCAACAAATCTTAGTACTGCCTTTTCACATTTAACTAGAATTTCATCATCTGTGTCAGTACAGTAATTAGCAACCTCATCACCGAATGCTGTATCAATTAAGTCATTCTTAATACAAGAGTAAACTCTTGGATGTTCTGATGTAGGTTCATGAGTAAAGTATACATCAATTCTTTCATCGTCTGATTGTAAGTATGAACAGAATTGTGTAAATAAGTTAGGGTCTAGAGCTTTAGCTCCATCTAAAACAATAATATCATCTAAATTTTCCATTGTGTCCTCCTTAAATTAGTGGTATTGTTTCATTTTGCCAATTTGTAAAATTGATTTCGATAATATCTTCAGCTTTAATCATTGTAATGCATTCATCATCAAAGTAAAGTGATAAGATACCATCGTATTCAATTCCTTTAACAATAGCTGCACAAATTTTTGTGCATCTAATTTCACAAGCAGATGTTTTGACAAATACATATCTAACATTCTTATCTTGTTCTTCTTGTTTGAAATGACGTAAATAACGTCTTAACTTAGCAGGTGTCATCTTGGAAGTGGTGCCTCCTTTTTGTATTGATTAGTTTCTGTAAACTTATTAGGGTTCTTACAATAATTAAGAATATCATTAGATTGTTCTTCTGTAATGTTCTTAACAACAACTGTTTTGTAGTCAGCCATTTGACTGTTCCAACCAATTGTATGTTCAATACTTCTTTTATCTAAGAACTTCTTTAAGAAATACTTATAGAAACTAATACTTACAATGAATGTTTTGTCCATCTTAACCTCCTTGTCTGTAAGATTTGTTTGATTAACATTTACATTATTCATTACATTTACCTCCAATTGAATAATTATTATTTTATATTATAATTGTATAACATTTTTAACTAAATGTAAATAGGTAAATGTAAAATATTTTACAAAAATGTCGGAAGAAGTTTTCCAAGTACTACTTCATTTTTAATAGTATCAACTATTCCACAATACTGATATTTGTCTTTCAACAACTCATATTGCATTTTAGCTAATTGTAATGTATCAAATTCAATATGATTTTCATCACTGTTGATATTGTAGTAGATTAGTACGAACATAATCATCACTCCTCATAGCAAACTAATTTGATAAAGTCTTTATTGAACCGATAATCACCAATCTTAATGAAAGTAGCATCTGAGTCTAATTGGTCTTTAAACTCTTGCATTGCTTTTCTGCTACATTCAATTTTGATTTGTTTTTGATTAATATCAACAACTATTATTGTAACAAAGTTGCTACATTTCTTACGTTTTAACATATCACTTTTCTCCTTTGATTATGATAGCTCCTGTTTTGGAGTCTTTTACAATTTTGTTATCTAATAAGTAGCTAAAAAACAGCTTCTTACTAGACGGTGCAGAATAGTTAATACCCATACTCTTACAAAATTGTAAGTAATCTTCTTTTGTAGTATTAGTAACTTCAAAGCATTGTTGTTTCATAATTCTTACCTCCTTAAATTGTAATTAGTTTGAACTTCTTACCAACAAATGTACATCTTAGAATTGCTTGGTTGTTAGATAACTTTTCAATTGACTTAAGATTGTAAATCTTCTTTAAAGATTGAGTAAATGCAAATTGAGATTTAGTATAGCCACAAATCTTATATAATGCTTTAGTAGAAATAAAGACATCATTATCAGCAAAGTAGCTAGTTCTACATTCATCATCAGCTATCATTTTTAACATCTTTTCTTGAGAGTTGTAGCCTAAAGCTATCATTGTAGGAGATTTGTATAGCTTATTGCCTTCTCTATCGAAGAACGTATTTTCTAAAGCATCAGTGCTAGATTTAAGATAGTCTACTACTTTAAAGATACTGATATTTTGCATTGATTGGTCTACACTTATATCAACATCAGCATATTGAAGTTTCCAATCATTTTCAGTAAAGTTGAAAGTACTTGTAAAGTTCTTAGTAGCTAACTTAATGCCATACATTCCAAGATATACAAATATGATAGCATTTGCTAAGTTTGAAGTGATTTCTCTTAAGTCTTGTGAGAAAGATGTGTCATAATAGTCACCTGTTTTCAAGAAACGTTTATCAGCTGTCCAGCTAAACCAAACTTCAAAGAAATTGCCTCTTCTTCTAAAACCTTGAGTAGTATCTGAGAACTTAACCATTTCTTGGTCATTTGCAGCATAAGTAAACTTACAATTGATATAAGACTGATGCTTTTGAATACCTTTAATGTTGATAGTCTGAAATGGAGAACCAGTAAAGTTCTTTAAGTTCTTACTCTCAGTATACGTTTTAGGTGATGTTTCTAAGAAGATATTCTGATAGTGATTAACTAAAGTTCCTGAAATGAAACTGTCATTTTCAATATCATCTAAACTATTAGAAGTAGGTCTTGGAACAATATTGCATGTAAAACATCCATCAAACAATGAGTTCTTACCATTGCCACCTGAACCAATCAGCATTACAAATGCTTGTACAAATTCTTGGCACATATTATAGCCTAAGATTTCACATAGATGAATAAACTTCTTCATTGAGAATTTGTTTAGCTCATCGTGTGACATATTGTATACTAATTCAAAACAATAGTTTCGATTTTCAGCTTTGATATTGTCTTTCTCAAGGTCTTTCATTAGTTCAAGAAATTCTTCTAATGAGAACTTATTGATGTCAATATCTAATGGCTCAAAATCAAAGTTGAAATACCATAATACAACATAGTTGTAGTCATATAGATATAGTTTATTGTTTAAATTAGTTAAATTGACTACCGTATATTTGAATAGCCAAGAATTTGTCTTAAAGTTATAGACACCATTTTTGAATGCTGCACAGTATGATGGTAACATTGAAACTTTAACACCATCTGTTTTACTATCAAAAGTAAGCTTCTGTAATGTTGTCTTTAGATTGACAGTAAATGATTTGATAATCTCACTTATTCTGTCATCGATTTCTTCTGTGGTTTCTTTGAAGTACTTAAATCTTAATAGAGCATATAGATTGTCGATTAAGATTTCTTTAGCAGTACCAGCATCACAGAAAGTATAATGAATTTGGTCAAATCGTTTTGCAATGTAGCCTTCTTCATAAACATATACTTGACATTCTTTAGCAAGTATAGGTCTCCATAAAGGTAAGGCTCTAGCAATAGTTGCTTGCAAATCGATTTGTTCTGTTAAATCAATCATTGTCTTTATTGCCATCGTTACTTCTCCTGTACTAAAACATCAATTGCAGCTTTGACATGTTCTAAGATTTCATCAGTATGCCATTTTTTGTCAGTTGCAAATTGTAATGGTGGATAGCCACTATAATCTCCACAATGAGAATAGTCCCAGCCATACCAAAACTCTGTATCATCAAAGCCGATATGCTTTAAGCTTCCTGAAAATGTCAAACCACCGTGAACAACGTTATCAACAACATCACAGTCATAATAGTCTTTTCCGTAGTATTTGCTATCTTTAGGAAGCTTTACATATGCACAAGGATGCACTCCATAAGATACGATAACATACTCCATACCGTTATATGTACCTTTGTCTAAAATTTCAATTTCTCTTTTTGATTTGTAAATCATTTCTTTCATTATTTTTTACCTCCAAATACTTCACGATAACCATCATCATATTCTTCAATTACTTGCTCATTTAATGCAAATAACTTTGCTAATATTCTAAAACCTGGACTATATCGTAGTTTCTTTAGATTAGCATTTGCTTGTTCAATGATAGCTTTATGCTTTTCAACATCTTCAACAAATAGTTTACAATGACCTGTAGCTCTTGATTTGTTTCTTTTACAAGTAGGGTACTTGCAATACTCACATTTACTTGTTGCCATTGTTACTTAACTCCTTTACAAAGTTATTGAAGACTTCATTTCTTTCTTCTTTAGTGTCATAACATACACGATGTATTTGACCATTGCTCATTATGATTTCGAAAAAGAATAACTCTTTTGAATTGTAAGCTATCCAATCTTCTAAAGGAATGTCTACTGAACAAACATTGTCTGCTCTAACGAATAGTGGTTTGCCTTTAATTTGAATGATTGCTTTCTTCATTTTTTGTTCCTCATACTTTCTAATAATTTAATGTTCAATCTTTTGATAGAACTTTCTAGTTCATTAATTTGTAACTGAATTTTAGCTAATTCTTCACCTGAATACATTTGACAATACTGAGCATTGTAATGAAGCTTATCTACTTCTTTTTGAAGCTCATCAATATGACTCATAGTAATGTTGTATGAATGTTGCTGTCTAATTAAGTCATTGATTACTAATTCATAAGGTGGTAAGTTATTGATTTGAACTTGAATATGATTAAGCTTCTTAAGTTCATTATCAGTAAATGGTCTACAATCAACTTTACGTATCATACAGTTAATCATACCAAGTCCTTCAACAGGCATTCCATAGTAATAATCATCAGATGCTTTATTTACATACATAAGCTCATAATCACCTTCAACTCCATCATTAGGAATAGCATTATGCATATAACCACAATGATTGTATTGACTGCATAATACATAACCGTTGACATCTTCAGTTCTTAAAGTATTAGGATTGATATACTTAAACATTTTCTTCATTACTTTACCTCCCAGTATGTTATCTTTGTCATAGGTCCTTCAAAGTTATCTTTGATAGTCTTAATAGTTTGTTCATCTTTAACGAATGTAGAATGAATAACTTTCTCTACATATTTATTTTGAATAGGACTCCATTCTTTCAACAAATAGTTGACTTTAAACATTTTAGTTAATTTTCTGGCAGGACTGTTCTTATTGACAGTCCGACCAGTTTCTTTCATTTCTTTATCTAAGAATTCAGTATTTGTAGTAGCCATTATTTAGCCTCCTTGATGTATTCAGCTGGAATATCTAATTGATGATAATAGCCATCTTTTACAAAGTCAGGTGTAAAGTGGATGTAGTATGCTTGCATTGTTTCTCCATTAACTTCATCATCAACTATATCTAAGATACCTTTTTTCTTTAATGAAGCTAGAGCTCCTCTACAACCAGGAAGTTCTTTTTCATCGATGTCCCAACCAATGAATGTAGGACGGTCAGCTTCAACGTAGTATTCTTGAGTTTTTTCATTATATTGAGCAGACTCTTCATAGAAACTACCTTCAGATAAGATACATTCCAAAGTATCGATTTCTAATCTAGTTAATTTTTTGCCAGTGTCATGTAAGTATCTAACTAAGTGATTGTATCTCATATAAGGTTTTGTCATTTCATTGTCAGCTAACTTAAGTTCTTGTTCTGTAGTATCTAATTCAATAAGTTCTCTATCAGTTATTTTTGAAATAAGATTTGAGATTAAATCTTCCATAATTTGACCGATTGTTTCTTCGTTTGACTTAACCTTAGATAGATGTTGTAAGTCCTTTACGATTTGAATTTCTTCATTTGTTTTAGGGTTCCACCAAGAATTAAGGTGTAGCATCCAATAACCAGTTTGTTTGTTTCTCCAAATTTGTGTGTTTTCATTGATTTTCATTTTGTTTTCCTCCAGAATTTTTATATTATTTATTTTATATTTATATTGTATATCATTTTTACTCAAAAGTAAATAGGTAAATGTAAAATAATTATAAAACGTTATTATAGCCTATAACTTTTTGTTATAGGACTATTTTGACAGACTATTAAGTAACTTCATCAATTCTACAGTTGATAAAGACTTCAAATAGTCAATTTCTTCTGGAAGAAGAGTGTTATTAGACTTAGAATTTATGACACTAACTAAATCATTTTTCTCATTGTTTGGCTTTTTAGTAGAAGCAAGTAGATTTTTGATAGCAGTTGTTGTCATTTTTTTAGCAGCATCTTCAACTTCTCCATAGTTTACTACTTGAGGATTGATAAGAGCTTCAGCTTTTAGTTTATTCAATTCAATCAACATAGAAACAGCTGATAGCTTATCTTTTGAGTTGAGTCTTTCATTAGTAGGAACGTATTCGTCTGTAATCATTGTAGTTAGATAACCACCAATAGCATTTAAGTCTAGCATCTTAGTAGCAAATCTTCTTTGATATTTGGCTTTCATTATTCTACGAATTTCTTCTTGGCTTGAATACATTGACATGACAGCATTGTAATCTTCAGTAGAAATACCTAAAACTGTTTGAACTAGCAATGGGTTCATAGTATCGCAATACATACGAATGATTTGTTTATGCTCATCAGTCATATGGTATTGTCCTAATGGGTCAACATCTAATGAGAATTGAGGATTGTTATCAAGATTTTCAGAATGATGTTCAATAACTAAGTCAACTTCTTTACTATCAAAAGCATTGATTGCTGGTTTGTCTTCTTTCTTTTTTCTTGCCATAGTTACTACCTCTTTTCTATTACTACTGAACCATTGATAAGGTTGATTAAGTCATTTCTACTTGTAAAAGCAGCTACATGAGAATTGTCGAAATCAAACATATAACCATCTCTAAGATAAACTAAACCAAGATTACCAGTAGCATCTGCTTCCCATTTAGGATAGAAAACAATATCTTCTATCTTGTCATAAACTTCATTTGGAAGATTTTCGATTTTGAATTTCTTACCCATAGTTTCACCACCTAGTCTTGTAATAGTAGAGCAATACTTACGAATGCTTGCATATCTGTTACATCTACATTAACTGGAATTTGACCTAACACATCTAAACTCCAAAACTTAATAGTAAACTTTTCAACATCTATAAATACATATAGTTCTTTTTCTTCATTGTAGAATTGATAATGAGGATGGTTGTTTAGAACTACTTCATAACCAAGTTTCTTTACTAATTGCATTGTATCTTTCATATTCTTACTCATAAATCTTATTCACATACCTTTCATCTTTAATAATGACATCAGCTTTGTTGATGAATAGAAATTCAGAAATTTGCTTTTCATTAAATGATATGATGTCGTCTGTAGAAATCTTTCTATCAAACTCATTTAAGTAGTTTTCAGAAATAGTAGAAGCATCAACGATTTCACATTCTACATAATTGAATTGATGATATTTTGTCTTAACTCTTTGAATTTTAACAACTTCTAATTCTCCAAAAATATAGTGAAAAACTCTAGTTCCTTGTTTTAGTGAGACATGTTGACATAATACATCATCATAATTGATTTGATTGTTCATTTTCTTTCCTCCTAATGAATTATTTATTTTATATTATGATTGTATAACATTTTTATCAAAAAGTAAATAGGTAAATGTAAAGAAAATGAAATTCTTTTCTACATGTATACGTACGTATTCTATAAACATTAGTTATGGCATATAGGCAGGCATACATACACATAGTAATCATTACAAACAGTCAAAATTGTATTTCAGCGGTGAACAAACTGCTAAAATAGCAAAAAAATAGTTAAAAAATAGTATTAAAATAGTAACGGAGCTATTTTTTTTTATTTACATTCGAATTAAAATAGTAGCTGAGCTATTTTCTTAGTATTTTAAGTAAATAGGTTAATGCGGAATATCAGCGTATATATATAAATTGACTCTTTTAAAATAGTAATATACTATTTTTAATATATTATATAAAATCAAAAATAATGAACAAAAGTATATAAAATGTTCATTAAAATAATATAAAAATAAAAATATTTAATTTTTTGGAACTTACTATTTTTTTTGTATTTTCCAGAAAAACATTTTGAAGCAGCTATCTCTCATCATACATGCATGTGCGTAACCTATTACATATAATATAGAAACTATTTTAAGAAAATGATACTCAAATATGTACTTTTGTTCAAAAATGATTTATAATATTTATATATAATAAATATTATAAATTATATATAGAAAGGAGAACACTATGGCAGAACAAAAAACAGCTGGTTCATCTAACAATCAAGACATCAACATTAGTACTGAAGTTACTAAAGATGGTAATGTCAAAGTAAACATAGGTGATGCTTCAGAACCAAGTCCTATCGAACAAATGATAGCTAAAGATGTAATGAGTGCTAAGGACGAAGAATTCATGGAATTTAGCATTGAAAAGACAATAGCTAATACTATGGACAAAATCAAAAAGCTAGCAGAAGCAGAACTAAAAGATGAAAAGAGTCCACATGCTAAAAGCTTTAAAGATGCTTATGGCAATACATTAACAGCTACAGGCAATAATGATATGGTCAAAAAGTTTGCTAACTATGGCATAACTAATGACACTATGAACTATATGTTGTGGATGGCATTGTATAATGACTCTTGGGTGTTTGCTAGAGCAATTGATAAACCAGCACAAGACCAAATCAGATGTGGTATCACAATCATTTCAGATGCTAAGATTGAGGAAATGACTACAGAATACAAGAAGCATTCTACAGACTTAATCAATCTTATCAAATGGGGTAGATTATTCGGTGGTGCTATTGCTGTAATCTTACTAAAAGGAACATCAAACAAAGATTTGAAGAACCCTATTGACTATGACAAAATTGATGAGAAGACTGTAATTCGTCTATACGTAACTGATAGATGGTATGGTGTAGCTCAACATGGAAGTCAAATGGTTTCAGATTTAGCAGATATCGACTATGGCAAACCAATGTATTATGACATCACATTTGCAGATGGTAAGACTTATGTTGTTCATCATTCTAGAGTTATGAGATATGAACATAGAGATGCACCTCAATTGATTAAGCAAGGTTATTTACAAGGCTGGGGTTATGCTGAAGGCTCACATATCATCAATGAACTTTATAGAGATGACCAACTAAAATCAGCTATCACATCATTAGTCAATAAGTCATTAATTGAAATCATTAAGATGAGTGGTATGCGTGGCATTTTCAATGGAGCAGTCAATAAAAAAGGTGAAGAACAACTTCGTAAGAGACTAGAAATGGTTAACTGGGGTAGAACATTCAACTCTTTAACATTCTTAGATAAGGATGATGACTATCAAGCTTCTGAATTCAATGTAGGTGGTTTAGCAGACTTACTTGATAGAAGTATGAGAATTGTAGCTGCTGCAGAAAACATGTCAGGCATTCTATTTGGAGACTTAGATGGTGGTTTTAGTGCTGATGAAGTTGCAATGGAAAGATACGATAATGAGAACTTATCAAACTGTGAAACTTACGATAGAAAGCCAATAACTAAGCTACTATACGTAATTGCTGCTAAATACGGTATTAAGAAAGAAAACTTCTCATTTGAATTCAATTCATTGTTGATGAAGAAGCAAGATGCAAAACGTCTTGAAGGCTTATCTTCATTCCAAAGTATTATCTCACAAACAGTTGCAGATGGTATGCTTACAATTAGTCAAGGTCTTGAAGCTCTTGATACATATGTCAAAAAAGGTGTTATCGATTTCGGTCTTAAGAAAGAAGACATCGAAAAGGTTAAGAAAGATGAAGCTAACCAAATGGAGAACATCAATTTTGACCCTGAAAATGATGAAGATGATGAAACAAAAGAAACAGACAAAACTAAGTCTACAAAACAAAAAGATGCTAGACGTAGGTTGTTCTTATTTAGGAGACATTAGCTATGAGAAATCAGTATTACAAACAACAATATAGCATTGGCTTCTACGATACTAACGATATGTTGGTACGGACATTTGATAACATTAAAGAGATTTGCGGTTATCTTGGTAAACAGATAAATCGAGCAAATACTCAATATATCAAATTAGCTCTATACAGAGCATTAAAGAGAGACAATCATATAACTTACTTGCTAGGTTCAAAAATGAAAGTCTACATATTTGACATTAATGATGATTAAGGAGGAAGAAAACATGTCAAAATTCGTTGTAATTCAATCTGAAATAACAGTCAGAGTAACAGGTCGTTTAGACCACATCAATCATACAAAGGTAAATTCAGACATTCCTAATAGAATGAAGATTTCTGAAAACTGGTCTATGGTTAACATCAAAATTGAAAAAGGTCGTCATACTTATCCAGCAGTCATTACTACTTGGCCTACAGTTAAAGCTTTAGAGAATGACAAGATTATCACAATCGGTAAAGAAATTGAAGACACAGACAAAGAAGTTACTGATGCTGACAGAGCTAAAGCTGTAAAGTTAGCTGAAGGCTTAGCATTACAAAAGTTCAATAAAGAACAAAATGCTAAAGTTAAGGCAGACATTGCTAAGGCTGAAAAAGAAGAAAAAGTAGAAGAAGCAAAAGCTAAGAAAGCTACAGAAATTAAGGACATCAATTTAGAAGAAATTGCAGGTGAGTAATCATGGCTACTAACAAATTCAAGGTTTATGCTGAAACTCCTGGTAAAAATACAGATGCTACATCTACAGTTCAAACAGATGATGAATTTGCTTCTGACAATGATGTAAAGTTAGGTGCTAAAAAGCAAACTGAAGTTAAGTCAAGACCTTTGAATACTGCATTGAGAGAGGTTAGCTTATTAGCTACTTCTCTTATCGATGCATTAGAAGAAATCAAACCTACTTCAAATGTATATAGTCCTAATGAAACATTAACAGTCTTTACAAGTTATCTTAAAACAGCATTGTTGGGTATTGTAAAGGCTAATCAAGATGCTAAATTCAACATTACTGAGTTAGGTGCTACTACTATTACAACTGCTCAAATTGAAACAATTGTTTCATCATTAATAAAGAGTACTCAACCTATAGCAATCAACTTAGTAGATAGTTCTAACAATATATTAGGAACAGTTAGTTTAGGTGATAATAAAGTTAGAATTAAGTATGGCAATGGCTATATTGACATTACTAACAGTTCTGTTACAATTTCAGATGGTACTAAAACTGCTACAATCTCAGACTTAGTTGATAAAGTAAGTGCTAATAACAATATTATTACTATTAGACAACCTGGTAGAAATGACCAAACATTTACTTTAAACCAAGATGAAGACAAAACTATTACATTAGGTGGTGTTAGAACAATCTTTGAAGGAGAAGCATCTATTTCACCTACTTCAGACCCTAAAGTAACTATTAACAATATCAATTTTGACCAAAACAAGCAATATCTTATTGATGTTTGCTTTAACTCATTTCTTATTGCTGGTGGAACTATCTACTGCAGTCAAAACATTGGTCATGGTGTAATAATTGACTCAAATGGTTCTTCTTATATGGACCCTTTCTCAATTCTAGGTGTAAGATTACGTCTTGAAAATTCTGGTTCTAATGCTGTTATTAGAGTCGATTCAATACAAGCTACAGATGGTAGTCTTTGGGGTGGTGGTTCTGCTCCTGCATTAAAAGTATTAAGAATAAAGGAGATTGACTAATATGGAACAAAAAGAATTTCAAATTGAGTCTCTTCCAGATTATAGCTTTAGAACAAAGAAAATGAGAGCTACTGAAATCAATGCTATGAAGATTTACTTCGATACAGAAGATATTGAAAAGCTTGTTAAAGCTCAAGATTATGCTCTACAACATTTGGAAGTCAATATCAAAGGTCAATGGCTACAAGTTCAAAAACAAGAAAAGAACGGTGAATTCACATATTGGCCAGGCAATTTAGAAGACAACGTAAATGCAACTCAAGAACTATTCAATTGGTTCTTATCTAATGTTGTATTTGCAGTTTTTCAGAAATCAGAAGAATTGAAATAGAAAATGCTGTGCATTCTTCTGATAATCATACATCAGACATAAGGCTATCAAAAAGGACAAGTCAAATCGAATACACTATTATTACTAACAATCTAGCTTCATTATATGAACTTAGAGAAGTATACGATATCTGGGATGTTCTTGATTTGTATGAAATAGCCTTAGTCAATGTACATAACAAAGCAGCAATATTACAAAGGAGGTAGGAGATTATGGACAAATATACTAAAACGTTAGAGCTTGTCACTAAAGTTAACGATAGTCAATATCAAAAGTTCAGAATTGAGTTCAAAAAAGATAGAGCTTGGTTAGCAGCATTAAATGAGAAATCAGCAAATGCTATGATTAAGAACTATGCAGATGCTAATAAGAAGCTAAAGCAAATGGAACAATTAAAGAATGCAATTGCTGATATCGAACTATTCGGTGATAAAGATGCTAAGAAACAGCTTAAAGGTCTTAAGAAAGAACTTGACACATTGGAAGCTCCATTAAAATGGAAGAAATTCAAAGAAGATATGGCTGAAAAAGTTTCTGATAGTTTTGAAAAAGCTGGTAAAGCTGTAGCTAAATTCATAACTGACTCATTTAAAGCAGCTATCGATGAACTTAAGAATATGTCTTCATATAACTATGGCACATCATTATTTCAGAACAGTCAGTCTAGACAATCTGCTCTTACTTATGGCTTAAATAGTTCAAATGCTTATGGCTTAGACAAAGCAATGGCATTTATGGGTATTAGCTCATTAGAAGATACATTCATGTTCAATAAGAACCAACAAGAATTGTTTGCTGACTTAATCGGTCGATATACTGACAAATACAACTCTTTAAACAATTCTGGCTTCTTTGAGAAATGGGACCAATTTACAGTTCAATTCAAACTATTCAAAGAAGATGTAATGTATGATATGATGGACTTCATTATGGACAATAGAGATACTATCAAAGCTGGCTTCAATGCTGGTATTACTTTAATGAAGTCAATGTTGACTATTCTTGGTAAGATTGGCAGTGTATTAGGAACTGATAGAAGTCAATACGAAAAAGATATGACTACATCAAACATCATTTCTAACTATACAAAATCTAATAAGTCTCTTACAATTAACAACTCATTTAATGGAGTTCAAACAGCAAATAGAACAGAACTTATCAATGCAGGTGAATTGACATATGCACAAGTTAAGCAAGTTCTATATTCAGAATAGGTGGTGATTACAATGGGAAACATTTATAGAGCTGTGATTATTGCTCACTTTAGTGAACTTCCAGTATTAACAGCTAATGAAATTAGACAAGATGAAGAAATAGAATTTGACTATGTTGAAGACAAAAACATAAACAGTTCATCTACTATTACATCATCACCTACAGTTGAAGGAGACTACATTGCTGACCATATGTATAGAAACCCTAAGACATTATCAATTTCTGGTAAGTTTGCTGAAAGTGGTTATCAGCCTTATCTAACAAATATTGAAGGCAGACTTGAAAAACTACAAGATGTATTTGAAGAAATTCAAAACAAAGCTGTTAGATGTACAATAATGACTAGACGGAAAAATGACATTTCATCAGTATTGTTCAAAGTTAGAGATAACATGTATCTAAACAACATTAGTTGGACTGAAGGTGCTACTACTCTTAAGTTTGACTTTACATTTACAGAAGTAATGACAATCACAACTGATGAAATAGAATATGATGAGAATGTAGTTGACGATACATTACCAGCTTTAACAGAACCTGAACAAACATCAGCATTTTCTACTATCATAAATATGGATGATTTGTCAAATCTTATTGATGATACTTGTGGAACACTTGGTCTTACATCAAAAGAATTTATGGATGGCTTCCAAAAAGCAGCAATCGCTAGTGCAGTAGGTTTAGCAGGTGGTGGACTTATTGTTGGTTCAGTTGCTTTAGCTTCAAACCCTGTAGGATGGGTAATTGCTGGTGGTATAGCTGTAGCATTTGCTTACTATGGCTTATACAAAGCTATTTCATCTACATTGGAAGCTAGAAAGTATAGGCTTGAGCAATTCAGATATTATGAAGATAAAGACAAAATGAAAGCTGAAATGGAAAGATATACTGGCTTCAAAACAGAACTTATGAAACAGCTTAAAGCTTTAGAAAAAGAAATGATGATGTATAGTATTGCTTCTAACAAAAATCAAGAAATGATGCTACTAATCGACAATGACTATTATGATTTCGAATTTATAAGAAACAATGATACAGGTCTATACAGCTTAAAAGTTGTCAATCTTACATCTAACAAAATCTATACTCAGTCAGTCATTTCTACTATAACATCAATTACAGATTGTACATCTACAAATTGTGTATTAGAAACTGAAGTATCTGGTTATTTTGTCTATATGACATGTCCATCATTATATGGATGCAATGAAACAAACTACAAAACAATTCAAAAAGATTTGAGTAAATATAAGATTGCTGTTCTTACTTTTGACCCTAAGGACTTCAACAATATGTTGGTAGAAATCATAACAAATGCGGTGATGAAATAATGAGAGCATGGGATAGAGTTCTAGGAGTTATTCTAACTAGTACAAGTAAGAAACTACAGGTAAGTTATGGGTTGAATGATACTGACAATCTAGAGATTTCAATTTCTGGTAACAAATACTTGTCAGCATTAAAAGATAACTTTTCTGTAACGATTACTAACTTAACATACAATGAAGTAGTAAGACTTATAGCTGCAGAAATGAACGAAATTCAAATAGTTTGTGGCTATAAACACGGTGGTAGCAGATGTATATTCAAAGGTGGATGTCTTGCTATTTCAAATCAAAAACAAGATGCATCTACTAATTCTATCATATTCATATGTCCATCAAAATTAGTTAGCATCTACAATAAGCAAAGACTTAATCTTACTCTTAATTCTGGCATTAACATGTACTCAGCATTATCTATCATTTGTAAGCAAGCTGGTATCAACAATCCTAAGATTTCTAAAGAATTCAAAAGTAGATTACTTACTCAAGCAATTACAACTTCTTCATCAGCTGGAAACATAATCGAACAGATTTGCAATCAAAATACAACTTATGTTGTTAATGCTGATGCTTCATACGATTCAGGTGTTTCAGTATGGGATGCTTATAGAGAAGATACTAGAGTAATACCACTTAGTCCTAAGAACATCATTGTAGCTAATGGCTATCCTACTTTATCAAGTTCTGGTTTGACGTTGTATGTATTGCCAGTTTTCAACTTTATGCCAGGTGATGTCATACAAATCGATAATGCGTACATTGATATTAGTCAAAGTAGCAAAGATGAAGTCTTATCAGAACCAAATAAAGCAATCTACTTAGACCCTAAAGGTGAGTATATGATACATGAAATAGCTTACACATTAACAAATAGAGGTTCTCAATTTAGTTTGAGACTACTATGTAAAAGAAGAAGCTTATTGAAAGGAGTAACTAACAATGGACGAAACTAAAACATTTGATGGTTCAATGCTAGACATTCTACTTGAACTTAAACAAGCTACAATAAAAACATTGAAAGTTGGAACTTTAGCAATAGTAAAAGACAATTCTGATACTGCTAACAAACTATTGAAAGTTACTCCTTTTCCTATTTTAGAAGGAGAAAAAGAAAAGCTAATCAATTGCTTTTACTTAGGAGATACTCCACCTAATGTTGATGAAATCATTCTAGTCATCTTTCTAGATAAAGACTTCATTAACAATCTTAAGATTATTCATAGAACTGGAACTAACAGAGTTGACACAATTACCAACAATAAGTTCCATTCTGAAGAATATGGTATAGCAATCAAAACATACTAAGGAGGCGATACTATGCTATACGACAATATTGATTATACAAAGTTAATCAGATTTTCAAAAGATGGTCTAATCATTGGTTCGTATACTGATATTAGACAAGCAATTACTGATAGATACAAGCAAATCTATGGTTCAGACTTAGACTTATCTATCGGTACATTAGATGGTCAATTTATAGAAATGCTATCATTAATGTTCAATAACATCTTAAATGTTACTAGAAGCTTATATGATAGTGTAGACCCAAATACAGCACAAGGTCATGCATTAGATGTAATTTGTAGCTTATCAAATGTTCAAAGAAGACCAGCATCTTATTCTACAGCTACATTATCAGTTACTAACAATGACTCAAATGATTTCAATGATGTGTTAGACGTAATTGATGGTGCAGGTAACGAATGGGTGTCATTTGACACTAACACTAATGTTGAAGCAGCTGTAGAAATTCCAGCAGGTCAAACAGTTGAGGTAATCGTTAGAAACTTATCTAAAGGAGCAGTTGCACCTATAGGACAAATTACTAAGACAGCCATTTCATCATTACTTACAATTTCTCAAGTAAGTTATGCTATTGGTCAAGATGAAGAAACTGATGAACATTTAAGAGCTAGAAGAAATGCTTCATTATCTGTATCAGGCTTAACAACATTGGAGTCATTACAAGCTAAACTACTTCAACTTAATGGAATTGAAGATGTCAAAATCTACAATAACAATACAACAATTGAAGGTTTAGATGTAGGAGACATTACAGTTGACTATCATGATGTATATGTATGTGTTAGACAAAATACTGACTTATTACCAGACAATGCTGATAGTAATAGAAACATTGGCAACATCATTTACAATAGCTTAACACCTGGTATAAGAACTACTGAATATAGTGGTAGTTTTTCAACTGTTGCAGATAGAAGCTACATTCAAAATATCTATGGAGTATCTCAACCAGTATATTGGAAGAAATGTGTAGAAATGAAACCAAAACTTAATGTAACTATTGCTAAACTACCTCAATTTACTACAGATACATTAGATAGAATTAGACAAAAGTTAGCAAATTACATTAATCAATTGCCAATCAATTCTACGTTATCTACTCAAGAGTTATATGTTCAAGTACTAAATGCTGACCCATTATTCAAAGGTAGAGCAACATTTACTGTAAGTCAAGTTACTGTTACTGAAATAGATGTCAATGGAACAGCTGTAACAGATGAAGATGTTAAAAACAACTACTTCAATTTAGCTGAAGCTGACTTAGACACTTATATTACATTTACAATATCTTAGGAGGTAACTGATATGATTAAGCAAGAACTATTAGATGTTAACTACTACTTAAGTAAACTATCATTGTTGATGAGACAAAGTGGTGGCTATGAAGAGCAATTCAGATTTATTGACAAAATCTTAGTTCAGTATGATGATAGTCTTAATCAAGTTATGGAAAGACTTAATGTATATGACAATAACTATCTTTCAGTATTTGGTGATACAGTTAAAGACATTTTAGATAAGATTGCTGGTGTCTATGGTGTAACAAGACAATTCTCAATGTATATTATAGACCCTAAAACAAGTCCTACTAAAACAGTATATGAAGCAAACTTATCAGATGCTGAATTATTAGTTCTTATTAAAGCTACTATCATCAAAAATGCTTGTGATGGTTCTAGAGAACAAATTCAAAATTTGATGAATTCAATTGGTCTTCAAAATTATATGTTTATTAGTACATCAACTAATCCTGCTGAATGTAATGTATACATCTTAGACTCAGGCAACATTACTGACAACATTAGAAGAATGATTTTAGCTGGATTGATTATGATTGAGTCTTTAGGTATCAGATATAACTACAATATAACAGATACTAGTGTCATAGGCTTATATGATACAGTTGGTAAGAACTATGATACAGATAGTTGTTTATACATGTAATTCTGAGAAACCTAATAATATAATTATATTATTATTAAATCGTCGATTTACGAGAGAATACATTCTGGAAGGAGAAAATGACTATGAGATGCAGAAATTATACAAATGATAACAAAATCGCATTCTTAGGTAGTTTTGGTTTACTTCAACCTACTATCATTAACATAACTGATGGTACAAGTACATTGCAAGTCAATGTTGATGAAGCTAATGAAGATATTCAATATGAAGTATGGCAAGACTTTACTAATATCTATATTTCTTGTAATAAAAGTAAGACAAATAGATTAAGTCTTACAAGTTCAGACAATCCTATAACTATTACATATACTTTCATTGATGGTAGAACTATCCAACGTAAGTATGATTGTACTGAACCTACTGACATTAATGAAGTATGGCCTTGTTTCTCAATAACAGCAATCAATTATGTTGAAGAAGCTGATGCAATTACATCTGCTTTAAGACAAAAACTATCAGTTATTAAAGGAGAGCTATGGTTTAACAGAAGCTTTGGCATACCTTTAATTGACAAAGTAAAGTCTAAGGCAATATTCGATACATACACTATGTCAATCGTCAATAAACAAACTGGCATCAACAACATAAAGAAATTTGAAAGTACAGTTGAACGTCATGACTATCATCTAAACATTGAATTACAATCTGTTTATGGTGATGTAAGAATTGACTTATAGTTGAGTATCAATTTTACTAAAGATGTTATACAATTATAATATAAAATATATTTATATGAAACTACATAACGTTAGAAGGAGGACAAAACAAAATGGCTAACAAAGATGTAAGAAATGTAAAAAGATTTGTACAAAACATTAGTAGAAAAGCTGCTGAAAATGGTGTAGAAGGCAATGGTGGTGGAGGCGGAAGCTCTGCTGGTAGTAAGTACTTATTTACTTTTCAAGATGTTAGAGACTTGATGAGTAAAGTAGTTGTTGATGACACAACAAAGTATCAGTTTAAAGTAAATGTTGACAATCTAAGTCAAGTTCTACAAAAGTACTGTTTAAGAGAAACTGTAGATGCATACTTGACTATCGCTCAAGGATATCTTGACAATGGTACATCTAGAAAACTTACTACTACTCTTATAGACATGAAATATGACTCTTGTTCTGGTACTGTTTCATTAACTGTTTTTGGTGAAAGTATCGAATTAACAGAAGCAGATACAGATATAGTTGTAGCATTACAAAATCATAAATCAGACATAGAAGAAATGACATTTACTTTTACTGAAAATGGATATGAACTATTACCATGTATGTTATTATCAGTAGCTGAAGATGAAATTGTTACAGCTGGTGTTGGTATACCATTTGAAGAATTAACTACATTCATAAAACAAGCAGACGTTGAATAATATGATTAAGTATTTCGTAAGAACTACTGGTGAAAGAACATTAGATAGCTCATATTCGCAATTAGAGTATGAGCTTCTAATTGACAGTAATCATCAGCCTATCGAAAGTTTTATTCAACAATTGGAATACATTTCTGAATATGATGCTGTGTTGATTGAAGATGATTGTATCTTATGTAAGAACTTCAAACAAAGAATTGAAGATGTTATAGCAAACTATAAAGACAAAGTTATTAACTTCTTTACTTTTCCACTTAACTATTTTAAGACAAGAGAAAGTAAAACGTTTGCTAATAACCAATGTACTTACTATCCTAAAGGTTTAGCAAAAATGATAGCTGATAATATGAAATTGTTCATAAATGAAAGCTCATCTTATAGTAAGATAGAAAGTTTAGCATTAGAAAAGATGAATTTGCTACATCTTCAATATAGACCTTGTTTAGTCCAACATAATGACTTTCAACCATCTCTTATTCAAAAACATCATATTCCAATTCCAAGAGTAACACCTTATTTTATTGATTATTTAGACGAGCTTGGTCTCGACTATAATAATGCTAAAAATTTTAAAGAAAAGTTAAGGAGGAAAATGTATGAGAATTTTAGCAAGTGTACAATTAAGTAAGAATATGTACATAGACCACTCAGGCTATCTTATCTGTAAAGATGCTGTATTGGCTAGAACAGGCAAACAACAATACAGAAGAAATGAACTCTTTACAGACTCTACTGATGACTCAATTATAGATGTTGATAGACCTGAAGAAGAAGTTTTCAATGAGAAGACAGTTGCTTCATTCGAAAACGTTGGTATTTGCGATGAACATCCAGATGAAGATGTCACACCTGATAACTACAATGAGTTGACAGTTGGACATGTTAGAGATGTTCATAAAGGTGAAGATAATGGTCAGCCAGTAATGAAAGGCACATTAGTCATCACAAATGCTGATGCTATTGAAGCTGTTCAATCAGGAAAACGTCAATTAAGTTGTGGATATGATTGCGACTTATTAGAAGATGATAATGGCAATCTATATCAAGCAAACATTAGAGGTAATCATGTCGCATTATGTGAGGAAGGAAGAGCTGGCATTGCAAGAATAGTTGATAGTCAGACTAATGATGACTATTATCAAGACTTAGTCAACAAAGTATTGTATAGCATTGACCATTTTGAAAAAGGTATGAAAGTCAAAAACTCAAAAGAGTTTGATAATGTTAGAAAAATAGCTGAAGCTAATAAAGTAGGAGTTGAATATAATGATAGAACAAACTATGTTAAGTTCATCTATGACTCTAAAATGAATGATGACACTATGTTAGGCTATCCAGTTGTTGGCAATACAAATGGACATTTCTTAATCTATTCTGAAAAAGAAAATGCATATCTTGGTAATTCTGACAGAAGCTGGATACCAGACAAAACAAACTCAAAAGTTGATAGATTTAACAGTAAAGAAGATGCTGAAAAATACATCAAACGCTATGTATATGCAAAATACAAACCAACTGTAGTTGAAGACTCAATAAATGATGGTTTCTTACTATCTGGTATGACAGCTAAAGGCTATATCTACTATCAACTTTCAAATGGTGATTTTGAGTTCTATAAAAATGGTCAATTAGTTAAGACTGTAAAACAATCAGAAATTGTTAAGATGCCTGGAACTAACAAAGTTCAAGCTTATGTTGAGAAATTCTTAGACTCTAGCATAAATGATGGAGATTATGAAGATATCGAATGGCTTACTGCTTTAGATGACAACAACATAAAGTACAATCTTATTAGAGGCGGCTATGGTATGCAATTCAAATCTACTCAAGACTATATGAAAGCTAAGCAATTAGCTAAAAAATGTCATATGACTGACGGTCATTGGGATGATAAAGAACTTACATACTGGGACTTCAGAAGCACAGTTATAAGCAATGACTCAGTTAAAGATTTCTTAGAACCAGTTTCATCATTCAAATCTTGGACTTATAAAGATAAGACTAAGCAAGGCTTCCAAATCATCAAACTTTATGAAGATATGAAAGACCATCGTCTACATGCTATTATCAAACGTGGTAATGCTGACTTTATTGTTGGTATTGGCTACTCACCTGATGATGGTACTTGGAACCAAGGTGTTTATGACTTAGAAAGTTTATGGGAGGCTGAAGACTATCTTAACAAAAATTATAGAGTTAAGAGATACATCAAGGACTCATTAGATGACAGCATTGTAAATGTTGGTTCTGATGAAAATGAACTAGCTAAAAATTTTGCAAATGATGTAAAAAATAAGCTTCGTTCTGATTTAAAGAATGTTGATATAAACATCGGAGATGATGTAGTTAGCATATACTTAAAATCTTATGATGATGAAGATAAAACTAAAAAAGCATTTGCAACAGTTGAGCAGCTATTAGATGACTATAAGAAACGTTATAAAAAGTTAAATGCATATGCTATAAATAGTGCAGGAAGGTCTGATGTTGATAAACACTTTTATGTACGCTTTATAAGTTATGATGATGGCATCAAAACAAAGCAAAAATATGGCATTGGCACAAAAATCTACAATAAAGAAAAAACTTTAGAACGTTATGGCAATGATGAAAAGATAGTATGTGAAGTCATTACAGGCTATAAGAAAGCTTCAAATACTTACAGCTATAAGACTGAAGGTCAAAAATATGGTAAAGGTGAATACACTGAAAAAGAATTAGACCGTAGAATAGCATCTGCTTATAAAACTGAAATTGTTAAGCCTAACGACTCATTATCAACATTAGAGAAAGCAATGAAAGTTGCTAAAATTGCTAAGCTTTTCAATGATAACAAACCAACAACTTACAAAGGTGTAGTCATTACTAAAATTGAAGATGGAGTAAAATTCAAATTCAATAGCAAAACTTACAAAACTAAAGATGCTAAATCAGCACAAATTGCAATAGACATCTTATCTAAAAAGAAATAGGAGGTGCCTACTATGACAGAGTTTGAACAAAAAGTAGTTGAACATGATGAACAAATCAAATCACTATTTAAAGGTCTAGGTAGAGTTGAAAAGATTTGTAATCAAATCAACAGTTTAGCTCTATCTGTTAAAGAAATAGCTGTTAATCAATCTGCTATGATAGACCAACAAAAGAAGATGCAACAAGATGTTGAAAATCTTAAAGTTGCTCCTGGCAATACAGCTAAAGACTTATGGCTATCAGTTGCTAAAACAGCTATATCAACAATTGTTGGTGCTATCATTGGTGCCGTAATAGCATTAATCGTTAAGAAATAAGGAGGACACAATTATGAGTGACAAAATTAGAACAGGCGATACATATTCTTCTAGACCAGAAAGAAGATATGTTAAGAGAGCTAAAGAAACAGCGTCTGGTAAAGATATTGATAAAGAATTAGAAATTATACCTTCACCTGAAAAAATTGAAGAGATTGAACAAGACATCAATCAACTTCAATTAACTAAAGAAGATACATCAAACAAAGTTACTTCACTTTCTAGTGAGTCAACTGATGAAGAATATCCAAGTGCAAAAGCAGTATATGACATAGTTGGAAATGTAGAAAGTCTATTAGCTGAAATTTAAGGAGGTAATAACTATGAGTATTGCAAATGAAATAGTAAGATTACAAAATGCTAAAGCTAGTATTAAAAGTTCTTTAGAAGCTAAAGGAGTTCAAGTTCCATCATCAGCTAAATTAGATAGCTATGCAACATTAGTTGACCAAATAAATGTTGGAGCTAATATAGAATATTCTTTAACAGAACCTAGTGATAAAAGTAAATTATGGATTAAGACAAATGACGATTCTAGAAACGTAAATGTTGTTCCTTTTTTACCAACTAGATATTTAGATATGACTGAAAAATCAACATTAGTACTTGGTTCTTCAGGTCAATGTGGAGGTTATAATAAAGACAAAACAGCTATATATGTTCTTGAAGGAACAGGACAATCTAGTAGAAATGTAATTAGTAAATATGATTTAGCAACGTCTATTACTACATATATTGAAGCAAGATTTCCAGTTCAAAATAATGGTAGTGTCTTTAGTTGCAGTGTAAATGGTTTGATATATTTCTTTTATAATACAGCAGTCTATGTATTAGATACTAAAACTGAAATAATTACAACTTTAAATACAACAGCACCTGAAAGTATAGCAAACGGTTCTGCTTTTGAATTTAATGGCTATATCTATTTAGTAAATATACTTGTTGGAGGTTATGCAAAAGCATATGCTTATAAATTTGATTATATAAACTATACTTTTACTAAAGTTAATAACTATTTGCCAGTTGTATTATATGCTACTTCAATAGCAAAAGTAAATGATGCTGTCTATTTTATAGGAGGACAAGTAAGTTCTACTGTTGTAAATACAATATATAAATTTGATTTAACAACTGAGACATCATCTTTATTAAATATAACTCTTCCTGTAGCAAAATCATATATAAGTTCTTTTTATAAAAATGGAAAGATATATTGTATAGGAGGACTAACAACTACAAGTATTTGGACTAATACTAATACTATACTTATGATTGATATAGAAAATGAAACTATAGAAGAATTAGATACAACATTTTTATATAGAACTGCTGCTGGTTATTATACAACAGAAGAGATGTCTGATAACTTATTCTATATTATAGGAGGTTCATCAGGCTCTAATTATACAAATAAGATATCAACTATTAGTCTTGCAAAAGAAGATTTATCAAATAATACTTATATCTTAACAAAACAAAGTAAAAAAGCTTTTGATATAGCAGCAGGAATTAATATCTATATTAGTGATATTTATTTTGGAGGTATTGATAATTCAGTTAAAAAAGCAGAAGCATATCTTTACAATGTTGAACAAGAACAATGGGAACAAATTTAGGAGGAAAATTATATGTGGACAGTATGGAATAAAACATCTAAAATAAATGGTATGAGTGCTAAAGAATTTTTTAATAGAAATAAGCATTTACAAAATCAATCTACTATTTATCTTAAATATGTAGATAATAAAGTAGTAGAAGTAGAAGGAAAAGAAATTTTAGCAAATGTTTATAATATAGACATCAGTCTAGATGATGAAACATTTATTGAAGAATATGAAAGAATTATTAGTGAAGAACAAACTGATACTTCAGAAGAATAAAGGAGGCGTAAACTATGAATGAAATGATTTATGAAATTCTAATTTGGGCATTACGTTTAATTCTTACTGGTATTGGTACATACATTACTTATCTAATCAATAAGCATATCAAAAATGAGAACCTTAAACGTATTGCTTTATCAATCAATGAAGCTGTTCAAAATGCAGCATTATCTACTCAGCAAACTTATGTTGATGCTTTAAAGAAACAAAACATATTTGATAAGGCTGCTCAAAAACAAGCTTTAAGTATTGCACTAACTACTTGTAAAGCTAATCTAACTGATGAAGCTAAAAAGTGGTTAGAAGCAAATCATAAAGATGTAGATGCATATCTAACAACAATGTTAGAAGCAGCTATCAAAATCTTTAAGAAGTAGAGGTGACTACTATGAACGCAATGACATTCGAAAAAGATGGAGACTACGTTGTAGCTAAAATCAATGGTAAAGAAGTTGCTAGAACTAAAATGGCTACTCTTGGTATTACTGAAGATGAATTAGATGAAAAGCTAGAGAACTATCAACTTAAACTTACTGCTGGTGATAACATCACAATTGAAGAAGTTGATGGAGAATTAGTAATCTCAGCTACTGGTGGTGGAGATTTATATAGACATTATGTTTCAATTAGTTGTTTAAAAGGTGATACTGAAATTGAATTAGGTATTATTGTTTTAAGTTCATCAAATACACCAATAACAGATTATAAAGTTGCTGTTGAAAATATAATTGCTTTAGATACAGGTTTAATTCTAGGTGGTGAATATGAATATAATGTTAATATAGTATCTTTAAATACAGACAATAACCTAGAATGTTATTATCAAAATGAATCAAATGTTCAAACATCTATTGTTGTAGATAATACTTATGAAGTTGAAACAACTACAATTAGTGTAACAAAATTATAGATATATTTTAAAGTGAGGAAATGATTATGAAATCGTTCATTTACTACTTATTACAAGTTACCTATGGCATTCTTATGAATGTCATAGGCATTCTTGTCTTTACAGTTGTTGTTTGCTTTACTCATAATATTCATCGACATTATCATTCTTTTTACACTATTACTAAGACACAATTTGGTGGATTGAGTCTTGGTATCTTTACTATTTCATCTACTACTTCAGAACAAACTTTAAGCCATGAACTTGGTCATTCATATCAGAACATAATCTTTGGACCACTATTTCCATTTGTTGTAGCAATTCCATCAGTAATTCGTTATTGGTATTGTACAATTGCTGAAAGCAAAGGTAAGAAATTTGCTCGTGATTGGTATGACTCAATTTGGTTTGAAGGAACTGCTACTAGATGGGGTCATGCTATCTATATGAAATGGAGTGATAAGCATGGCAAAGCTTAATTCTTTTGATGACTATATGACAAAGTTAACACAAATGTGGATGATACTACAAAACTATACTGTAGAACTAGGTGTTGTTTCTAATGATAGTAAAAGAAAGTCAGTCAAAATAGATGTATCAAAAGAAGGACTTACTAATGCAGAACTTATGTTCATTCATGAAAATGGAAGTCCACTTAGAAACATTCCAGCAAGACCTGTATTAAGTATGACAATTGAAAATGCTGTTAAGAAGATAATGCCTTACTATCTAAAGCAAATTGAAAAGTCAATTATTGATGATACAGCTACACAACAAAGTATTGAGACTTATCTTGGTCAAATGTGTATGGACATTCAATCTTATGCTCAACAACTTATTGCTAATAATGATGGTAGATTAGCTCCAAATGCTCCATCAACTATCAAATCTAAAGGCTACAACCATCCATTATTTAAGACAGGTCAATTAGAAAGAAGCATAACTTGTCATTTAATCAAGAAATGAGTATCATTTTTTCAAACTATAATTTATAATTATAATATATAAATATATTTTATATATAGCAATCACAAAATTAAAAGGAGGACTTTGGTCAATGAAGAAACTACGTATTAAAGATGCTGAAAGTGGAGAAGAATTCATTGTTGAAGAATTACCTGAAGAAGATGCTTGTCATGATGAAGGTGAAACTGAACAAACTCAAGAAGTCGCTGCTTTAACAGCTGAAGAAGTTGCTGAAATCAGAGCTCTTTTACCTCAGCTAAAGGAATTACTAGCTGCCAAAACTACAGATGAAGATACTGTAGAAGAAACAGTTGAAGAAACTGAGGAAAAAACAGTAGGTGACTCAGCAACTAAAACAGAAGATGCAAGTATTGCCGACTCTGCAGCTTCTAAGAAACAATCAAAAGTTGTTGATACTAAAGTAACTGATAACAGTACTTATATCAATGAACAATGGCAAAAAATTTTAGATGATGCTTTAAAAGGAGGAGACAAATAATGACTATGATTATTAAAGGTGCCATTACAAAGTTAATGAAAGGCTATCCTGTAGATGCTCAACGTTATGATGTTAAAGGTGCTATCTTAGATGGTACTAAACAACTTTCTAATGGACAATTAGTTAAGTACACTAATACTACTGGTTATTATCAAGCAGTTGATACAGACCAAACAATTTCTGCAGCTGATGATATTGCTGGTTTTAAATTAGCAGTAAATGTTCAATTACTAAAAGTATGGCCTGGTAATGGACAAGAAGTTAAGACAGATGTTCATGAAGCATTTGACTTATGTGTAAGAGGCTTAATCGCTGTTCCAGTTTCATTCTCATATACTAATGATAATGAAGGTGAAACAACAAACAGAGATGCTGCATTTGCTAAGCTACAACCTAACAAAAAGGTTTATGCTACTACAGCTGGTGTAATCACAACTGATAATACAGCAATTGATATTGATGCTAGATTCTTAGGCATCATCGAAAATGTTGTTGAAGAAGTTGGAGACTCTACTACAACTGTTACTTGCTTAGCAGCAATCAATTATAGAAATGCGTAAAGGAGATAACAAACTATGATTAACACATCAAACTTTTTCAAAGCTAATGATGATAGCAAGCATCTATTCTTTGCAGATGCTATAGCTAAAGAACATCGTGGTACTTGTATCAAATTTCAAGATATGTATGCTGAAAAGGCATTATCTGTTTATGTAAAAGATGTTCAAGCACACGATGCTAACTTTGCTTTCCTATCAACAGAATTATCAAAGTTAGTTCCAACTTTATTTGAACCAAAATGGAACACTACTTGGCAAAGAGATATTCCAACTGATGTTGGTGGAGGTTTCGTAGATTATGCTACTTACTTCTCAGTTGAATGGTCAGGTATGATGAATGAATTTGCAAATACTATGGGTAATGCAGCTAACTACATTCCTAGAGTAAATGCTGGTTTAGACCAACATTCAGTAAGAGTATTCACTCAAGAAATCGCATACGACTATCGTTTTGTAGATGTTGAAAAGATGAATACAATTAAGATGAAGAAGGACTTAGACCGTATCTACAAAGATATCATCAATGCAGGTTGGGCTAAATTCTGTGAGCAAATCGGTTACTTAGGTATTAAAGGTGGTTATGGCTTATTCAACTCACCAAATGTATTAGTAACAACAATTGATAACTCAACTGCTACTGGTAAAGGTTTTGCTGGTATGACAGATGAAGAAATCTTATCATTCTTCAATGGTATGATTGAATTCTATTTAGATGGTACTGATATGAACTTATCATTATTACCTGATACAATCAGAGTTCCATCATTTGTTGGTAGAGAATTATCAAATAGAGCTTCTGCTTTATATGATAAATCTTTAAGAGACTACTTAGTTAAGCATAACTTAGCTGTAGATGAGTCATCTGGACAAGCTACATTAACAATCGAATCTAGACCAGTTCTTAACACATTAGGTGTTGGTGGACATGGTAGAATCGTTGCTTATAAGAAAGATGAAGACTTCGTCAGAATGGAAATTCCTTACCCAATGCAACACTATATCACTCTTCCTAACCCAGAAAGATTTGGTTATACATCTGCATTCGTTGGTCAAATTTCAGAAATTATGTTACCATACAATCAATCAGCTGAAGAAATGGGCGTAGTTTCTTACTGGGACTTCATTCAATAGTAAAATCAACAACTTAGTTAAACTAAGGCTGATATTGATTGACAATTGGTTCAGTCTTATCAGCCTTTTATTTTACTAAGTTTCTACGAGAAACCTAATAATATAATTATATTATTATTAAATTCTCGTTTTCTCGTAGAAACATTCTAGAAGGAGGAAATGATACAAATGAAGCAATTTTTAATCAATGGAACTAAAATTGAGGCAAATAATCAATTTGAAGCTATTAGAAAGTATAAAGATAGTAAAGTAAATGATGGTACAATCACTATAAAGCCAAAATATGCTGTTGGCACAACATTTTCTGAAGAGAAAGTATATCCGTCAACTGAAAAACATTCTGGTCATCCTTTTGCTAAAGTAGAATATCACAATGATGTTTGGCTTGTCACAGGCTATGAATATGACAGATTTAGTAAGCGCTTTTATTATGTATTAAAGAATATAGAAAAAGCAGACAGATTTTCATCTGATAAAAAGTATCTTCCTGAAGACGATGTTGAACTTCTAATAAGATATGCTGACATCAAAAAGATAAAGTTAAACAATAAAGAAATTACTATATCTGACTCAGTTGATGACTCAACAATTGTTGACTCTAATTCTAAGATTGTCTTTAAGAAAGTTAGTAACAAATTATCTGAGTTAGGTCAGCTTATAGGTTTACTAATTCAAGAAACTAAAAATGATGACAATGATGAAGCTAATAAATATGCTAAAGAACTAAATAAGATGTGGTCTAATCTATTTCAATATGCTGATATGGTCTTATCAAAATCTATTAAAGACGCTAAAGCTAAAGATAACAATGTTAAAGATGATGCTAAAGATGTAAAAGTATGTTTATCTAATGAAAGATATGCAGTTGTTTCAACAAAAGAGTGGAGAATATGGAAAGATGATGCTTATGCTGACTTTACAACTAATATATATACTAAAGCAAAAGAATTCCGTGATATGTTAAAATATGATGCAATTATAATTGACTGTTATAATAGCTATAATGTTCTTGACTCAGTTAATGACTCAATAGATGACGCACCAGTTGATGACCCTATTCAGACAGAACAAAGAAATATCAATAAGTATGGAAAAAGACATAACGCAGATTTAGAAGCATTTAAAGAAAATGTTGAAGCAGTTTTAAGAACTGGCAAAGCTAGTATTTATGGACCTAAACTATCTGCTATTTATACAGCATTAAAACAAGACTATGATACTGATATGGCAGATGCTAAAGCTAAGAAAATAGCTGCTACAGTTGCTGAAATTCAATCTCATTATGACAAAAATGTTAACACATACATAAAGAAATTGGTTCAATCAGGCAAAGCAGATACAAAGTTCTTTAAAGAATTAAAGTAAGGAGTGATACTATGAGTATAATCGGTGTAACAATAGATAGAGACAATCCAGAATACACAATCAATGATTTGAAGTTCTGGATTAGAGCTTACAAAAAGTATTATGAAACAGAAGAAGGCATTACTGCTTTTGAAAATCTATATCCGATTGCTAATGAGAAAATTCTTTACTCAGTATATGGTGCCGATTGGAAGAGAGCTATGTCATTATGTATAGCTCATTACACTTTCTTATTAGCACAATCTGAACAAGCTCCAGCAGGAACAACATTAGCTGAATTAGCTGGTGCTCAAACTGCAAATGGAGTAATTGACTCAGCATCAGTTGGCTCATTTAGTATCAATTATGCTATAGACAAAACTATGGTAGAAAAAGATGAAGCTAAATGGTGGAACTTATCTCCATTTGGTGCTGAACTTATGGCTTTACTTGAAACAAAAGCTTATTCAGGTGGTATCTTTGTTGTAACATCTGGACCTGTACCAGGAGCAGACTAGGAGGTAATAACTATGGCTAAACAGCACATTATTCCTCCTACATTCTTCTGGCCAGGAATTAGCATCTTTGAAGCAGATTACGATTGTTATATCAAAACTGGTGTAGATATAGATGCTCTAGGCAATAGGCATGATACTTACACTAAACAAACTATCAAATGTTCTTTACAAAGACAAGTTAGAACTAAAGAACAAGATACTACTGGTAATAAAGTTCCTCAAAGATGTAACTTCTATTGTAAGAGTATCTTTAGATTAGACATTGATGATTACATCTTTGCAGATGGTC